>Ga0210378_10000412_pt1 | contig 21781 bp, 16 predicted proteins | sample PLM1_60_b1redo_FD_155465 | JGI IMG/M metagenome (GOLD analysis project Ga0210378, IMG submission 155465) | Groundwater sediment microbial communities from an aquifer in East River, Colorado, USA - PLM1_60_b1 redo | ecosystem: Environmental > Terrestrial > Soil > Riparian zone | place: USA: East...
GTTCACCCCGATGCCCGGTGTCTTCGACGGCATGGTCGGCCCGCAGCACGTGGTGTACACCAGGGCCGGCACCGACCGGCTCGAGCTCACCGTGCAGAACAGGGACACCGGCGAGCAACTGGTCCGGCACATCGTGCCGAACGACGACGCGCCGTGGTCGAGCCTGCTGCACGACGGCCTGCTGCTGGTCGTGTACGGGCGCCAGGACGTGCGGCTCGTCGTTGTCGACCCGGCCACCGGTGAGGTTCGCGAGCTCGCCGCGCCGGACGGGTACAGCTTCCGCCCGCGGCTGGTCGACCTCGGCGAGGAGGTGCTGCTGCTCGGCTGGCACCGCGAGCCGAGGCAGAGCTGCGTGCTCGCCGTGCGGCCGCGCACCGGCACGACCCGCGTCGCGTGGTGTGCCGAGCGCGGCAAGGTGCCGGCGTGGTTGTACGACGGCGTCGACGAGGTGGTCTGGCCCGCGTCGGTCGGCCTGCCGAACAGCTGTCCAGGGTGGCAGCGGCTGCGGCCGGGCGGCGAGGTGGAGGCCGTGGCACCGAAGGCGTCGCCGTGCGGTGCCCGCGGGCTGGTCGAGCTCGAGGGCTGGCAGGTCACCCAACGTGCCGAACCGGCGCTTCTCGCGCCGATGGTCGTTGCCACCGACGGGCAGCGGCAGCTCGCGCTCGGCACCGCCGGCTCGTTCGTGGCGTGCGGCCGGCACGTCTACTGGGCGGCGGCCACTCGCGGCATCGACCCGGACACGCTGTACCGGTGGCTGCCCGGCGCCGACTACCGCGAGGTCGCCTACCGGCTGGAGTCGATCGGCCGGCTGATGCTCGCCGCGCCGCGCTGCACCGACGGCGTGCTGAGCGTTGCGGTGGCCACGACGCACGATCCGCGGCTGGTCGAGCTGCGTTCCATCAGCCGGCCGTGAGCCAGGCCGTGAGTCATGCCGTGAGCCATGCCGTGGCGGCGCGGGCCGCCGCATCGGCCACAATGGACCGGTGAGCCTGTCCAGCCGTGACGGCGACCCTGCGCCGGACCTGCCGCAGCGTCGGGTGACGCTGCTGGCCCTTGTCGCCGTGGTGACGCTGGCCGCCGACATCGCCAGCAAGGTCTCCGTCGTCGCCGCGTTGCAGGGCCATGAGCCGGTGCGGCTCGCGGGCGGCGGGCTCTACCTGGTGCTCTACCGCAACCCCGGTGCGGCGTTCTCGCTGGCCACCGGCATGACGTGGCTGCTGACCCTGGTCGCGATCGGAGTCGTGGTCGCGATCGTGCGGCTCGCGCCGCGGATGCGCTCGGCCGGCTGGGCCGTGGGCCTCGGCATGATCCTCGGCGGCGCGGCCGGCAACCTCGGCGACCGGCTTTTCCGGGCGCCCGGCCCGCTGCGCGGTCACGTTGTCGACTTCCTGTCCCTGTTCGCCCCGGACGGCGGCGTCTGGCCGGTGTTCAACCTCGCCGACTCGGCCATCTGCATCGGGGGCGCGCTGCTGGTGCTGCTGGCTGTGCTCGGGCACGACTACGACGGCCGCAGGCCGCAGCCGGCGGAGGCTGAGGCCGGCCAGTGACGATGCCGTGACGACCGAGCGCACGCTGCCGGTGCCGGACGGCCTGGACGGCATGCGGGTGGACGCCGGGCTGGCCAAGCTGCTCGGCCTTTCCCGCACCGTGGTGGCCGGCATGGCGGAGGCCGGCGACGTGCTCCTGGACGGCCAGGCGGCCGGCAAGTCGGACCGGCTGGTGGCGGGCGCCTGGCTCGAGGTGTCGCTGCCGTCCCCGCAGCGGCCGGCGGTGGAGCTGGCCCCGACCCCGGTGCCCGGCCTCGTGGTGCTGCACGAGGATGACGACCTGATCGTGGTCGACAAGCCGGTCGGCGTGGCGGCGCACCCGAGTCCAGGCTGGACGGGGCCGACCGTCATCGGCGGGCTGGCCGCGACGGGCGTGCGGGTGTCGACCTCGGGCGCGGCCGAGCGGCAGGGCATCGTGCACCGCCTCGACGCCGGCACCACCGGCGCCATGGTGGTCGCGAAGTCCGAGCGGGCGTACACCGCGCTCAAGCACGCCTTCAGGGACCGCGAGGTGGTGAAGGACTATCACGCGCTCGTGCAGGGCCACCCCGACCCGAGCCGTGGCACCATCGACGCGCCGATCGACCGCCACCCGCGGCACGACTACCGCTTCGCCGTGGTCGCCGGCGGCAAGCCGTCCGTCACCCACTACGAGACGATCGAGGCGTTCCGCGCGGCGTCGCTGCTGGACGTGCGGCTGGAGACCGGCCGTACCCACCAGATCCGGGTGCACTTCGCCGCACTGCGCCACCCGTGCTGCGGTGACCTGACCTACGGCGCCGACCCGGTGCTCGCCGCGCGCCTGCGCCTGCACCGGCAATGGCTGCACGCCCGCACTCTCGGCTTCGCCCACCCCGCCGACGGCCGCTGGGTCGAGTTCACCAGCCCGTACCCCGCCGACCTGCAACACGCCGTCGACGTCCTGCGCGCCGAGTCCTGAGCCCTCAGGTGCCGCGCAACGACCAGCTGAGCGCGTGCTGCTCGCCGTCCGGGCGTGCGCTCCAGCGCACCGCGGCCAGCTCGGTGGACTCCGGCAGCACGTAGACGGTGTGCCCGCCGGCCGTCTCGCCCGGTTTGACACCGATCCGGTGCGGCGGCCGCGACGACAGCGACACCGGCGCCTTGGACACCGCGTTGCCCTCGCCGTCGAGCAGCACGAGGTACAGGTCGGGCAGCGAGGGGTACGGCGTGCCGCCGTGGTTGGTCACCTCGGTGTGCACCACGACGGACCGCTCGCCCGGCTGCAGCCGGTAGCCGGCCGCGGTGAACAGGAAATCCGCCGGGTCGACCACCTCGACGAGGTGGATGGCCAGGCGCACGCCGTCGGGGCCGTCGGCGTGCAGGGTGTCGCCGATCGCACCGGCCCGCTTGTCCCCCGTGGCCGCGCGCCGTGCCGGGGTGGTCCGCACCGTGGTGGTGAGCAGCTCGTCGCCGCGGGCCCACGACGCGCTTCCTGGCGGCCCCCAGGTGCCGACCGGGTCCACCGCGGCCCCGCCCGGCGCCCGCTGGTCGGCGGGGGGCGGTGCGGCCCGGCCCGGCGCCCGCTGGTCGACCGGGTCCACTGCGGCCCGCCCCGGCGCGCGCTGGTCGGTTGCGCCGTGGCCTGCCCCGGTCGGGCCGAAGCCGCCGTGCGGGCCGCTGCGGCTCGGCCCGCGGCCCTGGTCGCCTTGGTACCCGACCTGACCGGGCCACCGGTAGCCGGGCGCCGGCAGCGGCCCGCTCGGTGGGCCGGTCTGGACCACGCCGTACGGGCCCGACGGCTGGTTCACCTGTGACGGGCCACCCGCAGCGCCCTGCGGCCAGCCGTATCCGGCGATCGCATAGCGCAGCGCCGTCGGGTCGCACTCGACGCCGACGACCAGCGGCAGCCCGCCGGCCGCGAGCCCGGCCAGCCGGGCGGCCACCTCGCGCACGTCCATCCCGGCCCGCTTGGCCAGGTCGTGCACGGCGACCCTGCCCACCTCGGCGACCAGGGCGAGCAGGTGGGCGTCGACGGGGTCCTGCACGGCCACGCCCATGCACGCTACTCCGCGAAGACGATCACCGCGCCGCCGCCGACCGCCGCACCTCCCCGGCGTGTCCGCGGTTCCGTACAGGTGTGTCCGCGGTTCCGTACAGGTGTGTCCGCAGTTCCGTACAGGTGTGTCCGCAGTTGCGGACACGTGAATTGGCAGTTTCGACACCTGCGATGTGTCGAAACTCCTAACTCATGTGTACGAAAGTGCGGACACGCCGGGGGAGGTGCGGCGGCGTGCACGCAGCTCGACCACCGCGAGGGCCAGTGCCACCAGCACGAAGCCGACGGCGGTGAGCAGCGCGGCGACGGCACCGGCCAGGTAGTTGCGGCCGCCGGCGGACACCGCGGCGTAGAACACGGCGGCGAGGGCCGCGGTGCCGATGGCGGAGCCGATGCGCTGGCCGGTCTGCAGCGCGCCACCGGCGGCGCCGGCCATCCGCACCGGCACGGACTCCAGGCTGAGCGTGATGTTGGGGGAGATCACCGCGCCACCGCCGACCCCGGCGACCAGCAGCGGCAGTGCCACGGCCCAGCCGGCGAGCCGCAGCGGCGCGAGCGGCAGCACGATGGCCGCGGCCGCAAAGCCCACCACCACACCGGCGAGCCCGAGCACGGTCACCCACCGGCCGAAGCGGCCGACCAGGCGGCCGGCCACCGCAGAGGCCACCGCGCCGCCGAGGGCGAACGGTGTGACCGCCAGCCCGGACTCCAGCGGCGAGTAGCCGAGCCCGGTCTGGAAGAACATGGCGAACACCAGCCACAGGCCGCTGAACCCGATGAAGTAGGCCAGCCCGATCGCCGCGCCGGTCGGGTAGCCGGGCGTGCTGGTGATCAGCACTGGGTCCAGCAGCGGCGCGCGGCCGCGGCGCGACACCCGCCGCTCCCACCAGGCGAACAGCACCAGCAGCGCGGCCGCGACCACCAGCAGCCACCACCCCCTTGACAGGCCGCCGTCCGCTGCCGAGATCAGCGGCAGCAGGACGCACAGCACCCCGCCGCCGAGCAGCGCGGCGCCGGGCACGTCGAGTTGGCCGAGAACCCGCCGATCGACCATCGGCGACGGCGGCAGCACCCTGCTCGCCACCACGAGCGCGGCCAGCCCGATCGGCACGTTGACCAGGAACACCCACCGCCAGCCCTGTGGTTCGCCGGCGACGGCCAGGATCACGCCGCCGGCCACCGGCCCGACCGCGGTGGACAGCCCGACCGAGGCGCCGAACACGCCGAACGCCCTGCCGCGCTCGGCGCCGCGGAACAGTTGCTGGATCAGCCCGGAGTTCTGCGGCCCGAGCATGCCGGCCGCGACGCCCTGCAGCAGCCGCGCGGCCACCAGCAGCCCGGCGGTCGGCGCGGCGCCGCACAGCGCGCTGGTTGCCACGAAGGCGGTCAGCGACACCAGGAACATCCGCCGGCGGCCGACGGCGTCGCCCAACCGGCCGGCGCCAACCAGCACGAGCCCGAAGGCCAGCGCGTAGCCGGAGACCACCCACTGCACGGTGGCGGCGGACGCGCCGAGGTCGCCCTGGATGGACGGCAGGGCCACGTTCACGATGCTCACGTCGAGCAGCCCCATGAAGCCGGCGAGCTGCGTCACGGCGAGCGCCCGCCAGCGCCGGGGATCCGGCTCGGTCGTCATGACGTCCATCCCGGCCATCAAACCGCCATACGCCCGCGTATGCCGCGTCGGAGCGCCCTCGGAAACCGCGATACGCCCGCGTATGGCGCGTTGGAGCGCCCTCGAAACCGCGATAAGCCCGCGTACGCCGCGTCGGAGCGCCCTCGAAACCGCGATAAGCCCGCGTATGGCGAAAGGACGGTCGGCGCGCTTACCGGCACCCTGTCGGTAGGGACGGCTAGTCTCCCTAGGCGGCACGGCGACCGTCGGCAAGGCCACGCTCGCCGATTCCGGTCCTGAGGACGGGCTGACTAAGGAGGTTCGCAGCGGTGTCCGGCGACTCGTTCGTGCACCTGCACGTGCACACCGAGTACTCCATGCTCGACGGCGCCGCTCGACTCGGCGGCCTGTTCGACGAGGTGAGCAGGCTGGACATGCCGGCGATCGCGATGACCGACCACGGCTACCTGTACGGCGGTTACGAGTTCTACACCAGGGCCAGGGCCGCCGGGATCAAGCCGATCATCGGGCTGGAGGCCTACGTCGCGCCGGAGTCCCGGTTCGTCAAGCGCAGGGTGAGCTGGTCAAGCGGCTCGAACGGCTCGGATGACGACGTGTCCGGCGGCGGCGCCTACACGCACATGACCCTGCTCGCCACCGACGAGCTCGGCCTGCACAACCTGTTCCGGCTGGCCTCGTACGGCAGCCTGGAGGGCTACTACCGCAGGCCGCGGATCGACCGCGAGCTGCTGGCCAGGTTCAGCACGGGCATCATCGGCACCACCGGCTGCCCCGGCGGCGAGATCCCCACCAGGCTGCGCGTCGGCGACTACGACGGAGCCCGCGCGGCGGCCGGCGAGCTGCGCGACATCCTCGGGCCGGAGAACCTCTATGTCGAGGTGATGGACCACGGCATCGACGTCGAACGTCGCTACCTGCCGGACCTGTTGAAGATCGGCAAGGAATTAGGACTGGCCAGCCTCGCCACCAATGACCTGCACTACACGCACAAGGAGGACGCGCACGGCCACGACGTGCTGCTGTGCGTGCAGACCGCGAGCACGATCGCCGACCCCAAGCGGCTCAAGTTCGACGGCGACAGCTTCTACGTCAAGTCCGCCGAGGAGATGCGCGCGCTGTGGGGTGACAGGCACGGCATGCCGCAGGCGTGCGACAACACGCTGCTGGTCGCCGAGCGGGTCGGCAGCTACGCGGGCGTGTTCGAGCCGCGCAACCTGATGCCGGCGTTCACCGTGCCGGACGGCGAGACCGAGGAGTCCTGGCTGCGCAGGGAGGTCGACGCCGGGCTGGCCCGCCGGTTCCCGGCCGGCGTGCCGTCCGGGCACCGCAACCGGGCGAACTTCGAGCTCGACGTGATCTGCCAGATGGGCTATCCGGGCTACTTCCTCGTGGTCGCCGACCTGGTCGCCTACGCGAAGCGCAACGGCATCAGGGTCGGCCCAGGCCGTGGTTCCGCGGCCGGCTGCCTCATCGCCTGGGCGCTTGGCATCACCGAGCTGGACCCGATCCAGCACAAGCTGATCTTCGAGCGGTTCCTCAACCCGGAGCGCGTCTCGATGCCGGACATCGACATCGACTTCGACGAGCGCCGGCGCGGCGACATGATTCGCTACGCGACCGAGAAGTACGGCGAGGAACGTGTCGCACAGATCGTCACCTACTCGACGATCAAGGCCAAGGCGGCGATCAAGGACTCGGCGCGCGTGCTGTTCGGCCAGCCCGGCTACGCGGTCGCCGACAAGATATCCAAGGCGATGCCGCCGGCGGTGATGGGCAAGGACATCCCGCTGGACGGGATCTTCAACCCGGACCACAAGCGGTACGCGGAGGCCGTCGAGGTCCGGGCGCTGTACGAGACGGACCCGCAGGTCAAGGAGATCATCGACACGGCCCGCGACCTCGAGGGCCTCAAGCGCCAGGCCGGCGTGCACGCCGCCGGCGTGATCCTGTCCAAGGAACCGTTGATCGACCTCGTCCCGATCTGGCGCCGGGAGGCCGACGGCGCGATCATCACCCAGTTCGACATGGGCGCCTGCGAGGACCTCGGGCTGCTCAAGATGGACTTCCTCGGGCTGCGCAACCTCACGGTCATCGACGACGCGCTGGACAACATCGTCGCCAACGGCAAGCCGCCGCTCGACCTGGAGACGCTGGAGCTCGACGACGCGGCCACCTACGAGCTGCTGGCCCGCGGCGACACCCTCGGGGTGTTCCAGCTCGACGGCGGGCCCATGCGTGACCTGCTGCGGCGCATGGAGCCGACGACCTTCGAGGACATCTCCGCCGTGCTCGCGCTGTACCGGCCCGGTCCGATGGGCGCCAACGCGCACACCTCCTACGCCGACCGCAAGAACGGCCGCGAGCCGATCACCGCGATCCATCCCGAGCTGGCCGAGCCGCTGGCCGACATCCTGGGCGAGACCTACGGGCTGATCGTCTACCAGGAGCAGGTCATGGCGATCGCGCAGAAGCTGGCCGGGTACCCGCTCGGCAAGGCCGACCTGCTGCGCCGCGCCATGGGCAAGAAGAAGAAGGAGATCCTGGACGCCGAGTTCGTGCCGTTCCGGGACGGCATGATGGCCGGCGGCTACTCCGACGGCGCGATCACGACGCTGTGGGACATCCTCGTCCCGTTCTCCGACTACGCGTTCAACCGCGCGCACACCGCCGGCTACGGCCTGGTGTCCTACTGGACCGGCTACCTCAAGGCCAACTACCCGGCCGAGTACATGGCGGCGCTGCTCACCAGCGTGCGCGACGACAAGGACAAGGCCGCGATCTACCTGGCCGAGTGCCGCAAGATGGGCATCACCGTGCTGCCGCCTGACGTCAACTCGTCGGTGCGCAACTTCGCCCCGGTCGGCGACGACGTCCGCTTCGGCCTCGGCGCCATCCGCAACGTCGGCGCCAACGTCGTCGACGCGATCGTGGCGGCGCGCACCGGGAAGGGGGAGTTCACCGACTTCTCCGACTTCCTGCGCAAGGTCGACGCGCTGGTGTGCAACAAGAAGGTGGTCGAGTCGCTGATCAAGGCCGGCGCGTTCGACTCGCTCGACCAGCCGCGCAAGGGCCTGCACGCAGTGCACGCCGACGCGGTCGACGCCGTGATGGAGTCCAAGCGGGCCGAGGCGATCGGCCAGTTCGACCTGTTCGGCGACCTCGGCGGCGGTAGCTCGGACTTCACGGGCGTGTTCGACGTCAAGGTGCCGGACGAGGAGTGGGAACCCAAGCACCGGCTAGCGCTCGAGCGCGAGATGCTCGGGCTGTACGTGTCGGGGCACCCGCTGCACGGCGTCGAGCAGATGCTCGCGGCGCAGTCCGACACGGCCATCCCGGCCATCCTGGACGGCTCGGTGGCCGACGGCGCGCAGGTCACCGTCGGCGGCATCCTGGCGGCGGTGGCCAGGCGGGTGAACCGCAACGGAGAGCCGTGGGCGTCCGGGCAGCTCGAGGACCTCACCGGCGGCATCGAGGTGCTGTTCTTCCCACGGGTGTACTCCGTGGTCGGCACGAGCGTGGCCGAGGACGCGATCGTGCTGGTCAAGGCCCGGGTGGCGCGCCGCGACGACCGGATCTCGCTCATCGTCAACGACCTGGTGGTGCCCGACCTGGCCGCGATGGCCAAGGACCAGCCGGTTAGGGTGATCATGCCGGCGACCCGGTGCACGCCGCCGATGGTTGCCAGGCTGCGGGAGGTGCTCGGCGCCCACCCCGGCACGACCGAGGTGCAGCTGTCGCTGGTCAACGGCGCCCGCCGGCACATCCTCAAGCTGGACGACGGCCTGCGCGTCACCCCGACCCCGGCGCTCATGGGCGACCTCAAGGCGTTGCTCGGACCGGGGTGCCTCGGGTAGGGACCGCCGTCACGCTCCGGCGTGGCGTCACCCGCCCGTGGTCGCTGTCCGTCATCGCCGAAAGAGTGCACGAGAGGCGGACAGCGACGGCCAAACGGCCCGCGCTAGTGTCCTGCGGCTGTGACCCCGCAGGAGATCCTGGCGCTGGACCTTGCGCACGTGTGGCACCCCTATTCGGCCATGCCGGTGGAGCAGAAACCGCTGGTCGTGGCCTCGGCGAAGGGGGTGCGGCTGCGGCTGGCCGACGGCCGCGAGCTGGTCGACGGCATGTCGTCGTGGTGGGCCGCGATCCACGGCTACCGACACCCCGTGCTCGACGCTGCGCTGCGGGAACAGATGCTCCGGATGAGCCATGTGATGTTCGGCGGGCTGACCCACGAGCCGGCGGTGCGGCTCGCCGGCCGGCTGGTTGACATCGCCCCGGCCGGCCTCGAGCACGTGTTCTTCACCGACTCCGGCTCGGTCGCGGTCGAAGTGGCGATCAAGATGTGCCTGCAGTACTGGCGCGCCAGGCGCCGGCCGGACAAACACCGGCTGATGACCTGGCGCGGCGGTTACCACGGCGACACGTTCCACGCCATGAGCGTCTGCGACCCGGAGAACGGCATGCACTCGTTGTGGGGCGACGTGCTGCCGCAGCAGGTGTTCGCCGACGCGCCGCCGAGCGGCTTCGACGCCGGCGGGGACGCCTCCTACGCGGAGCAGCTCGCCAAGCTCTTCGACCGGCACGCGGACGAGCTGGCGGCGGTGATCGTGGAACCGATCGTGCAGGGCGCCGGCGGCATGCGCTTCCACGCCCCTGGCTACCTTCGCGGCCTGCGCGCGCTCGCCGACCAGCATGACGTGCTGCTGATCTTCGACGAGATCGCCACCGGGTTCGGCCGTTCCGGCGCCCTTTTCGCCGCCGACCACGCCGGGGTCACGCCGGACGTCATGTGCGTCGGCAAAGCGCTGACCGGCGGTTACCTGTCGATGGCCGCGGCGCTGTGCACGCCTGAAGTGGCTCGCACGATCGGCGACGGGGACGTGCCGGTACTCGCGCACGGCCCGACGTTCATGGCCAACCCGCTGGCCGCCGCGGTGGCCAGGGCGTCCATCGACCTGCTGCTGGCCCAGGACTGGAAGCGCGAGGTCCGTCGCATCGAGAACGGGCTGCGGGCCGGCCTGGCCCCGGCCCGCGGGCTGCCGGGCGTGCTGGACGTGCGGGTGCTCGGCGCGATCGGCGTTGTCCAGCTCGAGCGCCCGGTGGACGTCGCCGCGGCGACCGCGGCCGCGGTGCGGCAGGGGGTGTGGCTGCGGCCGTTCCGTGACCTGATCTACACCATGCCGCCCTACGTCACCGGCGACGACGACGTCGCCTCGATCGCGGCCGCCGTGGTCGCTGCGACCAGGGCCGGCGCGACCGGTTGACCGCCGTCCGCGGCCCGGCCCAGGGGCTCAGCGCGGGCCCGCCGTCCCGGTCCGCCAGGCCCCGTCAGGAGGGCGCGATGACGCCGCGGGTGGCGGCCGTCAGGCGGCGCGGCGGCGCCGGGGCTGCTGCGAGCCCCGCTGGTGCCGGGAGCGATCGGGTGCCGCCGCGCGGGCGACGCCTTCCCGGCCGCCGCGGCCGCCGGCGCGAACGGCCGTGCCGGACGGGGCGGGGCGCTGGCTGCGGGAACGCGGGTGCTGGTGGGCCCGCTGGGGGCGCGGTGCGTCGGCGGCCGGTGCCTCGGTGATGGGGCCGCCCTCGGGGGCGCGGGCCCCGGTCAGCCGCGCCAGTGCGGCATCCGACGGGGTGACCGGGGTGCGCTGGGGCCGTACCCCGGCCTGCCGGCTGAGCGCGTCGAACGAGCGCAGCTCGCCCGGCGTCACCAGGGTGACCACCGTGCCTGCCCTGCCGGTGCGCGCGGTGCGGCCGGCCCGGTGCAGGTAGTGCTTCGGGTCGGCCGGCGGGTCGACGTGCAGCACGAGGCTCACATCGTCGACGTGAATACCGCGGGCCGCCACGTCCGTGGCGATCAGCGCGCCGAACTCGCCCTCGCGGAACTGCGCCAGCGTCCTGGTTCGTGCGGCCTGCGCCTTCCCGCCGTGCAGCGTGCCGGCGCGCACGCCGAGCCGGCCCAACTGCTTGGCCAACCGGTCCACGCCGTGCCGGGTGCGGGCGAACAGGATCGTGCGGCCGTCCCGGTTGGCGATCGCCGCGGTCACCGCGACCTTCTCCTCGCGGCTGACCAGCAGCGCGTGATGCTCCATGGTGTCGACCATGGCCGACGCCGGCGCGAGCGAGTGGCTGACCGGGTCGTGCAGATACCGGCGGACCAGCGTGTCGACGTCGTGGTCCAGGGTCGCCGAGAAGAGCATCCGCTGGCCGCCGGCCGGCACCTGGTCGAGCAGGGCGCGGACCGCGGGCAGGAAGCCCATGTCCGCCATCTGGTCGGCCTCGTCCAGCACCACGACCTGCACGTCGCCGAGCGAGCAGGCGCGCTGCTCGATGAGGTCGGCGAGCCGCCCCGGCGTGGCGACCAGCACCTCGACGCCGCGCCGCAGCGCCTCGACCTGCTTGCCGAACGAGGTGCCGCCGACGACGGCGCTGGTGCGGACGCACAGCCCGCGCCCGAGCGGTTCGAGCACGTCGCGGACCTGCTGGGCCAGCTCGCGGGTCGGCACGAGGACCAGGGCGCGCGGCCGCTTGGGGTTGGCCGGGCTGCCGGCCAGCCGGGCCAGCAGCGGCAGGCCGAACGCGAGGGTCTTGCCAGAGCCGGTCTGGCCGCGGCCGAGCAGATCGCGGCCGGCCAAGGCGTCCGGGATGCACGCGGACTGGATGGGGAACGGGGTATCGATGCCCTGACGGGCCAGCGCGGCGACCAGCGGGCGCGGCAGGCCGAGGGCGGCAAACGACGATGACAAAGCTGGGGAACCTCTCACGAGACGGATGGCGCGTCTCAAGAGGGTGAGTTCCCGCATCCGGCGGGCCACGAGGACGGGCCTGACGAGCACGGCGGCCCGTCACGTTGACGTGATCAGCTTAGCTGCCGTGGCAGTACCCACGGATAGGCGGGGGCTGACGACTGCGTCACAGGTACCGTCGCACGCCGTGGACGACCCGCTCGCCTGGCTGGACGAGCATGCCGCGCGCCGCGAGGCCGCCGGGCTGCGCCGGCGGCTGCGGCACCGCGCGGCGCACGAGCGGGTGATCGACCTCGCGTCCAACGACTACCTCGGGCTGGCCCGCGACCCGAGGGTGGTCGACGGCGCGGTGCGGGCCGCCCGCGAGTGGGGCGCAGGGTCGACGGGGTCGCGGCTGGTCACCGGCTCGACCATGCTGCACGCCGAGCTGGAGGACGCGCTCGCCGCGTTCTGCGGCGCCGAGGCCGGGCTGGTCTTCTCCTCCGGGTACACGGCCAACCTCGGCGCGGTCACGGCGTTGGCCGGCCGTGACGCGCTGATCGTTTCCGACGAGTACAGCCACGCCTCGTTGGTGGACGCCTGCCGGCTCTCGCGCGCCACGGTCGAGATCGCGCCGCGCAACGACCCGTCCACCGTCGACGTGCTGCTGGCCACCCGGCACCAGCGGCGCGCTCTCGTCGTCACAGACTCGGTGTCCAGCGTTGACGGTGGGCTCGCGCCGCTGCGCGAGCTGCACGCGCTCTGCCGGGCCCGCGGCGCCGTGCTGGTCGCCGACGAGGCGCACGGGCTCGGGGTGCGCGGCCCTGGTGGTCGGGGGCTGCTCGCCGAGCTCGGCCTTGCCGGCGAGCCCGACGTGGTGGCCACCGTGACCCTGTCCAAGGCCCTCGGTGCGCAGGGCGGCGCCGTGCTCGCCAGCCGCGCCGTCGTCGACCACCTGGTGGACACCGCCCGCACGTTCATCTTCGACACCGGGCTGGCGCCGGCCTCGGCCGGCGCGGCGCTCGCCGCCCTTGGTGTCCTGCGCGCCGAGCCCGAGCTGGCCGGCCGGGTGCTGCGGGTCGCCGCGTCATTGGCGTCGGCCGCCGGCGTCGCGGCGCCGCCGTCCGCCGTCGTCTCGGTGATCCTCGGCGAGCCCGAGGTGGCGGTGGCCGCTGCGCAGGAGTGCCTGCGACTCGGCGTGCGGGTCGGCTGCTTCCGCCCGCCCTCGGTGCCGCCGGGGACCAGCCGGCTGCGCCTGACCGCGCACGCCGGGCTGTCCGCCGGCGAGCTGGCACGCGCCGGCGACGTGCTGGCCAGCGTGCTCGCCGGAGCCCGCGCGTGACCGCCGGGGCGTTGGACGGGACCGCCGGAGCCCGCGCATGACCGCCGGGGCGTTAGATGGGACCGCCGGGGCGTATGGGACCGCCGGGGCGCCGGGCCTGACCGCCGGGGCGCCGGCCGCGGCCGCCGACGAGCCGGGTGCCGCGCCGCCCATGGGCGAGGGTTCCTGTCGCCCAGGAATCCGGGATTCCGGGAATCCTGGATTCCTGGGAAGTCTAGTCGGGCGTCCTGGCACCTCCCTCCCGTCCGGCGTCCTGCTCGTCACCGGCACCGGCACCGGCGTCGGCAAGACCGTCGTGGTGGCCGCCATCGCCGCCGTCGCGGCCGCGGCCGGGCGCCGGGTCGCGGTGCTCAAGCCGGCGCAGACCGGGGTGTCGGCGCGGGAGCCCGGCGACGCGGCCGAGGTGGCGCGGCTGGCCGGGATCGGCACGGCGATCGAGCTGGCCCGGTACCCGGACCCGCTGGCGCCGGCCACCGCGGCCCGGCTGTCCGGGCTGCCACCGGTCACCCCGGCCGAGGCAGCCGGCGCCGCCGAGGACCTGGCCGGCACCCACGACCTCGTGCTGGTCGAGGGCGCCGGCGGCCTGCTGGTGCACCTCGCGGACGGGCACGGCGGCGGCACGCTCGCCGACGTCGCCGCAACGCTGGGCGCGCCGACGCTCGTGGTGGCCGCCGCCGGCCTTGGCACCCTGAACGCCACGGCGCTGACCACCGAGGCGCTGCGCACGAGGGGCCTGCGCTGCGGCGGCGTGGTGATCGGCTGCTGGCCGGAGAAGCCGGACCTGGCGTGCCACTGCAACCTGGTCGACCTGCCGGCCACCTGCGGGGAGCGCCTGGTCGGGGTGCTGCCCGCCGGGGCGGCCGCGCTGGACCGCGCCGCTTTCATCAACATGGCGCTGGCGGCTCTCGGGCCGTCGCTCGGCGGGACGCTGGACGTGACGCGGCTTTTCCCGGTGCCGCCCGTGGGTGCGGCACACTGACCCCGACCCCGTGCGAGGAAAGGGAGCTGCCCGGTGACCATGACCACCGACGTCCTTGCCGGCGCCGGCGAGCAGGTGCTCGACCGCGGCGACGGGTTGACCGAAGCGCAGGTGCTCGACGTGCTGCGGCTGCCGGACGACCGGCTGGAGGACCTGCTGGCCCTCGCCCACCAGGTGCGGCTGCGCTGGTGCGGCCCCGAGGTGGAGGTCGAGGGCATCGTCTCGTTGAAGACCGGCGGCTGCCCGGAGGACTGCCACTTCTGCTCGCAGTCCGGCCAGTTCGACTCGCCCGTGCGCGCCGCGTGGCTGGACGTCCCGTCGCTGGTCGAGGCCGCCAGGCAGACCGCGGCGACGGGGGCGACGGAGTTCTGCATCGTGGCCGCGGTGCGCGGGCCGGATGCGCGGCTGATGGCCCAGGTGCGGGCCGGCGTGGCGGCGATCCGCGCCGAGGTCGACATCAACATCGCGTGCTCGCTCGGGATGTTGACGCAGGCGCAGGTCGACGAGCTGGTGGCCGCCGGCGTGCACCGCTACAACCACAACCTGGAGACGGCCCGCTCGCACTTCGGCTCCGTGGTGACCACGCACTCCTGGCAGGAGCGCTGGGACACGCTGCGGATGGTCCGCGAGTCGGGCATGGAGGTGTGCTGCGGAGGGATCATCGGCATGGGGGAGTCGCTGCACCAGCGGGCCGAGTTCGCCGCGCAGCTCGCCGAGCTGGACCCGCACGAGGTGCCGCTGAACTTCCTCAACCCGCGCCCTGGCACCCCGTTCGCCGCGCTGCCGGTGGTGGCCGGCGCGGCGGCGCTGAGGACCATCGCGGCGTTCCGGCTGGCGCTGCCGCGCACGATCCTGCGCTTCGCCGGCGGCCGCGAGATCACCCTCGGTGATCTCGGCGCGCGGCGGGGCATGCTCGGCGGCATCAATGCGGTGATCGTCGGCAACTACCTGACAACCTTGGGCCGGCCGGCCGAGTACGACATCGAGATGCTCGACGAGCTGCGGATGCCGATCAAGGCGCTGAACGCGACGCTGTGAGCGCTCCGTACTGCGACATCTGCGGCGCGGCGGGCCGTCCGCACGCGGCCTGCGAGGCGCGGCGCGAGCTGGAGCCACCGCGGTTCTGCGCATGGTGCGGCCGCCGGATGGTGGTGCAGGTGACGCCGGCAGGCTGGTCGGCGCGCTGCAGCCGGCACGGCGAGATCCGCGCCGGCCGGTAGGGTCTGCGGCCATGACCGCTGCGAGCTCGCCGCCGCCGGCGCCGCAACCGCCGGCGCCGCAACCGCCGGTCGCCAGCTCGCCGCCGGTCTGGCCGGCGCACGCACGGTCACCGCGGCGGGCTCGGGTTTTCCCGCGGGCCGACGTGCTTGGCACCGTGAGCGTGCTGTCCCTCGTCGCGCTGCTGGGCCTGCCCCTGGCGTGGCTGTGGTCGCGGCTCGCGCCGCCGCAGGTATCGGTCGTGCAGGCCGACGGCACCCTCGCGGCCCTTCCGCAGGAGAGCCAGCACCGCTTCGACGACCTCGCGCTGTTCGTGCTGCTCGGGGTGGCCGCCGGGGTGCTGTCCGCGGTCGCGGTATGGCTGCTTCGGCAGCGCCGCGGGCCCCTCTCGCTCCTCGGGCTGGTCGCCGGCTCGCTCGTCGCCGCGTGGCTGGCGATGCGGACCGGGATGTCCTTCGTCGACGGTCGCTACGCCGCCGCCGTGAGGGCCGCCGGCCCCGACGCCGTGGTGTCCGCCGCCCCTCGGCTGGAGTCCGTATGGGCGCTCGTCGCCCAGCCGCTCGCCGCCGCCCTCACCTATGGGGTGGCCGCCGCCACCAACGGCCTAGACAACCTCGGCCGCCGCCTCTCCTAACCCCCGGCGTGTCCGCACTTCCGTACACATGAACCTGCCGTTTCGACACAGTGCCGTGAGCCGCACCGGCCAACACGCGCGCCCGAACCGCCCAACACGCGCGCCCGAACCGGCGAACACGCCAGCACGAACCGCCCAACACGCGTGCCCGAACCGGCGAACACGCGGGGGTGACGGGGCTAGTTGCGGCTGGACCCGGTGGCGAACTGGGTGAAGGGGACGGGTACGGCGCGCAGCTCGCGAAGGAACTCGGCTTCGCGGCACAGCATGAGTCGTACCAGGCGCAGGCGGTCCGCCGGGCGGGTTTCCTCGAGCAGCCCCTGGCGGTCCTCGAGGGCGAGCAGGCAGTCCGAGGCGAGCAGGTGCGACAGCGTCTGCGGTTCGACGTCGAACTCGGGCTCGTGCCAGTCCTCGCTGCGCCAGGCCGTCTTGCAGTAGTAGCGGTGGGCCGCCCTGGCCGCGGCGGCCAGCAGGGGCATGAGCTGGCGCTGCTCGTCAAGCGGCTCGTCGTCGGGCACGAACTCGACGGTGCCCATCAGGTACGGCGCGCTGGTCGAGTCCACGCCGACGAGCCGGAAGCGGCGCTCGCCGCAGGTGACGATGTCGAACCGGCCGTCGGGCAGCCGCCGTGCCTCGCGGAGCACGGCGGTGCAGCCGATGTCGTGCAACTCGACGTCGTTGGCGTCACCGACCTCGTGGCCCTGCTTGATCGCCACGACGCCGAAGCTGCGGCCAGGCACTGCGCCGGTGACCAGGTCGACGGTGAGCTGCCGGTAGCGCGGCTCGAAGATGTGCAGCGGAAGGGACGCCCCAGGCAGCAGCACCGTGCCCAGCGGGAACAGCGGGAGCATCTCGACCACGGGCCCACCGTACGACGGTGCTCCGCGGGCCGCTTCCTGGATCGCGCCGCCAAGCGACACGCACAGGCACACGCACACCCACGGCGGCAGGCTCAGCGGCCAGGCGGGCGGAACACGGCGAACGGATCGGTCACCCGCAACCCGCGGTCGGCGAACCGGTACAGCGCCGCCGGCCGGCCACCGGACGGTCCAGGCGGCGCCACCGAGCCGGTCGGTTCGAGCAGCCCACGGCGGGCCAGCACGCGTTGCAGGTTCGTCGCCGACACCCGGTAGCCCAGCGCCGCCGAGTAGATGCCGCGCAGCTCGGAGATGGTGAACTCGCGCGGCGCCAGCGCGAAGCCAAGGTTGGTGTAGGAGAGCTTGGCCCGCAGCCGGTCACGGGCCCGCCGCACGATCGCGCCGTGGTCGAACGCGGTGTCCGGCAGCTCGGCCAGCGGGTGCCACACGGTGTCCGGGGGAGCAGCGGGGTCGGCGCCGGAGGGCACCAGGCCGAGGAACGCGGTGGCGATCACCCGCGGGTCCGGCACCCGGTCCGGGGCGCTGAACACGGCGAGCTGCTCGACGTGTGCCACCTCGCGGACGTCGACCTTCTCCGCCAGTTGGCGGCGCACCGAGTGCTCGACGTCCTCCGAAGGGCCGAGCCGCCCGCCCGGCAGCGCCCACCGCCCTTCGTGCGGGGGTAGCGCCCGCTGCCACAGCAGGGCCTGCAGGACGCCGCAGCGCACCTGCAAGACGGCTGTCAGAACCTCGTGTGCGGCCAGCCCCGATCCGCTGCTACCATGGAGCACGTTTTCGATTATAAGGCGAAAACCCGAGGAGGCGACATGGCCGCCACTACGACCGTCGTGGAGCGGACCGGGGATGTCGTACCGGACACCGCGTGGGCGCGCGAGGTGCGAGAACTGGCCAGGCGGCGCGACGCGGTGCTGCTGGCGCACAACTACCAGCTGCCGGCGATCCAGGACGTGGCCGACCACGTGGGCGATTCGCTGGCGCTGTCGCGGATCGCGGCGCAGGCCGACGCCGGCACGATCGTGTTCTGCGGCGTGCACTTCATGGCGGAGACGGCCAAGATCCTCAGCCCGGACAAGACCGTGCTGATCCCGGACGCGCGGGCGGGCTGCTCGCTGGCCGACTCGATCACGGCGGCGGACCTGCGGGCCTGGAAGGCCGAGCACCCGGACGCCGTGGTGGTGTCGTACGTGAACACCACGGCGGAGGTGAAGGCCGAGACCGACATCTGCTGCACGTCGGCCAACGCCGTCGAGGTGGTGCGGACGGTTGCGGCGCATCGGCCGGTGCTGTTCTGCCCCGACCAGTTCCTCGGCGCGCACGTGCAGCGAATCACCGGTCGGCGCAACCTGCACGTGTGGGCGGGGGAGTGTCACGTGCACGCCGGCATCAACGGCCCTGAGCTGGCCGCCAAGGCCGCAGCCGATCCGGACGCCGAGCTGTTCATCCACCCGGAGTGCGGCTGCGCCACCTCGGCGTTGTACCTGGCCGGGACGGGTGTGGTGCCGCCGGAGCGGGTCAAGATCCTCTCCACCGGCGGCATGCTGGACGCCGCTCGGCGGACGGCTGCGCGCTCGGTGCTGGTGGCCACCGAGGTGGGCATGCTGCACCAGTTGCGCCGCGCCGCGCCGTCGGTGGACTTCCGCGCGGTGAACGAAAGGGCGTCCTGCCGGTACATGAAGATGATCACGCCGGGCACGGTGCTGCGCGCGCTGCGCGAGGGCAGGGACGAGGTGCACGTCGATCCGCGGACGGCCGCGCTGGCCCGTGGCGCGGTCCAGCGGATGATCGAGATCGGGCAGCCGGGCGGTGGCGAGTGAGCGCCGGCCGGGGGCGCGGCACGGCATGGGCGGCGGCCGCCGACCTCATCGTCGTCGGTACCGGGGTGGCCGGCCTGACCGCCGCGCTGGAGGCCAGCGCGCACGGGCTGCGGGTGCTGGTGGTGACCAAGGCCGGCGCCGGCGAGGGCAACACCCGGTTGGCGCAGGGCGGCGTCGCGGTGGCCAGCGGCATCGACGGTGACTCGGTGGCGCGGCACGTCGCGGACACGGTCACTGCGGGCGCCGGGATCTGCGACGAGCCGGCCGTGCGGTCGATCCTGGCCGGTGGCCCCGCGGCGGTCGCGGCGCTGCGGCGGCGCGGCGCGGTGTTCGACCTCGGGGCTGGTGGCCGGCTGGCCAGGACACGGGAGGGCGGGCACAGCGCGTTGCGCGTGATCCACGCCGGCGGCGACGCCACCGGCGCCGAGATCGAGCGGGCGTTGCTGGCCGCCGGCGCGCCGGTCCTGCCGATCCTCGAGTGGCACACCGCACTCGACGTGCTGCTGACCGCCGACGGCGCGGTCGCCGGGCTGTGCGTGTTCAGCGGTCCGGACGGGGCGGTCGGCGAGCTGCACGCCCCGGCGGTGCTGCTGGCCACCGGCGGGCTCGGCCAGCTCTACGCCGCGACCACGAACCCCGACGTGGCGACCGGCGACGGCATCGCGCTGGCGCTGCGGGCCGGTGCGGCCGTCGCCGACCTGGAGTTCGTGCAGTTCCACCCGACCGTTCTGTACACCGGGGCCGGGGCCCGCGGCCGGCGGCCGCTGGTCACCGAGGCGGTGCGCGGCGAGGGCGCCGTGCTCGTCGACGCCGGGGGGGCGCAGTTCATCCAGGGCGTGCACCCGCTGGCCGACCTCGCGCCGCGCGACGTGGTGGCAGCCGCGATCACCCGGCGGATGGCGGACACCGGCACCGACCACGTGTACCTGGACGCCACCCACCTGGACGCCGCGACGTTCGCCCGCCGGTTCCCCACGGTGCACGCCGCCTGCGTTGGCGCCGGCATCGAGCCGTCCCGCGAACCCATTCCGGTTGCGCCGGCCGCGCACTACGCGTGCGGCGGCGTGGAGTCCACAGTGGACGGACGGACCGCGGTCCTTGGCCTGTACGCCGCCGGGGAGGTGGCCCGCACCGGCCTGCACGGCGCGAACCGGTTGGCGTCCAACAGCCTGCTGGAGGGCCTGGTGGTCGGCACAAGGGCGGCCGGCGCGGTGGCCGCCGACCTGGCCAACGGGGTGCTCTCGTCCGGCGCCCCGGTGCCGGCGCGGACCCATACGGGGACGCCGACGGGGGCGCCAGCGCGGACCCAGACGGAGACGCCGGCCGGGGCGGCGGCGGGGCGTTGTGCGGCCGATCGGGACGTCCTGCAGCGTGCGATGAGCCGCCACGCCGGGGTGGGCCGCGACCATGATGGCCTGGCCGCCGCGCGAACCGCCATCGAAGCGTCCACAGCGGACGCTCCAGACCGTCCAGAAGGTGCACCGTGGACGCGGGAGGCGGCGGAGGACGCCGCGCTCACCGTGGTGGCCGGCGTGGTGCTGGCCGCGGCGCACGCGCGCACCGAGACCCGCGGCTGCCACGTGCGCGCCGACCACCCGGCCACCGACGACCGGGCCTGGCGGCGCGGCATCGCGGTCCGCCTCGACGAGCACGGCAACCCGGTGCTCACCGAGCCGGCGCGCCATCTCGCCGGGGCATTCCCGACGCAGCGGGCGTTCCCGGTGGAGGCCGCGTCATGACTGCCCGGAAGGGGGTGCACCAGTGACCGCGACGCTGCACCCGGTCTCGCACGCCGTGCTGCACGCCCTGCGCGCCGCCGGCCTCGACGCCGAGGACGTGCAGCGGGTGGTCACCGCCGCGCTCGGCGAGGACCTGCGCTTCGGGCCGGACGCCACCACCGAGGCGTGCGTGCCGGACGGCGCGGTGGCCACCGCGGTGATCGCGTCCAGGCAGCCGGGGATCCTGGCCGGCGTGCCGGTCGCCCTCGCGGTGTTCGACGCTGTCCTCGGCCCCGCCGGCTACGAGGTGCACGGCGTGCGGACCGACGGCTCGCCGCTGGCACCCGGCGACGTGGCGTTGCGGCTGCGCGGCCCGGTCCGCGGGCTGCTCACCGCGGAGCGCACCGCGCTGAACCTGCTCTGTCACCTGTCCGGCATCGCCACCGCGACCGCAGCCTGGGTGCACGCCGTGCGCGGCGCCGGCTGCGCCATCCGTGACTCCCGCAAGACCGTGCCCGGACTGCGGCTGCTGGCCAAGTACGCGGTGCGCTGCGGGGGCGGCGTCAACCACCGGCTCGGCCTTGGCGACGCGATGCTCATCAAAGACAACCACGTGGCGGCGGCCGGCTCGGTGACCGCGGCCATCGCGCTGGCCAGGATGCACGCGCCCGGGCTGCCCTGCGAGGTCGAGGTGACCTCGCTCGCCGAGCTCGACCAGGCCGTCGCCGCCGGTGCCACCGAGATCCTGCTGGACAACATGCCGCCGGCGCTGTGCGCCGCCGCCGTCCGCCGGGTCCGCTCGTCCGGGGTCGCGGCCCGCCTCGAGGCCTCCGGTGGCCTGACCCTCGACGCGGCCCGTGCCTACGCCGAGACCGGCGTCGACTACCTCGCCGTCGGGGCCATCACCCACTCCGCGCCGGCGCTGGACCTCGGCCTTGACCTCCTGGCCTGACCGGGGTTCCCGACGCCTACCCTGGTGAGACCATGCTGAACCGGATGGACCTGCGCGGCGAGCTGCCGGCTGCCGCGCGACTGCGGGAGCTGCTGCCGCGCGCCGAGATCGACGTCGACGCGGTGGCCGCCACGGTGGCGCCGCTGCTCGCCGCGGTGCGGCAGCGTGGCGTCGAGGCCGTCCTCGAGCTGTCCGAGCGCTTCGACGGGGTGGCGCCGCGCACGGTCAGGGTGCCGGCGGACGCCCTGGCGGCAGCGCTCCAAGCGCTGGACCCGGCCGTCCGGGCGGCGCTGGAGGAGTCGATCGCGCGAGCGAGGGCAGTGCACG
>Ga0210378_10000413_pt1 | contig 21724 bp, 22 predicted proteins | sample PLM1_60_b1redo_FD_155465 | JGI IMG/M metagenome (GOLD analysis project Ga0210378, IMG submission 155465) | Groundwater sediment microbial communities from an aquifer in East River, Colorado, USA - PLM1_60_b1 redo | ecosystem: Environmental > Terrestrial > Soil > Riparian zone | place: USA: East...
CGGGACCGGGCCCAGCCGCTGCGCAGCACGGTGCCCCACAGCGTGCCGGCCCACAGGGCGGCGAACGAGGTGAAGCCGGCGGCGGCGGCGATCAGGTGCACGCTCTCCTGTGCTGTCCGCATCGGGCGGGACCACTCCTCGGGGGTACGGGCGGGGGCGGCCGGGTGGGAGCACGGTCGCGCCGCCCCCGCGGTCCGGGTTGCTCAGTAGTCGCCGTCGCCCGCCGGCGGCGTGACCGGGGTCGGCACTCCCTTCGGGACGCAGGTCAGGTTCTTCGCACCGGTCGGCGCGGCCACCCACCAGGTGCCGGAGACGCCCTGGCCCTTCCACGCGCCCGGCTTCGGGTCCCCGGCGTACCGGTAGAGCGGCCAGCCGCCGAGGGTGAGCTGCAGCCGACCGTCGGCCCACTTGATCGTGTCGACCCTGGCCGGGTCGATGCCGGTCAGCCGCGGCTTCCCGCTGGTCCACGCCGGCGGCCAGATCTTGGCGCAGGCGCCGGTGCACGCCGACATGGCCGCGCCCTTGGTGTCCTTGTCGAAGCGGTAGAGCACCCACCCCTTGGCGTCGGTCACGACCCCGCCCATCTTCGGGATGGTCTTGGCGACCAGGGCTCCCCGGGCGGTCGCCCGGGGCGCCGGAGTGCCGGCCGCCGCCGGGTCGGGCGTCGGTGAGGAGGCGGGCGCTCCGTAGCCGTCGCCCGCGTCCGCCGCGGACGACCGGTCGGCGGGTTCGCCGTAGCCGCCGTCGCCGGCCGTGGTGGTGTAGCCGCCGCACGCCGACGCCAGCGCGAGCGTTCCGCACGCGGCGAGGGCCAACCCGGCCCGTCGCATGATTTGCTTCACGTGTCCTCCCTACGGTTCCCAGGAATTCGGCGGAAAGCACCCGCCGACCCTTTCCACGAGTGCGCGATGATCCGGTTCGGAGATTTCTGAGAAATTGTTGGCTGCGTGTCGCAGTGGCTTTGCACGGCGTACCACCGCGGGCGCCCGCGGTGGTACGCCGCCCCCGCGCCGCGACGCACCGCGGCGCAAGTCGTGCGGCTGCCGGGCTCAGCAGCGGCGGCCGGAATTGATGCACCCGACGGCGCGGCGCATCAGGCCCTCGGGCATCAGGTTCTCGAAGTCGTTGTGGTCGGTGACGGCCTTCCGGAGCTGCTCCGGGAAGGTGTCGAGGGCGAACGACCGGCCCGGCGGCACCCGGTAGCTCAGCGTGATACGCAGCTGCGGGACCGCCACCGTGCCCTCCGGGCAGGCGCCCGTGCGCGGGTCGGCGAACGAGACGTGCGTTCGGTGGTTCGCGCTGTCCAGGCCGGCGCCGTCCCAGCAGCCGGGGAAGTCGCTGATGCGCTGGACGAGCTGCCCACGCGGGCACAGCGGGTACTGGGTCGAGCTGACCTTGCCCCGGCTGCCCGAGCAGGTCCATTGGGCCCGGGCGTTGGGCGCGTTCGGCCCGTTGGTGACGGCCTTCGCGTCCCCGGTCACGATCCGCAGGAACCTCGGCATCGCGGCCACCTTGGCCTGCGCGTTGCCGCGGAACTGCAGCGAGACCCGGGCCGGCGTGAGGATCCGGCCGAGGTTGCCGTCCAGGCCGCCGCCCGGCTGGTCGGCGTCCTCGCCGGCGCGCCTGATGTCGCGCAACACGGGCCAGAAGTAAGTGGACCTGTCGCCGAGCCGGCAGGTGGTGCCGGCGGCATCGAGCGACTCGTCGGTCGAGTTGCCGTCGGTGGACAGGTTGCCGACGTAGTCGTGCATGTGGTGCGCGCCGTTCGAGACCCCGGGCGCGACGATGAAGTTGTCGGAGTTGCGGTGCCCGTCGAGGTTGCGACCGCAGCGTGAGGTGAACGAGCCCGTGGACGCCTCCGGCCCGGCTTCCGGTGCCGCCGCGGCGTCGGGCGCGTCGGCGATCCGGACGTAGTCCTCGGGTTCGGTGGACGGGTGGTCACCGTGCTCGGGCTCGCTCGGCCGGGCCGAGCCGCTCGGCCCGGCCGGCGGGGCGTGCTCCAGCACCGCCTGCACGCTCACCGGGTCCTCGGCGGCCGAGACCATCCGCATCCCGAGCCCGACGGCCCCGCCGAGCGCGACCACCGTGAAGACGGCGGCCATTCTTCGTCTCCTGCGGACTGTTCGCTGGTACGGCACCGGGTCTCCTTCTCGTTGTTCGGGCAGGGCGGACCGCCGCGCGGTCCGTTTCATGAGGAGTCCTTTGTGGACTTCAGCTCGAGGACCGGCGGGCGGCTACGGCGAGGTTCGCCACCGCCACCAGGGCCACCACGGTCACCACCAGCGGCATCGTGATCGGGCCGCGGGGTGCCGGCGGCGCGAGCGTGCTGGCCTCCACCGGCGCGACCAGGCCCGTGCTCTCCAGCAGGGACATGTGCCGCATCACCACCTCGACGGCGGTCTGCGCGAACGCCCGGATGGCCATGTTCCGCGTCGTCGCCCGCACTTCGGAGACGACGCCGAAGACCCTGCCGTGCGCGACCCGGAGCCGGTTGGCGAAGGCGACGTCGAAGTCCCCGCCGCGCAGGGCGGACAGCTCGGCCATCCAGCCCCGCTGGTCGGAGTTGGGCTGGCCGGGCAGCGGCACCTGCAGCCGGCGGCCGAGCTTCAGCACCTCCGCGTCGAGCCGGTGGTGGTCGACGGCCAGCAGCCGGCCGACCTCCTTCACCCGCGGGCTGCGGGCGTGGGTCCGGGCCTGCTCGCCGACCGGCTTCTCCCACAGCCCGGCGAGCCGGACCCGGACCAGCAGGTCCCGGTCACTCGGCGTCAGCGGGCCCCAGGAGGTGTCGGTGGTGTCCGGAGCGGCGGCGGCGACGCCCGGCCCGAGGCCGGCGCCGCCGGGCACCGACAGCCACCCGATCGACAGGACCACCAGCGTGCCGACCACCAGCACGTTGGCGAGCCGCTGCCGGGCGAGGGCCGTGCCTTTCCGCCCGCGGCGAATGGCCGGATCAGGGGGGTGCCGCGACGCACGGGCGGCGGGACAGTTCTCGGGCATCCATACTCCGATGCATTCAGGCTTGTCCACTCTCGATGGCGCGGTGACGAATGCGAGCGCCGGCGCGTCGGCGCCCCCGGGACGGCCAGCGGTCGGGTTGCCGTGCGGGGGCGGTGCGTCGCGCCCCGGCTGGGCCGCCCGGCCGGCGGATAACTCCTCCGCCCCCGATGCGAGCGGGGATCAACTTGGCAGCCGTTCGGCCCGGAATCAATACCCATCACGAAATTCGTAATGGTCAACTTCGGAACGTTACTTAGCCCATCAGAGTGACGGCCGGTAGTTGCGGTGACCGGGGGTCGTACGTCAGTATCGAACATACGTTCGAACGAGGAGGGCGCTCGTGCCCAGCCGGCCGCTCTCCCGCGACCGGGCCGCCGAGGTCCGGCTGCACACCTGGGCGGGCACCCACGCGAGCAAGGTGGTGAAGCGCCGGATGAGCCGTGCCTCCGCCGTCGCCGTGCTCTCGCTGATCGCCCCGTGCCGCCCCGAGCTGGTGCGGCTGGTGATCGACCGGATCGCCTCCGGCAGCCCGACGGCGGCGGACTGGCCACCACGCTCCGTGCAACTCGACCTGCTCAGATCCGCCGAACGGGTGACACTGGGTCTCGTGCACCTCACGGGGCCGGGGGGCGTGACCGTCGAGCAGGTCACGTATACGGACAAGCTCGGCTACACCCGCCGCGTGCTGCGACTGCGCCGGCACGGCGTCTTCGTCGGCGACTTCGGCTCGGTCGAGGAGCTGTCCCGGCACGTCGACCTCGCCACGCTGCGTGAGGACGACGGCCACCCCACCGAGTGAGGGGTTGCGCACCAGGGTTGACTGTCGGTCATGACCGTCGCGATCGCCATGGGCACCCGGAAGGGACTATGGATCGCCCGGTCCGGCGCGGAGGGGGACTGGACCGTCGCCGGGCCGAGCCTGCAGATGCGGGAGGTGCCGGCGCTGGCGTTCCTGCCGGACCCCGCCGGCGGGTTGCCGGAGCTGCTCGCCGGCGTCCGGAGTGAGCACTGGGGACCGACGGTGGCCCGCTCCGGGGACCTGGGCGGCAGCTGGGAGGAGACCGAGCAGGCCGCGGTGCGCTTTCCGGCGGAGACCGGGGCTGTGCTGGAGCGGATCTGGCAGGTGCAGCCGGACCCGGCCCGGCCGGAGCTGGTCTGGGCCGGCTGCGAGCCGACGTCGCTGTGGCGCAGCAGCGACGGCGGCCGGAGCTTCTCCCTGGTCAGCGGTCTGTGGGAGCACCCGCACCGGGAGAGCTGGTTCCCCGGCGCCGGCGGCGCGGCCGTGCACACGATCATCCCGGACCCGGCCGACGCCGACCGGGTGCTGGTCGCGATGAGCACCGGCGGGGTGTACGCGACCGGCGACGGCGGCGCCAGCTGGGAGCCGCGCAACCGGGGCATCCCGGCGAGCTTCCTTCCGGACCCGGAGCCGGACCACGGCCAGTGCGTGCACAAGATCGCGGCCGACGCCGGCGACCGGGACCGGCTGTACGCGCAGAACCACGGCGGCGTCTACCGGACCGACGACGCCGGGCGCACCTGGACGTCGATCGCGGACGGCCTGCCCGCGGACTTCGGCTTCCCGATGCTGGCTCACCCCGGGCGGCCCGGGGTCGCCTGGGTCGTGCCGCTGGTCGCGGACGCGCACCGGCTCCCGCCGGACGGCCGGCTGCGGCTGCACCGGACGGAGGACGCCGGCGGCTCCTGGCAGGAGGTGGGCACCGGGCTGCCGGAACCGTCGTGGAGCGTGGTGCTCCGGGACGCCGCCTGCGTGCTGGCGCCCGACCCGGCCGTGCCCGACGGCCCCGCCCTGCTGGCGGTCGGGACCCGGGACGGCTGCGTCTACGCGAGCACCGACTCCGGCGACACGTTCGTGCAGGTCGCGGCGCACCTGCCGGACGTGCTCTGCGTACGGGCGGCGGTGCTGCCGTGACCCGGGTGGTGGTGCGGCTGCCGGCGGTGCTGGCCGAGCACGCGGACGGCCGGCGCTCGCTGGAGGTCGACGTGCCGGCCGGCGGCACCGTCGGGCAGGTGCTCGACGCGCTCACCGAGTGCCGGCCGCGGCTGGCCTGGCGGGTGCGGGACGAGACGGGAGCGGTGCGCCGCCACGTGAACGTGTACGTCGGCGAGGACGACGTCCGCACCGCCGCCGGGCTCGCCACCCCGGTCTCGGACGGTGACGTCGTCACCGTGCTCCCGTCCGTCGCCGGCGGCTGAGCGAGCCCTAGCCGTGGACGCCGCCGCGGGTGGACGATCGCGGCACGGCTCCCGCGCCCAGGGGGGTGAGCCGTGACGGCCGAAGACACGACGTCGCGCCGGCTCGCGCGGTCCGGCGCGCTCAAGCTGGCGCTGTCGGCGCTGCTGGCCGTCGCCGTCTTCTGGTTCCTCGCCACCAAGGTGGACGTCGGCAGCGCCTGGGCCGGGATCCGCGCCATGAGCTGGCTGGAGCTCGTCACGATCGCGGCCGTCACCGCCTGGAACTTGGTCACCTACTGGGCGCTGTGGGTCGCGGCGACGCCGGGGCTGCGCTGGCCGCAGGCGATGACGCTGGCCCAGTCCGGCACGGCCCTGACCAACACGGTGCCGGGCGGCTCGGCCCTCGGCGTGCGGCTGGCGTACGAGATGCTCGACTCCTGGGGCTTCTCCCGGGTCCGCAGCAGCCAGGCGGTGCTGGTGACCGGGGTCTGGAACACCGCGATCAAGCTGACCCTGCCGGTGCTCGCCTGATGCTGCTGGCCTTGGAGGGCGATGCGACCGGGACGCGGGTGGCGACCGGGATCGCGGCGGCCGCCGCGCTCGCGGTGGCGGCAATCCTGGCCGCGCTCGTGTTCCGCGGGGACGGCACCGCCCGGTGGCTGGGCGAGACCGCCGGCCGGGTGGTCAGCCGGGCCTGCCGGCTGGTGCGCTTCCACCCGACCGTCTCCCGGTGGGGACAGTCAACAGTGGACTTTCGCACCAGAACGGTTGCGCTGCTGCGCCGCCGCTGGCTGTCGATCACGCTGGCCGCCGCCGTCAGCCACCTCTCGCTCTACCTCGTGCTGCTGGTACATGATCCTGGACGACCACGACGTGACCGACGACTGGAACCTGCACCGGCAGTGGGTGGAGACCGTGCACGGCCGGCCGATCGGCCGGCGGGTGGTGCAGAACGCGCTCGCCGCGTACGCGGTCTTCCAGGGCTGGGGCAACGAGCCGGACCGGTACGCACCCGGCGAGCCGGGCGGTCGGCTGCTCGCCGCGCTGGGCCGGTGGCGCGGCGCCGCGGACCGGACCGCGGAGGAGATCTCGGCCGCCGTCGGGCTGCCCTCCACGGACGGGTCGCCCCGGCTCGACTGGGACTACGCCGTCGACACGACCGCCTACCAGGCGATCGTGCTCGACACCCGGACCCGGCGTGGCTTCCGGCCCGGCGGTGCCGGGCGGGCCGCCCCGGCCCTGCTCGGCGACCGGGCGCGGGAGACGCAGCTGACCCGCCGGCGGCGCGAGCGGCGGCGGGAGGTGCCGCTGACGATCGTCGTCTCGGCGGCGCCGGTGTTCGGGCACCCGTTGATCGAGGTGTGGCTGCAGCTGAAGAAGATCAAGGCGATCGAGTGGCTCCCCGGCGCTCCGGCGGCGGTCGACCGCGAGCTCTACACGGTGGACTTCGGCTCCGACCCGCGGCTCGATGGGCCGGTGCCCGGCCGCTCGCACGCGGAGCACGACCGCGCGGTGGCGTTGCGGGACCGGCACTCGTGGGCGTTCATGAACTGCGTGGTGGGCCGCAACAACCTCGGCGACGTGGAGTTCCTCGCCCCGGGTCCGGACGGGGCGCCGGGCGTGCTGCGGCAGTCGCTGTGGTTCGACAAGACCTCGATCCGCTCCGGCGGCGAGCCGGAGCGGCTGCCCTACACCGTCCACGACCTGCCGCTGGACCCCGCCGAGGAGGAGGGATGACGATGGGATCCCTGCCCGCGCGGGTGCGATCGGAGCTGCGCTGGAAGCTGCTGCTGGCGCGGCTGGTGGTCAGCGTCCTAGCGGTGGCGGCGACCGTGGTGATCGTGCCAGGGCTGTCGATCGACGGGGACTTCTGGCTCTGGGCGGTCGTGCTCGGCGCCGTCTTCGGCGTGCTCAACGGGGTGGTCAAGCCGCTGCTGCAGGTGCTGACCATCAGCTACCTGTTCCTGTCCTGGGGGCTGGTGCTGCTGCTGGTCAACATCGCGACCCTCTGGCTGCTCGAGGCGCTGGTCAGCCCGCTGGACATCAGCGGCGGCCTCAGCCTGATCCTCGGCGGGCTGGTGCTCGGCCTGCTGGTGCCGGTGCTGGAGACCCTGGTCGGGCTCGGCCGGCCGATCGTCGAGGTCGTCACGCCGTCGGCGCAGGCGGGAGACCGGTGATGCCCGCCGGCCCGGCCGCGAGCGCCCTGGAAAGCGTCCGGCTGGCCCAGGTGTACAACCTCGTCCTGCGCTACCTGCTGGACACCGCGGTCGACCACGGGCCGTTGGCCGGCACCCGGCGGCGGCTGCAGTTCTGGCTGCACGACGTCGGGCAGCCGCCGGTCGTGCTCAGCACCGCGGCCAGGGTACGGCTGCTGCTGCAGGAGCTCGGCCCGACGTACGTCAAGGTGGGCCAGCTCGTGTCCAGCCAGTCGCAGGTGCTGCCCGACGACTGGGAGCGCGAGCTGGCCCGGCTGCGACAGGACGTCTCGACCTTCCCGTACGCCGACGTCCGCCGCATCGTCACCGAGGACCTCGGGGCGCCGCCGGAGCAGCTCTACGAGCGCTTCGAGGAGAGGCCGCTGGCCGCCGCGTCGCTGGGGCAGGTGCACCGGGCCCGGGTCGGCGGCGAGGAGGTGGTGGTCAAGATCCGCCGTCCGGGCGCCGCCCGGCAGGTCCGCGCCGACCTCGGGATCATGCGCAACCTGACCCGCTTCCTCGAGCGCCAGGCGGCGTGGGCGCGCGAGGTCGGGCTCGCCGAGATCGTGGACGAGTTCGGCCGCAACGTGCTGGAGGAGCTGGACTACCACGGCGAGGCGTACAACGCCCGGAGGCTGGCCACCACGATGCGGGACGTGCCCGGTGTGGACGTCCCGGGCATCCACCCCGGACTGTCCTCGGCCCGGGTGCTGACCATGGACTTCGTCGACGGGGTGACGATCACCGACGTCGAGCGGGTCCGCGGCGCCGGAGTGGACCTGGATGCGCTGTCCGAGTGCTTCCTTCAGGCCGCGGTCAAGCAGCTGCTGGTGGACGGCTTCTTCCACGGCGACCCGCACCCGGGCAACGTCCTGGTCGACCTCGGCACGTCGACGATTTCCATGATCGACCTCGGCATGTGCGGGCAGCTGACGCTGCAGCAGCGCTTCACGCTGATCCAGCTGATCGTGGTCGCCCGCCGCCAGGACGTCGCCGGGATGGCGCACGTCATGCGGGGGCTGAGCATGCCGTTCCGGGCGGTCGACGAGATCGGCTACCGGCGGGACTTCGAGCGCCGGGTCGGCCGCTTCCTGGACCCGGACGCCAACGCGCCGCTGGGCGACGCCATGAGCATCGGCTTCGACGTGCTGCGCGACAACGGGCTGCGGCTGGACCCCGCGTTCACGCTGGCCGTCAAGGCGATGGTGCAGGCGGAGGTCATCGCGACCACCCTGCAGCCGGGCGGCGGGATCCTCACCCGCGGGTACGAGATCGCCGAGCGGCTGCTGCGGGACAGGCTCGCCGGGGAGGAGATGGGCAAGGCGGGGGCGCGCGGCGCGGAGGCGCTGCTGCTGGACATCGTCCGGCAGGCACCGGCTCTGCAGCGGCTGGGCCAGGGAGCCGCGACGCCGGCTCCGGCGGCCGAGCCCGTGGTTCCGGCCGGCCGGCCGGAACCGCCGTCCCACCTCGTCGCCGCGGTGGTCCTCGCCGGCCTGCTCGTCGGCACCGGCATCGTCGCTGGAGCCGCCTCCCTCGCGCCCGGCTGGACCTGGATCCGCGACGTCGCCGCCACCTGCTTCCTCGGCGGGCTGGTCGGCTCGCTGCTGCTGCTGGTCGGTGCGGCCCGCCGCATCCGCGGTCCGGACCGCCGTTAGGGCATGTCCGGTGGATCTTCGGCGGCGCGGGCCGACGCCCAGACGCCGACCGGCGTGCCTCGTCGGAGACGAGCATGGGCATTGTTCGTCGCCGCCGATATTCCCGATATCGGCCGGCTCCTCGGCCCCGCACACTTTCGCCTGTCCGGCGAGGGGCGCGGATCGACGCCCGGACGCCGTCCGCATCCACCAAGATCCACCGGACACGCCCGAGCGGCGCGTGTCCGGGTCCGTCCCCGGCGCCCGCCGGGGACCGCGTGCGGCACTTCGTCTGTCCACTCGCGTCCGCCGGGCGACCCTCCGCCGCCGACAGCCCCGCTCCGCGGGGACGGCAGACGTCAGGGCCGGTCCAGCTCGAGCCGGCCGTCGCTGGAGTCGTGGACCTGCCGGGCCACGCTGTTCCGGCTGACGAAGCCGAGCGACTCGGACGTCGCGGCGATCGGCTCGGCGCGGGTGTCGCCGTGCAGGTCGAACCGGTACGTGATGCAGCCGCCGGTGAATGTGTAGTACCGCTCGCCGCCGTACCCCCTGCTGACCCGGGTGACCCGCTCGTACCGGCGCATCTCGGGCTGCTCGCTGGGCACCTCGGTGGCGCCGGTGACGTCGCACGACGGTCGCAAGAGGACGGTCAGGGCCCGCACGCCGTCCCGGTCGGAGTCGAACGTGATGACCGTCTCGCCGTCCTTGGCGTGCAGCCCGCGGAACATCCAGCCGACCGGGACCTGACGTACGCACGGCAGCCAGGCCGCGCTGGGCACCGACTGGGCGACCAGCACCGTGCCGCCGGCGACGGTGTCCGCGGCGGGGGCGCACCTGGGCAGCCCGGCGCCCTCGCCCACCACGTCCGCGTTTCCCGTGCACCCGCTCGCCGCCCCGACAAGGAGCACGAGCAGGCCGAGGACCGGTCGGGAGGGCCTCACAGCGGGCTCTTCAGCAGCTCGAAGACCAGCGAGGAGGCGAGCAGGGCGGCGAGCAGCATGGCCAGCAGCAACCCGACCCGCCGGACGTTCCAGCGCTGGATCCGGATCGGGGTCGGCCGCTCCGGCAGCAGGCACATGAACTCGTCGTGCAGGTCCCTCCCGTGCTGCCGGATCATCCGGCGCAACTGTGAGGGCATCGTCAGCCCGCGGGTGGCGGCGAAGGCCTCCGCGATCTCGTCCTCGGAGAACTGCCGCAGCGCCCGGCCGTACACGGTCCGCGCGTCGCTGCGCAGCGCGAGGACCAGCATCATGTTGGCGAGGTCGACCGCCTGCCGCCACGGCGTCGGGCGCACCTCGGCGAACGCGGTGTCGATCAGCAGCACCCGCCCGTCCCGGACCATCACGTTGGCCGGCTTGATGTCCCGGTGCGCGATCCCGATGTCCCACAGCTGCCGCACGATGCGCAGGCCCTGGTCGATCATCGGCTCGTCCACGTCCACGTCGCCGATCTCATTCGCTCCGTAGAAGAGCTCGGTGACCAGCAGGTACTCCCGCTCCGGGGTGATCTCGACGAAGCCGTACGGCTCCGGCACCGGCAGCCCGGCCGGGTGCAGCAGGTGCAGCACGTAGTCCTCGTACTGGACCAGCCGGCGGACCGTGTTGAACGGCTTCTCGTCCTCCAGCCGGCCGTAGAGCAGCGTGCGGCCGAACTTGTACCACCGGTCCGAGCGCAGGTGGGTGATCGCGTAGAGCTTCGCGAACAGGTACGTCTCCGGCTCGCCCTTGACCTTGATCCGCAGCGGGGTGGACCCGCCGGACCCCTCCAGGCCGAACGGCTTCACCTCGGTGGCGACGATCCCGAGCTGATCGTTCAGCGCCCGGACCACCGCCTCGCCGCGGCGCCCGGTCATGTCCAGGTGTGCCGCTCGGCCGCGCCGGTAGGAGACGGTGAACACGTCGTTCGGGACCAGCAGCCGCCAGCCGGCCAGCGGCAACGCGACGCCGAGCACGACCCCGACCAGCGCGTCGCTGACATGGTCGACGCCGAGGTAGAGCCGGGCCAGGACCACCAGCGCGAGCAGGCCGGCGGCGACCCACTTGCCGCGGTCGCGCAGCCTGCCGTGCGGGACCAGCGCGTACAGGACGTTCACCAGGGTTGCGGTCAGCACGGCGACCGGGCGGGCCGGCATCGCGAAGCCCTGCCAGTGGCCGATGATCTCGACGCCGAGCGGCCGCGGCCGCTGGATCAGCGCGACGGCCAGCTCGGAGAGCTGGCTGACCAGGAACATGGTGCCGATCCAGACGAACAGGTGCCGCCACCGCCGCCAGACCACCATCACCAGCAGGCTCGCCCACCAGGTCAGCAGGATCACCGGGCTGATCGCGTCGTTCACCACGCGGAGGACGGCCGTCGTCGGACCGTTCCGCAGCCGGGCGAGCGCCTCCAGCGGGGCGGCCTCGATAGCGTCCAGCCGCACGGTGGTGACGCCGCTGAGGCCGAGCGCTATCAGCAGGACCAGCACCGCGCCGGCCAGCGACAGCCAGAAGCGGCCCGAAGTGTTGAGCTGGCGGGGGAGCGGGGGTGCCTCGCCGGAGGGCCGCCGCCGGCGCCTGCCGCGAGCCGGCTCGGAGGCCGGCCGGGATCGGGCGGCGTCCCCGGTCGAGACGGTCTCTGAGGTCATGGTGCCGCCTCACGGAGGAAGGCTGCCCGGTCCCGCGATGCTATCCGCCGAGGTGGCCGCCAACTAGCATGACCCCGACATCGGCGCCGGTCGGGGGGAGCAGCGGGTGCGCGTTCTCCGGTTGGTGGCTGTTTGCGTCGTAGCGCTGCTGGCCGGCGGCTGCACCGGCGGCCGGCTCCAGGTCGAGCAGCGCGACCCGGGCGTCGTGCGGGTCGCCTCCTTCGACTTCCCGGAGAGCCGGCTGCTCGCCGAGCTGTACGGGCAGCACCTGCGCCGGTCCGGCTTCCGGGTGGAGGTGCTGGCCGGGCTCGGCACCCGCGAGATCGTGACGCCGGCCCAGCAGCAGGGCCTGGTCGACGTGGTGCCCCACTACACCGGCAGCCTGCTCGACCACCTGGGCGGCAGCGTCGCCGACACGCACCGGTCGGCGGACGAGGTCTACGGGCTGCTCCGGCAGCGGCTGAGGCCGCGCGGGCTCACCGCGTTGCGGTACGCGCCGGCCGAGGACGTCAACGGCTTCGCGGTGCGGACGGCGTTCGCTCGGGAGAAGCGCCTCACAAGGCTCAGCGACCTGCGCCCGCTCGCGGGAGGGCTGACCTTCGGCGGCCCGCCCGAGTGCCAGACCCGCCGCTACTGCCTGGTCGGCCTGCGGGAGACGTACGGCCTGCACTTCGCGGCATTCCGCCCGCAGGCGAGCCGGGCGGTGACGGCGACCGCGCTGGAGTCCGGCGAGATCGACGTCGGGCTGCTGGAGACCACGTACGGCCGGCTGGGCGACCGGCGGGTCATGCTGCTGGTCGACGACCTGAGCCTGCAGCCGCGAGACAACGTGGTGCCGGTAGTGCGTACGGACCTGGTGCGCCGGCTCGGGCCACGGTTCACCGAGGCGCTGGACGGGCTGAGCGCCCGGCTGCACACCGGCGACCTGATCCGGCTGAACCGGCTCGCCGCCGTCGACCCCCGCGGCCCCGCCGACGTCGCGGCCAGCTACCTCGGCGATCTCTAGCCGGCCGCCGGCCGGCAGCGCGACTCCTCAGCTGGTCAGCAGGCCGATCCCCAGGGTGACCGCCCCGATGGCGAGCGAGAGGCCGCCGAGGTAGACGAGGGCGATGAGCCCGTTCGGCCGCTCGGCGCGCGGCGGGGCCACCGACAGGAAGAAGCCCAGCGGCATCAGGATCGGCGCGATCGCGAAGGTCGTCCGGACCAGCCACTTCCAGCCGTCGGACAGGTCGGTCTGGTCCACGTACAGCAGGGCGACCAGGGCGAAGACGATCCAGACCCCGGCGTGCGCGTGGCCGGCGCGGAACATGCCCCGCCGCACCGGGTTGTCCGCCCAGCCGGCTCCCCGGCGGGTCAGCAGGCCCAGCAGCGTCAGGCCGCCGAACTCGACGGTCGGCACCGCGATCAGCAGGATGGCGGCGATGATCCGGGACTCGTCCGACATCGGGACCTCCTCAGTCCTGCTCGAGCACGTGCAGCCGGCGGACGCTCAGCTCGTCCACCTCGAGCTGGCCGATGCGGAGCTTCTTGACCGCCGCGTCGCCGATCCGGAGCCGGCCGACCGCGAGCGCGCCGATCGCCACGGCTCCGACCGCGGCGGCACCGGCGGCCGCCGCGATCACCGCCGTGAATCCGGTCGACGCGGCTCCGACCGCGGTGGCGGCGTGTGCGGTGGCAGGGGTGCTGCTCCCTCGGGTGCTGCTCCGTCGGATGCTGCGGGCGCTCATGGCTGCTCCTCTGTCGCCGCCGGCAGGAGCGGGGTGGGCGCGCCGGGCCGCGAGGAGCGTTCGACGTCCCTGCCGCGAGGACCGCTGTCCGCCCTGTCCGGCGCGTGGTTCGGGTGATCCTCGGTCGCCGCCATGATCCGCTCGGCGGTGATCGTCCGGCAAGGCCCTCGGACACACCCTATGTCCGGCGCCGCCGGAACCGGTCCACCACCCGGGGGGCGGCGAGCGCGTAACCGGTGCCGAGGGCGAAGCCGCCGACGACGTCGGAGAGCCAGTGCGCGTTGAGGTATGTGCGGCTGACCGCGGTGGCGCCGGCCACCGGGATCGCGACGGCCAGGGCCCGGCGGCGGGCGGGTCCGGGCGGGACGAGCGCCAGCACGATCCCGGGGGCGGTGGTCGCGGCGGCCAGGGCGTGTCCGGACGGGTACGACATCATCGAGGTGGTCGTGCGCGGGTCCGGCGGGCGGATCCGGTCCACGAACGCCTTGAGCGGTCCGACCGAGACCTCGCCGAGCACGATGGTCGCCGCCCACGCCGCGAGCGCGGCCCAGCGCCGGCGGCGGACCAGCCGCGCGGTCACGGCGACCCGGACCGTCCAGTCGATCGTGGTGCCGAAGCCGATGTCCAGCGTCTTCGCCGCGGCGGTGAGCGGGGCGGAGCGGGAGCGCTGGACCAGCGCGTACCACCGGTCGTCCAGGCGCTGCACGGCCGCGCGGCTGCGCGGCACGTGCACCAGCACGGTGATCGCGGCGCCGGCGCCGAGCAGCCCGAGCGCGGCGGCGGCCGGGGGCACCGGTCGGCGACGGGACATGATCGGTGTATACCGGCAGGCCGGACCGGGCCTCCACCTGGCCCCTACCGGCTCCCCGCGCCGGTCGCGGTCAGGTCCTGGTCGCGAGGTAGTAGGTGTTCGCGATGTCGCCCTCCACCTGCCTCGCCTCGACGGAGGTGAAGCCGGCCTCGGCGAGCATCCGGCGGGCCTTCTGCTGGCCCCACATCGTGCCCAGCCCCATCCCGCCGTCCGCGAGCGACACCGTCATGCAGTGCATGCAGGAGATGGCGTAGAGGAAGGTCCCGATCGGATGGTCGAGATTCTCGGCCAGCGTGCTGGACGCGGCGATGTCCACGCACAGGTAGACGCCGCCGGGCCGCAGCGACGAGGCGATGGCGCGCAGCACGAGGTCCGGGCGGGCCTGGTCGTGCACCGCGTCGAAGGTCGTGACCAGGTCGTACCCCGGGCCCCCGGCGAGGGTGGCCGCGTCCTGCCGGACGAAGCGGGCGTTGCCCAGGCCCCTGCGGGCGGCCTCGGCGGTGCCTGCCGCCAGTCCTTCCGGCGAGATGTCGAGGCCGACGAAGCGGCTGCGCGGGAACCGCTCCGCCATCAGGTTGACGGCGTGGCCCGAGCCGCAGCCGACGTCCAGCACGTCGATGCCGGCGTCCAGGCGGTCGACGAGACCCGGTGCCAGCGGCAGGATCCCGTCGAGCAGAGCGGCGTCGTGCACGGCCGCGCTGTCCTCGGCCATCAGCCTGTGGAAGGCCGGGTACGCCGCGTACGGCACGCCGCCGCCGTGCCGGAAGCAGTCGACGATCCGATCCTCGACCAGGGCGAGCATGCCGACGTACTGCGCCTGGATGGCGAGGTTTCCCGGGCCGGCCGCCCGGGTCAGCCACGCGGCGCGCTCCGGCGCGAGCCGGAAGGTCAGCTCGGCCGGGTCGTGCTCGACGATCCGGCCGGTCGTCATCGCGGCCAGCCACTCCCGCACGTACCGCTCGTCGAGTCCGGCCGCGGCGGCGATCTGGGCACTGGACGCCGGCGGCAGCGCCGCCATCGCGTCGAACAGCCCGGTCCGGTGCCCGATGCTGATCATCAGCGCGAGGGCGCCGTCGTTGAGGACGCCCAGCATGCGCTCGGCGAACTCCTCCGATCCGGCCACCACTGTTTCCTGGCTCATTACGACCCCCCATGACCGCTGCCGGCGTTCGCCGTCCGTCGCGACAAAGCAGAATGATCCGCCGGCCGCCCCTCGACCGGCAAGCTCGATCCATCGGCGGGGCGCGACGCGGCTCGCAAGATCGTCGCGGCCGCCTGGCGTGCCGCCGACGCTCGTGTCGCCGTGTCCGGGCGTCTCGGCGGGTCAGGGGCGGCGGTGGCCGACGAGGGGGAGCACGGGCCCGGCGCCCGCGTCACGGAGCAGCGCGGCGGCGACGGTGAGGGTCCAGCCGGTGCGGGCGACGTCGTCCACCAGCAGCACCGGCCCCGCCGGCAGCGACTCCGCCGAGTCGCGACTGAGCGTGTCGAGCAACTGGCGGACCCTGGTCGCGGAGGCCACGTCGTCCGGGGGCGGCCGGCCGCCGACCCGCAGCGCGTCGACGAGCGGGAGTCGCCCCACCTCGGCCAGGTGCCGGGCCATCCCGCGGACCCGCCGCGGCCGGGACCGGCTGGGCACCGCGACGACCGACGCCGGTCGCTCCTCCCACTCCCTCGACCACCGTCGCAGCACGTCCACCAGCGCGCCGCGCAGCTCGTCGCTGGGCTCCGCGTCCGGGCGGGCGAGCTCCTCGGTCAGCTCCGGCCAGGCCGGGTCGTCCGCGAAGGCGACCGCCCGGCCCGGCGCGATGCCGCCGATCCGGCCCCGGCGGGCCGTTCCCGACGGCCACTGCCGGCGCGGCTCCAGAACGTGCCGCCTCGTGCGCAGGTGCCGCCGGGCCGCGACGACCCGCTCGGCGTCCGGCCGCCGACCCGGCGGCGGCAGCTGCCCGGTGCAGACCGAGCAGCGGCCGCACACGCCGGCGGACGGGTCGTCCAGCGCCTCGGTCAGCACCTCCATCAGGCACCGGCTGCCCGTCGCGTACGTCCTCATCAGGTCGGCCTCGGCCCGCCGCGCCACCACCACCCGCCGGTACTTCTCCGCGTCGTAGTGCCACTCCCGCCCGGTGGCGACCCACCCGGAGCCGACCCGCTCGACGGCGCCGTCCACCCGCAGCGTCTTGAGCAGCGCGTCGAGCCGGCCGCGGCGCAGGCCGGTCTCGGCCTCGATCGCCGGCACGGTCACCCCGCCGGACTCCTCGTCGCGGGGCAGCAGCGCGAGCACCCGGCGCGCGGCGTCCGGGTCGGGGATCGTCGCGGTGGCGAAGTAGTCCCAGATCCCCGGGTCGCTCTCCGCCGCCGGCAGCAGCACCCCGACCGCCTCGTCCAGGGCGCGGCCGGCGCGACCCACCTGCTGGTAGTAGGCCACCGGGGAGTCCGGCGAGCCGACGTGCACGCAGAAGCCGAGGTCCGGCTTGTCGTAGCCCATCCCCAGCGCGGAGGTCGCCACCACCGCCTTGAGCCGGTTGTCCCGCAGCGCGGCCTCGATGCGGGCCCGCTCCTCGGGCTCTGTCTGCCCCGTGTAGGCGGCGACGTCGTGGCCCTGGCCGCGCAGGAAGTCGGCCAGCGAGGTGGTCTGGTCGACGGTCAGCGCGTACACGATCCCCGAGCCGGGCAGCCGGTCGAGCGCGTCCGCGACCCAGGCGAACCGCTCCACCCCGTCCAGCCCGGGCGCGACGGCGAGGCGCAGGCTGGCGCGGGCGAGCGGGCCGCGCAGGACGAGGGTGTCCTCGCCGAGCTGCGCGGCCACGTCGGCGGTCACCCGCTCGTTGGCCGTCGCGGTCGTCGCAAGGACCGGGCTGCCGGTGGTCGTCCGGGCCAGCAGGTGGGTGAGCCGCTGGTAGTCCGGGCGGAAGTCGAAGCCCCAGTCGGAGATGCAGTGCGCCTCGTCCACCACCAGCAGCCCGGCCTCGGCCAGCAGCGGGAGCGCCCGGTCGGCGAAGCGCGGGTTGGCCAGCCGCTCCGGCGAGACCAGCAGGACGTCCACCGCGTCGGCGCCGAGCGCGTCGAAGACCGCCTGCCAGTCGTCCACGTTGGACGAGTTGACGGTCGCCGCGCGCAGCCCGGCCCGACCGGCCGCGGCGACCTGGTCGCGCATCAGCGCCAGCAGCGGCGAGATCACCAGCGTCGGCCCACGCCCTGCCGCCCGCAGCGCGCCGGTCGCCGCCCAGTAGACGGCCGACTTGCCCCAGCCGGTCGCCTGGACGAGCAGCACCCGCCGCCCGCCGACCAGCGCCCCGACCGCCTCGACCTGGTCGGCTCGCGGCCGCGCGCCCGGCCCCGCCATCGCGGCCAGCACCCGGTCCAGGTGTGCCCCCGCTCCGCGTTCCATGACCCGGACTCTGCCACCCCCTTCCGACAGAAGCGCGGCGGCCGCTTCCGGGGCGGATGATGTACGGTGTCATCACGCCGAGCCGGCAGCGGGACTGCTGGCATGACGCTCCGGCCGCCGAGGCGGTCGTACGAGGACGGCGCCAGCGCGAGGGACGAGCTCCCGCCCAAGCGCGCCAAAGAACTAGCGCGACGTCATACGACTGTCTTACGCTTAGGGAGCGCGCAGTGGAGGAGTACGACGGCATCCCTGTCCACGAGGTGCCGATCGAGGAGGTGGACTGGCTGCACCGGGGGGACTACATCAGGTGCCGCTCGGCGAGGAAGGGTCGCAAGGAGTTCGACGTCGAGCCGGCCTGGGCGATCGAGGCTGTGCTCGACCCGGGGCGTCTGGTGGTCCTGGATCCGGCCTCGAAGTCCGGCCGCGGACTCAAGGTTGTCGGCTGGTCCGCGGGCGCCGGTCGAGTCCTGACGGTGCTCCTGATCTCGAAGACCGAACCGACGGATGGCCACTGGTGGGGAGTGAACGCATGGGCGGCAAACAGCGGAGACGCCAGGAGGTACCGGTGGAGAAAGTGAAGGTGCCAGTTGTCGAGGACATCGCCGAACTGCTGAGGATCGAGGCGGAGGCGTCCGAGGAGCACCGTGACGACGTACTGCCGTACGTGCGGCACACGCGGCCGGCGAAGGACCCGTCGCAGGTCTACAGCCTGCGGATCCCCGTCCACCGGCTGGAGGAGCTGCGGCTGGTGGCGGTGGCGGCCGGGCTCGAGCCGTCCGTCCTGATGCGACAGTGGGTGCTGGAGCGGCTGGACGCCGAGAGGTCGTCCCGCGGCGAGGCGACCGAGGCGGAGGTGGTGCGCGCGAAGCTGGAGCGCGCTCGCCAGCTACTGGAGGAGGTGCAGGACGCGACGGAGCGCCGGCTGCCCAGGGGACGCTGACACGGGCCGGATCGGCCTCGGCCCCGCTTACCGCGGGTAGAGGTCGATCCGGTTGCGGCCGCCGGGACGACGAGCCGAGCCCGGCGGTTGTGACGGCCCGGGCGGTCAGCCGTCCCCGGCGACCGTGATGAGCACCTTCCCGACCGCCGAGTCCTGCACCGCCGCGTGCGCCTTTCCGGCCGCCGCCAGCGGGAAGTGGTGCAGCGGCAGCCCGCCCGCCGGACCGACCCGGACCGCCCCGTCAGCCACCGCCGCGTTGACGTCCTCGACGCCGGCCGCCTTGGCCGCCGGCGGTTCGGTGTAGACGAGCACGAACTGCCAGCGCGCATTCGGCGCCATCAGCGGCCGCACCGGCAGCCTCAGCTCCGCTCCGCCGTCGTCCGCGTAGGCCGCCACGACTCCGTACCGGCCGACGACCGCGGCGTCGACCGCCGCGTTCGCCGCCGGCGCCACCTCCACGATCGCGTCCACCCCGTGCGGCACGATCTTGCGCACCTCGGCGGTGACGTCCTGCTCCCGGTAGTCGACGACGTGGGTCGCCCCGGCCGCGGCGGCCAGCTGGGCCTTGGCCGGACTGCTCACGGTGGCGATGACGGTCGCGTCCCCCCACCGGGCGAGCTGGACGGCGGCGTTGCCAACGGCCCCGGCCCCGCCCTGCACCAGGACGGTCCGGCCGGTGAGCGCACCGCTGTCGAGCCGGTCCGGCATCGCCTCGCCGACGGTCAGGCACCGGTGCGCGGTCAGGAACGGGATGCCGAGGCTCGCACCGAGGTCGTACGACGCGGCCGGCGGGAGCAGCACGGTCTGCCGGGCGGGCACGACCGTGTACTCGGCGGCGGTGCCCCAGGGCCGTCGCCGGGCCGCCTCCCAGATCCACACCCGCTCGCTGACGAGCACCGGGTCCACGCCGTTGCCGACCGCCTCGACGACGCCGGAGCCGTCCTGGTTCGGGATCTGCCAGCCGGCCGGCGGGGGGTCGCCGGAGCCCGACCGGGCCTTCCAGTCCGTCGGGTTCACGCCGGACACCGCCACCCGCACCAGGACCTCGCCCGGGCCGGGCTCGGGGACGGGCCGGTCGACCAGCTCCAGGACACCCGCGTCGCCGGTGCGGGTGTAGACGATCGCCTTCACGGGCGGCTCCTCGTCGGATCGGTCCGGACGGCCCCCGGTGACCGTACCGGCCCGTCGCCGACGGCAGCCCTCGCGGACTGCGGCCGGATCGTGGAGTCTGGGACACGTGAGACCAGCCGAGAGGTTCCGGCCATGACGATGGAGCCGAGCCTGCGCGGCCCGGCCCGGGTGGCACGGTGAGTCCGCCATGACCCGTACGGGCCTGGACCGGGTCACGGTGGTGCGGCACGGCATCACCGTGCTCCGCGACCTGACCCTGGCCGCCGAGGACGGGGAGCTGCTCGCCGTGCTCGGCCCCTCCGGCTGCGGCAAGTCCACCCTGCTGCGGGTGGTGGCCGGCCTCACCCCGGTGCAGGCCGGCGAGGTCCACATCGGCGGCCGGCGGGTCACCCAGGTGCCGACCCAGCAGCGTGGGGTCGCGATGGTCTTCGAGTCCAGCAGCCTGGTGCCGTTCCTCGACGTCGCGCACAACCTGGGCTGGGGGCTGCGGGCGCAGCGGGTGCCGGAGTCCGAGATCGGCGACCGGGTGTCCGGACGGGCTCGGCAGCTGCGGCTGAGCGGGCTGCTGTCCCGGATGCCGAAGGCGCTGTCCGCGGGCGAGCGCGGCCTGGTCGGGGTCGGTCGGGCGCTGGTGCGGACGCCGGAGGTGTTCCTGCTGGACGAGCCGCTCGCGCACCTCGACGCCGGGCAACGGGCCTCGGTACGGCGGCGGATCGTCGAGGTGGTCAGGTCCCTCGGTGTCACCACCCTCTACGTCACCCACGACCCGGCCGAGGCGCTGGCCGTCGCCGACCGGGTCGCGCTGATGAACGACGGCACGATCGCCCAGGTCGGCACGCCGCGCGAGGTGTACCGGGAGCCGGCGGACCTCTTCGTGGCCGGGTTCGTCGGCTTCCCGCCGCCGGGGTTGCTCGCCGCGCGCCTGGTGGTGGACGCCGGCACGGCCGGCTTCCAGGTCGGTGCGCGGACCCTGCCGCTGTGGGCGCCGGTCCCGGCCGAGCTGAGCGACCGGGTCGGCGGCGAGGTGGTGCTCGGGCTGCGCGCGCAGGACGTCCAGGACGCCTCCACCGAGTACGACCCGGCGCTCACGACCCTGGCCGGCACGGCGACCCGCGCCGAGTACACCGGCCAGCACCGGATCGTCACCCTCGCGGTGGACGGGCCCGCGGTGACCGCGCCGGGTGCTGAGTTCTCCCTCGGTGACTCGGCGGCGCCGCAGCTCCGGTCGCTGTTCAGCCCTCGGGCGGGGGTACGGACGGGCGACTCCGTCCGGGTCGCGGTCGACGTAGCCCGGGCGCACGTCTTCGACCCCGCCACCGGCCGGGCCCTCTGGCACCCGCCGGCCGACTAGATGATTGATTCCCGGTGATCTTGCTGGCGTGGCGGCTGGCCAGGGACGAGGACGGAGGGTATCTGCGGTCGGTTTGCGACGACTGACCTCGATACCCTCCTGACCGCACTGTACGTGGAGATCGCCGATCATGTGGTGCCGGCCCGGCCGGCCCGGCCGGGCGCGTTCGCCCCGAAGCTGACCGACGCCGAGCTGGTGTGCCTGGCGGTCGCGCAGGTGCTGCTGGGCTTCTCCTCGGAGCACCGATGGCTGCGGTTCGCCTACGGCCGGCTCGGACGGCTGTTCCCGCACCTGCCCAAGCAGCCCGGCTGCAACAAGCGGCTGCGGCGGGCGGAACCGCTGCTCCGCCAGGCCATCGTGCACATCGCCTCCCGAGCCCCGTCGTGGTGCGACGACCTGTGGCTGGCCGACTCCACCCCCCTGCCCTGCGCGGCCTCCCGGCAGACGGTGACCCGTTCGGACCTGGCCGGCGCCGCCGGCTACGGCTACTGCGCCGCACACTCCCGGTTCTTCTGGGGATTCCGGCTCCACCTGGTCTGCGCCGGCGACGGCATGCCGATCATGTGGGCACTGGCCAACCCGAAGATCGGCGAACGGGACGGCCCGGATCATGGACGCGGCGAGCGCCCGCTTCCCGCTCGTGGTGAGCATCCGGGGCGGGGTCGGCAGCGGGCGGGTGTCATCATCGTTCACGGTCGGTCCTCCGGTTACGTCGGAGAGATCGGCAAGGG
>Ga0210378_10000415_pt1 | contig 21669 bp, 19 predicted proteins | sample PLM1_60_b1redo_FD_155465 | JGI IMG/M metagenome (GOLD analysis project Ga0210378, IMG submission 155465) | Groundwater sediment microbial communities from an aquifer in East River, Colorado, USA - PLM1_60_b1 redo | ecosystem: Environmental > Terrestrial > Soil > Riparian zone | place: USA: East...
CCGGCGACGAGGATGTCTCGCGCGATGATGTCGACGGACTCCTCCATGTGCGCCCCGACCTCACGAGGGATCGTGGTGTCGAGGTTGAGGAACGACGTGAGCTTGAACTTCTTCGATGGCTTGACGGCGTTGCCGTACTCGGCCAGCGTGATCGTCTTCTGGGTGTCGGCGATCGTTCCCGGTGTCGGCTCGACGGTCTCCGACAGCGGTGTGATGGCCGGCGCGATCGCGCTGACGATCGTGAAGGTGACGGGGTTACCCGGCATGGGATCGTCGTGCTCATCCCACTTCACGTCTGCCACCGCGCGAAACACGTTCGCCGCGCGGTAGGCATCGAGTGCGGCCCGATTGAACACTGTCTTCACGGTGTCGCCACCGAGGAAGCCAGCGCCCTCCGCCGTGGTCATGGACGGTGCGGGCATCGGGTCTGCTCCTTCTCCCCTGGCCGTCGGCCGGGGAGGCGCTCCTACCCGGTCCGCTCGGCCTTCTGTTTCTGCCGGTACTCCTGCTGGATCTGCTCGATCTCCTCGAGCGTGCCGGCCTTGTTCAGCCGCTCACGGAGCTCGTCCTGGAAGCCGAGAGCTGGGTCCGGGGGTTCTCCCCCTGGCACCTGCTCGAAGCTCGCCAAGGTCGGGTCCGCGGGCGGCGTTGGGGCCGGCGGCGTACCGGGATCGGCTGGCGGTTCCCCGCCGGTCGGTGGTGGACTCGGAGGTTTCGGAGCCGTGCCACGCATCTCGTCACCGAGGGCCTTCGCCTGGTCCTCCATCTTGTCTGCGGGGACCATCTTGAGAAGCTCGACCATCGACGGCGTGAGCTTGTGCTCGGCGCCTAGCGCCCTTGCCCGCTCGGTCCGCCTGTCCTCGCGGAGCTTCGCGTTCTCCTGTTCCAGCAGCGCGATCCTTGCGTCCTTCGGATCGCCGGCAGTCGGGGTCGGAGTCCCCGGATCGTTCGGGTCCGCTGGGGCCGGGTCCGTGCCCGGGTCCATCGGGTCCGACATCGCGCCTCACCCCCTGGGTTCAGCCCCACCCGCATCGAGTGGCGCCGCGGCTTTCGCGGTCGAGGGCGAGCGTCCACGCATGGTCAAGGGAAACGGCGTGAACTGCTGGCGCGGCGCTGCGGCCCCAGGTTTGGGCTGAGACCTTCGACGATCCACGGGAACTTGACGTACGACGGATCAGGCGGGGGGCTCGGTGAAGGGCTCGGTGAAGGGCTCGGTGTGGGGCTGGGTGAGGGTTGCGGGCCGCCCTGATGCCAGGGCTTGTGGTGAGCTAGTGCTCTCCCTACAAGAATCGTCGATGGGCCGACGATCAGGATCCCGAGGAACGCACGTCGCGTGAGCATCGGGCCTCCCCAGATCTACAAGCCCTCGCGTACGGCGGCGAACGCGCTGTCCCGGGCGCGGCCTCCCCCGGTACCCGCGGCGACGAGTGCCTCGCGGTTGGCGAGGATCTGCTCGAGCCGGCCGCGAACGCCCTTGGGGTCTCGACCGGAGGAGAGCACGGCGAGGTCGGCGTCGGTGATGCCGGCGGCGTTGAGCTCGGGGCCGATGACGTTCTTGAACTGGTTGGCCTTGGCGATGATCTCGTTGATGTCCACGCGCGCCCCAGGAGACTCTGCTCCGATTTCTTTCGCGGCGCCCAGAGCTTCCTCTGGGGTCATCTCAAGGGTAGTGTCCATCCTGAGCGAAACGGCCTCGTAGAGGTTCTCTACGCGGGCCTCGGACTTCTTGGCGATGAAGTTGAACCACTCCTTCTTCCCTAGTGGCTCGGCGCCTGACGCCTCGAGCACCCCGTTGAACTCGACGCGGTACGCCTCGGTCGCCTTCGCCTGCTGCAGCACCATCGCCTTGAACGCCCACTCGTCCGGTGAGACCTCGCCGGCGACGAGCTGCCCGATCTTCTTCGGGCCGAGCTTGATCCCGAAGTTGCGTCCGATGTCGACGTAGCCTCCGGGCCCGTAGGCGAGGTCGAGGTACTGGGCCGGGGAGACCGCGAGCGAGCCGTCCTTTCGGAAGATCCCGGGGAACGCGCTGTCGAACTCGCGGCTGCCGTACAGCTCGGCGGTGAACTGCTCGGGCGTCCACCGCTGCACGATGGCCTCGCGGATCAGGTCGTCGAACAGCTTGGGGTTCAGGCCGTACGCGCGAAGGATGCTGGCGAGCTCGCCTTTCTGGACGTCAGGGTTGTCGGGCACGCCTACCTCTTTCCGAACGTCCGGGCGGCGACCGCCGCGTAGCGTGCGAACTCGTCACGGTAGAACTGTTGCTTGGCGGCGCCGGGTCGAGAGAGCTGCCAGGTCATGAAGTCGAACAGGTCGTGGCCCCCTCTGATGAAGCCCTCGATGTAGCCCATCGGCGGCTTCGCCCCCCAGAGCTGGTAGTAGAACGACGCCGCGGCCGAGACCGTGGGGTCGGCCGGCGCCGAGCTGCCGCCACCGCTCGAGCTGCTCGAGCCGCTCGAGCTCGATCCCCCGGAGGACGACGCACCGCCGTCGCCCGTGATGTCACCGATCGCGCCCTCGATGTCGCCGAGGTCGATCGGTGGTGGACCGCCGCCCTTCGGCTTGTCAGGCATCGTCAGTCACCGGGGTACCCCTGGATCGGTCCGAAGTAGCTGCTGAACTCGGGCATCAACGTGGCGACCAGCACGTCGGAGCCGTTGGTCTCCTCGAGCAGATCCCACTGCTGGGAGAACTCGGCCGAGGACTTCTTGAGCTGGCCCACGTACTCGACCAGCTTGGACCGGAGCACGTTGTAGACAGCCTTGGCCTTCGGATCGTAGGACCCGCCGAGCTTGCCCTGGTCGACCACGCCCTGAATCGTTGAGGTCGCGTCAAGGACCGCCCGCCAGTACGGACGGGCGAGCTTGATCTCGGTGCCGAACAACTGCTGCTGCAACCTGGGCGTGTCGACGATCACCCCGAGCGCGTAGCCCCACTCGTTCGTCGCGGCGACTTGCTTGGCGAAGGTCTTGTTCCGGCTGGCGTTCTGAGCGATCCACACGCCGAGGGCCTCGTACGCCTGGGTCGAGGAGAAGTCGGGATCGAACGCCTCGCGGTCGGCGATCTGTCCGCGGAGCTGAACGAAGTCGGTCCACAGCGCCTCGGACTTCGTGTTGGTCCCCAGGCCGAGGAGATCCTTGTCGAAGCGGCTCATGTACGGCACCCATCTGGCCGACAGCGACACGAGCGCGTCCTGGTGGTACGTCGGGTCCGCGGCCTTCCACCGGAGCAGGAGCGGGTTGGTCTTGCGATCGAACTTGTCGTACGCGACCTCGACGTAGGCCCGGATCGCGTTGAACGCATCGCCCCGGCTGCCCTCGGTCACGACGGCGCCCGGCTGCACATCGGGCGCATCACGCAGCTTCTCGTACCGGGTCCACCAGGGCGTGATCCGCTGGTTGAACGTCGCCTCGTCGATCGCGTCGATCGCCTTGTCGCCCGGCGTCAGCACATGCTCGAGGTCGCTGCCGAAGAACAGCCGGTAGGCCGTGGCCCCGTCGGGGTACTGGTCGTTCAGCCGGGCCACGCCGTCGTCGTACATCCCCGTGATCCCAAGCCGCTCCGCGGTCTTGGTGCGGATCGAGTGCAGCCCCACGTCGTTCAGCCTGTCGCGCGTCGAGCGTCGGAGCGAGAGGTACTTCACGAGCCACTGCCCGGTCTCGGTCTGCTGGAACAGCGGATCGCGCGAGAGCTTCTCGGATTCGGCGAGTACCTTGGGGTCGACGCCCTCGAGCGAGATCACGCCGGCGACCGCAGCCCATCCCGGGTTCAGCTCGCGGAGCTCGGTGATGCCGGCCTGGTAGTCGAGGTTTTGGTCGATGTAGGAGGGGTCGCCCTCGCCGATCTCCGGGTGGGCTTCCTGCCACGCGACCCATGCATCGTTCAGCGCGAAGTAGGCGTCCCAGCCCTGCTGCACGTGGGCCCGGTCGAGGAACTCCTCAGGCGAGAGAACGAGCCGCTGCCCCGACGCGATCGACGCGAAGAACGCACCGGGGTCGATGTTCCCGTCGCGGAGCTCGTGCGGGATGATCGCCCAGGTCCACTGCGGGTGCTGCTCGGCGAACTTCTTGGCCCCTCGCCCGGACAGGAGCTCGGTCACCGCAGCCGAGGTCGGGATCGCCACCGGCGAGTCGTTCTCCTCATTCCACATCGTTCGCGCGATCGTGATGAGGTCGAGCCCCGGGTGGACCTCCAAGAACTTCTCGCGCGCCTCCGAGTACCCGAGCTCGTCGACGTACGATCCCCACTCCTCCTCGAGCTCGTGGGTCGGGAACTCGATCCGCGGGGCGCCGGGGAACACGGCCGCGAAGAACGCGCGGAGCCCGGAGAACTGCCGGCCCTGGTTGCGAGCGAGCTCGGCGTTCGGCTCGAGGCCCATCGCCTGTTGGAGCTGGAGGAAATGCGTCTGCTGCAGGTTGGTCTCGGACTCGAACCACTCGGGGAATAGCGCCGCGAGGCCGTGGTGCAGGTAGCTCGGCAGCATGTTGCCCGGGCTCGAGGGGTCGATCCCGCCGTAGGCGAACAGCCAGCTCGACAGCCGCGTCTTCACGTCGGCGCGAAGCCCCGAGTGCAGGAGCAACTGCTGCAGGCCCCACGCCGCCTCGGGGTTGAACGACGGCAGCGGCACCGGGACCTCGCCGAAGATGTTGCCGGTCGGGAGCTGGAACGTGGACTGCGCGAACAGGTTGAAGCTCGACAGCGGGACCGAGAGCTCCCAGCCCCCGCCCTGGCCGACGGGTCGCAGGTTGCCTCCCGTGAGCGCCGCCAGCATCGGCGCCGCGCCGGCCCACCACGACAGGGGGACGACGAGCTCGCCTGTCTCCTCGTCGGTCCGCAGGAACCCCGACTCGACCCCGGTGCGGCCGAGACGGGCGGCGACCGCGACCACGCCGGGGTTCTGCCGGATGATCCTTGACCACACGATCGGGAACTCGAGGAACGGCTGGACGAATACGAGGAAGTGTCGGGTGAGCTGGTCGATCCGACCCTCGCGCGAGAAGTCGAACATGATCCGCTGCACCTGGCCGACGGCGAAGCCACGCGCGGAGTCGCGAAAACCGTCGAGCTTCTCGGGCGTGAGACCGCCGAGCCGGCTGGTCTCGAACTCGGGGATGCCCGGCATGATCTGGCGCTCGTGGAAGGCGACCCAGACTTGGTGCTCTACACCTCCGCGCCGTAGACCACCCGGATACGTGAGCCCGTCGAAGCCGGCACGATCGAGTGCTGCGTTGACGAAGGCTCGCTCGGGCTGCTCAACACCCCGGAAGGTGTCGAAGCCCTCGTCAATCAGCTCGTCAGGTAGCCCACCCAATCGCTCGCGCAGGCGGTCGAACCCGCGCGCGTGTCCCTCGATCGCTCGGTACAAGGACTCGGCGGGAACCTGGTCACCGAGCAGCGAGAGGTCGGACTGGCGGATCTGATCGACCTGAGCTTTGGGTAGACCGAGATCCTCGGCTGCGTCGAGGACCCTGTTGGCCTCGGCCTGGGTGACCGTCCCACTCACATCGAAGGGACGCCGGATTCGGAGATAGCCGGTCCTCACGTTGGGTGCCTGGACGATCCTCACCTGCCAGCCAGGCGCCACCCCCGGGATGAATGGACCCCACTCCGCTTGACCTCCATGCTCAGCCGCATAGGCCGTGGCTTCGGCCTCGGAGGAGAAACGAACTGGCAGGGGTGCTTGCGCCGCCTTGGTCTGTGAGTAGCCACTGGCGACGCCGGGATTGTCCGTGAAGTAGTAGCCCGGCCCGTACAGGGCGCCCGGGTCGATGTGGCTGGGATCGAAGCGCTCGAACTCGTTGGCTGTGCCGTGGTAGACACGCAGCGGGTTGCCGGCGTCGTCAAGGACGCGCGTGCCCTCAAGCGCCGGTGGGACCTTCACCGACCGCGAGTAGCTCGCAGGGTTGATCGCCATGTCGGTCTCGACGAGCGAGCGGAACATCCGGTCGTACCACGTCTTGAAATAGGGCTGGCGGGTCAGGCGGTTGGTCGGCTGCTCGACGATCCACCGCGCCACGAAGTCGCGGCCCCGCTTGAACGGTCCGACCCGGGCGAGCACCGACTCGTTGATGAGCGGACCGTGCACGAGCATCGGGCGCTCGGTCCGCGGGACCGCCCGGAGCATCTCGGGGGAGAGCATCCCGTCGCGCGCGGCGCCGGCGAGCTCGGGGTGTCCGTGGGTCAGGTCGCGCGCGTAGTTGACGCCGCGACGGACCTGGACCTCGAGCGCCTCGCGCGTGTAGCCCGGGCCCATGATCCGCTTCGCGTACCGCAGGCCGTCGCCCTGGCTCGTCAGGAACGCCATCGCCTGCCTGACCGAGTCCTCCTCGTCGACGCCCCGAGCGATGTCATCGAGGTAGCGCCGGCCGACCGGATCCAGCCCGAACTGGTGGCCGAGCGCGTTGTACCAGAAGTCGAGGAACTGCGGGGCCTCGCGGTCGATCGCACCCCAGTTGCCCGGCGTCAGCCACTCGCGCATCGCCTTCTGCGCGGGCCCGGGGGTGGCGAGCGAGAGCTGGTTGCGGATCGTGTTGGCGAGCGCCTCGTCCGGCAGGTGGCCCGGCCGGGGGAACCGCAGCGTCGTGTCGAGTCCGAACTCGGCGAGCTCTGGGACGTCGAGCTCGATCTGTCCGATCCGGCGAACGTCGGCCGCGAGCTCGGCTCGGCTCTCGGCCGGGAGCACTCGACGGCTGATCGCCTGGCCGGCGGACATGAGCCGGCTCTCGGTCGGGATCCCCTCGAGCACTTCGGCGGTCCGCTCCCCCGTCAGGATCTTCCCGGCTCGAAGCCGGCGGCCGATCCCCACCGTGGACAGGAACCGGGCCTGCTCCTCGATCCCGACCACCCGGAGCACGTACGCCGGGCGCAGCACGACGAGCGACTTCCACCAGATCAAGAACAGGTCGCGGGTGACGAGGTCAAGGCTCGTGTCCATGAACCGGCGGAGCGGGATCGTCACCTTGCGCGCGGGCGGGACCAGACCGCCCGCGCCGAACGCCTGCAGGTGGGCCGCTCGCCACTTCCGCCACGTGCCGATCGTCTCGGCGATCCCGCGGCGGAACACCATCGGGTCGATCATCTGCCAGGTGTTCACCGCTTGGGACGGGAGCAGCGGCTCTGAGATCGTCCCGACCACACCCTCGCCGCGCTCGATCCCGAACACACGGGCCTTCGCCGCCATGCCCCTACCGAGCCGGCGCTCGAGCTCGCCGATCAGGTTGTCGACGTCGTCCGGCGTGAAGCCGTAGAACGTCCCGATCCGACCCAGCATGTCCTGGTTCCAGCGGTTCATCGTCTTCACGAAGTCAGCCTCGCGGTAGGGGTTGGACGGACGCATCGCGTTGGCGAGCTCGAGCTGACCGCGTTCGATGTCATCGGCCGAGTAGACCTGGGACCGCACCAGCGTCCGACGGAAGTCCCGCACCGCTTCGGCGCCCTGCTCGATCGAGATTTCCAGGTGAGCGCCGGCGACCCGCGGCGAGCCGGTGAAGATGTTCCGCATCCCCCGACCGAGCGCCGTGGACGACAGCCGCGAGGATCGGAGCGCGAGCTCGGCGCGGGTGATCGGGCCGCTCACGTGCGGGATCTCGAGCATCCGGGGTCCGCGGGTGGCGAGGTCGAGGTAGGCATCATCGAGCGCCCCGAGCGCGGTCGCCGCGTCGTGGGTCAGGCGCGTCGTGCCGGCCTCATACCGCGCGCCGTCGGCCAGGAACAGCGGGAGCTGCTCGGCGCTGCGGGCTCGGATCGCCTCGACGTAGCCGCCGATGTGCGCGGCGAGCGTGTTCGGTGGCGGCGCGACTCCGAGACCCGCGAGCAGCACGGTTCTGACACCCTCGACCAGCTCGTCCTCGGACAGCTTGAGCTTCTGCCCCGCCTTCACGTACCGCCACACCCGCTCGGCGACCAGCGGGTGCAGGCCCTCCGCGGAGAAGTAGGTTCGGAAGTTGTCGACCGCGCGGCCGAAGAACTTCTCGGCCTGGCCTGAGCGCGTCGCTTCGCGGACGAGGTACTGGGGGATCGACAGGTCGCGCAGATCCCCGATCCGGCGCACCCGGCCATCGACGAAGCTCGCCACTCGAGCTCCCCACTGTTCGGCCTTGCCCGCCTCGGCGAGGCCCCATACCGTGCGAGCCGCGTGGGCCTTCGAGACGCCGTGAGCGGCGAGGTAGATCGGGTCGACGTAGAACCCCAGGAACAGCTCGGCCGTCAGCGTGAGCCACGGCGGAATCCCGACGTCGCGCTCCAGCTCCTCCATCGCCGTCGTTCGACCTCGCAGGATGTCCCACGAGTCGTGAGCGGACTCCCCGATCGGTGAGTCGCGGAACTGGGCGATGTTCTTGGGACGGCCGAAGGCGTCGGTCTCGATCCCCTCGAACGGCGCGAACACCGTGTCGGGATCCAGTAGGAACCGCGCGGCGACATCGAGCGGCCGAGCTGCCCAGTCGAGCAGGGTGCCGACGCCCTTGCCGAACCACGAGTCGGAGAATGGGATCTTGACCCGCTCGGCGATTTCCTTGCCCGCGGCGATGTAGTCGTCGTTCGCCTCCTGCAACGAGTCGAAGAAGTCACCCGGCATCGTCAGGCCGGCGACGATCTGCTGGCCCATCTCGTACTCGGCCTTGAGCCCCGACAGCGGGCCGGACTGCTCAAACCCCTCCTGGCTGGCGAGCGGCCCAAGCGCCGCCGCACCGCGGGTCGTCGCCGTGAACTTCGGCTCGCCGCGGGGCTGCACCACGATCTTGCGGATCGGCTCCGTCAGCGAGAGCCCGCCCTTGGTCTTGGGCGCGACGTACGTGGCGACGTCAGAGGCGCTGCGAAGGGCGACCCCCTCGGTGGCCGCACGCCGGGCGATCTCCGCGGCCATCAGCGGATCGAGGCCCTCGAACTCGGAGGTCGTCCGCAGGTTCGCCCCCACCACGGCGATGTCCACCCCAGACTCGGCCACGTCCAGCGCGAACGCCAGCGCCGAACCGAATGGAAGCTCGTCGCCTCGCAGCGGCGCGAGCGCCCTGACGGCCTCGGCCACGCGCTTCGAGTCGACCGTCTGGCCGCCGAGCATCCCGAGGACCAGCTTGCCCTCACGCTCGGTCGGCCTGATGCTGCCTCCGCCCATGATGTTCTTCCCCGGGCCCTCCACCGGCGGGTGCTCCAACCCGAGTGCATGTCCCAGCTCGTGAGCGAGCAGGTTCGTCGAGACCTCGCCGGTCCGCGGGTCGACCGCGCCCGAGTCGGGGTCGGTTGGGATCACGATGACCCCGGCCTTACGCTTGGTCCTGGCGAGCCGGACGCGCATCCCGGTCTCGCCGATCGGCTCGGAGAGCGGGCCCTTGCCATACCGGATCACGAAGTCCGCGTCCTCGGCGCTGTCGACGACCTGGATCACGTTGGTGTGCGCGGCCTCGTTCCACCAGAGCGAGGCTTGCTCGACCGAGATCCCCTGGCCGTAGACCTTGATCGGCTCCTCACGGAGCTGGACACTGAGCTCGCTCACCATCCGGTCGATCACTTCGGGCTCGTGCGCCCGGACCAGCCGGCGTGCCGTCCCGAGCGAGAACTCCGCCCCTGTGACCGGATCGGTGAACGCGCCCATCGGCTGCGCCTCGCCGGGTCGGTGCACCCCCGGGACGCCGCCGACCTGGAAGAACCACTGCGGCGGCAGGTCGAAGTACCGGGAGAGCATGACCGAAGCCCGCGCGATCTGGGTCTCGTCGAACGTGGACTGCGCCAACCCGAGCGAGGCCGCCGCCGGCAGCGTCCCCTGGGTCTTACGCTCGATCGTGGCGAGACGATCGACCGCGTCGAGCCGTTCCTGGATCGGGAAGTCGTCGCGTGGCGGCACGGGGTTAGCCCCCCGCGCGCAGCTTGTCGATGTAAGCCTTGAGCGACGGAGCCTTGTTCGAGCTCTCGAGCTGGTCGGCGACGCGGACCTGGAACGACCGCTCGTTCTCGTACGGCAGCATCACGAAGCTCGCGCCGGGGCCGAACGGGGCACCGTGGGTGATCGGCTCATCAGCGCGATCGGTCGGGGCGAACATCGCCTCGTCGTACCCGCCGGTGACGTCCTCCTCCTCGTCGGGCTGGCCGCCGGGTCCGTCGACCGGAACTGGCTGCGGGCGACCCGCCGGCGCCTGTTCGACGACAGGCTGACCGGGGCCGGGGGTCCCCATCGGGATCGTCCCGGCCATGCGCCGAAGGGCAGCGCCCTCCCCGTGGGGCGCGCCCTCCGGTTGGCGCAGGTCACCGCCGGCCAAGGTCTATCCGCCCGAGTGCTGCATCGCCTGGTCGGCCGCGGCGACGGCTTGGGTGTTGCAGTCCTCGCACTTCGGGTCGAACCCGTCCGCAGTCGGCGGCTCGGTGTCGATCGAGTGCTCGGCCGTCCCGGCGGAACGGTGGACGCCGCACACCGCCGGCTGCCACTGCGCGCCGTCGGGTCCGACGAGGAACATCTCGCCAGCGCCGATCGTGAGCTTGAACGTCTTGCGACCGAACTCGTAGCGTCCGCCCGTGACCTTCTTCGGTCCGGCGGGCCGGCTGGTGCGGCGCTTGGCCGTCGACTTCTTGGTCCCTACCATGAGCTACCTCCTCCTGCCCGCGGGTGCGGGTCCGACCTGACGAAGTAGGTCCAGCGGCGGAAGCGCCGGACCCTGCGTGACCTCGGCGCCGGGGACCCCGGACGGCACACCGATCTGCGGCCCACCGCCCGGAGAGGGCAACGCCCCCGGCAGCCCTGGCGCCGGCGTCTGCATGGCGAGCAGCTCCTTGGCGACCTGCTCGAGCGTCTTTCCCTCGGCGAACAGCTCGTACGCGCGAAGGCGCTGGGCGAGTGGCGTGTCGGGGAGCTGGAAACCCATCAGGATCGACTCACGCATCGAGCCCTCCGCCAGCCGCGCGAGCTCGCCCGGCACATCCTCGGTCCCGGGATCGTTCTCGAGGAACGACTCGAGCGACAGCGACTTCGACTGCAGCTTCTCGAGCTGCAAGACGCCGTGGGTCGCCGGGTCCAGTCCCGAGCTCGTGCCGTAGGACACGACGTTGGAGTAGTCGCCGCGGATCGTTGACTTCGGCGTGTACGTGAGCGAGTAGCGCCGGCCCCGGCTGATGCCGACGATCACCTTGCGCTCGTTGCACCACGCCTCGTCCTGGGCCATCGCCGCCTCGTTCGCGTACCGCTTGGCGACGGCGAACGATCGCTGGTGCCCCCGGGTCGAGGACACGAGCTTTCCCTGCGCGCGGGTGAGGAACGCGGCGGTCGCCTTGTTGAGCTGCACGTCGCCCTCGCGCGAGCGCGGGTTGTTCATCCCCGAGCGCGCCCCGTCGTCGAGCCGGTCGATGATCTGCATGGCCTGGAACGCCGGCGCCTCGGGTGAGATCGGATCCATCTTCGCGTCGGGGCCGAGCGCGAAGTATCTGGTCCCGGGTCCGCGATCGGTCGGGTTCTTCACGTTCCACACCAGCTTGCCGCCGTAGACCATCTCGATGAAGTAGTCGATCAGCAGGCGCATGTAGCGGTTCTCGGTGCGGACGACGCCCTTGGAGTCGTCGAGCTGGCCGAGCGGCTCGCGCGACCACGTCGCCCGATGTGCCAACTGGACTGGGCAGATCCCCGTGTCGTTCGGGCGAATCGCCAGGATCTCGGCCTCGAACCCGATGTCGGATTCGTAGTAGGCGCACCGCAGGATGAACTCGCCCGAGTACCACTCGACGACGGTCATCTCGGCAGGTGTCCCGGCGACCTGGGTCAGCTTCTCGAGGTCGTAGCCGTACTCGCGGATCCGCTTGTCCGTGAGTGGCGCGTTGATCTTGGTCATGAGCGCCGCCATCTGCTCGGGGTACTCGCGCTCGAGCCGGACGACGGACTCGGTGTAGACCACGCAGCACCGCTCGGTCGGCTGGTCCGGCTGCCAGTTGGGGTCGGGCAGGATGAAGTCGGGATCGAGCCGGCGGAACCGGGGGAACAGTCCGCCCTCGGCCTTCACCCGGCTGTACCGGGGCCACACCTTGATCGCGGTAAGGCCGCACGCGATCATGTCCATCCCGAACAGCTCGGGGTAGTTGAAGATCCCCGAGCCCTGCGTGTACCCGTTGATGATCTGCTCGACCTGCTCGGCGTTGGCTTCCCCGCGCGCGCCCTCGGGGAACCGGCGTTCGAGCGGGAGCATCTCGGCGAACTGGCGGCCGCCGTCCTCGATCGTGTCTCGGAATAGGTTGCCGACCATCGGCAGGTTCGTCTCGTCGACGTCCTTGGAGAAGACCGCACCCCAGTCGCCGGCGGCGAGCGAGCGGATCTCGGACTTTCGCTGGCGCCAACCGCCCCACCGATCCTGCCACTTGCGGTAGTTGTCGACGACCTCCTCGAGACAGGCGAGCTGGTCGCGCGTGTAGTTAGGCACCGAGCCCGCCCGCCCGCCGGTCGTTCGCCGCGAGGATCTCCTGGGGACTCGGCATCACGATCCCGGCCGCGCGCGCGATCTGCAGCGTCGACCGCTCAGGCTCGGGAAGTACGGCCGCACTTCGGATTGGCGCCCGCCGGCCGCGCTTGGACTCGGACCGCTTGGCGCCCGCGGCCCGGAGCTCTCGCCGGCGTGCTGCTCGAGCGGCGCTCACGAGACCATCTCGCCCGGGCGCCCGCGCGCCTGATCGGTCGAGCCGCGCTCGTGGATCACGTACGGATCGGCGCCATCGTAGTGATGCGGCGCATACGGTCGACCCTCGCCCTCAATCACGAAGAACTCGGCGGCCTCGTGGGTGACGACATCGACGAACCGATCGAACAGCCAGCGGCGCCAGTTTTGCCGATCGTACGCAGCAGCGGGGACCGGGAACATGTGCAGCACGCGGTACTCCCGACCCTTCTCCGGGTGATAGCTGTCGAACGTCTGGACCAGGATATTCAGCGTCAATCCTGAGCACCCTTGGCCCCGCCGTCGGCCGTCGTCGAGGTAGACCTGCCAGCCCGGTTCGAGCGTGCATTTGGAGACGAGCTCGGCCAGCTCGTCGGGGAATGGAGCCTCCTGGCGGTTCACCTCGCTCATCCGCGGACGAGAGTCGTGCCTCTGTCTAGGGATTTCTCGGGCTGACCCGCCCACGAGGGGGTTCCGTGTTCGGCCCATTCGGGGATCCCGGTCGTGTCGCCCTCGGTCGCGTCGAAGATCTCCGCGGCCCCCAGCGCGTCCATCCGGTGCGTGTAGAACCAGTGTTGCATCACGAGGTCAGACGTCTGTCCGTCGGGCCACGCGCACGCCTCCCGGCGCCAGGCGTCGCCCAGCAGCCGCTCCTCGTATCCCAGGTAGGGGATGTGCACCTTGGCGAACTGGTAGACAGGTCGGAGCATCTCAACCCCGCGCTCGACGTCGGTCTTGTTGATCGTCGTCGTGTGGGGGATGATCGCCACTTCGCGGCTGGACGCCCACCGCATGAAGAACGGGTACTGCATCAGCCACTTCTGAGCGGCGTTGGCCTCCGCGATGAAGTAGCGGAAGGGCACCCCGTCGGCGAGCGAGGCCTGCCACCACTCCTCGAGCAGTCCGATGTACGACCCCGGGTTCGACTCGTCGATGTAGAGGATGTCGGGCGCCTGCAACGGCCGTCGGAGCGCGCGGTGGACGACGTGCACCCGGTCCTCGTACCCGAGATAGTGGGCCATCGCCCAATACTTCGAGCTCGACGGGTCGAGCGAGACCGCCGACAGGATCGGCACCTTCTGCTTGATCGGGAACAAGAGCTGGCCGAACCCGCGGTCGTGATCGAAGCACCCGGACACGCGAGCTCCGACCTCGTCGGTCCCGCCCTCGAACCACGCCCGATGCGCGAGGTTGCCCTTGGGGTCGGTGTCCTCCTGCTGCCACACGAGCAGGTACCGCCCCTCGTCCTTGGCGATCTGGCGACGAAGGCGCTTCCATGTCACGCGCTCGGGGTCGAGCAGACATCCGTCCGGCCACGGCCCGTCGTGGACCTCCCCGTTGCACTTGGTCTCGTCGTGAGCGCGGAACCGGATCCGCTTGTAGAACGGCCGGGCCTCCCCCGTGTTCTCGTCGATCTCTTCGGGGTCGACCGCCTGCGTCACGCTGAAACTCAAGTCTTCGGGCCCAAACCTTGCGTTCGAGATCACGTACAGCCCGCCGGGTTCAAGTCGTGACTCGGCCTCGTTGTCGTTCCACTCCTCGAGCTTGGTCCGCTGCTCGACCGTGGCGCTGTTGGTCTTGTCGATCAGGTCGTCCCACACCACGACCTTGAACCGCCCCGACAGCAGCGACGCATCGTAGGACCCGGCCGCGAACGTCGGTTCCTTCTCGAGCCGGCGGACCCCTTTCAGCAGCTCGATCTCGAGTTCCTCGACCGACCACCGCGCGAGCGGATCCTCGGGCTTGAACCGCCCGTACCAGCGCATCAGCGTCTCGTTGGTCGAAAAGCTGGCTCGGATCCGCTTGACGTACCACGTCGACTTCTGCCACGAGCGGTGACCGAGCAAGATCGTCGGCTCGCCTCCGAGTGCTCGTTCGCGGGTGGCGAGCCACACCTGGAAATCATGGGTGACGAGCGTGGTCTTGCCGACCCCGGGCGGAGCGTTCACGACGACGTACTCGTCGTCCGGGCTCATGTACGCCTCGAGGAGCTGGCGCGCCATGATGCCCGCCCACGGCGGGTCGTAGATCCGACCGAGGACTTCGCGGCGGAAGATCGGGAACCCACCCGGTTCGAGCGCCGCGCGCGCCTTGTTCGAGAGCTGGTCCCAGGCGATCGGCCCCGTGCCCCCGACGTCGCGCAGATCGGAGACCTTCACGCCCATCGCGGCCAGCCACTTCTCGGCGGTCCCGGTGGCGATCCGAAGCTCCTTCGCCGCCTTGGCGACGGTCGCACCGCCGAGGATCTTGCCGTACAGCAGCTCCTTGCGCCGGCGCTGCACGTCCTTGGCGAGTCTCTCGATCGGAGCGCCGGGCGTGTCCTTGGTGACGAGCCCTTGCTTGAGCGCCCGGTCCCACCACGACCACGCCGTCGCGCGGGTGATCCCGAGGTCATCGCCGACCAACTGGTACGCGCGCCCCGTGGTCAAGATCTCGTCGACGAACCGAGCGAACAGGGCCTTGCGGTCCGGGGACATCGGCCGGCCGCGGGCTCCGGGTGGCGCCTGGGTCTGTCCCGGCATCAGGGCGCCTCGGTGTCGTCCTCGTCCGGTGTCAGGTAGTCACGCTCGAGCTTGAGGGTCGCGGCGCGCAGCAGGCCCAGCGTGCGGTACCAGTCCTGGCCGGTCATCACGTTGTACCCGATCGTGGCGGCGCCAGCTCCCAGCTCAGGCATCGCCCACTGGGTCAGCAGCAGGAAGCCCGTCAGCATCTCGCCCTCGGTCTCGTAGCCCCGCAGCAGACGTTCGAGCCGATCCGAGGCCAGGTCATCGCCGAGCTGCTCTGGATGGGACTCGAGCAGGAACGGGTCTACCGGCGCTTCTTCGCCGCCGGCTTCTTCGCGCCTTTCTTCATGAACGGGGCCGCCTGCTTGTCCCCGAACGGGTTGGGCCGCTTGGCTTTGGAGCCCTTGCCCCGTCGGGCCTGGTCCGCCTTGATCGCCGCTCCCTGCTTCGCCGCCTTCGCCGCGGCCCCCTTGCCCTTGTAGACCTTCCCCTTCTTCCCCCACCGCTTGCCTCCACTCGCCGACTCGACCGGCATCATTCCTCCCTCTGGTTCTCGAAGTGCTCGATGATCCTGGTCTTGCCGAGCTCGAGCAGCCCCACGAACGTCGACAGGGGCATGTCGCCCACGTGCATCACGCAGTACGCCGCGTGGCCTTCGGGATCCAGGTACTCGAGCACCCCGGCGTACGCGGTCGGGAACGACCCGGTCGGCGCCACGTCACGGACCCGCGCGAACGGATCGCTCTGCTGCTCGTCCGGGCTCGGCTGGTTGATCGGCATGTCCGGTCCCACGGACGCACCATCGGTGGATGGTCAAGGAAACAGCGAGGGCCCGACCAGTCCGGTCCAGGTGCTCGCGCCCCCCTTGCGGGTTGCGCCACCCTTCCCGGTCCACCCGGGCCCTTCGCCTGCACCTACCCCCTGCCCGGTGTTAGCGCCGCACGGGTCCCGCTCACACGGGTGGGCGACGCCTGCCTTTGCGGCCCCCGGATCACACTGCCCCCACGATGAGCACCGCGTCGCCTCCGAGCTCGTGGCCTCGTCGGCGTCCAGGGTTCGCGGTCAGGTCCGTTCGGTGCAGGCCGAACCCTACATCAGCACCCCGACACGGCCGATCCACAGTTCGGCGTGGACATGGAGCCGATCAGCAGCAGAACGCCGATCGCGAGCAGAACGAGGGCTCCGATGGCTGCGAACGTGTAGATCATCCAGAAGCCGTCGGAGGAGAGTCGTCGGAGGGTCATGAGCGGCATGATAGACCTTCGGCGTGCCTGCTGGCTAGAGAAGGCGCTCGGAGATGCCAGGCACGTATGAGGGGGAGGGTGGGGTGGTGGGGGTCCACCCCGGGTCGGCTCGCCGCGCGCGCCCGCGACCCGAAACACCCTCTGACCAGGGGAAACGCAGGGCACCCCCTTTAGGCACTTCCGAGAAGCGGGGTAATCGGTAGGCACGAGACCTTCGGCGACGTTCACCACGGGAACCGGAGCCCGCGCTCCGATGATGTCCCACCCACGCCTACGCGCCGACGTCATGGTCAGGCATGGGGCCCACGCTCCGACCTCCGATCCTCGCCCATGCGCCGACCCCATCGGGTATCGGGCTAGTGCATCGGGTAGTGGGGCCGGGCCCTCCGGTCGGAGCCTTACCGCGCGCGCGCCCGCGTATACGCGCGCGACCGTTGCCCGATCGGCGCATCCCTCCGACCCCATGCCGTCGACCCCTCGCCCATCGTCCGGCCGTGGTCAGCTCGCCGGCGTACCCTGCCCCGCTCTCGGTCCGGCTTCCTACCCTCGGGCATGGTCTTGCCCCTACTGCCTGGTCCCCTTCGGGGGTTGACTGCTGCACCGATGCTGGCGCGCCGTGGGCTCGAGCGCAGCGCCGGCCAGCACGGGCGCCCACAACGGCAACGGCCGGCCCGATCGCCCTACTCGAGCCGGCCGTCGACCGGGCTAGGTGCTCGGCGCCCTACGGCAGGCGCTCACCGTATCCTGCGAGCAGCCGGTCAGCGATCAGGTGCAGCCGCTCGCCGATCGCACGGTTGCCCTCGGGCCCGTTCTGCTCCGCGGTGCGAATCTCGCGGTCGGCCTCGGACCGGATCCCGACCGCAGCCGCTTCCTCGGCCCCATCCTCGAGACGGTAGGCGTGCTCGCACCCGTTGCACCGCGCGATCCCGACGAGCCGGCCACCACGCCAGCCCTGTGCGATCAGGCTCGCCGGCCCGCCGTACCCGTTCCGATGCACCACGTACTCGGGACTATCCCCGTGGATCGGATCCTCGGGACACGGCAGGCTCACCAGGTAGCCGTTGCGCGCCGAGAACTGCACCAGGCCATGCTCGACGCCCTCGGGAACCTCGGCGCCCCACAGGCGCAGCCCGCGGAACGGATCATCGAAGTCGCCGGGCGCGTTGCCGTCTTCGTCCGGCCACGGGAACCGGAACCGCACGACCTCGAGCACCGCACGGTCTCCGAAGTCAACGTCACTCTCGGCCAGCTTGCCGGTCTGGTCGGCCCGTAGATACAGCATGTCCTCGCAGGTGCCGATCTTGACTCGCAGGCCGTCGCTCACCGCGTACTCGCCCATCAGTAGCCTCCGCTCTCGCAGCGGTACACGAGCCGAACCGACCCATCTGCGCGCCGATCGAAAACGACCAGCCGAACGTGCCCGGCTGAATCCTCGGCCAGTCCCGCGCACCGGACCGTCGCCGGCCAGCGGGTCTGCTCCGTGCTCGAGCTCGCCGCGCCGGCCCCGTACCCGATCACGCCGGCCACCAGCGCCAGCGCTAGTGCTGCCTTGCGTGCCTTGCCCATGAACCTCACCCCTTCGCGCCGTCGGCCCATCCGATCGGCGAGGCACGGGCCCGAACCCTCGAGCTCGGGCCCGACCTTGCCGACCGTTAGGCGCCCTCGAGCTCGGCCGCAGCGCGCGCGTTCTCGAGGAGCTCGATCACGTCAGCCACGATGGCCGCCGGGATCGCCCATCCTTTGCGCGTGGGACCGTCGTACCGTGCCGACGTCACGAACCTCCGAGCATCGACCCACGGCGTACCGTCTGGCCCTCCGATCACCCGCACGACCAGGCGTGAGCGACCCGACCCGACCTCGCCCACGTTCACGAGCTCGGCCCAGTCCGTCGTTGTCGGCTCCGGGATGGGACCGACCGCGACCGCGGCGACGTGCTCGACCACGGGCGCCGGCTCGAACACTGGTGCCGGCGGTAGGTCGACGACGTGCCCGGCGCCGTCGTGCTCGTCGGCCTCGAGCTCCGAGCTGACCTCGGCCTCGCGCGCCTCATCCTCGGCACCGATCGGCTCTGGATCCGTCTCGTGCTCGGCCACGCCGGGATCCGTCTCATCCTCGGCCGGCGCATCGTCGACCTCGGGTGCCGGCTCGACCTTCGCCGGCGTGGGCACTTCGGCCACGGCAGGTAGCCGTACCGGCATGACTAGCGCGATCCGCTCGAGATCGTCGCCCGTCGCCCGCACCACGCCAGGCTTGAGCCCATCTCGCAGCTCGAGCACGGTCTCCGATGCATCGGCGAGCGCCGCCACGCACCCGGCTAGATAGGTCGGGTTGAACGCGACCGACATTGGATCGCCGACGTAGTCACACCCGTCGACCTCGGCCGCGTACGCTCCGAGGTCGGGCGAGCTCGCCGAGATACGCAGGCCGGCGTCGTTCAGCTCGAGCCGGGCCGGCGAGGTACCCAGGCAGTAGGGCGCCGCGTTGCCGATCGCCTCGAGCAGCGCCGCCGGCTCGAACCGGAGCGTGCCGCCATCGTCGCCGGCTCGCCTCGGGTCGGGCACGAGCTGCGCGTAGTTCGGGTATTCCCCTTCGATCACACGCGACACGACCAGGACGGCACGCTTGCCCTCGAGCGCGACCTCGAACGAGAGCGCCGACCCTTGCAGCGCGCCCGACTTGTCGATCGTGAGCTCGGGCGCACGGACCAGCACGCGCCCGCTACCCTTCGCGCCGACCAGCTTGGAGACGGCGCGCAGCACGCGCCCGGGCACGATCGCCTTACCTTCGGCACACGCACCCGATCCGAGCTCGCCGTGGTGCATCCGGTAGGAATCGGTTGCCGTCAGCTTGAGGCACACCCCATCGAGCTCGAGCAGCGCACCCGTGAGCACGGGTCGCGCCTCATCGGTTGAGCATGCCGGCGCCACGGCCTCGATCAACCGCCGAAGGTCGGCCGCGTCGAACGATCCGATCAGCTCGGCCGGCGTCTCGAGGGATGGGAAATCCTCGAGCACGAGCAACCGGAGCGAGCCGGCGCCGTTCACCACGAGCGCGCCGGCGCCATCCGGTCGGAGGGAGAACGTCTCCCCCTTGAACGACCGCGCCGCATCCTTGAGCATGCGGAACGGCACGAGCGCCGACCACGTCTCGCCGGCCGTCTCGGCCTCCGCTCCGACCTCGGCCACGGCCGAAGCCTCGAGGTCGGTCGTCGTCAGCTCGAGCGAGCCGGCGCCGGCCACGATCCGAACCCCGGTCAACGCCGGGATACCCGGTCGGCTTGAGACCGCCGACCCGACCGCGCCGAGCGCGGCCCGTAGGTCTTTCGTGCTGACCCGCATGGGCCCTCACCCCTTCTGACGGCGGGGCTAGGTAGGTTCCGCCGTCAAGGCGAAGTTGACCACGGCGCCCGGCCCACTGTCAAGTCCTACGGTTGACTTCGCCCGGCCGATATGACACGATCCGACCTCGAGCACGACCCGGTAGCACGTGCCAGGAGACCGTGACCTGCGATGGCCCCACCCAACAGCAGCCAGCGCATGACCGCCGATCAGGTTCGCCGCCTACTTCGCGCCGCCGAACGGTTCGATGCCGAGCAGGTACGTGCACGTGATCGCTTCGAGGGCGTACTCGTTGAGCTCCGCGACGAAGGCGTGTCGCTCGGTGCCATCGCGCTCATCCTCGGCGTGTCCCGTCAGGCCGTGCACCAGCGGCTCAACCGGGGCCAGTCATGACCACGACTCGCCTTCCGAAGCCGTACACCCGCTCCGAGCTGGGCGCCTTGTACGATGCGGCCTCTGTTCGCCCCGAGGTCTCCGCCGCGATGCGTTTCCTGCACGACACAGGACTGCGGATCTCCGAGGCTTGCGCGATCAGCACGGAGGAGGCTCGCTCGTGGCCGCTCCCGCCCCGGTGGTGCCGGCGTCCGGCCTGTCCCCGTCACCGGGCGAGCTTCCGAACGATCGGCAAGGGTGACCGCGAGCGGATCGTCATGCTCACGCCGGCTGCCCTACGCGCGGCGCGCGTGCTCGTGGACAACAGCTCGAACGGGCACATGATGCCGTGGACCGACAGAGGGGTGCGCTACCTGTTCGAGCAGGTCGGCCAGGCTGCCGGCGTTCACTGTCACCCGCACCGCTTCCGTCACACACTGGCGAGCGAGCTCGTGGAATCCGGCGTGCCTATCGAGATCGTCGCCGACATGCTCGGCCACTCCAAGACCGAGATCACCCGGCTCTACTGGATCGCATCGGAGCGGGCGAAGGTCGAGGCGCTCAGTCGCCGGCGTCGGTTCCTTCGCCGGCGCTAGGCCGACTTCCTCCGACGCCGGCGCCGAGGCTTGCGGCCGATCTGCTCGTCGATGATCCGCAGCGGGTAGCCCTCGAAGACCTCGAGCACCACGTCTCGCTCGCTCACACCTTCGCGCGTCGTGCGCTCGGTCGAATCGACGCACGTCGCCTCGAGGTAGATCGCCACTCGGTCGCCGTAGCGGATGCCCTCGGTGTCGGGCAGGTCGTTGGCTCCGCGCACCGAGAAGCGCGTCACGTCGAAGGATCGGAGCAGCGCCTCTCGCTCGGCGGGGTTGGGCGCCCGTGTCTTAGGTCGGGGTGTCGACAAGCGACGCCTCCATCAGTCGTCGCCCGATCCACTCGGCGACGGGGACGCAGACGGCGTTGCCAAGTACGCGGCGACGCTGGTACCGAGCCAGTCGAGCAGTCCATCCTCGAGGGAACCCTTGGAGTCCTTCGGCTTCGACGGGATCGAGAACGCGAAGCCCTCGCCCCGGCTCGAACACGTAACTGTCCTCCGCCGCCAACCGCATCGGGTGCGCAGTAAGACACGCTGCAACGGGCGTCGTCTCCTCACTGCTCGACGCGCCAAACCCCAGACCATCCGCGGCGTCAAATACAGCTCGGGCGAATCCGGGGGTTCGCTCAGAAAGGCCTCCGACAAGGAAGTCCCGCCGGCGACTCTGACCTGTGAAATCACGAGCGTCGAGCGCGAGAGCAGCGAGTCCGTATCCGAGGGCTTCCAGTCCGACCGCGAAGTCGAGAGCATCTGGTGAAGGAACGTTCTCGCGGACCACCCATCGGGGCCGGAGGACGCCGACCAGGGCGAGGAAGTAGCCCGAGAGGTCGGGCTGTTTCGAGGGTCGATCTCCTCGAGCGCGGGACCGGATCGGGCAGGGATCGCCGCCAGCAAGGACGTCCACAGGATCTGGCGGCTGGGCGATGAGACCCCGGACATCTCCGTGTCGCTCGAGACCGGGCCAGTGTTCGGCGAGGACGGCGCGGCAACGCTCAT
>Ga0210378_10000417_pt1 | contig 21633 bp, 21 predicted proteins | sample PLM1_60_b1redo_FD_155465 | JGI IMG/M metagenome (GOLD analysis project Ga0210378, IMG submission 155465) | Groundwater sediment microbial communities from an aquifer in East River, Colorado, USA - PLM1_60_b1 redo | ecosystem: Environmental > Terrestrial > Soil > Riparian zone | place: USA: East...
TCGACCTGGTACTCGGCGCCCCGGTAGATCTCGGTGTGCCCGCGCTGCCGCCCGAACCCCTCGACGTCGGTCGTCGTGAGCCCGTGCACGCCGAGGTCCTGGAGCGCCTCCTTGACCTCGTCGAGCCGATGCGGTTTGACGATCGCGACGACGAGCTTCACGGCGCTCCCGAGGGCGTAGACGCGCCCAGCCTAGCCCGCGAGCGGCGGGCCCGCGCCGATCCGCGTCACTCGCACCCCATCATTCACCGGACGCCTTCTTGCGCGGCGCGGCCTTCTTCGCGGCCGCGGCGCGCTTGGCCGTAGGCTTCTTGGCCGCCGGTCGCTTGGCGCCGCTCCGCTTGGCGCCTCCCGCGGACGGCGTCTTCTCCTTGGCCGCCGCCACCGAGGCCTTGAGGGCCTCCATCAGGTCCACGACCCGCGCTGGCGCCGCCTCGGCGGGTGCCTCGATCGGCTCGCCGGCGAGCTTCTTCTCGACGATCTCGAGCATCGCCTCGCGGTAGGCGTCCGTGAAGGCCTCGGGGTTCCAGGGCTCGGTCAGGCTCTCGATCAGCGACCGGGCCATGTCGACCTCGTTCTCGCGGACCTTCTCGTCGGCCGGAACGGTGTCGAACTCGGCCGCCCGGACCTCGTCGGGCCAGTACATCGTCTCGAGGACGAACACCTCGTCCTTGAACCGGAGCGCGGACAGGTGCTCCTTGTCTCGGAAGCTGACCTTCGCGATCCCGACCTTGCGCTCGTCCGAGAGCGCCTTGCGGAGCAGCGCGTAGGCCTTGGCCCCCGTCTCGTCCGGGACGAGGTAGTAGGACTTCTTGAACAGGATCGGGTCGATCTCCTCGAGATCGACGAACTGCTGGATGTCGATCGCACGGCTCGACTCGACCGGGACCGCATCGAAGTCCTCGTCGGTCATGACCACGTACTTGTCCTTCTCGACCTCGTAGCCCTTGACGATGTGGTCGAACTCGACCTCCTCGCCGTCGACCGAGCACACGCGCTTGTACCGGATCCGGCCCATGTCCTCGTCGTGGAGCTGGTTGAACTTCAGCGACTTCTCCTCGGTAGCCGGGTAGACGGCGACCGGGATCGTGACGAGGCCGAACGAGATGGCCCCCTTCCACATCGCTCTGGGTGGCATGCGCGCTCCTCGTGCCTGGGCGTCCAGCTCGACGCTCGGGATCGCGATTCTAGCCGTCGTGGCGGACATGTCCCGCCGGACCCTCCCCGGTTCGACGCCCCGGCCCCCGGCTTGACCCCGCCCGTTGCCTCGGGGTAGGAACCCCCGTGCGCTTCGCCCGCAACGTCGTCCCGGCCATCGTCGCGATCGTGCTGTTCGCGGCCTGTTCCAGCGGCGACACGCAGGACCAGGGTGGGGGCACGCCGGCGACCGGCCCGACGGCGACGGGGCCGACGGCGACGGGGACGGGAACGGGGCCGACGGCGACCGGCCCCACCGGCGAGACCGCCGGCGAGACCGCCGGCGCCGAGTTCGACGGGCCCGTCTCGGTCGACACCGGGGCCCAAGCCGCGGCGGGGTTGACGGCGGCGTTCTACTCCTGCGACGGGGTGAACGGTGTGTGGACCTACACCGTGAAGGGTGGACCCTTCGACTTCGACGTCGATACGACGGTGGACATGGAGGGCGGCACGGGAACCCTGGTGATCAGCGAGGACTTCACCGTCGACCCAGTCGGGGACATCTCGTTCACCGACACCGTCGATCTCGTGATCGCCGGCACGGCCGACGCGCCCGCGTTCAAGGCCACCTCGATCGACGTGAAGATCGATTCGGCGGTCCCCGGACTCGACCAGATCGCGAAGTCCTTCTTCCGGAAGAACTCCGAGGTCCCGATCCTGGCCGGCGCGGAGCAGTGCTGAGTCCGGCCTGACCGATACGCTTGCGGGGATGTCCCCGCGCAAGAAGGCGCCCGGCGGCCGCGCGTTCACCGTCGAGTTCCCCACGCCGCTCCCGGTCGAGAAGCGCGGCGACGCATGGTGGATGGAGGCCGACGGCCGCGAGCTGCGCCTGTCGAACCTCGACAAGGTCTTCTGGCCGGCCGAGGGCTACACCAAGGGCGATCTCGTCGCCTACTACTTCAACGTCGCCGAGCTGATCCTGCCGTACCTGCGGGAGCGCCCGCTCACGATGAAGCGGATGCCCGACGGGATCGCGGGACCGTTCTTCTACGAGAAGACGGCCCCGTCGCACACGCCGGAGTGGATCGCGCGCTGTCCCGTCCAGAGCGACGACAGCAAGGACGGCGTGATCGGCTACCTGATGGTGAACGACCTCTCCACGCTCCTGTTCGTCGCGAACCTCGGCTGCATCGAGATGCACCCGCTGCACTCGCGGTGCGCGACGATCGACACGCCCGACTACCTGTTCTTCGACCTCGACCCGATGGGTGCGAGCTTCGAGGACGTCCTGATCGTCGCGCGCCACGTCCGGGCGGCGCTCGGGGCGCTCGGGCTCACCGGGTACCCGAAGACGTCGGGCGCCACCGGCATCCAGGTCTACGTGCCGGTCGAGCCCGGCTGGTCCTACGACCAGGTGCGCGACTTCGTCGGCACGCTCGGCCGGACGATCGAACGCGCCGACCGCGACCACGTGACGATGGCATGGCAGATCGACAAGCGCACCGGCAAGGTCTTCATCGACCACAACATGAATCGCCGGGGCGCGAACATCTCCGCGGTGTACTCGCTGCGTCCCGAGGCCGGCGCGACGGCCTCGACGCCGCTCCGGTGGGAGGAGGTCGACGCCGGCGTGACGCCGCAGGACTTCCGGATCGACAACGTGTGGGAGCGCTTCGAGGAGCTGGGTGATCTGTTCGAAGGCGTGCGGACGTCGCCCCAGGAGCTCGGAGCCGCGCTCGAGGCGGTGGGCCTGCCGTCGCACCGGGCGATCGAGGTCGGCGGATCATCACGGCGCCGGACCTCCGAGGAGGTGATCGCGGCCTCGAAGGACCCGGACCTGGGCGAGTACCTGCGCAAGCGGACGTTCGGGCCCGAGGGCACCACCGAACCGCCCCCCGGCAGCGCCGCGGGCGAGGGGAACTCGTTCGTGATCCACAAGCACCGCGCGACGCGCCTGCACTACGACCTCCGGCTCGAACGCGACGGCGCGCTCCCCTCGTGGGCCGTGCCACGTGGGCTGCCGACCCAGCCGGGCGACCGGCGCCTGGCCGTGCGCACCGAGGACCACCCGCTCGAGTACGGATCGTTCTCGGGCACCATCCCCGAGGGCCACTATGGCGCGGGCGAGGTTCGGATCTTCGACGACGGCTGGTACGAGCCGGTCGAGTGGACCGATTCCAAGGTGAGCTTCCGCCTGCACGGCAGGCGCTACCCGGGGCTCGAGTACCACGTCGTCAAGACGCGGACCGACTGGCTCGCCTTCCTCGCGTCCCGGCAGGTGTCGCCGCTGATCCCGTCGCCGCCCGCGTTCCAGCCGATGCTCGCCGACGGCGGCCGGAAGGCGTTCGACGACCCGAAATGGTGGTTCGAGCCGAAGTTCGACGGGATCCGCTCGGTGACCAGGATGGCGACCGACGCCACGCACCTGGTGACGCGCAACGGGCGGGACGTCACCGACAAATACCCGGAGCTGCGGATGATCCACGAGCTCGTCGACCAGGTGAACGCGGTGCTCGACGCCGAGATCGTGGCGTTCGACGAGGACGGGAAGAACTCGTTCGAGGCGCTGCAGCAGCGGATGAACCTGACCAACGAGCGCGAGATCAAACGCATCTCGAGCAAGATCCCGGTTGCGCTGGTCGCGTTCGATCTGCTGTGGCTGGACGGCAACGACCTCACGGAGCTGGCGCTCGAGGAGCGGCGCGAGCTCCTCGAGACGATCGTCGAGCAGGACCATCGGCTCCAGGTGGTCACCCACGTCGAGGGCGGCGGGAAGGGGTTCGTCGAGGTGGCCCGCGAGCTCGGCCTCGAGGGCGTCGTGGCCAAGCGGACGGGCTCCCGGTACCAGCCGGGCCGGCGCTCGCCCGACTGGCGGAAGATCAAGCTGACCAACACGCAGGACTGCGTGATCCTGGGTTGGACGCCAGGTCAGGGCGGAAGGTCGGGGACGTTCGGCGCGCTGCTGGTGGGTGCCTACGACGGCGGCGAGCTGATCTGGATCGGTCAGGTCGGAACGGGGTTCACGCGCGCCACGCTCGACCGCGTGCTGGAGGCGCTCGAGCCGCTGAAGCGCCCGACGCCGCCGATCGAGGACCCCGAGCTCGCCAGGGTCGTGGGTGCGACGTTCGTGGAACCCGAGATCGTCTGCGAGGTCGAGTACCTCGAGATCACCAAGAGCACGAAGAAGATGCGTGCGCCCTCGTTCAAGGGCCTCCGCGACGACAAGTCGCCGGAGGAGTGCGTCCTCGAGCGCCCTCGCGGGCGCTGATCGGTCGCTAGAAGGGTTCGAACCCCGCCCGCACGAGCATCGCGCGGACCTCGCGCTCGTCCAGGCCGCGGTCGACGAGTTCCTTGTACATCCGGACCGCCGCGAACGAACGACCACAGCGCGGGCAGAACTGGAAGTGGTCCTCGGCCGGCGTCTCGCACCACGGGCACCGGGTGACCTCGACGCGGTTGTCGGGCTCGAGCCCCGTGTCCGCGAGCGCGTCGACGTAGCCCTTGCCGTAGTCCCACTGGATGTACTCCTCCTCGCGGACCTCGAACGCGGGCTCGTGCATCTGCGACTCGCCGGTCTGGAGCATGTGCTCGAGGTTCTCGAGCAACAGGTCCCACTCGTAATAGTGGTTCTCCTCGCACCGCTCGCACGCGATCACGACACCCTTCACGCCCTGGCCCTGGAACGTCCGACGCATCCCCTCGAGGTCCTCGAGGTCGGCGCGGATGTTCTGCGCCTCCTCGGGTTCCAGCCCGAAGGTCTCGCGTTCGTCGTCGCCGAGCGGCTCTTCCATCACACCGGCTCCGTCACGGCCGGGTCCTCGTCGCGGAGGTCGAACGTCTTGAACCCCTCCGCGTACTCGAACCCGCCCTCCTCGCCCAGCTCACGGGCCCGCTCGCGGACCCAGTCGAGGGCGTCCCCCGTCCCCTGCGACTCGTGCGCGCGCAGGGAGTCGAGCTTGGTCTCGAGCGTCTTCGAGATATCCACGTAGGTATCCGCATCCTCCGAGGCGAGCCAGAGGTTCGGCACCTCGAAGGGCTCGAGGCCCTCGTCGAGCAGCTCGGGAAACTGCGGGCGGCTCGGCGCGTCGGGCATGACCGCGCACAGCGCGAGCGTCCCCGCCTGCTTGTGGTCCCAGTGGTTGATGTACCGGTTCCCGAACCACAGTTGCGATGGATCGGGCGCAACGATCACCTCCGGCCGGACCCCCCGAACGACCCGGCTCACCGCCTTGCGGGTCGCCAGGTCGACCTGGAGCTCGCCATCGACGAAACCGAGGAACGACACGCTCCGCACGCCGAGCACGTCCGCGGCCGCCCGTTGCTCGCGTTCGCGGATCGGCACCATCACCTCGCGCGTCATCCCCGGTTCGTTCGAGCCGGCCGAGCCGTCGGTGACCACGCAGTAGTGGACGTCGGTCCCCTCGTTCACCCAGCTCGCGACGGTGCCGCCGCACATGAACTCGGCGTCGTCGGGATGGGCGAAGATCACGAGCGCGCTGGCGAACCCCACTCCGAACAGCGTACCGGCTGCCACCGTGGTTGCGAGCCACCTCGAGGCGCTTGCGGGTGGGTGGGCGGCGGGGTTCGATAGCGGACGTGGGCGAGCCGCTCGAACGCGACCGCCGGATCCGCGAGCTCGAGCGCGGCTTTCGGAGCGCCGGGCTGCCCCTGCTCACCGAGGACTACTCGGCGACCGAGGACGTCTTCACCCGCGCGATCCCGCTGCTCGCGGTGGTGTTCGTGCTCGAGATCCTCGGCGCGATCAACCTGGACTGGCGGGCGGCCCTGAACGTCCTCGCGCTGCTGGGAGGCGTCGCCCTGGTCCTCGGCGCGTTCGGGCTGCTCAACGTCTCGCGCGGCCGCAGGTTCTTCTCGGTCCCGACCAAGCTCGGGATCCCCGAACTCACGGCGTTCGTCGTCCTCCCGGTCGTGCTCCCACTCGTCTTCGGTGGGCAGCTCACGAGCGCGCTCGTCACCGGGCTCGGCAACCTCGTCCTGCTCGGCCTCATCTGGCTCGTCGTCGGGTTCGGGGTGTTCTCGATCCTTCGGTGGACCGCTGCACGCTTCGTCCAGCTGCTGGGCGCCTCGCTCACGCTCTTGGTCCGCGCGCTTCCGCTCCTTTTGTTCTTCTCGCTCGTCACGTTCTTCACCAACGAGTACTGGCAGCTGTTCGGCGATGCGAGCGACGTGACCTTCTATGCGGCCGCAGGACTGTTCGCGCTGATCACCGCGATGTTCCTGATCGTCCGGCTCCCGGGCAGCGTCCGCGACCTCGAGCGGGCCAGCTCGCTCGCGGTCCCGCTCCGCCGGCGTCAGCGCGTGAACGTCGGGCTCGTGATCTTCCTCGCGCAGGCGCTGCAGATCGCGTTCGTCGGCGTTGCGATCTGGCTGTTCTTCATGGTGTTCGGGGCGCTCCTGGTCACGCCGGCGATCCGGACGGATTGGATCGGGACGGAGGGAACCTTGTTGTTCACCGTCCCGTTCTTCGGCGAGCAGCTCGAGATCACCAAGCAGCTGGTTCGAACGGCGGCGGGTGTGGCGTCCTTCTCGGCCCTGTACTACGCGGTGGCCTCGGCGGTCGACTCCACCTACCGCGACGAGTTCGTCGAGCGGCTCACCCAGCAGCTCCAGGACACCTTCCGTGAACGCGCCGAGTACCTCGAGTTGCTCGAGGCTCGGGACGCGCGCGTATCGTCCGGCGTCGGGTAGAGCCCTGGATCAACGGCGGAACGCGACCATCGGGAGCCCGCCGCGAGGCCGGAGCGTGATCACGGCCTGGAGGTCCGGCTCCCGGTCGGTCGGGCTCGCGAACCGCCAGCGCCGCGCGATCGACGCGAGGAGCATCGCCGCCTCCAGCCGCGCGAACGGCTCGCCGATGCACACGCGCGGGCCTCCTCCGAACGGGATGAACGCGTACCGCGGCCGCTCGGGGTCGTCGTCGAGCCAGCGCTCGGGGCGGAACGCTTCCGGCTCGGACCACCATCGAGGGTCGTGGTGCAGGAGCCACGGCGAGACCACGACGATCGAGCCCTGGTCGATCGCGTAGTCGTTCGCCCGGTGGCCGGCGATGGCGGTCCGGCCGATCGCCCAGGCCGGCGGCCGGAGCCGGATCGACTCCGAGATCACCGCCTGCGTGTACGCAAGGTTCGGAAGGTCTCCCACCGAGGGCTCTCGTTCCGAGAGCACGGCGTCGAGCTCGGCGTGCAGGCGCGCCTCCGCGTCCGGGTTCCGCGAGAGCAGCCACCACGTCCACGTGAGCGCGATCGCGGTGGTCTCGTGCCCTGCGAGGAACAGCGTGAGCGCCTCGTCTCGAACCTGCTCGTCGGTCATGCCGGCCCCGTCCTCGCGCGCCCGGAGCAGCAAGGACAGGAGGTCGTCCCCGGTCGCGCCGGCGGCTCGCCGGTCGGCGATCATCTCCGCGATCACGCGGTTCAGGTCGGACTCGACGCGGCGGTAGCGGCGCATCGTGGGTGAGGGGAGCCGCACGAGCAGACGGAACAGCGGCGAGTACACGCGGTCGAACATCCCGAGGGTGTCCGTGAGCGCCCGCCGGACGGTCTCGCTCCGCCGCTCGTCGACGTCCGTCCCGAACAACGTGTCGCCCACCACGGCGAGGGTGAGCGCCGACATCTCGGCCTGCACGTCCACCCGCTCGCCGTCGCTCCAACCCTCCGCAGCGCGCTCGCCGAAGCGGACCATCGAGCCCGCGTAGGTCGCGATCCGCTCGTGGTGGAACATCGGCTGGATCAGACGCCGCCGGCGGAGGTGGGTCTCGTCCTCGCTCGTCAGCAGCGACTCGCCCAACAGCATCTTCGCCGCCCGGATCGTCGGCCCCTTGTGGAACGAGCGGTGCCGCCCCACCAGCACGTCGTGGACCAGGTCGGGGTGGTTCAGGAGGTACGCGGCCGAACCCGGCACGTCGATCGCGACCACGTCGCCGTACGCGGCCAGGCGTTCGAGGAGTCCCAGCGGATCGCTCCGGAACGCCCGGAGCGCGGCGAGCCGGGACAGGTCGGGACCCGGCGGTCGCACGGTCGTCCTCACGGACCCATCATCGGCGCGGTGAGCGTGACCGCAACCCGTAGCTGCCGAACCTCAGCGAAGCTCGGCGAGGCGCTCGGCGACGACCTGAGCGTTCGGGAGACGCGCCTCCGAGCCCTCGCGCATGAGCGCGAGCACGGAGGCGGCGAGCGCCGGCCGGAGGGCCCTGGGTTCCAGCGCGCCGACGTGGGCATCTTCGAATCGAGCGAGGGTCTCGGCGGAAAGGTCGTCGTAGCCGCGCGCCTGCGCACCGGGCCGCCCCTCACGGAGGCAGGCGAGCGAGAGCGCGTGGTCCCGCACGGCTCCGACATAATGCTCCGCCTGCCAGCCACGCCCGCGCTCGATGCATGCGCGCGCGTGGAGCGCGTAGATGACACCCCGCCCGAAGATGTCCCCCACGACCGCCGGCGTGGAGATGAAGAGGTCCCCCGGCACCGGCGGCGGGGGAGTCTCGGACTCGCCCACGGTCGTCTCGCCGAACAGGAGCCGGAATCGCGGCCCGGCCGGACGGAACCGAGCCGCCGGCGTCATCGAGAGGTCCAACTGTAGGGCATCCGGCAGCAGGAACACACGATACGTGGTCGGCCCGCGCTCGAGCTCGGCGAGATGCACCGCGTCGAGCTCGTCGATCAGCGTGCGTGTCCAATCGTCGAGCACGTCGGCGACCCGAACGTGGTCGGCGATGCCGAAGGTCAGGTCCAGGTCGGAGAAACGGTCGGCCCCGTCGACGGCGAGCGAGCCCACCAGGGCTCCGGCGACGACGCGCTCATCCTCCTCCGCGAGCCCGAGCACTCGCTCCCGGAGAGCATCCCGTTGCTCAACGGTGAACATGGGGTGCGATCGTGGCCCGGCATCGGCGGCGCACAGGGGATTCCATCCCTAGGGCTGATCGAACCGGATCGACGCGAGCTGCGTCCGCGCGCGTTCGATCGCCTCGACCAGCCAGGCTCCCTCCTGCGGTCCGCGGGTGTCCTCGCGCGGGAACATGAACTGATTCAGCGTCTCGTCCGAGCCGAACTGGATCCCCTTGGTCCGCAGGTACTCGCCGACCGCGAACTCCCACGAGAACAGCGCGGTCGCGTCGTCGAACGCCTGCACGGTGTAGGTCAGGAATGGGTTCGGCTCGGCGACGAGCACCTGCACGCCCTTCGGCGTCCGGCCCGTCGCCGGATGGAACCCCAGCGCCGCGAGCGTCTCCTCGAAGTCCATCGCGGGCAGCGTACCCGCGCGCGTTACGGCACGGCCTTCAGCACGCCCTCCGCGAGATCGGGCTCGGCTCCGACCGCCGCCGCGGTCCGGCCGCGGGCGATCGAGCCTCGGGCCTTGCCGAGACCCGAGCGGAGCTCGTCGACCCCGTTGAAGACCATCGTGGCGGCGCGGGCGACCTTGTTCTCGAGGACGAGCTGCATCGCGTCGAGCACCGACACCACCTCCTCGAGCGCGGACCGCGCGTCGTCCGCGTCGCCGAACCGATGCGCGAGGCTGTACAGGAACAGGAGCACCGGCAGGGCCGTCGAGTACGGCACGATCACCACGCCGCGCGCGAACGCGTCGGCGTGCGCCCGTCGCAGGACCTCGTACGCGGCGTCCGGGACGGCGGCGACCGCGACCGGGGCGGTGAGCGACGGGTCGAGGTACTGCGCCACCTCCCGCGCCCGGAGAGCGACCTGACGCTCGACCTCGTGCGCGAGTGCCTCGCGCTCGATCGGGTCCTGGGCGGCCTCGAGCGCCTCGAGCTCGGCCACCGCGGACCACTTCGAGTCGACCGGCAGCCGACGGCCGTCAGGGAGCAGCAGCCCGAACTCGACCACCCGCCCGTTCACACGGAGGTCGGTGACGAGCATGCCGGGCGGGAGCTGCGCGAGGTGCTCGCGGAGCACGTTCTCGCCGGCCCGGCCCTTCGAGGCGCTGCCGACGAGCACGGTCGAGAGCCGGCGGACGATCTCCCACGACTCCGCGTCGCGTTCGCGCCGCTCGTCCTCACGGACGGCGAGCGCCTCCAGCACGCGCCGGGCGCCGGCGAGATCCGAACGCAGGTGCTCGGCCGAGCCCTCGCGGGCCGCCGCGGCGTCGGCGAGACGACGAAGCTCCGCCGCCTGCACCTCGAGGCGAGCCTCCACCCTCGTCGACGGCGTCGATGCCGACCTCCGCCACGTCCCGAGCACCACCGCCCCGAGCGCCGCACCGAGCACGAGTCCGAGCACCGCGTAGCCGAGCTGGGTCATCCGCTCCTCCTTGTCCCCCCCAGCCTAGGGACGGGGAGTGACAAAACCTGAGGCGGTGACCTCCGTGGCTCCCCCTAGAGCATCGGGCGGGCGACGAGCTCCCCGCCCTTGATCACCACCGCGGGCTCGAGCACCGCCCGGATGTCCTCCAGCGGGTTCGACCCGAACAGGACGAGATCCGCCGCGGCACCCACCGCCACCATGCCGACGTCGGCGAGCCGGAGCAGCGCGGCCGCGTTCGACGTCGCCGAGCGCATCGCCTGCAGCGGGGTCATCCCCCACTCGACCATCCGCACGATCTCGACGAGCGTGTTGCCGTGGGGGTTGAACGGCGTCCCGGCGTCGGTCCCGCAGGCGATCCGCACGCCGCCCCGCAGCGAGCGTCGGAACCCCTCGCGGGCGAGCTCGACGAGCGCGGTCGCCTTCTCGACCGCGTACGCCGGTACCTCGTCCGCGTGGTCGACGATGCCGCGGATCGCCGAGATCGTCGGGACGTGGAACGTCCCGCGCTCCTTCATCAGCCGGGCGCCCTCCGCCGACAGCATCGATCCGTGCTCGATCGAGTCCACGCCGGCGCGGACCGCCCGGACGATCCCCTCGGGCCCGATCGCGTGCGCGCCGACCACTCGGCTCCACGAATGCGCCTCGTCGACCGCGGCGTCGAGCTCCTCCTGGGTGAACGCCGTGAAGTCGTGGGTGATCCCCGGGGTGAGCACGCCGCCGGTCGCGACCAGCTTGATCGCCGTCGCGCCGGCCCGGATCTCCTCGCGCACCGCGCGCCGGAGCCCCTCCGGCCCGTCGACCTCGCGCGCGAACCCGATCTGGTGCCCGTGCCCGCCCGTGATCGTCAGCGCCCGGCCGGCCGCCAGGATCCTCGGACCGGCGAGCAGGCCCCGTTCGACGCCGCGCGCGACCTGGATCACCGAATCGCCGCGCCCTCCCAGGTCCCGCACCGTGGTCACGCCGTGATCGAGCGTGCGGGCCGCGTTGCGCACGACCTTCACGGTCGCGGCGGCGTCGGTCGTCATCTCGCGCGCCTCGCCGGCGAAGTCGTCGCTCCCGTCGAAGCACAGATGGACGTGGCAGTCGATCAATCCCGGCGTCAGGGTCTTGCCGCGTCCGTCGATCTGGTCCGCCGCTCGCGCCGAACGCGTCGCGCGGGCGTGCGCGCCGACCCACGCAACGCGACCGTCCTCAGCGAGCACGCCGGCCCGCTCCTTGACGGTCCGGCCGTCGAACAGGGTGACGTTCGAGACGTAGGTCGGCACGCCGTCACTCGCTCCAGGGCGGGGCGACGCGCTCCCCGTCGGCGCGGATCAGCAGCGTGCCGACCGGCATCGACGTGAGGATCACGGCCTCGTCCCCCTCGAGCGTGAACGAGGCGTGGACGACCCCGGCCGGGATCACCGCGGTGTCGCCGGGCCGCAGCTCCGAGTCCTCGCCGTCGATCGTCACGGTCCAGCGGCCGGAGAGGAGCTGGGAGACCTCCTCGTGGTCGTGCGTGTGGTCGGGGACGCGCTGCCCGCCGGCGAGCTCGACCCGGTAGGTCATCGTCTCGGTCGCCCCGCGAGCCGGCGACGCGAACCCCCGGATCCGAACGCCCGACAGCTCGAACATCGGGGCATCGTCGAGCCGCACGATCGTCATTCGGTCATCCTCCTCGGGCCCAACCGCGCATCTTCCCAGACGGGAGCCCCTGCCTCGGAACGCAACCCCCACCATCCCGGGTAGTCTTTGCCGGCCAAGTCCCTCGCCCTTCCCCCTGGAGGTCCGATCGGATGCTCGACGTCGCGAAGCAGGCCGTCGAGGCGGCCCGAGCCGCCGGAGCCGACTATGCCGACGGGCGGGTCGTGGCCGACAACACCGAATCCCTCACCGTCCGGAACCAGGAGATGGAGGGCATCGACCGCTCCACCTCGGAGGGCGTCGGGATCCGGGTGCTCGTGAACGGGTACTGGGGGTTCGCCGCCACCGCCCGTCAGGAGCCCGAGGAGATCGACCGCACCGCCAGGCTCGCGGTCGAGATCGCGAAGGCCGCCGCCCGTCTCCCGATGGAGCCCGTCGTCCTTGCCCCGATCGAACCCGTGACCGGCACGTGGCACTCCCCGATGCAAGTGGACCCCTTCAACATCCCGCTCGAGGAGAAGGTCGCGATGTTGATGGAGGCGACCCGCCGCATGCAGTCGGTCGAGGGGCTGGCCTTCGCCGAGGGCGGGATCGACCTGTTCCGCCGCCGCACGTTCCTCGCGACGAGCGAGGGCACGGCGATCGAGCAGACGACCGTCCAGTCGGGGGCGGGGATCGAGGCGACCGCGCTGGGCGACGGCGAGCTCCAGCGCCGCTCGTTCCCGAACTCGTTCCGTGGCCACATCTCGGCCGCCGGCTGGGAGCACATCCTCAAGCTCGGCCTGATCGAGGAGGCCGAGCGGACCGCGACCGAGGCCGTCGAGCTGCTCTCGGCCGAGGACTGTCCGAGCGAGGTCACGACGCTCGTGCTCGACTCGGGGCAGGTGGAGCTCCAGATCCACGAGTCGATCGGGCATCCCGTCGAGCTCGACCGCGTGCTGGGGATGGAGGAGGCGTACGCGGGGTCCTCGTTCGTCCGGCCCGAGGACCGCGGCTCGCTCCGGTACGCGAGCCCCCTGGTCTCGATCACGGCGGACGCGTCGCTCCCGGGCGGGCTCGGGTCGTTCGGCTGGGACGACGAGGGCGTCCCGGCGCAACAGGTGCCGATCCTCGTCGACGGCGTGTTCGAGAACTTCATCTCGAGCCGGGAGACGGCGAGCGTCCTCGGGCTCACGTCGTCCGGGGCGATGCGGGCGGACGGTTGGGCGAACTATCCGCTGATCCGCATGACGAACATCTCGATCGAGCCGCGCGACGGCTCGCTCGCCGACATCATCGGCGACACCGACGACGGGGTGTTCATGTCGACGAACACGTCCTGGTCGATCGACGACCATCGGGTGAACTTCCAGTTCGGGTGCGAGATCGCCTGGCGGATCGAGAAGGGCCGGCTCACGACGATGTACCGGAACCCGAACTACACGGGCATCACGACCGAGTTCTGGGGCTCGTGCGACGCCGTCGGCGGTCGCGAGGAGTGGACCCTGTGGGGAACGCCGAACTGCGGGAAGGGACAGCCCGGCCAGGTCGCGCGGGTCGGGCACGGCGCCTCGCCGTCGAGGTTCCGTGGCGTGCAGCTCGGGGTGCGCGGCTGATGCGGGCCGGCGGGATCAAGGCAGGCGGGGCGGGCTCATGCTGGCGGGCGGGATGAAGACGGGTCTCATCGGGCCGGACGAGGTCCGCCGCGTCGCCGACACGGCCCTGAACCTTCCGCGCGCGGACGGCGTGGAGGTCCTGTTCATGCATGAGTGGGGCGGGCTCACGCGGTTCGCCTCGAGCTCGATCCATCAGAGCACGCACCGCGAAGACACGGGGATCCGCGTCCGCGTCGTGTCCGAGGGGCGCATCGGCGTCACGGCCACGAACGACTTCTCGCCCGAGGGCGCACTGCGGGCGGCCGAGAGCGCGCTCGAGATGGCGAACGTGGTCGCGCCCGACCCGATGTTCCCGGGGCTGGCGCCGCCGGCGCCGACCCCCGAGCCCCAGGCGTTCGACGAGCCCACGGCCGAGACCACGCCTTCCCAACGCGCCGAGGCCGTCGCCGAGCTCGTCGCGCGATGCCCCGAGGGGTTCACGGCCGCCGGCGCGTACGAGACGCTCGCCAGCGAGGTCGCCGTCGCGAACACCGAGGGGCAGTTCTGCTGGGCGCCTTCGTCGCAGGCCTCGGTCACGACGGTCGTGACCGGCCCCGACGGCGGGAGCGGCTTCGCGGAGGTGTTCGCGGCCGGGCGGGACGAGCTCGACCCGGAGGCGGTGGGCAAGCGGGCCGCGGACAAGGCGGTCGCCTCCCGGTCGCCCCGCGATCTCGAGCCCGGCCGGTACACGGTGATCCTGGAGCCCGCGGCCGTCTCGACCCTCGTCGGCTTCCTGGCGTGGATCGGGTTCGGCGGACGGTCGCTCTTCGAGGGGCGCTCGTGCTTCTCCGGCAAGCAGGGGCAGCAGGTGGCGGCCCCGATCGTGTGGATCTACGACGACGCCCTGTCTGCGGGAACCCTCGGCCTGCCGTTCGACTTCGAGGGCGTGCCGCGATCGCGCGTCGACCTGATCGAGGACGGGGTGTTCCGCTCCGGCGTCTACGACCTCCGCACGGCCAAGCAGGCGGGCACCACGACGACCGGCCACGCCCTGCCGCCGCCCAACCCCGAGGGCCCGTTCCCCCTGAACCTGTTCATGGCGCCTGGCGAGGCCGACGTCGACCAGATGATCGCCTCGACCGAACATGGGCTGCTCGTGACGCGGTTCCACTACACGAACATCGTCCACCCGGTCGAGTCGACGATCACCGGGATGACGCGCGACGGGACGTTCCTGATCCAGGACGGCCGGATCGCCCACCCCGTCAAGAACCTCCGGTTCACGCAGTCGATCCTGGAGGCGCTGACCGGCACCGAGATGATCGGGCGCGAGACCGAGCTCGCGAGCGAGTTCTTCTTCTCGGCCAGCCGCGTCCCGGCGCTCAAGGTCTCGTCGTTCAACTTCAGCGGGCGTTCGGACCACTGACGCCGCCCCGGCCGCCGCTCCGGGGCGGCTGGCCGCTCCGAACGGGCAAGCGTTAGGCTGTCTCCCCCGACGGGAGGTAGCCGCGATGCAGGTCCGCGACATCATGCACAGCGACGTGAAGACGACCTCGCCCTCGGACACGTTCGAGCAGGTGGCGACCGTGCTGCGCGAGCACGGGATCTCCTCGGTCATCGTGATGGACGGCGGCACCCTCGCCGGCATCGTGACCGAGCGCGACCTGGTCAACCTCGTTGCCGAAGGTGGCGACCCGAAGGCGACGAGGGTGTCCGAGCGCATGTCGACCGACCTGGACACGGTCGACCCGAAGACCGACATCGCCGAGGCGGCCGACCACATGGCTCGGCTGAAGATTCGTCACCTGCCCGTCGTGCAGGACGGCGAGCTCGCGGGGATCATCTCGATCCGCGACCTGACCAACTGGGCCGTCCACGAGCTCACCTCGGGTCACGAGCTCCCCGACCTCGAGCGGAGCCATTCGGCGCTCTCGGCCGCCGCCGAGGTCAATCGCCCGGGTCCGTAGGCCGCGCGCCCGCGGCGCGCTCGAACGGCTCGCGCGGGTGCTCCAGCGAGCCGAGCTGCGCGAGATCACGGGGGAACAGGAGCGCGACCGTCCAGTCGGCCGCGATCTTGACCTTCCGGCCGAGCGTCGGCATCGCGTACAGGTGGTACGAACGGTGGGCGAACCACGCCGGGAACCCGCGGAGCCGAACGCCCCGGATCGTCGCCACGCCTTTGTACCGGCCGAGCGAGACGACGGCGCCGATCGCCCGGTATGCGAACCGTTCCGGCGGGCGCCCCTCCAACACCGCCCCGACGTTGCTCCCCAGCCGCTTCCCCTGCCGCATGCCGTGCTGCGCGGTGGGCGGCATCACCCCCCCGACGAGGAGATCGGGTACCGCCGCCGAGTCGCCGGCCGCCCACGCGTCCTCGACGCCCTCGACGCGCAGGAACGCGTCGGTCCGGATCCGGCCCGTCTCGTCAACCGGGAAGCCGGACTCGGCCGCGAGCGGTGACGGTTTGACGCCGGCGGTCCACACAAGCGTCTCGGCCGGGAACACCTGCCCGTCGGAGAGGTGGAGCACCCCGTCCTCCGCGGAGTCGAGCCTCGTGTTCAGCAGGACCTCGATCCGGCGCTCCCGCAGGCGTTCGATCGCGTAGTCCGCGAGGCTCACGCCGATCTCGGGCAGGATCGAAGCGGTCGCCTCGACCAGGACCCACCGCATCTGGTCGCGTCGAAGGTTCGGGTAGCTCTCGATGGCGTCGCGAGCAAGATCCTCCAGCTCGCCCAGCGCCTCGACCCCCGCGTACCCCCCGCCGACGAACACGAACGTGAGGGCGGCCCGCCGGCGATCCCCGTCGTCGGTGACCGCGGCGAGGTCGAGCCGCGAGAGCACGTGGTTGCGCAGCCAGATGGCCTCCTGGACCGTCTTGAACCCGACACCGTGCCCGGCCAGGCCGGGGATGGGGAGCACACGCGCCCACGAACCGGGCGCGAGCACGACCACGTCGTAGCCGAGCGCCACCTCCCGGCCGTCGGCGAGGCGGACGCGCGCGGTCCGATCGCGTTGGTCGACGCGTTCCACCTCGCCGATCACGACCTCGCAGTGACGGAGCACGCGCCGGAGCGGGACGACCACCGCCCGCGGATCGATCGTGCCCGACGCGACCTCTGGCAGGAACGGGTGGTACTGCATGAAGTTCTCGGGGTTGACGACCGTCACCCGGTGACCGAGGTCGACGGCTCGGCGCAGATGCAGGGCCGTGTAGAGCCCGGCGAACCCGGCGCCCACGACGAGGATCCGCTTGCCGGCCATACGGGCCGATGCTACGGGGTGGGCGCCGCGGGCGATCCGCGGAACGCCGCGGCACGCAACGCGACGAACGCCTCCGGATCACACAGCGAGCTCCCCAGCCGGACGGGGTCGTACCGCGTCCCGTGGCAGTCCGAGCCGCCGGTCGCGATCAGGCCCAGCCGGTCGGCCAGCGCGCGGTAGCCTTCGCGAGCCTCGGGAGTGTGATCGGGGTGGTCGACCTCGAGACCCCGCATCCCGGCGGCCGCCATGCGCTCGACCAACTCTTCCGGCACCGAGCTCTGATCGCCCCACATCCCCGGATGCGCGAGCGCGCACACGCCGCCCGCGGCGTCGATCAGCGCGACCGCGTCGACGGGGTCGAGCGCGTGCTTGGCGACGTGCGCCGGCCCGCCGTCGCCGATGTAACGCTCGAACGCCTCCTTCTCGGTCTCGACGATGCCCGCCTCGACCATCGCCTGCGCGATGTGCGGGCGGACGATCGTGGCGTCCCCGGCGATCTCGCGGACGCGTTCGAACGCGATCGGCAGCCCGAGTGCGCGGAGCTTGTCGACCATCAGCTCGCCGCGCCGGTAGCGGTCATCGCGCAGCCGCCGGAGCTCGAGCTGCAGCGCGGGGTCCTCCGGGTCCATCCAGTAGCAGAGGACGTGGACGCTCGTCCCCAGGTACTCGGCGGAGAATTCGACGCCGGGCACGACCTCGACGCCGACCTCGAGCCCGGTGGCAAGCGCCTCGGGCAGGCCGTCCGTCGTGTCGTGGTCCGTGAGCGCGACCACGTCCAGGTCGCGCTCGGCGCCGAGGCGGATCACGTCGGCGGGCGCGAAGGTCCCGTCGGAGCGGGTCGAGTGGGTGTGCAGATCGATGCGTGGCATGCGGACGCTCATGCTGGCAGACGACCGGGAATGCCGTCACGCGCGCTCGACGTTGGTCCCCGTGATCTCGGCCACCGAACGCGTACCGGCCAGCACCATCGTGTTCTCGAGCTCCGCTCGCAGGATGCGGAGCACGTCCGCCACGCCGTCCTCCCCCGCCGCCGCGAGGCCCCAGCACGCGGGGCGACCGACCAGCACGGCGCCCGCGCCGAGCGCGAGCGCCTTGAAGACGTCCGTCCCGCGCCGGAACCCACCGTCGACGAGCACCGGGATCCGTCCGTCCACGGCCTCGACGATCTCCGGCAGGACCGTGACGGGCGCACGGACCGAGTCGAGCTGCCGCCCACCGTGGTTCGACGCGACGATCGCGTCGACGCCGGCATCGACGGCGATCCGGGCATCCTCGGCCGTCAGCAGGCCCTTCACCAGCAGCGGCACGGGGGCGGCCTCGCGGATCCAGGCGAGGTCGTCCCACGTGAGGTCGGGCGCGTACGTCAGTTCGTTCGACCGCAAACCGATGGCGATCTGGAATCCGTTGCGCGTGTCGCGATGGCGCAGGCCGACGTCGGGGAAGTCCACGGTCAGACACACCGCGCCGAACCCCGCGGCGTGGACGCGGTGCAGCATGTCGACGGTCATGCCGCGGTCGGTGAACACGTAGAGCTGCCACCACTTCGGCCCGTCCGATGCGCCCGCGACGTCCTCGAGGTACTCGAACGCGGTGCTCGAGACCACCATGACGGTCCCGGCTCGAGCGGCGGCGCGCGCGGTGGCGAGCTCGCCCTCCGGATGCGCGCGCTTCTGGTAGGCCCAGGGCGCCACGAGGACCGGGAACGCGATCGGGGTGCCCAGGATCTCGGACGACGGATCGGCGGGCCACGCACCGGTCAGCATCCGCGGCCGGATCACCCAATCCTCGAACGCTCGACGGTTCTCCGCCAGCGTCCACTCGTCCCCCGCGCCGCCGGCGTAGTAGTCGAAGACATCGGCCGGCAGGACCTGCTTCGCGAGGGGCTCGTAGTCGTCGACCGTGAGGATCCTCGGCGTGCCCACGGTGCGCAGCCTAGTCAGTCGGAGCGGCGAGGGCGGGACCGCGGTGGCGACCACCGTCTCCGGATCCACGACCGGAAGCACGGTCCACGAACGCGATCGTCCGCCGGGCAGCGCCGTCGGGCGTTCGCGGCGAGGCCCGCTGCTACGATGCGACGAAGCCGTGACCACCGCCGCCGACCTCCGCGCCGCAGCGTTCCTCAAGGTCGTGACGTGGGCTCGGGTGGCGCTCGTCCCGGTGATCCTCGCGCTGATCCTCGCCGGACCCGAGAACGAGACGGCCTTCACCATCGCCGCGGTGCTGTTCGCGATCGCCGCGCTCACCGACTTCTTCGACGGGCTGCTGGCCCGCCGCTGGGCACAGACGAGCGTCTTCGGGAACTTCCTCGACACGACGGCGGACAAGTTGCTGGTCGCCGGCGCGCTGATCGGCCTATTGGTGGTTGGGCGGGTGTCGCCGTGGATCGCCGTGATCATCATCGGCCGCGAGATCCTGATCATCGGCCTGAAGGGTGCGGTCGCGTCGACCGGCGACCTCGTCCGGCCGTCGGTCTGGGGCAAGGCGAAGGCCAACGTGCAGTTCCTCGCGATCTTCCTCGCGATCCTGCGTCCCGGCGAACCGATCGGCCCCCTGTACCTGGATCAGTGGGCGATGATCGCGGCGGCCATCATCACCGTGCTCTCCGGGCTCGAGTACGTCGTGCGGTTCCGCGGATCGATCACCACGGGCCGCGACCCGGGCGCGTGACCGAACCGGTCCTGGTCACCGGCGGAACCGGTGTCGTCGGGAGGGCCCTTCTGCGACGCCTCCTGGCCGACGGCCGCAAGGTCCGGGCACTGGCGCGGTCGGACGCCTCCGAGGACGCGGTCGCCGCGCTCGGTGCCGAGGCGGTGCGGGGCGACGTGCTGGATCTCGTGTCGCTGACCGAGGCGATGCGCGGTTGCTCGACCGTCTTCCACGTTGCGGGCGTGAACGCGATGTGCCTGCGGGATCCGAGCGACATGGTCCGCACCAACGTCGAGGGCTCAGCGACCGTGGTCCGCGCCGCCGCCGGCGCCGGCGTCGGACGCGTCGTCTACACATCCTCCTCGTCGGCGATCGGCGAGCCCCGGCATGCGGTGGGTCGAGATGACTCGCCGCACCGGCGCTCGTACCTGTCCGCCTACGAGCGCTCCAAGCATCTGGCCGAACGACGCGTGTTCGAGCTCGCGGGGTCGCTCGACGTCGCGGTGGTGTCGGTGAACCCCTCCTCCGTCCAGGGGCCCGGGCGAGCGACCGGTTCGGCGCGCCTCCTGCTCGAGGTCGTGAACGGACGGCTCCCCGTGCTCGTCGACACGACGATCTCGCTCGTCGACATCGAGGATTGCGCGAGGGGCCACGTCCTGGCCGAGACGCGCGGGACGCCCGGCGAGCGGTACCTTCTCTCGGGGGCGAGCCTGACGACGGGCGAAGCGGTCGATCTGCTCGACCGGATCTGGGGGCTCCCCCGCAAGGTGCGGTTCGCGCCGGGCTGGGTCGCGAGGGTGGGCGGCGAGATCGCCTGGGTGGGTGCGAGGGCCCTCCGTCGCGACGCGACCCTGTGCCCGGAGGCCGTTCGGACGTTGCTCCACGGCCACCGGTACGACGGCTCGAGGGCGGCGCGGGAGCTCGGCCTGCGCTACACGCCGGTCGAAACGACCCTGCGACGCACGCTCGAATGGTGCGAGGAACGAGGCCTCGTCCCGCCCGCGCGCGAGCGGCGGGCGCGCACGTAGGATGGCCCGGCAGCCCCCAGAGCAACGAAAAAACGACCGCTCGAACCGGGAGGATCGCGCGATGGAGGAGCGTCCCGACCGCAACATCGCATTGGAGCTCGTCCGGGTCACCGAGGCGGCGGCGCTCGCCGCCGGCAGATGGGTGGGCCGGGGCGACAAGGTCGCTGCCGATCAGGCCGCCGTCGACGCGATGCGCCTGATGATCGACACGGTCTCGATGGACGGCGTCGTCGTGATCGGGGAGGGAGAGAAGGACGAGGCCCCGATGCTCTACAACGGCGAGTCGGTCGGGACCGGCGAGGGCCCGGCGTGCGACGTCGCCGTCGACCCGATCGACGGGACGCGCCTGACCGCCGTCGGACAGCCGAACGCGCTCTCGGTGATCGCGCTCGCCGAACGCGGTTCGATGTTCTTCCCCGGCGCGGCCGTCTACATGGAGAAGGTCGCGACCGGCCCGGAGGCGGCGGACGCGATCGACATCACCGCCTCGCCCGAGGAGAACGTTCGCCTGGTCGCCAAGGCCAAGGGCATCCGGCCCGAGGAGGTCGGCGTCGTGATCCTCGACCGTGAACGCCACGCCGAGATGATCGGGCGCGTCCGCGAGGTCGGCGCGCGCGTCCACCTGATCACCGACGGCGACGTCGCCGGCGCGATCGCGGCCGCCACGACCCGCAGCTCGGGGCTGGATCTCCTGCTCGGCATCGGCGGAACGCCCGAGGGCGTCGTCGCCGCCTCGGCGCTGAAGTGCCTCGGCGGAGCGATGCAGGGGCGCCTGTTCCCACGCGACGACGGCGAGCGGCAACGACTGGTCGACACGGGGTACGACGTCGAACGCGTCCTCACGACCGATGACCTCGTCGCCGGGCAGGACGTGTTCTTCGCGGCCACCGGGATCACCGACGGGTCGCTGCTGCGCGGCGTCAAATACTGGCCCGACGGCGCGACCACGTTCTCGATGGTGATGCGCAACCGGTCGGGCACGGTCCGGATGATCGAGGCGGAACACCGTTTCGAGAAGCTCGAACGGTTCTCGAGGATCGCGTACCGGCGCTGATCGGGTCGTCCGGCGCAGCGTGCGCCGTCGAGCTCACCGGTC
>Ga0210378_10000418_pt1 | contig 21611 bp, 21 predicted proteins | sample PLM1_60_b1redo_FD_155465 | JGI IMG/M metagenome (GOLD analysis project Ga0210378, IMG submission 155465) | Groundwater sediment microbial communities from an aquifer in East River, Colorado, USA - PLM1_60_b1 redo | ecosystem: Environmental > Terrestrial > Soil > Riparian zone | place: USA: East...
GTTGGGCGATCCGGACCGGGAGAAGTCGCAGCGTGTCATGGCAGCGATGCTGAAGATGAAGAAGATCGAGATCGACGTTCTCGAGCGAGCCGCGGCGGAGGCGTAGACGGCCGGTTAGTCCCCTGTCAGCTCGTTCTCCTCGAGCCACGCCTTCGCGACGCGCTTCTGCGCCCGGGTCAGCCATGCCTCGGCCACCGTGTCCTGCAACTCGTCTCGATCGAGGCGGGCCAGATCCGGAATGCGGAGGAGCACGGCGGAGTAGCCGTCGAAATGCGGTGTCGTGAAGAAGACTCCGCGCTCGTCGGCCAGCATGAGCTCCTTCACGCCCAGATCGGCGACGCGGAACATCAGCACATCGTCGAGCCGTTCGCCGGTATCCGGATCGATCGCATCTCGACGGCGGCCGCGATGGAAACAGAAGACCTTGCCGTGCACGAGGTAGGCCGGCCGGCCGTCGTCGGACAGCTCCTTCGTCGTCAGCGGCATCGCGAGGGCGAGCTCGTCGAGGTCGGCCATCGTCGCCACGACTCTAGTTTCCCACGCGTGCGCAGCCCTATCGCGGCGGGGAGGTCACCACGAACGCCTGCTCAATCGAGGCTGACGCGTCAGCCAGAGCGCGGACGTCAAGCGCTGTCGCGCGGTCGCGGATCAGCTGCTTGAACGTCTGCTCCGTCTCGTCGTCTTGGCCCGTGTGAAGCGTGCCGACGAGGCGGCCGGCATCGAGGTAGAAAACGACGGCGTGCCCGTCGTCGAACGAGCCGCGGGCCACGCGGTCGTCGTGTCTCGAGGTGTCACCGAATACCTTCAGGGTCAGGCCGAACGACTCGGTGAAGAATGTGGACACAGTGTCGTAGCCGCCAGGCGCTTCGGCGAGGATCCGGCCGACCTCGCTGCCTTGGTAGTTGGCATTCGACCAGTGCTCGATGCGGCGCGAGCGTCCGAACAGGGGGTCGACGAAGTGGGCGACGTCGCCCACGGCATAGACACCGGGAGCGTTCGTCTCGAAGCGTTCGTTCACGACGACGCCGTTGTCGATGGCGATGCCGCTGCCTTGGAGAAACCCCACCGCCGGCTCCACGCCGATACCCACGACGGCGAGGCCGACGCCAAGCGGCTCGCCCGAGTGCAGCTCGACGGTGTCCAGCCGGGACCGGCCCCGGAAAGCGCGCACCTCGTCCCCGCGGACGACGTCGACGCCCCGATCACGATAGAGGCTGACCAGGTGGTCGGAGATCTCCGGCGAGGACAGCTGTGAGAACACGTCGGCATCGCGGCAGACCAGGGTGACGTCGAGCCCGCGCTCCGTCAGCGACGCGGCGACCTCCATGCCGATGAAGCCGCCGCCGACGACGACTGCGTCGCGCACCTCCTGCGCCGCTTCGCGAATCACGGTCGAGTCGCCAAGGGAGCGCAGCGTGAAGACGCCGCCCAGGTCGGTTCCCTCGACGTCGAGCCGGCGCGGCAGCGCGCCGGTGGCCAGCAGCAGCTTCCTGTAGCGCAACCTGCTGTCGTCAGTAGTGATTGCGCGGTCGCCCGGGGCGACGCCGAGTACTTCGGTCTCGAGCAGGAGCTCGACGTCGTTCTCGTCGTAGAACTCGTGCGGTTCTACCATCGTCTCGTCCCGCTCGGTTTCGCCGCGAAGGTAATGCTTCGAGAGCGGTGGGCGGTGATACGGGATCGCGGAATCGCTGGAGATCAGCGCGACGCTCCCGTCGCCGCCGGCATCGCGGTAGGTCCTGATGGCTCGCGCAGAGGCGAGGCCACCGCCGACGATGATCAGCTCGAAATCCCTCACGACCGTTGTGTCCACGTCTTGGTTTGTGTCGAGCGCTCAGCGGTCCTTACGGGCCGGAGCCGTCCTGGAGCTGTGGTCCGCCATCATCGCCACGGGCCAGTTTCCCACCCGAGAGCTAATTCGGCCCGTGAGATCAATCCACGAGCGAGCCACAAGTGAGGTTGGCGATCGCGCCGGTCATCGCGCCGGCGCGATCCGAGGCCAGCCACGAAGGCTGCAAAGTCCGCGACTTCGGCGAGTGTCGGGAGGCGGCCCAGCAACGTGGCGGTGCGCGCCCATTTGGACAGCATGTCCTCGACTGTCGTGCCCGTTCGGCGAAGCCGCTGAAGACTTCGCGTGTGTGCGATGTCGCCACCGCTTCGGGAATCGCATGTGGGCGAAGACAGATGACGCGGATGCCATTGGGGCCGAGCTCGCCGGCCAGGATGCGCGAGAAGGTCTCGATTGCCCAGCAGGTCACGCCGTAGCCCAGGAATCCCTGGCCCGCCATGCGCGATCCGGGTGTCGACAGCGTGAGGATCACGCCAGAGCCGTGCGTCACCATGTGCCGCGCGGCAGCTTTCGCCGTGAGGAAGTTCGTTCGCGTATACGCCGTGATGGGATGCGCGTAGTCCATCGTGTGGCGGCGTCGAGTCGCTCGGGGCGGACGGCGTAGCGCACTTCGCGCCCTCGCCGCCGCCCCTCGACAAGACCCGCACGGTCGAGGACCGCGAGGTGCTTGGCGACTGCTTGACGCGTGACGGGCAACTCGCGGCGAGCGTGGTGGCTGTCGCTTCGCCGTGGGCGAGTAGGACGTCGAGGAGCCGTCGACGCGTGGGATCGGCGACCGCCGCCCAAAGCTCGTCGACCTCGTCGGCGCGACGGCTCACCGCCGAGCCGACTCCCGGACCTGCTTCGACGCATAGGGGACGTCGGTCAGGCAACATGGGTGGCGGCGTGAAAGAGGTCCTTCCGGATATCGAGCGCTGGCGCGCCCGCGGCGAGCGATTCGCCGTGGCGACCGTGATCGCCACGAGGCGCTCCGCGCCGCGTCCGGTCGGGGCCAAGTTCGCGGTTTCCGAAACCGGCGAGATGGCCGGGTCGGTTTCGGGTGGGTGCGTCGAGAGCGACGTCTACGAACATGCTTGCGAGGTGCTCGAGGGAGCACGGCCCCAGTTCCTCACGTACGGGATTTCGGACGAGCTCGCGTTGTCGGTCGGCCTGCCCTGCGGCGGCGAGATCGACGTCTTCGTCGAGAACGCGCCCGACGAGCTGGTCGAGCGGCTGCTGCAAATCATCAAGACCGAAGAGCCGGCGATCCTCTTCACCGTCGTCGAGGGGGAGCCGCTGGGTGCCGAGCTACTGGTGACCGAAGCGGGGGACCGGTTCGGCGACGGGCCGGAGGAGCTGGCCGGTCGCGTCGACGAGCTGCTGCGGAGAGGACGCAACACGCTGCTCGAGCTGGACGACAACCGGAAGGTGTTCGCGGAGGTCTACGGGCGTGCGCCCCGGCTGCTCGTGATCGGCGCGGTCGACACGGCGGAGGCGCTTTGCGCCGCCGCCAAGCAGCTCGGCTGGTGGACGATCGTCGCCGACGCGCGCGGCAAGTTTGCCACCAAGGAGCGGATCCCGAGCGCGGACGAGCTGCTCGTTTCTTGGCCCCAGGAGGCGATCGAGCAGGTGCAGCCGGACTATCAGACCGCCGTCGTGGTCCTGACGCACGACGACAAGTTCGACGTGCCCGCGATCCAGGGTGCACTTGGCACCGAGGCGTTCTACATCGGAGCCCTCGGATCGCGGCGAAACCAGGAGCGCCGGCGCGAGCGCCTGCTCGAGGCCGGCGTCGAAGAGGAGCAGTTCGAGCGCGTCTCCGGTCCCACCGGCCTGGACATCGGTGCAGACACCCCCGCCGAGACGGCTCTCTCGATCCTCGGTGAGATCCTCGCCACGAGGGCGGGGCGCGACGGCGGCTTCCTCCGCAACTCGAAGACGCGCATCCACGTCGAGGCTCCCTCCCGAGCCGAAGCCGTCAAGCCGGCGGTTTGAAGACTCGCGCCGCCCTCTTCCTCGGCGCGGGCCGACCCCTCGAGGTCCGCGAGATCGAGCTCGAGGAACCGCAGGCCGACGAGGTCGTGGTTCGAATGGCGGCGGTGGGCATCTGCGGCACTGACCTACACGACGTGAAGGGCGAGTGGACGCGGCCTAGGCCGATGGTGCTGGGGCACGAGGGAACAGGCGTTGTCGAGGAGGTGGGGAGGAGTGTCTCGTCGTTGCGTCGGGGTGATCGAGTGGTGCTGTCGTGGGCGCCGTCATGCGGCGAGTGCTCCGACTGCCGGCGCGGGCGGCCGGCGGTCTGCGTCCCTCTCCACCGTGCGATCGGCGCCGGCACTCTCGTGGACGGCCGCACCGGAATGTCGCTCGAGGGGGAAACTGTGTACCGCGGCACCGCGACCGGCGCGCTTGCCGAGCGGGTCGTCGTCGCGCAGAAGGTCGCGCTGCCGCTCGGCGACGACATCCCGCTCGAGGAAGCTGCGCTCCTGGGCTGCGCGGCGTTGACCGGCGTCGGTGCGGTGTTGTTCGCGGCGCGGGTCGAGCCGGAGGCGACGATCGTCGTCGTCGGCGCCGGTGGGGTCGGCCAGTTCGTCCTCCAGGGCGCTCGGCTGGCGGGCGCCCAAACCGTCGTCGTCGTCGATCCGGTGGAGGGCCGGCGCGAACAGGCGCTCCGCCTCGGAGCCACGGCCGCGGTCGCACCCGAGGCTCTGAAGGGGACGATGCGCGATCTGCTTCCTGAGGGTGCGGACTATGCCTTCGACGCCGTCGGCGCACCGGAGACAACGGTGCTTGCATTGCGCTGGACTCGGAGCGGCGGCTCCTGCGTCGTCGTCGGCCTCCCAGCCGCAGGTGCACGCCTCGACCTCGATCCCGGAGAGTTCAACCGTCGTGAGAAATGGCTTACCGGGACCATGTACGGGTCCGAGGATCCTGGCGTTGCCCTCCCGATCCTGCTCGAGCACGTGCGTGCCGGCAGGCTCCACCTGCGTCCCTTGCTCGGTCCGACCTTCCCGCTCGACCGCGTGAACGACGCGATCGAGGCGAGCCTCGCCGGATCGGCTGGCCGCGTGATCGTCCAGCCGTGATCGAGCCGGGGCGCTACGCGCCGACCAGCTGGGCTGCCGTCTCGGCGAGGAGCGGAACGCCGGTCTCGAACCGGCTCGCGTGGGCATCGTCAGCCGTCAGTTCGCCGCGCACGTACCGCCCGTAGATCGCCTCGCAGAAGACTGCCGCCTTCCAGAGCGCGAGCGCCTCGAACCACGCCAGCGGCTCGACGTCGCGGCCGCTTTGACTCGCGTACCGCTCGACCAGCTCCCTGCGCGACGGGAAGCCGTCCATCGCCGTGACCGGGGACGTCCCGAGCGGATTCTCGCGTCCTCCGGGCTCGCTGTAGGTCGCGACGAGATAGCCGACGTCGGCCCGCGGGTCGCCGATCGCGCCCATCTCCCAATCGAGCACCGCCGCGACGCGGTCCGGCTCCTCGTGCGCGACGATCATGTTTCCGAGGCGGTAGTCGCCGTGGACGACGGCCGCTGGGAGCTGCTCGGGCACGTTCGCGGCGAGCCAGAGCCCGACGTCCACAACGGTCGACAGGTCGCGCGTCTGGTTCACCTCCCACAGCTGCGAGAACCGCCGTACCTGGCGCTCGTTGTAGTTACCAGGTCTGAGAAACGCGGCCAACGCCGGCACCTCGACGTCCGCAGCATGAATCTCGACCAGCGCGTCCACGAGGTCGTTCGCCAGGCGGCGCCGCGCCTCGGGATCGCTGTCGAGCGGAGGTGGAAGGTCGGTCGTGACCACGTGTCCGTCGATGTAGTCCATGACGTAGAACGGGACGCCGAGCAGCGACTCGTCCTCGCAGACGGCACGGATGCTCGGGACGCGGATCCCGAGCGGTGTGAGCGCGAGTTGGAGTCGTGACTCGCGCACGACGTCGTGGGCCGTGGGTGGCAGGGGCGGCCGTGGCGGTCGCCGCAGCACATACCGCTCGCCGTCCTCCCGCTCGAGCAGGAAGGAGAAGTTCGAGCCGCCGCCCTCACCGATTCGGTGGGCCCTCAGCGCGCCTGATCCCAGTCCGTGCTCGTCGAGAAACGAGCGGACAGGTTCCAGGATCAGCAGGGGCGAATGCGCGGCGTCGTGCGCATCGGTTAGCCGCTCGACGATGTCCACGCGCGGATCGTGCACCTAGTCGGGCGCGAACGCGGCGATCACTGCCGACAGCTCGTTCGGCGGGCAGGACAGCGCGAGGACGGCGGTCGTGATCCCGGACCGCGCAAACTCGTCGAGGCGCTCGCGCTGCGCCTCCACAGGGCCGAGCAGAAAGATCTCGCGGACGAGTGACTCCGGGGCGACCTCGACTGCGCGCTTGCGATCGCCCGCAGTCCACGCCTCGAGGACAGGATCGATCTCGTCGGTGAAGCCGAGCCAGCGGAAGAACTCGGCGTAGACGGGCACCGTCGCGTACGCGACGAAGATCCTCTTCGCGGTGGCGAGCGCGTCGTTCTCCGGGCCTTGAATCGAGAAGAACCGGCATGCGAGCTCTTTCTCAGGCATGGCAAATGCGTCGACGACCTGCGCTGCGCGGCTCAGTGGGAGGAAGTTCGCGAACGCGCCGTCGGCGATCCGCGCGGCCAGGCCCAGCATCCGGTCGCGCAGCGCAGCCAGGACGATCGGCACGGGCTCGTCCGGTGGTGAAGCGAGCTTGAAGCCGCCGGCGCCGCGTTCGCCGCCGAGGACCGTGCGCAGGTATCCCACGGTCTCTTCCACCTTCGCGAGCGGGCGGCGGAACGGGATGCCGTTCCACTGCTCAACGATGACGTTCGAAGAAGCGCCGAGACCGAGCACGAAGCGGCCGTTGCTGACGTTCGCGACAGCTGCAGCACTCTGCGCGAGCAGTGCTGGGCCGCGCGTGTAGACGTTGACGATGCCCGTCGCGAGCCGCAACCGCGTGCTGTGCTCGGCTGCGACGACGAGCGGTGTGAAGCCGTCGAACTCCGTCGACTCGGCCGACCACACGCTGTCGTAGCCCTCGTCGTCGATCCGGCGCACCAACGGCCCGAGCTCGCGCAGCGGGACGCCGGAGAAAGGGATGGTCATCGCGAGGCGGATGCGGCAGTATCTCTCGATGTTCCCGCGTAGTGCACTTGTGACCGGAGGTGCCTCCGGAATCGGCGCCGCGCTGGTCGATCTTCTTCGTAATGAGGGTGCCGAAGTGCAGGTGCTTGATCTCGCCGACGGGTTCGACGTCTCGGATCCACGCGCCTGGGAGAGCGTCGGTGCAGTGGAGCTCGCGTGTCTGAACGCGGGCGTCATCACCGGCGAGCACGACGTCAGCCGGCTGTCCGACGACGCGTACCGCCGCATCCTCGGGGCGAACCTCGACGGCGTCGTCTTCGGCGTCCGGCGGCTGGCCGGCGTCATGGAGCGAGGCAGCTCGATCGTCGTGACCGCGTCGCTTGCGGGATTGATTCCTGAGGCCCGCGATCCGATCTACACGTTGACCAAGCACGCCGTGATCGGCTTTGTCAGGAGCGTCGCACCGCAGCTCGAAGAGCGGGGGATACGCATCAACGCGGTCGCGCCCGGTTTCGTCGAGACGCCGCTGATCGACTCCGCGCCTTTTGCCGACGCGGGCTTCCCGCTGCTGCACCCGGAGGACGTCGCGCAAGCCACGCTCGCCGCTGCGCGAAGTAGCGAGACCGGTCAGGTCTGGGTCGTGCAACCCGGCCGCGAGCCGCTCCGGTTCCGCTTCCCGAACGTGCCTGGCCCGCGCGACCCGTCGGGCGCTAGCGTCGGCGTCCCGCCGACCCTCTAGCTGAAACTCCAGCCCTCGCCCGACGCGAATGCCTTCAGGATTCGCCGGCTGACGACCATCCGGTGGACCTCGTCGGGCCCGTCGTAGATGTGCGCGCCGCGCGCTTGCGAGTACATGTGCGCGAGTGGTGACCGGTCGGTCAGTCCTAGCGCGCCGTGGACCTGGATCGCCCGGTCGATGACACGGGAGAGGACATCAGCCGCATAGAACTTGATCAGCGAGATCTCGACCCGTGCATCCTGTTCTTCGTCGATCTTGTGGGCGGCGTCGAGTGTCAGCAGCCGGCAGGCCTGGATCTCCGCTGCAGAGTCGGCGATCCAGTTCTGCACGGTTTGCTTCTCGGCCAGGGGGCCGCCGAACGCTTCCCGCTCGAGCGCGCGTGTGCACATCAGCTCGAAAGCCCGCTGCATCTGTCCGAGCCAGCGCATCACGTGGTGGATCCGTCCCGGGCCGAGTCGTTTCTGCGCGATCAGAAAACCGGCACCTCGCTCGCCGAGGAGGTTCTCGGCAGGCACGCGCACGTCGCCGTAGGTCACCTCGCAGTGCGTCGTCCAGCCGCGGCCGCGGTGCCCGAGCGTCGGCACCGGCTCGATGTGGACTCCCGGCGCGTCGGTGGGGACGACGATCTGGCTCGTGCGCCGTCGCGGCTCGGCGTCAGGCTCGGTGACGGCCATCACGATCCCGAAGGCCGCGCCTTCTGCCCCGGAGGAGAACCACTTGCGGCCGTTGATCACCCATTCGTCGCCGTCGAGCACCGCCGTTGTCCGCAGATCGGTGGGATCGGCCCCGGAGACGTCGGGTTCGGTCATCGAGAAGAACGACCGGACGTCACCTGCGACGAGCGGCTTGAGCCAGCGCTCCTGCTGCTCCTCGGTGCCGAACAGGTGGAGGATCTCGCCGTTGCCCGCATCGGGCGCCTGGCAGTTGAAGACGTACTGCGCCCACATCACGCGCCCGATCTCTTCGTTCAGGTGCGCGTAAGCGAGGAAGCCACGCCCGGTTCCTCCCGCTTCCGGTGGAAGGTGCGGCGCCCAGAGCCCTTCTGCCTTCGCACGTGCGCGCAGTTCCACGATCAGCGCCTGCGCTGCATCGTCCTCCCGTCCGAGCGCCGCCTCGTTCGGATACACATGCTCTTCCATGAAGGCGCGGTACTCGGCGCGCAGTTCCGCGAATTCGGCGGGAGCGGTGAGATCGGCGATCGCGATGGAGCGAGGATCGCACAGAATGCCCGCCGTGTCCCGGCCGCGGGAGTCCCAGCGATCTGCGAGTGCCAGCGATCTCCTTCGGACGTGGCAATGCCGGCCCCGTCTCGTGCCTGGCACCTGACATGGCCCGCGGCGACACGTCTTGCGGTCTGACCCGGCCATGTCCCACCGACATGTCCGTCACCCGGGTCACCTCGGGGATTTGCGGGCGCTTTGCACCGTTCGGACCAGTCTTGGGGTCTGACCCCTGCTTTTGGGACAGGGACTACGCGGGCGTGTCCGGACTGGGGGCGTCGAAGCGGGTTCACAGAGAATGTCGGCGTGAACTGGGATGAGGCGATGCCACTGGCCGGCCTCCTCGGCATCGAAGTTGTCGCCGAGGCGCCGGACGAAGTGCGGGCGCGGCTCGCGTGGCGGGAAGAGCTGTGTACTGCGGGTGGCGTGCTGCACGGCGGTGCTCTGATGGCGCTCGCGGACTCTGCCGGCGGGGTGTGCGCCTACCTCAACCTTCCTGATGGGGCGGTCGGGACTGCGACCATCCAATCGAGCACGAACTTTCTCCGTCCCGTACGCGAGGGCTACGTCGAGGCAGTAAGCCGGCCGCTCAAGGTCGGCCGGACGGTCATCGTGGTCGAGACGGAGATCGTCGACGCCGGAGGGCACGCCGTGGCGCGCGTCGTGCAGTCGCAGGCGGTGCTCAGCTAGCTGGTGCGCTCGATGACCATGGCCATCCCCTGGCCGCCGCCGGCGCACATCGTTTCGACTCCGATCGTCCTGTCGAGCGTCTTCAGGTCGTTGAGAAGCGTATTCATGATCCGAGCGCCGGTCATTCCGTATGGGTGGCCGAGCGCGATCGCACCGCCGTGCGGGTTCAGCTTGTCGCTGAAAGGATCGACTCCGAGCTCGCGGCAGACCGGAAGCACCTGAGCCGCGAACGCTTCGTTCAACTCGACCACGTCGACCTCGTCGATCGTCATCCCGGCCTGCTTGAGCGCCAGGCGCACCGCCTCGATCGGGCCGACGCCCATGATCTCCGGCGCCACGCCCGCCACGGATGACGCGATGATCCGCGCGAGCGGCGTGATCCCGAGCTCGCGCGCGCGCGTGTCACTCATGACGACGATCGCGGCCGCGCCGTCGTTCAGCGGGCAGGAGTTGCCTGCCGTCACCTTTCCGCCCGGCTTGAACGCCGGCTCGAGCTGCGAGAGCTTCTCGAGCGTGGAGTCAGGTCTTGGCCCGTCGTCTCTCGCGACGCCGTCCCACGGCGTGATCTCCCGCTCGAAGAACCCGGATTCCTGCGCGGCGACGGCACGTTCCTGCGACTGCTGAGCGAAGCGGTCCATGTCCTCGCGGGACACACTCCAGCGCTCGGCGACGTTCTCCGCCGTGAGGCCCATCGGGATGTAGACGTTCGCGATCGGCGCGTCGTCACCGAACAGCTTCGGGTGCAGCTCCTCGGCGTCCTTTGGGTAGCCGTCGACCTGCGTGATCGACTCGACGCCCGCGGCGACGTACGCGGCGCCCTCGCCCGCACGAATCGCATGGAAGGCCATGCGGATCGTCTGCAGGCTCGAGGCGCAAAACCGGTTCACGGTCGTACCGGGCACGGTCTCCGGGAGCTCGGCGAGCAGAGCTGCGCGCCGACCGAGGTTCATCCCCTGCTTCTCCTGTGGAAAGCCGCAGCCGACCATCACGTCGACGATCTCGGAGCGGTCGAGCTCGGGGACCTGGTTCAAGGCTCCGTCGATCGCGAACGCGGCGAGATCGTCGGGACGGGCGTCGACGAGCGAACCCTTGCGCGCGCGACCGATCGGCGTTCTGGTCGCCGCGACGATGACCGCCTCAGGCATCGGGTGCTCCCGCCGCCATGTAGACGACCTCGCCGACGAGTGCAGGCTTCTCCTTGCCCTCGATCTCGACCTGGACGCCGACGTGCCAGATCACGCTGGGCCCGCGCCGCTCGGCGCGCAGGAGCTTCCCGTGCAGGCGCACGCGCGACCCGGAGGGCACTGGGCTCGTGAACCGAATCTTCTCCGTCCCGTAGTTGACGCCCATGACGGCGTCGCTGACCGACACCACTTCGCTGAGCAGCATCGGCAGCATCGACAAGGTCAGGTACCCGTGGGCGACGGTGGTGCCGAATGGGCCGTTCGCGGCGGCTTCGGGATCGATGTGGATCCACTGGTGGTCGCCCGTCGCCTCGGCGAAGAGATTGATCTGTTCCTGCGTGATCTCGTGCCAGTCGCTCGTTCCAAGCTCGCGCTCACCCGACTGTTCGAGCTCCTCGATCGTCAGCGTGGTCGTCATCTCCTCATCACTCCCTCATCGATTGTCCGCCGGCCTGGTGCATCGAAGCGAGCATTCCCGGAGGCGCCGCCCCGTGTGGGAGGCGGTCACAAAGCTCCTGCAGCAGCGCGTCAGGGTCCCAACGCTCGTTGCTAGCGAACAATTCCCCGGCTTCCCAGCCGCTCAGCATGTTGACGACGCCGCCGTAGACGAAGAACACCTGACCGGTGATGTTCTGAGCCTCGTCCGCACACAGCGCGACGACGATCGGAGAGTTGTTCGCCGGCTCCGCGGGATCGAAGTCGCCCTCTGGCGCCGGGATCTCTCCGAACGCGGCCTCGGTCATGCGCGTGCGCGCATTCGGCGCGATCGCGTTCACCGTCACTCCGTAGCGCTGGAGCTCCTGTGCGGCGATCAGCGTGAAGCCGACGACCCCGGCTTTCGCTGAGCCGTAGTTCACCTGGCCGACGTTGCCGAAGACGCCCGAGGGGCTCGAGGTGTTGATCACACGTGCGGCGACCTGGTCGCCCGCCTTCGAGCGCTCGCGCCAGTGGGCCGCAGCATGCCGCGTTGGCGCGAAATGGCCCTTCAGATGCACTTCGATCACCGCATCCCACTCGTGCTCTTCCATGTTGACGAGCATGCGGTCACGCAGGATCCCGGCGTTGTTCACGAGGATGTCCAGGCGTCCGAATGCGGCGACGGCGCCGTCGATCAGACGCTTCGCGCCGGCGAAGTCGGCGACGTTCTCGCCGTCTGCAACCGCCTCGCCGCCGAGCGCTTCGATCTCGCGCACGACATCGTGCGCCGGGCCGGTGTCGGCGCCCTCGCCTGCCAGCGATGCGCCGACGTCGTTGACGACGATCTTTGCGCCCGCTTGTGCGAGCGCGAGGGCGTGCTCGCGACCGATACCGCGACCCGCGCCCGTTACGACCGCCACCTTTCCGTCAAGCTTGGGCATTCCGCCTCCTAGCTAAAAGCGCTCTCGCCCGTGAGCGCCCGTCCGATGATGAGCTTCTGGATCTGGCTCGTTCCTTCGTACAACGTCGTCACGCGCGCGTCACGGAGATACTTGCCGACCGGATATTCGTCCACGTAGCCGTAACCCCCGTGCACCTGAACAGCCGCGTTCGCAGCACGCACCGAGACCTCGCTAGCGTAGTACTTGGCGACGGAGGACTCGAGCGTGTGGCGCTCCCCCGAGTCGGCGAGGAGCGCCGCGCGCCAGGTGAGGAGCCGCGCCGCCTCGAGCTCGACCGCCATGTCCGCCAGCAGTTCTTGCACCAGCTGGAACGACGAGATCGTCTTGCCGAACTGACGCCGCTCGCCTGCGTACTTGACGCACGCGTGGAGACAGGTCTGCGCGATTCCGACACAGCCGGCGGCAAGTGAGATGCGGCCGTTGTCGAGCGCGGACATCGCCACTTTGAAGCCGTCGCCTTCCGCGCCGAGGCGGCTCGAGTCCGAGACCCGGACACCGTCGATAATCAGCTCGGCGGTGTCTTGCGCGCGAAGCCCGAGCTTGCCCTTGATCGGGGAGGCGGAGAATCCGGGTGTGCTCGTCGGCACCAGAAAGCACGTGAGGCCGCGGGCGCCTTCCCCGCCGCTGCGGGCGAACACGAGTGCGAGACCGGCCCAGCTGCCGAGCGTGATGAAGATCTTCGTACCGGAGAGCAACCAGTCGTCGCCGTCTCGCTCCGCGCGCGTCACGAGGTTTGCAGGGTCGGACCCCGAACCGGGCTCGGTGAGCGCATAGCAGCCGAGAGCTTCCCCGGACGCGAGCTGCGGCAGCCACTCGCGCTTCTGCTCCTCGGTTCCCCACTTTGCGATCGTTTTCCCGACGAGGCCGAGGTTGACCGAGACGATCCCGCGCACCGATGAATCGGCGCGCCCGAGCTCTTCCATCAGGAGGGTGTACGAGACCGTGTCGAGGCCCATTCCGCCGTACTCCTCCGCAATCGTCGCGCCGAGGTAACCCGTCGCGGCGAGCTTTGGGACGAGTCCGCGGTCTAGCTCCTCGTCGCGGTCCCAGTCGCGGGCATGGGGGACGATCTCCCGTTCGCAGAACTCACGGGCGGAGGCCCGGATCAGCTCCTGCTCAGAGGTGAGAGAGAAGTCCATTCAGAGCGTGGGGCCGGCGTTCAGTTCGCCGGCCCCACGCGCGATCGTTCAGCGTCCCTTGAACAGGTTCCCGAACTCGGTCCAGTTCGGGTTCGTGAAGCGAATCAGCCTGATCTGAGAGATCGGGAAGCGGTCGCTCTTGCTGGTCTTCACCTTGATGCCCTTGAGCGTGTACGGGTTGACCCAGTTCATGTTCTGGGTCGCGCGCATGAGCGACGCGCGAGTCGGGTTCTTTCCCGCCGCGGTCAGAAGCCGTACGGTGTCGTACGCCTTCGCGAAGCCGTAGTAGTAGAACTGGTTGTTCGCGTCGGCGCCCTGTGGCCCGTACCTCGCGAGCAGTGTCCGGTACTGCTTGACGACAGCGTCGTTCGCGTACTTCGGATCGGTGACGCTCTTGAGGTAGCTGGTGCTGATCGCTCCGTTGACGAAGTCGGCGCCGGCGCGCTGAACCGCAGCGGCCATCACGTTGTCGATTGCCGAAACGGAGTTGATCACGATCGTGCTGGGCTTCCAGTTGAGCGCTTTCGCGGTCGCGATAGCGCGCACTGTCGGGGTCGGCGTGGTCAGGAGCACCCAGGTGTCCGCGCCCGATGCCTTCTGGCGTGCGAGCTGCGATGCGTAGCTCGCGTCCGAGAGCTCGTATGTCTGCTCTGAGACGATCAGGTTCTTCTTGGCTCCGAGCCCGATCTTCACGCCCCGTAGATAGTCCTTGCCGTAGTCGTCGTTCTGGAGGAACACGGCGATCTTGGCATTCGGAGCGTTCCTCGCGATCCAGTCTCCGTACGTGCGACCCTCCGCGATGTAGTCGGGCTGCCACCCGATCGTCCAGGGGAATTGCTTGTACTGCAGCCCCCAGAAGCTCGCGCCCGTCGAGACCAGGATGTGAGGCACCTTCCGCTGGTTGAGGAACGGCCGGACTGCCTGGTTGTCCTCGGTGCCGAGCGTCCCGACGACCGCGAACACCTTGTCCTCCAACACGAGCTTGTTGTGGAGCTGCACGGCGGTCGCGGGGTTGTAGGTGTCGTCGTAGTACTTCCAGACGATCTGCCGGCCGCCCACGCCACGCTTCCCGTCCTTGCCCTTCCGCGCGTTGATGTACTTGAAGTACGCCTCCATCCCCCTCGGGATCGGTGCGTAGAGCGACGCCACTCCGCTGAGCGGGAACGTGCCGCCGATGACGATCTGCCCCTTCGTCACGCCAGGCGTTGCCGATTCGACGTGCGTCATTGCGGACGCACTCAGGCTCGCTACGGCGGCAATCGACGCCAGCACCGCAAGCATCCAGAACCTTTTCAACATCTACTCCTCCTTAGCCAGGCGAGACGGCCCGCTGCCCCTTCTCGCAAGTGCAAGTCTGACCGGTCGCCCACCTCGCCGCAAGAGACTGGCCACTCCTCCAGGAGCGGCGAGCACGATCAGGATGAGCACCACCCCGAAGACGACGGACGGCGCCTGTTTTGAAAAGCTGAAGTCGAGTACGGGCGGGTTTTGCGCGTAGATGGGCAGGAACTCGAGCAGTAGGGCGCCAAAGATGACCCCCGACAGCGACCCGAGGCCGCCGACGACCGCGCTGGCGAGCAGGAGGATCGAGAGGCCGATCGGGAACGTATCCGGGTTGATGTACGAGACCTGGATCACGAAGAGCGCCCCCGCGACGCCGGCGAAAGCCGACGAAACCGCGAAGGCCAGCGTCTTGTACGCGGCGGGGCTGACGCCGGAGGAGACCGCCGCGACCTCCCCGTCGCGGATCGCCCGCCAGGCTCGTCCGACCCGGCCCCGCACGAGCAGCCATGCTACGACGAACAGGATCCCGGCTGTCGTCCAGGCCTCGTAGTAGAGCCAGTGCGGCGTCGAGATGTCCCACCCGAACGGTGTCGTCGGCAACGGCAGGGAGACCCCTCCGCCTCCACCGGTGACGGTCTCATAGTGCTTGGCGATCAAGGGCAGAGAGACGGCGACGGCAAACGTCGCCAGAGCCAGCGACACTCCCGCGAGTCGAAGCGCCGGCAGGCCGAAGAGGTAGCCGATCAGTCCGGTGATGAGGCCGGCGAGCGGGATCACGAAGATCGGGCGCATGCCGTGCTCGGGCAGCCACCCCGGCGGGTCGGTGCCGGCCAGACTGAGCCCATCGCGACCAAGGATCAGGATTGCAGCGGCATACGCCCCGATTCCCATGAAGGCGCCGTGGCCGAGCGAGATCTGCCCGTTGTACCCGGTCAGGATGTTCAGCCCGAGGAGCGCGACGAAATAGATCCCGACGTAGGTGAACTGTCCGAGTCGGAACTCCCCGGCCCATTGGGGGATGAGGACGATGAGCGCGACGGCCGCGGCGAGGACGGCAGCCTTCAGGCCGACCGGCACCCAGCGCATTAGACCCGCCTCACGATCACGCGGCCGAACAATCCGGCCGGGCGCACGAGGAGCACAATGAGCAGAATGGCGAGGGCGGTCGGGAGCTTCAGTTCCTCGCCAACCCCTCCGACGTAGCGCCCGAGCAGGTTCACCGCGACGCCGAGGATCAGCCCGCCGACGATGGCGCCCACCGGGCTGTCGATGCCGCCGAGCACTGCGGCTGCAAAGGCGTAGACGAGGATGACCAGCATCATGTTCGGATCGAGGAAGGCGGTCGGCGCCGCCATCAACCCGGCGATCGCGCCGAGCGCAGCCGCAAGACCCCACCCGAGCGCAAGCATCCAGCCGACGCGCACGCCCATGAGCCTGCTCGCGTCGGCGTTGACCGCGACGGAGCGCATGGCCAGGCCGAGCGTCGTGAAGCGGAAGAAGGCCCACAACACCAACACGGACACGAGACAGACGCAGAAAGTCCCGATGTCCTGGATCGAGATGAAGACGCCGGCGATGTCGACGGAGCGGTTAGGGAACGGACTGTCGACCGCCTTGACGTCTGCCCCCCAGATCCAGCCGGTAAGGCCGTTGATCACGATCAGCAAACCGATCGTCAAGATCACGATCACGATCTCCGGCCGGTGTTCCACCGGGCGAATGAGCGCGCGCTCCACGCCGACGCCACCCGCGAACGCGATCAAGAGGGTGAGGACGAACGCCAGCCAGTAGGTCAGGCCGTGGTTCATGAGCGTCCACGCGATGTAGGTCGTGAACGTCGCCATCTCGCCCTGCGCGAAGTTGACGACGTGGGTCGTGCGGTAGATGAGAACCAGGGCCAGTGCGAGGCTGGCGTAGATCGAGCCTGTGGCAAGGCCGCTCGTGATCTGCTGAAAGAACTCGGCCCAGGCGAAGGCCAGCATCAGTAGCCGAGGTACGACTTGCGGACGCCTTCGTGACGCCGCAGCTCGTCGCTTTCTCCCGAGATCGCAACCTTGCCGACCTCGAGCACGTATGCCCGCATCGCTGCTTCCAGGGCGATGCTCGCGTTCTGCTCGACGACGAGGACGGTCAGTCCGTCCTTGGCGTTCAGCTCGCTCACGATCCGGAAGAGCTCCCGGACGACCGTCGGAGCGAGCCCCAGCGAGGGCTCGTCGAGCATGAGTAGCCGCGGCCGCCCGACCAGCGCCCTCGCGAGTGCGAGCATCTGCTGCTCGCCGCCGCTGAGCGTCCCGGCCTGCTGGTTGCGCCGCCGCTCGATCCACGGGAAGTAGCTGAAGATGCGCGGCGCCTCGGCACTGAGCGTTCGCCGCTCGCCGCGTACGTACGCACCCATGCGCAGGTTCTCCCAGACGGAGAGCTCGGCGAAGAGGCCCCGGCCTTCGGGAACATGCGCGATTCCGTGCCGGACGATCGCGTCCGGCGCTCGGCGTCCGATCGGGCGACCGTCGAAGAGAATCTCTCCGTTTCTCCGGACCATGCCGGACACCGCGCGCAACGTCGTCGTCTTGCCTGCGCCGTTCGCGCCGAGCAGCGCGACGATCTCGCCTTCCTCGACCAAGAGCGTGACGCCGTGCAACGCCCGGATCTGCCCGTACCGCGCCTGAACGTCGCGCAGCTCAAGCAGTGGCATCGGTCGTTCCCAGATACGCCTCGATGACCGCGGGATTCGCCTGCACCTCGCCGGGTGTTCCCTCCGCGATCTTGCGGCCGAAGTCGAGCACGGTCACGTGTTCGCAGACGGACATGACGAGATGCATGTGGTGTTCGACGAGCAGGATCGTGAGCTCGAAGTTCTCGCGGATGCGCTGGATCAACGAGGACAGCTCGCCGACCTCCTCGTGACTCAGTCCCCCTGCCGGCTCGTCGAGAAGCAGCAGCCGCGGCTTCGAGACGAGCGCCCGGGCGATTGCGACGCGCTTCAGCGTGCTGAATGGCAGCCCGGCGGCGACGGTGTCGGCAGACGGCGACAGATCGAGGTACTCCAGAGTCTCCGACGCGCTTCGGTGCGCTTGGCGCTCGGAGAAGGGCCGAGTTCGCGAGTGAGCTCCAACGAGGACGTTCTCCAGCACGGTCATCCGGTCGAAGAGGACGACATTCTGGAACGTCCGAGTGATCCCGAGCCTGGCGATGCGGTGGGGTCGCGCCCGCAGCAGATCGCGTCCGTCGAAGAGGACTCGCCCCCCTTGCGCGCGATAGAGGCGTGTGACGACGTTGAACAAAGTCGTCTTGCCGGCCCCGTTCGGACCGATCAGGCCGCCGATCTGGTGTTCGCCGAGCTCGAGGGAGACAGCGTCGAGCGCGACGATGCCTCCGAAGCGCCGCGTGACGTCCTCGATCGCGAGAAGCGCCATAGGACGCGGGATCATAAGACCCTCCGCACGGCGAAATGATCCGTTCGGTGATTCTGTTCTAGATTCCGCATGTGAATCTCCGCGACACCCCTGACGAAGAGGCCTTCCGGGCACAGGTCCGGGCATGGCTCTCGGAGAACCTCCCGGAAGAGGGGGGCCGCGAGTGGAGCCGAAAGATGTTCGATGCGGGCTACGCCGGTTTGACCTGGCCCGAAGAGTACGGCGGCCAAGGCGCGCCCTACAGCCACCAGGCGATCGCGCTCGAAGAGTTCGCGCGCGCGGAAGCCCCGAACCACATGAACGTGATCGCACTCGGGATGGCCGGGCCGACGATCATGGCGCACGGCACCGAGGAGCAGAAGCGCCGCTACCTCCCGAAGATGCTGTCCGCAGAGGAGATCTGGTGCCAGGGGTTCTCCGAGCCGGGCGCCGGCTCGGATCTGTCGGCAGTGCGCACGCGCATCGAGCCGACGGACGACCACTTCCTGCTCAACGGACAGAAGGTGTGGTCGTCGCTCGCACACCACGCGGACTTCTGCATCCTCGTCGGCCGCAGCGACCCGGAATCGCAGCGCCACGCCGGTCTGACGTACGTGATTGTCGACATGCGTACGTCCGGGGTCGAGGTCCGGCCGCTCCGCCAGATCACGGGTGAGGCCGAGTTCAACGAGATCTTCTTCACCGACGTCGAGGTCCCGCGCGAGAACCTGCTCGGCGAAATCGGCGGCGGCTGGCAGGTCGCGATGACGACGTTGCTGCACGAGCGCGGCACCCTCGGCTTTGCCCTCACGGGAACGCTCGAGGCGCAGGTGAACAAGCTGATCGCGCTGACGAAGGAGCGGGCTGCCGACGATCCGATCATCCGAGACCGTGTTGCGCAGGAGTGGATCGAGCTGCAGGCATTGAAGCTGACGAATTACCGCTCACTGACGTCGTTGATCCAGACAGGCATCCCTGGACCGGAGGGGTCCGGCTCGAAGCTGCACTGGTCCGAGCAAAACCAGCGTCTGACGAAGCTCGCAATGGAGATCCTCGGCGGCGAGGACGACGGTTACTGGGGCTACCAGCAGCTCCGCAGCCGCGGGAACACGATCGAGGCGGGCACGAGCGAGATCCTGCGCAACATCATTGCCGAGCGCGTGCTCGGCCTCCCGAGGTCACGCTGATGCAGTTCGCCTTCACCGAAGAACAAGACCTGCTGCGGCGCGAAGCCCGTGAAGTGCTCGCGAACGGTGGTTGGGGAAGGGAGGAGCTCGACGAGCTCGCGTTTCTCGATCGTGCGGTGCTGTTCGAAGAGGCAGGACGCGCGAATCGCGGCGAGGAGTTCTTCGATTCGGCGGCTCCCGAGAACGAGCAGCTCGCCGCGCTGGCCCTCGAGGCAGCCGGAATCGCCCGGCGCGCACTCGAGCTCGGCGTCGAGCACGCAAAGACGCGCGAACAGTTCGGCCGGCCGATCGGCGTCTACCAGGCCGTGTCACATCCACTCGCCGACACGTACGTCGACACGGAGCTCGCACGCTCGATCGCCTACTGGGCGGCGTGGTGCGTTGCAGAGGACGACGAGCAGGCGCCGATCGCGGCAGCGGCGGCGAAGAGCTATGCCGGAGAGATCGCGGTTGCCGCCTGCGAGCGCGCGATTCAGGTGCTGGGCGGCACCGGCTTCACGTGGGAACACGTGCTTCATCGCTACTACAAGCGGGCGCTCTGGATCCAAGCCCACGGCGGCTATCCGCGTGAGCTACGCGCGAAGGTTGCAGCCTGGCTCCTCGACTGATGCTCCACGATCGGGTGTACGAACGCGCGCTGTTGCGCTAAAAGGAGGAGCGATGGACGGGTTGATGATGGACTTTCAGCTGACGCTTCCGACCCTGCTGCGGCGCGCGGAAACGTATTTCGGCGACAAGGAGGTCGCCACCCGCCTGCCTGACAAGTCGTTCCACCGCTACACGTACGCCGACATGGCGCGCCGCGCGAAGCAGCTCGCCGTGGGGTTGCGCGAGCTGGGCCTCGAGCGCGGTGACCGCGTCGCGACGCTGTGCTGGAACCACTACCAGCATCTGGAGGCGTACTTCGGCATTCCGTGCGGCGGCTTCGTGCTGCACACGCTCAACCTCCGCCTCCATCCCGACGACATCGGCTACATCGCCTCGCATGCAGGCGACCGCGCGCTCATCGTCGACGCGAGCCTCGCGCCGTTGGTCGAGCAGTTCCGGGACAGGACGCAGCTCGAGCACGTGTTCGTCGTCGAGGATTCGTACGAGGAGCTACTTGCCGGAGCGGACCCGAACGAATGGCGCGAGCCCGACCTGGACGAGCACGAAGCCGCGGCCATGTGTTACACGAGCGGTACCACCGGCATGCCGAAGGGCGTCGTGTACTCGCACCGTTCGACGATCCTGCACACACTCGGCGTCGCCGCCGCCAACCCACTCGGGCTAGGCATCTCCGAGCAGGACGCGATCCTGCCGGTCGTCCCTATGTTCCACGCGAACGCGTGGGGCTATCCGTACATCGCCGCGATGCACGGTTCGAAGCAGGTCTTCCCGGGCCCGCATCTCGATCCAGAAAGTCTGCTGGACGACTTCGTCCAGGAAGGCGTGACGTGGACTGCCGGCGTACCGACGATCTGGCTCGGAATTCTGCAGCTCCTCGATGCGCAACCCGGAAAGTGGGATCTGTCACGCATGAAGGGGATGCTCGTCGGCGGTTCGGCGGCCCCGCGCGCGATGATCGCCGGGTTCAGGGAGCGGCACAACCTCGTGGTCTGTCACGGCTGGGGAATGACGGAGACATCTCCCGTCGCTTCGGTGGCAGCGCTGCCCGGGGAGCTCGCGAACGCGAACGACGAGACGAAGGTCGACTACATCGCAATGCAGGGCCTTCCGCTCCCGCTGGTCGAGCTCCGGGCACGCGACGACGCCGGGAACGAGATCCCACGCGACGGTGAGGCGATGGGTGAGCTCGAGGTACGCGGGCCCTGGGTTGCATCCGCGTACTACGAGTCGCCGGACCAGTCCGACCGCTGGACGGACGACGGTTGGTTCAAGACGGGTGACATCGTCTCCTTCGATCCGCTTGGCTTCATCCAGATCAAGGACCGGTCGAAGGACGTGATCAAGTCGGGCGGAGAGTGGATCTCGTCCGTCGACCTCGAGAACGCGTTGATGGCGCACCCCGCCGTCGCGGAGGCTGCAGTGATCGCGATTCCGGACGAGAAGTGGCAGGAGCGTCCGCTCGCCGCGGTCGTGCTGAAGGACGGAGCGTCGGCGAGCGCGGAGGAGCTACGGGAGTTCCTCGCGCCGCAGTTCGCCAAGTGGTGGCTGCCGGACCGCATCGAGTTCGTGACGGAGATTCCGAAGACGGCGGTCGGGAAGTTCCGCAAGACCGCGCTCCGCGAGCAGTTCGCGCAACAGCCTGCCGTGACGACGACGTAGGTGGCGGATCCCCGCCGGAGTTGGGTGGAGGCGCCGCCCGACGCACCGCACGCCTGGGTGACGCTGGGTTACCGCGGCATCGAGCAGAGCAACGGCGTGTCCGTGATCGAGTGGGACGCGACCGTGGACTACTGCTTTCACGGAGGCTCCGGTCCCATCGTCCACGGGGGTCTGGTGACGACGCTGCTGGACACGGCGATGGGCGGTGCGTGTCATTCGGTGCTCGAG
>Ga0210378_10000419_pt1 | contig 21570 bp, 14 predicted proteins | sample PLM1_60_b1redo_FD_155465 | JGI IMG/M metagenome (GOLD analysis project Ga0210378, IMG submission 155465) | Groundwater sediment microbial communities from an aquifer in East River, Colorado, USA - PLM1_60_b1 redo | ecosystem: Environmental > Terrestrial > Soil > Riparian zone | place: USA: East...
CCTCGGTGGCGCCGGCCTGGCCCCGGGGTCCCGTCGTGGTTCTCTTCGCGGACGGGACATGGACGATGCGCAACGTGACGAACGCTTCGAACGGCGCCCTCGTTGGCGGCGAGACCAACTGCGCTTCGGGCACCCCCAGCCTGCTCACCTTCGCCGCCGCGGAGCCTGCCCCCGCGACGGGGCTGAACGGCGGCGCCTCCCCGGGCAACACCTGCACGAACAGCGGGGCCATTACAGGGACGGGCACTCCGTCGTTGGGCAACGCGGGATCGGGCACCACGGGGTGCACCGGTCCGCCGGCGGTCGGGACCTGCTGCACCGCCATCGAGCTGGCGTTCGCGAACGTCGTGCGTTATCGGATCCGGAACAGCCTTACAGACGGCGTGCCCGAGCTACAGCGCTATACCACCGCGAACGGAGCGTTCGTGACGGTGGCCCGGGGGATCGAAGACATGCAGGTCCAGTACACGCAGGCCGACGGCACGGTCACCCCGGGCGGCGCCAGCCCCGGCGGGGCGCCCACGGTCACCCCCGCCAACTTCAACACCATCATCACGCAGGTGACGGTGACGCTGTCGTCCCGCAGCGAGGCGCGGAACATCGCGGGAATGACGACCGACGCCCAGCTCGGGACCAGGCTTCGGGGCAGCCTGAGCTACACAGGGTCGCCGCGGGCGGCGCTGATCGCGCTGGCCAACCAAGGGGGAGGGACGTTGTGGCGGTGAGGATTGCGGTGACCGGTACTTTGCGACGCGAGGAGACGATGCGCCACGAGCGGGAGGACGCCATGCCAGACGGTCGAACGGGACAGGCGGGGGAGAGGGGTTTCGCCCTCATCCTGGCGATCCTGGCCCTGATGCTGCTGACGATGCTGGGTCTCGCCCTGGCGACCACGACCTCGACCGAGCTGCAGATCGCGACCAACTACCGGTGGAGCCAACAGGCCCTGTACAACGCCGAGGCCGGCGTCGAGGCCGGGAAGGCCATCCTCCGGACGATCAACTGGCAGGCGGTGCTTCCCGCCGCGCGGCTCACGACGACGGGCGCGCCCTGGGACGGCAAGACGAGTACCGGGACCCCCGGCGGCGGGGCGACGGCGCCCTGGAGCCGGACCGATGCCTGGGGCAACCTCAGCCGCAACTACGAGAACTCCAGCTGCGACCAGAGGGGCTTCGGGATGGGATACGGCGTCGTCCTCGACGACGGCACCGCCAACGCGCCCTACCAGTACGTGACCACCGCCGTCGGCCAGAACCTGAACGGTGCGTTCACGCTGTGGATCCGCCGGCCGCTCAACTACCGGACCGACACCCGGCTCGAAGACTACAGCGCCGACAACGACAACATGGTCCTCGTGTCCGAGGGCGTCGCGCCGTACACCGGCGGCAACATTGCTTCGGCCTTCGGCGCGGCGAACCGGGCGGTGCAGGTCATCGAGGTGTCTTTGGGCCGCGTGGTCGTGTTGATGGCGGGCCTGAGCTGCGGAGGCCGAAGCGGTCAGGTCGGCGGCGGACCGCTGGGCGCGGGCTTCGGCGGATGCGAGGCCATCACCGGCGGGGCCGCAGTCACGGCGGCACTCGCGGGTGCGCAGACCGGCACCGGCACCGAATTGAACCCCAACCAGTAACGATCGGAGCGGAAAAGTCATGCATGCGATGAGACGGGCGCGTTCTGTCCCTGCGAAGAGGATCTCCTGGGGCCGGGGACTGTCCCTGGCGCTGGCGGCGAGCCTGATGTTCCTCCTCGAGGGGGACGGGGTGCGCGCCCTGACGGGGAACCCAGGCATCGATCCCCTGCAGATCCTGGACCTCCAGGTGAAGCCCAACGTGCTCTTCATCATCGACACGTCGGGGTCGATGAAGTGGCCGGTGGACACCGACAACTTCACCCTGGGCGACGACGACCCCGGAAGCCGCGCCTACCAGGCGAAGCAGGCGGTGAACGCTGTCATCACCGCGAACGCCACCAAGATGAACTTCGGTCTGGCCACCTACAACATCCTGGACTCCACCAAGACGCTCAACCGGACCACCGACTTCGACGGCGACGGCACTCTCGACGGGCCGCTCGTTTACGTCTCGAAAGACGCGAACGCGGCCGACTGGCTCAGCTACTTCAACAACTCGAGCGGCACGTTCGGCAACTACGACGGGACGACCTCGAGCGAGATCTACCGCAGCTTCATGAACGAAAACGGCACCAACATCGCGGCCGGCTTCGGCTACGGCGTCCCCTATCCTCCCGGCTGCACGGCGGGCACGACCTGCCGGTACTATGTTCAGTCCCGCGTCTATCGGACGGGCATGAAGTTCACGTGGGACCGCTCCATCGTGGGCAGCATGACCGCCAGCACGACGATCACCTGCCCGCTGCCGCCCGCCGGCCTGACGGGGTTCAACCCCGACGCCGACAGCGACGGCTTTGCCGACAACCCGCGGGCGTGCTTCCAGTTCGAGGACAGCGTCTCGGGCAACATCGCCACGTACTTCTACAGCTCCCCGATCTTCCAGATGCCGTCCTCGGGCTCCTTCTGCGGTGGCGCGGCGGTCCTGAACACCGTCGCCATCTGCAGTGCCAACAACGCGGCGGCCATCGCGGCCAAGATGGGCGCGGCCGCGCCCGTGGACGCGACCGGGCAGGTGACCGGCTTCCCGGCGGCCACGACCAACGGCGCCGCGACGACGAACCTCACCGCCGGCTACAACATTCCCGTGGCGGGCCTGCGGGTCGACCAGTCGACGCCGCTGGCGGCGGCCCTGAACGCGATCCGGACCGCGGGCACGCCCGCCTTCCCGGCGATCCAGGCCACGGGCCAGAAGAACTTCGTGATCCTCCTGAGCGACGGTGACGACACCTGCGCCGGTGGGAGCCTCGACCAGAACGCGGTCACGGCGGCCAAGGCGGCCCAGGACCTCTACGATACGTTCTATGGACTGAACGGAAAGACGCAGGACTTCCGGCACGGCGCGGAAACGATGTTCGTGGCCTTCGCCTCGGCCATCAACATCGATCGGTCGAACGTCATCGGCCAGGGCGGATCCGGGGCAACCATCGACACCACCGATCCGCCCTCCACGGCGGCGACCTGCCCGACGGGGGTGACGCCGGCGCCGACCTGCCGCAACGCGTTCTCGGCGGCCAACCTCCAGCAGCTCATCGACGCGCTGAACCAGGCCTTGAACCAGGTCTCCTCGTCGGGGACGTTCTCGGACCAGCAGTCCATCACGGAGTCGATCTACGAAAACGTGAACCTGGTGCCGAGGCCGTCGCCGTCACCGTCGCCGGGGCCCACCCCGAGCCCGTTCCAGGCGCTGGACCCCGACATGCGCTACCTCACGACCGTCCCCATCCTCCTCCAGTCGATCTTCGAGATGCCCGGGTACAACGGCCACCTGCGGGCGTTCCGCAACGTCGCCAACGCCTCCGCCCTGCAGTGGGACGCCGGCGACAAGCTGTGCGAGCGGGTGACCGGTTACAAGGCGCAGCGAGACGCCGCACTCCTGCCGATCGCCCCGTGCGACATCGGCAACGCGGCCGCGCTCGTCGATGCCAACGCGCTGGGCTCTTTCCCGGCAGGCTCCACCTTCATCCAGCTCACCGGTCCCCCGGGCACCACGCCGGACAACATCGCGGCCTCGTCGGCCCGGATCAAGCGGCGCATCTTCACGACGACGCAGAACGGCGTGAACCCGAGCTACACGCCTCAGAACCTCGTCGACGCGACCGCGTCGAGCAACCCCGCGATGTCCAGCGTCCAGGTTCCGCTGTGGCCGCCGACGACCAGCACCCCCGGCGTCGATCCCACGCCGTCGGGAACCACCTACCCGGCCGGCCAGGTGGACGCGGCCCTGGGGATCACGAGCCTGACCTTCGCGCAGCTCCAGACGAACTTCGGCGCGTGCCGGAACAGCATCACGGGTGGGGGCGTGCTACACGCCGACTGCTCGAATGTGACCGGATCCCCGGCCGTGCAACTCCAGCGGGCACGCCAGGAAGCCCGCCAGATCATCCTCGCCTTCACGGCCGGAGCCCGGGTCTTCCTGGGCAACGACAGCCTGCCGCGACGGAACGCGGCCGGCGCCATCCTGTACCGGGCCCGCACCTGGATCATGGCCGAGTCCACCCTGGCCGCTCCGGGCGTGGTCACGCCGCCGCTGGAGACCAACGTCAACGTGCACCTGACCCCGGAGTACACCCTGTTCCGGGACGGGCCGCGCAACGCCACCAACCAGGCGGTGAACGCGATCGAGTCCGGCTTCGGCATGCGCAACCCCGATGACGACACCACCGCGGCGTCGAGGGCGGACGTCACCCTGAAGCCCTCGATGAGCGTGGTCATCCACGGCACCAACCACATGCTCCACGCCTTCCGGGCGGGCCCGCAGTCTTTCGCCGGAAGCCCACCGGTGTGCACCCCGAGCTTCGGGGCCACGCCCAACGAGTGCGGCGGCGAGGAGCTGTGGGGCTTCGTGCCCTACGACCAGCTCGTCAAGCTGGTGACGCGCATGCAGCCGCAGGATCGGACCAACCACACGTACGTCATCGCCGCTCCCGTCCGCTTCTCCGACGTGTTCGTCCCGGGCGCCTTCAGCAAGACGTTCTCGGGCGTGTCGGCCTCCGGCAGCGGCGTGTGGCGGACGGTCCTCCTCGTCGGCCGCGGCGCCGGCGGGAAGTCCTTGACGGCGCTGGACGTCACCGTGCCCGGGCCCTTCACGACGCAGTCGAACAAGACGCGGCTGCCCGTCGTCGTGTGGAACCGCGGCAACCCCGACACCAACGACGGGCTCGTCAAGAGCGGCTCGAACAGCTACAACAACACCGCTCCCGACTACCTCGCGTACCTGAACATGGGGGAGACCTGGTCGGTGCCGGCCATCGGGTTCGCCACCGCCGCGAACAACACCACCTTCCGCAAGCCATCCGGCGTGGAGTTCGTGGCCTGGGTGGGCTCCGGCTACTCGGACGTCGCCGGCGAAGGGACCACGTTCTTCGCGCTGGACGCCCTCACCGGCGACGTCATCGGCCCCGGGTCGCAAGCCGCGCACACCCTGGCGGCGGGCACGTCGGCCGCGGCCATCCCCAACTCGCTCGTCGCGAACGTGTCGGCCTTCGCGGCTCTCCCGCTGTCGTTCAACGACCCGGCGAACCCGAACGTCCTGAACCCCGTCACCGAGAAGGTCACCGCCGTGTACTTCCCCGACCTGCACAGCCGGGTCTGGAGGTTCGACCCGGACAACCCGGGGACCGCCCCCGTCCTCTTCAAGGACGTGAGCACCGACGGGGACCAGCCCGTAGCCAACGGCGTGGCGCTGATCAACATGAACAGTGATGCCACCGCGGCCAAGCCCCACGTCTTCTTCGAGGCCGGCAACGACCGCCGGGTGCCGCTGCCCACGGCCGCGCCCTTCTTCCGGATGTACGGATTCCGGGACCAGGGGACCGCGGCCCAGCTGACGGGCTTCCCCATCGACTTCCAGCCGAATTACCGCGGCACCGTCCAGCCTTCCACGGCGTTCAACGCCCTGGGCTTTGGGCGTGTCTTCTTCGCGGGTACGAAGTTCAACCCCGCCGGCACCTCGTGCGCCTCCAGCTTCGACAGCGTCATCTTCGCGTTGCAGGCCGCCAACGGCGGGGCCGCCTACGACCTCAACGCGAGCGGTGACGACCGGTCCGTCGCGCTGATCGGCCAGCGCGTCAACGCCATCCAGGTCGTGGGCGGCAAGCTGGTCGTCGACATGGGCCTCGGCGCCCAGAACCCGCCGCCACCGCCGACGCCTCCGGTGACGATGCCACCGGCTCCGGGCGCATCGGCCAACGTATCGGTGGTGTCCAACGTGCAGGGCACCATCCCGTTCAAGCTCGGCTCGTCGGTCTGCCGATAGGCTTCTCAGGAGGCCCCCCTGCGGGTCAGGGGGGCCTCCCGTCGTCGGGAATTTCCTTCAATGACCCCCCACCCTTCATTAGCCCCTCCAGTCCCCACGTGGGGGGAGGGAAGGTCCCAATTTCCTTTGTTTCAGCGGCCTCGCGGGTGTAACCTAAAAGTCGAGCATGAAGTCCGACTTCCGCGTGTGTCCGGCGTGCGGGACCCGCAACAAGCCGAAGTGGGAGTTCTGCGCGCGCTGTGGCGAGTCGCTCCAGGGCGTTCCCCTGGGCGAGCCGGAACCCGTCGAGTTCAGCCCTCAAGAAGAAGAGGAGACGATCTCCAGCGGGGCCTTCCCGTGGGTCACCGGCCTGGGGCTGATCGCCTTCGGTACGCTGACCGTCGGCGTGATGGTGTGGTCGCAGAAGCGGACCGCCGACGCGCCCCCCAACCCCAGCATCTTCACGCTGCCGACGCTGCCGGCGTCTCCGGAGGCGCCCCGCGCGCAGGCCAGGGAACCCGGGAAGAACGACTTCGACGAAGGCACTCGGCTCCTGCTGGCCGGCGATACGGCGGGCGCGGTCGCGCGGCTGGCGCAGGCGGTGGCGGGCGCACCCGACAATCCTCTTTACCGCAACTTCTACGCCAAGGCCCTGCTCGCCGCCGGCTCGAACGACGAAGCCCTTCGGCAGTTCGAGGCCGCGCTGCGGCTCAGCCCCGAGAACGTCAGCTACCTCTCGGACGCGGCCCGCACGATGGATCGCGCCGGGAGGGCGGCCGAGGCGGCCCGAGCCTACGAGGCGATCCTGCTCCGGCAGCCGCGGAACGAGCAGGCTCTCAGCGACCTTGCCAGTCTGCACCAGCGCAACGGCCACCCCGAGAAGGCGCTGCCGCTCATCCGCCAGCTGGCGGAGGGGCGGCCGGACGACCTCGTCGTACGGCAGGAGCTCGGGCACGTCCTCGAGAAGACCGGCGACCTCAAGGCCGCGGGCGAAGAGTACCAGAAGGTCCTGGCCGAGCAGCCGGACGCGCACGTCACGCGCGGCCTCCTGGCCGAGATCCATTTCAAGCAGGGCGAGAAGAGCGAGGCCATTGCGCTGCTCCGCGACGGCGTGGCTCGCAACGCGGAGGCGCCGCTCCTGCACCGCGGTCTCGGCAGCCTTCTCGAGAGGACCGGCGACGTAGCCGAGGCGGTCAAGGAGTATCGCGAGTACGCCCGCCTGGCTCCCAACGCTCCCGACGCCAAGCAGCTCGCCGACCGCGCCGACCGGCTCGAGCGCCGGCAGGCCGCGGCCAGCCCTTCACCTTCAGGAACATGACACGCATCAAGCTCGTTGCCCCGATCTTCGTGCTGCTCGTCATCATGGGCGCGCCCAGGGGCTCGGCGCAGAGCCTGGGAGAGGTGGCCAAGCGCGAGGAAGAAAAGAAGAAGAAATCCGGCAAGCCACCGGCTACGGCCAAGGTCTACACCGACGAGGACCTCAAGAAGGCCCGCGAGTCGGGTACCTCGAACGTGAACTTCCTGCCCGAGAACGAGAACACCGCGTCTTCGTCTTCGTCGTCTTCTTCCGGCGCCGACGATCGATCGGGTGGCAGTGAAGGCGGGGGCGGCGGCGAAAAGTACTGGCGAAACATCGCCCGCCAGCGGCGGCAGGCGGTCCAGCAGTCCGAGCAGGAGGTCAAGGAGCTGGAAAGTCGCATCGCCGCCCTGCGGAACGACATGAGTCCCACCAACGTCCAGGACCCCAACCGCCTGCAATCCCAGGGCCGGGACCTGCAGCAGGCCCAGGAGGAACTCGCGGTCGCGCGGCGCCAACTCGAGGAGGCTCGCCAGGCCGTCGCCAACCTCGAGGACGAGGCCCGCCGCGCGGGCGCCATGCCCGGCTGGGTGCGCTAGGAGTCCGTCCGGTAACGGCGGAGACGGACTCCTAAAGCGGCCCTTCGGGCCGCAGGAGAACGGAACGTGGGCACGTTTCTTCGGGGTCTCATTTTAGGAGCGTGTCCTCCGTCGTTTACCGGGACACGCTCCTAGGTGCCTGACATCCTCGTCGTCGAGGACAAGGAGTCTCTCCGGGCCATGCTCCGGAAGACCCTCGAGACCCGCGGCTATTCGGTCGAGGAGTCGGGGGACGCCTACGAGGCGCGCCGCAAGGTCCAGGCCTCCCGCTTCCTCGTCGTGCTCACGGACCTGCGCCTGCCCGCGGGCAGCGGCTTCGACGTCCTGCAGGCTTCCAAGGAAGCGGACCCCCAGGCTCCGGTCATCGTGATGACCGCTTTCGGCACGGTCGACGAGGCGGTGCGGGCGATGAAGGAGGGCGCGACCGACTTCCTCACCAAGCCCGTGGACACTGAGCACCTGATGCTGGTCCTCGAGCGCGCGATGGAGCGCCAGCGCCTGCAGACGAAGTACGTGCTGCTCAAGGAGGATTACCAGCGCCGCTTCGGCTTGCCGAAGATGATGGGCGAGGACCCCGCCTTGAAAGAAACGATGCTCGCCATCCAGCGGGCGGCCTCCACCGACGCCACGGTCCTCGTCCTGGGGGAGAGCGGCACGGGCAAGGAGCTGATGAGCCGGGCCCTCCATCAGCTCTCGGCCCGGGCCAAGGGCCCTTTCGTCGCCATCAACTGCGCCGCAATCCCGGAGGCGCTGCTGGAGAACGAGCTCTTCGGCCACGAGAAGGGTGCCTTCACCGGGGCCACCGGCCGCAAGATCGGCAAGGCGGAGATGGCCCACAAGGGCACGCTGTTCCTCGACGAGATCGGCGACCTGCCGCTCACCCTGCAGGGCAAGATCCTGCGCCTCGTCCAGGAGAAGCAGTTCGAGCGGGTCGGCGGCGTGCAGACCCTCACCGTCGACCTGCGCGTGGTCGCCGCCACCAACCGCGACCTGAAGGCGGCGGTGGCGCGCAAGGAGTTCCGCGAGGACCTCTATTTCCGGCTCTCGGTCTTCCCGGTCGAGATCCCCCCCCTGCGCCGGCGGCGGGGCGACATCGTTCCCCTCGCCGAGGCTTTCCTCGAGCGCTACGCGCGGGAGATGGGGCGCCGGGGGCTCCGGCTGTCGGAGGCTGCCCAGCGGACCCTCCTGGAACACCCCTGGCCGGGCAACGTGCGCGAGCTCCAGAACTGCCTGGAGCGGGCCGCCATCCTGTGCGACGGCGTGGACATCCTTCCCCAGCACCTCCGGCTCGGCGGCACCGCCGACAGCGGGCCCGCCCTCGGCGACGTCATGGACCTCACCGGCACGCTCGAGGAAGTGTCGGCGCGCGCCGCGGCGCGGGTGGAGGAGGAGGCCATCCGTCTCGCGCTGAAGGACACGGGAAACGACAGCGCCGCCGCCGCCGAGCGGCTGGGCATCAGCGTCCCCGCGCTCCGGCGCCGGCTCAAGGCCCTCGACCTGGGCGACTGAGCAGCGCGTTGCCTTACGACCCGCGCTCGTGGCCGCCTTGTTCCGCGTGCGCGGGGGGATCGCCGCCGGCCGCCGCCGCGAATGGCGGTGGTGCGCGCCGAACACTCGTGCCGGGAGGTGCGGCCGGCGGCGGCCGCAAAGCTCGTCCCGGCGGAAGCAAATGGGAGGTTGACATGAGCAGCAGGAGTGGACTGGCCGGCGTTTCTTCCCTGGGGTGGTCGTTGGCGGCGGTCGTATGCCTCACGGCCCTTCCGGCGCCCGCGCAGCAGAAACCGCCGGTTGGCGCCGAACCTGCGCCCACGGCGGCCGAGATCATGGAGACGTTCAGGAAGGCGAGCACCGGAAACGTCGCCGACGCCGTCGATGAGGCCACGGGCGTGCGCGGGTTCATGGCCAGGGACATGAAGCCGGTGTTCAAGGCCAAGGTGATCGGGCCGGCGGTCACCGTGCTCCTGCGGCGGGCCTTGCGCACCGACCGGCGCGAGTGGCCGAACCTGCAGATCCAGACGCTGGACGAGGCGCCCCCGGGCAGCGTGATGGTGGAGGTCCTGGAGGACGGCCTCGACACGGCGGGCGTCGGCAACTTGATGGCGACCACGGCCAAAGTCCGAGGCCTGGCCGGCATGGTCATCGACGGCGGCGCCCGCGACATCGAAGAGCTGGAGGAGATCGGCTTCCCGGTATGGAGCCGCAGCCAGACGCCGGCCACTTCGGTAGGTCGTTACGTGCCGGTCGCGAAGAACGTGCCCGTCATGTGCGGCGGCGTCCTCGTCCGCCCCGCAGACTGGATCGTCGGCGACAAGACGGGCGTGGTCGTGGTGCCGAGGGAATCCGTTCCCCAGGTGCTGAAGCTGCTGCGTCAGTACGACGATAAAGAGACGAAGATGGTGCCGCTCATCAAGGAGACGAAGTCGATGGGCAAAGCGCTCGAGATGTTCAATCGGTACTGAAACCCGAATGCGGCGCGCTCCGCTTCGCACTCGTTATCATCGAGCGTCTCGCGCCGTCGTTGAGCTGGGGGGCGCTAGCGGCGCGCCCCCCAGACCCCCCGCTCGCTCCGCGGGAGTGAATCCCGCTCCGCTCGCAGCTTTGGCCGATTGTCAGCCTTCGGCGCTCCGGCGCTTCGGACGCATGTTGGCGGCCAGCACGCGCTTGCGAAGCCGGATGGCTCCCGGCGTCACCTCCACCAGCTCGTCGTCGTTGATGAACTCCAGCGCCTGCTCCAGGTTCAGGACGCGGTGGGGGGTGAGGCGCACGGCGTCGTCGGCGGTAGAGGCGCGCATGTTCGTGAGCTTCTTCGGCTTGGTCACGTTGACGTCCATGTCCGCCGTGCGCGCGTTCTCGCCCACGATCATGCCCTCGTACACCGCCGTTCCGGGGCCGACGAGGAGCTCCCCGCGCTCCTCCATGTGGCTGAGGGTGTAGGCGGTGGCCTCTCCGGGCCGGTCGGCGACGAGAACGCCGGCCGGGCGCCGCGGGATGTCGCCTTGCCAGGGCGCCCAGCCCTCGAAGAGGCTGTTCATCACCGCGGTGCCCCGGGTGTCGGTCATGAGCTCCGTCCGGATGCCGATGAGGCCGCGCGTCGGCACCTGGAAGTCCAGGCGCACGCGCCCGGATCCGTGGTTGATCATCTTCGCCATCTTGCCCTTGCGCATGGCCATCTTCTCGAGGACGACGCCCATGTAGGCCTCGGGCACGTCGAGGACGAACAGCTCCACCGGCTCCTTCAGCTCGCCGCCTTCCGTCCGCGTCACCACCTCGGGGTTCGAGATGGACAGCTCGAACCCCTCCCGGCGCATGGTCTCGATGAGGATGGCGAGCTGCAGCTCCCCTCGTCCCATCACCTTGAAGGAGTCCGCGGAGTCGGTGGGCTCGACGCGGATCGATACGTTCGTGAGCAGCTCCTTCTCCAGCCGGTCCTTGATGTTCCGCGAGGTGACCCATCGGCCTTCCCGGCCGGCGAAAGGAGACGTGTTCACGGAGAAGATCATCGACAGTGTCGGCTCGTCGATGTGCAGGGCGGGCAGCGGCGCCGGGGTCTCGGCGGAGGTGATCGTCTCCCCGATGGCGATGCCCTCGAAGCCGGCGAGGGCCACGATTTCTCCGCAGTCCGCTCCGTCCACTTCCACCCGCTTGAGCCCGTCGAACGCGTAGAGCTTGGTGACCTTGGTCGTCACCAGCCGTCCGTCCCGCTTGGCCACGGCGACGGTGTCGCCCACGCGCACCCGGCCCGAGAAGAGGCGGCCGATCCCGAGCCGGCCGAGGTAGTCGCTGTAGTCGAGGTTTGCGATCATCAACTGCAGCACGCCGCCGGTGGTGCCGCCCGGGGGCGGGATGTGGGCGATGAGCGCCTCGAAGAGCGGGCGCAGGTCCCCCTCGGTTCCTTCGGGCGTGGTCCGGGCGACGCCGGTCTTGGCGTTGGTGTAGATGATCGGGAAGTCGAGCTGCTCCTCGGTCGCGTCGAGGTCGATGAACAGGTCGTAGATCTCGTTCAACACCTCGGCGGGCCGGGCGTCCGACCGGTCGATCTTGTTGACGACCACCACCGCCGGCAGCCTCGCCTCCAGCGCCTTGCGCAGCACGTAGCGGGTCTGGGGCAGGGGCCCCTCGGAAGCGTCCACGAGCAGGAGGACGCCGTCGACCATCTTCAGGGCCCGCTCGACCTCGCCCCCGAAGTCGCTGTGGCCCGGGGTGTCGACGATGTTGATCTTGGTGTCCCCGTAGCGCACCGAGGTGTTCTTGGCCAGGATGGTGATGCCGCGCTCGCGCTCGAGGTCGCTCGAGTCCATCACCCGATCCGTCATCTCCTGGTTGGCGCGGAAGGCGCCGCTCTGCCGGAGCATCGCGTCGACGAGGGTCGTCTTGCCGTGGTCGACGTGGGCGATGATGGCGACGTTGCGGAGCGACAAACCATCCATCTTAACATGTGGCGCCCGTTCGAGGGCGCACCCGGCCCGGCCGAGCGGCCCCCCGATTCGCTTAGAGTAGGTCCTCGATGACCAGCGATCGCCTGCGCTCCGTGGGCCTCCCCGCCGCGGCCATACTGCTGTGCTCGTTCGTCCTTCTGGTGCAAGCGGACATTGCCCTGCACAAGGGTTTCTGGCTGGACGAAGGGTTCGAGATCGTTCGTACTTGCGGTCAGTCGTTCGCCAGCATGCTGAAGGACGGCGCCTACGAGTGCAGTCCCGCGCCGCTCTACTGGCTCGCGCAGACCGCGGTGATCCGCTCGGTCGATGCGGTCGACGTGTCGTTGCGGCTCGAGTACCGGGCGATCAGCCTGGGCGCGTCCGCCCTGACCGCCCTCATCCTGCTGCTCGGCATGGGGCGACGCGTGGGGCTTCTGTCGGCGCTGGTCGCGTTCTCCTCCCTGGCCGCCGACCCCGCGTTCCACCATTACGCCACGCAGAACCGCGCCTACATGACGTGGGTGCTGGCGACGACCGTCCTGGTGTTCGCGGCGGCGGCGGTGTCCGTCGACTCGAGGCCGCCCCGGCGGTGGTGGCTGCCGGCGTTATTGGGTGCCGGCGGCCTGGTGAGCTTGGCGGCCCTGCCGGGATGCCTGCAAGCGCTCAGCGCGTTCGCCGCGTGCGTGCTCGTCCGGAGATGGCAGAACGCGTCCCCGGGTCTGGAACGCCGTGCCCTCGTGGCGCTCGCGCTCGGCGGGCTCGCGCTGGTGGCTCTCGACGTCCGCTACTGGGCCGGCAGCCCCTGCCGCGGGTACACGGCGGCCGGCGACCTCGACATCGCCATGGCGGCGGATCGCTGGTCCCTGGTGAGGCGAGCGCTGACCGTTCTCTGGCCGGAAGTCACCAGCCTTTGGGTCGTGCCCGTCTACGTCGCGCTCCTCGTGGGGGCGCTCACGCCCCTGGTGCTGAAACGCCGGCGTTCGACCCTCACGAAGACCGAGCGGTGCGCGTTCGCCCTATCCGTGATCGCCCTGTCGCAGATCGTGCCGGCGATACCGGTCGGCCTGGGACTGGCGCTCGGGCGCTACCTGTTCCTGCCGCGCATGTTCATCTTCGCGATGGTGCCGCGGTCCGTGCTGATTGGGCTCGGCTTCTGGCTCATCGCCTCGAGTCTGCGGAGGATGGTCGCGGGGAAGAGCGAGCGGCTGGTCGGCCTGGCCGCCGTCGCCGTCGCGCTGATCGCGACGGCCCTGAGCTTGCGGTTCACCCTGCAGTGGGCCCGCAGCGTGCGCTTCCCGCTGCCCCCTGTCGGTCAGATTGCCTGCGAGTCGCTGAAATCGCCGGAACTCCACGTGCTGGAGCGGCCGCAGCCGAGGGGGTACGCCTTCACGCCCAACTTCCTCGTTCGACTGGGCCGCGCCTTGGATGCCTGCGCCGCCACCTCCGTGCAACCGGCGAGCGTGCGGTACCTGTTGGCCCTTGACGCCACGACGCAAGCCGAATGGTTCCGCGTCGTGGACGTACCCCCGCCGGGGTTCGAGCCGATGCAGGTCTGCCAGGCCCCGGTCATCCTGCGCGAGGGCCGGCGCACGGGCCCGTAGGTCCCGCTCGCGTCTTACGCGGCGGCGAAGTGAATTCGCCGCCGCTCATTGAGCGGGTCCGCTTCGCGGCCCCGGGGGGAGTGAATCCCGCTTCGGTCGTAGCTCCGGCGACTCAGCGCAGGAGGCCGATGCAGCGCTCGTAGTCCTCACGCGTGTCGATTCCCCTGACGCAACCTTCGTCGCCGGGGACGTGCACCAGCCACTCGGGATGATCCGCGAGCACGGCGCGTGCCCCGCGATCGGGGGGGGCCTGCCGCAGCGCGTCCCACGAGAGACGGGCGAAGCCGCCCGGGTGGCCGCGCCGGCCGCCGTAGGAGGGCACGGCGACGACCGCTCCTTGCGCCAGCGCCCCCAGCACCGCGTCGACGGTGGCGGGCGCCACGAAGGGGTGGTCCACCGGATGCAGCAGCACCGCGTCGGCGGCCCGCGCCGCGGCCGCTTCCAGCCCCGCGATCACCGAGCCCAACATCCCGTCGTCGGGCCGGGGGTTCACGACGACGACGACCCGCGGGGGCAAGCCGCCCTCCTCCTGCACGCGCCGCGCGCCGTGGCCCAGGACCGCCACCACGTCGGCCACTCCCGGGCGCTGCAGGGCCTGCGCAACGTGGCCGAGGAAGGTCGTGCCCTCGATGCGCAGGAGCGCCTTCGGTCCGCCGATCCTCCGTCCGGCCCCCGCCGCCAGCACCACCGCCACGACGCGCACGGGCCCATTCAACCACGGACTTCGCGGTATCATGCCGGCTTCGCGGCCCGGCGGGCCCCGACAGATCGACCGGAGAGCGATGAAACAGAAGCACTTGCTGTCGCTGAAGGACTATTCGCGGTCCGACGTCGAAGAGATCTTCGATCTGGCCCGCAAGATGAAGTCCCGCCCCGGCGACTACCGGAAGGCCCTGGACGGCAAGACGCTGGGCATGATCTTCCAGAAGCCCTCGACGCGGACACGCGTCTCCTTCGAAGTGGGGATGTACCAGCTGGGCGGCCACGCCCTCTTCCTGGGCGCCGACGCGATCCAGCTCAATCGGGGGGAGACGGTCCCCGATACGGCGAAGGTGCTCTCGAGGTTCGTGGACGGGATCATGGCCCGCGTCTTCGCCCACCAGGACATCATGGACCTCGCGCGTCACGCCACGGTGCCCGTGATCAACGGCCTCTCCGACCTGCTCCACCCCTGCCAGGCCCTCGCGGCATACTTCACGCTGGTCGAGCGGCGGGGTAGCCTCGACGGGCTGAAGATCGCCTACGTGGGCGACGGCAACAACGTGTGCCACGAGCTGATGTTCGGGGCCGTGAAGCTGGGCATGGCGATGTCGGTGGCCTCTCCGGCCGGCTACGAACCCAACCAGCTCATCGTCAAGAGCGCCGTCCGCGAGGCGCAAAAGGCCAGGGCGCCCGTGCCGGAGGTGACGAGCGATCCCGAGGAGGCCGTGAAGGGGGCCGACGTCGTCTACACCGACGTCTGGACGTCCATGGGGCAGGAGGAGGAAGCGCAGGCGCGGACCGAGGCCTTCCAGGGCTTCATCGTGGACCAGGCGCTCATGTCCCGGGCCAATCGCGACGCGGTCTTCATGCACTGCCTGCCGGCGCACCGCGGGGAGGAAGTGGCGGCGGAGGTGATCGACGGGCCGCAGTCGGTCGTGTTCGACGAGGCGGAGAGCCGCCTGCACGTCCAGAAGGCGCTGATGGCGCTTCTGATGGGCTAGGAGTCCGTCTCGGTAACGTTGGAGACGGACTCCTAGGAGCGTGTCCTTCGTCGTTTACCGGGACACGCTCCTAGAGACGCGCTTCGCGGCTGGTCATCACCTTCAGGGCGTCCCGGACCTCGCCGCGGCCGACGTCGTCGTGGACGGCGACACGTCCGATCGCCAGCGGCAGCACGAAGGTCAGACGGCCGTTCTTGACCTTCTTGTCGTGTCCCACCGCGTCGAGGATGGACTGGGAGGGAATGTCGGAAACGCGCGGCCGCGGCCCCAGGTGGTCGACGGCGGCGGCCACGAGGTCGAAGCCCTCGTCGCGCAGCAGCCCCCGCCGGTGCGCGATCCAGGCCGCGCCCACGAGGCCCCAGCCCACCGCCTCGCCATGGGTGAAGCGGCGATAGCCCGTCACCGACTCCAGCGCGTGGCCGAGGGTGTGGCCGAGGTTCAGCACGCGGCGCAGGCCGTCCTCGCGCTCGTCCTTCTCGACGATGCCCACCTTGACATGGCACGCCGACGCCACCGCGTTCTCGATGTCGACGCGGTTCCAGCCCTTGAGCCCCGCGGGAGCCTTGCGCATGGCCTGGAACAGGCTGCGGTCGGCGATGACGCCGCACTTCAGTGCCTCGTAGGCGCCGCTGCGGAGCTGACGGGCGGGGAGCGTCTCCAGGAAGGCGCAGTCGGCGATGACCGCCTTCGGCTGGTGGAAGGCGCCGATGAGGTTCTTGGCCTTCCGATGGTTGATGCCGGTCTTCCCTCCCACCGAGCTGTCGACCATCGCCAGCAGCGTCGTCGGGATCTGGACCCAGAGCACCCCGCGCATGTAGGTCGCGGCCGCGAAGCCCGACAGGTCCCCGACGACACCTCCGCCGAACGCGACGACCAGGCCGTCCCGGTGCAGCCCCGCCTTCACGAACGCGTCGTGGACCATGTCCAGTGTGCGGCGGTTCTTGTGCGACTCGCCGTCCGGAATGAGCACGCGGGTGAAAGGACCGAGGCGCTGCAGGGCCTTCTCGACCCGCGCGCCGTGGAGCGACCAGACCCGCCGGTTCGACACGACCACGGTCGGCCGCCCGGCGAGCGGCGCGAGCAGGCGGGGCAGCGACGCGGTGAGGCCGTGGCCGATGGCGATCGGGTAGCTGTTCGGGCCGAGGTCGACCGAGATCTCGATCATTCAGGCGAGCATAACACCTCCTCTGCGCGCTCGGCCGCCTCTGCGCACGCTGGGGGGACCGGGGCGCGCTCTACCGCAGCCATCCTGGCATCGCCCGCTCGCGGCGCGCCCGGTCCTCGAAGCGCGACTCCGCTTCGCGGATCCGTTCTTCCAGGGCGCGCAGCCTGCGCTCCATCGCCGCCACCTGCGGGCCGCCGGAGAGGGGGGCGCGGGGCAGGCGCCGGCGCTCCTCGATCTTGAGGCGCAGCTCGGCCGCGCGCTCGCGCAGGGGACGCAGCCGGTCGCGAAGACGATCGGCCTCCCGGCGCCAGTACGGCTCGCCCTGGCCGAGGTCTCCGCGCGCTCGCGCTTCCGGAGCCGGCGCCGCCGCGGGCTTCGAGTTCACTCCCGTCTCGTCGCGGTAGGGGGCCACCCGGCGCAGATCGTCGTTCGTGTAGAGGGGAACGGGCTTCTTCTCGTCATCCCGCGGGGAAGCCCCCGCTGCGGCCGCGCACACGGCGGCCAGCAGACAACTCGGCATCGTCTTCACGGTTCCAGGTCCTGTCTGGGAGAGACGATGTGAGAGCGGGCGCGGCCCGCGAGGCCGCGACGAGCCTACCCCAGCCGCCACACGCTGGTCAACCGGGAGGGGCTTCCGCCGCCGGCGACACCACCACGGCCGTGGACGTCTTTCGGGCGCGCATCAGCGCGGCCCCCAGGTACGCCGCCGCGGCCACGAGCAGCAGCGCCTTCAGGCCGACCGCCATCGACAGGAACTCGAGGAGGCCCCCCGCCACTGCCCCGAGGAGATTCCATCCGAACGCGACCCCCGCGCGCTCCCGGCTGCGGAACAGGAGCGCGAAGCACGACGCGGCGAAGAAAATGGGGGCGCCGACGAAGACCACCGACAGTACCAGCCGCAGCGCGGGATTGGACACGAGCAGCAGCCGCGTGGGAAGCGCATAGACGACGAGGAGGAAGACGATGAGCCAAGCCATGCTCGCCGGGTATGAGGGGGGCCGTCGCTGGGCCACCAGCGTGGCCAAGAGGATCATGGCCAGGATCGCGCCGAACACGACCGCGCTCGTCAGCCATGTCGCGCCCCACACCAGCGTCATCTCCGTCACCGAGCGAGTCTCGAGGAGCAGGAACGCAAGGCCGAAGAGGAACATCTCCCAGTCGATGCCCGCCCCGCTCCGCACGCTGCCCCTCATCTCGGGCGACGCGGAGGCCACCGCCAGGACCGCCAGCCCGCCGAAGACGGCCATCAAGGCGAGGTAGAAGCGATTGATCCCGGGCCGGGCCAGGTACAGATAGGGCCAGTCGTCACGCGGCAACTCGGTTTGCGACCGCACCCACGCGCCGGTGGAGGCGGCGTTGGCCCTCCGCGCCGCGCCGTCACGATCGGCGAAGGCGGACCCGGCCATGTAGATCCGGTTGAACATGCCGTAATGGCGCTCCTCGACGAGGGGGGCCTCCGCGAATGCCTCGGTCAACATGCCGCCGAGACGAAGGTCGATGTAGGGGGTGGCGACCATGAAGTAGACGACGATCCCGCCCTCGGGCGCGAGGCGCTCCCGCGCGCGGCGGAAGCACTCTACGGTGTACATGAAGTTGTCCAGACGCACGTTGGAGAGGGCCGAAAGTCGTGTCATGGAGTCGAGGGTCCCGAAGACTATGAGGTCGTATTGCTCTCCCCTCTGGTTGAGGAACGACCGGGCATCGGTGTTGAAGACGCGCACGCGCGGGGAGGCGTACGGCCGGTCGGGGTGGCTCGCCCGGCCGATGTCGAGGATCACCGGGTCGATCTCGACCGCGTCGACGCGCTCGGCGCCCTCGTCGAGGAGGACGGCGACGTCGTTGCCGGTGCCGGCTCCGACGACCAGGGCGCGGCGAGGAGGCGCCTTCAGCAGCCGGTAGGGCAAGTGATAACCCTCGCGAGTCGTCTCGTAGCCCGCCCGGCCCCGCCGGGCCGGGAAGGCAAACTGGTGCAGCGAGCCGTTGGCCAGGACCGAGAAGCCCGTCTCATTCGGCTTCTGGTCCACGGCAAGGGCGTAGTACGGACTGTAGTACTGCGCGCGCTCCGCACGGGCTACGATGAGGACGATCAGCGCCGCCGCCGTCAGGTAGCCGAGTCGTTCCCGGGGTCTCGCGGCGACGAACAGGAAGCCGGCGGCCAGGAACGCCGCGAACCAGGTCACCGGAAACGCTCCCGCGAAGCCCAGGACGGTGAAGGCGGTCACCCCGGCCAGCGACCCGAGGATGTCCCACGCATAGCCCCGCAGGGAGCCGCACCGCCGCCGGAACTCCTCCAGCCGCTCCGCGACCACCTGCCCCAGGGGCACGAAGGACACGGCGCTCAGCACGAAGAACGCCAGGATGGGTAGGCGGACGTCATGGACGACGAGGGCGTCGGGAGAGAGATCCCAGTACAGGAGGAAGAGATGCTCGGCCCCCGAGTCCTGGGCGAAGACGACCCGGCTCGCGGCGAGCGCGGCCGCGGCGAGGACGACCAGGCTCACCGGCCAGGCCCATAGCAGCGGCCTTCGACCCGCGCGCAGGCAACCGACTCCGAGCCCGAGGAATGCGCTGACGAGGATCAGGTTCGGGAAGTAGGCGAGGACCCGGACTTGGGCCGGAAGCCAGCGGATGAGCGCCAACTCCTGGAAGAGCACTACGAACGAGGCGGCGACGAGCTCGAGCGCGAGGCGCCGTGACGTCTTGGCCCCGAGGTCCAAGGTGCGGCGATTGTACGGCGGTTTGATAAGATTGGGGGATTTTGAGCCGGGCGCCTGTGATGAACGACACCCTCCGCACGGACTTCCTGGTCCTCGGCTCCGGGATCGCGGGACTTCGGGCGGCCGTCGGCCTGGCCCGCCAGGGCGCGGTGCTGGTCGTGACGAAAGACCAGCCCAGCGAGAGCAACACGGGTTACGCGCAGGGCGGCGTGGCCGTGGCCCTGGGCACCGACGACGACACGGACCTGCACCTCGACGATACGGTGAAGGCGGGCGCCGGCATCGTGTCGAGCGCCGCCGCCCGCGTGCTCGTCGAGGAGGGCCCCGAGCGCATCCGGGAGCTGGCAGCATGGGGCGCGCGCTTCGACCGCGAAGGCGGCCGGTACCACTTCACCCGCGAGGGCGCCCATTCCCGCAACCGCGTGCTGCACGCCCTCGGCGACGCCACCGGGTGGGAGATGGTGCGGGCGCTGCTGGAGAAGGCGCATCGGACCCCCGCCATTGCCGTGCGCTCCTTCGCCTGCTCCATCGACCTCCTCGTCCAGCAGGGAAGGGTGGCCGGCTGCCGTTTCCTCGACGAGACCGGCGCCGAGACCACCGTCCTCGCCCGCGCGACGCTGCTCGCCACCGGAGGCGCGGGCCGTGTCTTCGCCGAGACGACGAACCCGCCGGTCGCCACCGGCGACGGCGTCGCCATGGCCCTGAGGGCGGGGGCGGACCTGCTGGACATGGAGTTCGTACAGTTCCATCCCACGGCGCTGGCCGTGGAGGGGGCCCCACGGTTCCTGATCTCGGAGGCGGTCCGGGGGGAAGGCGCCTACCTCCGCAATGGTACCGGCGAGCGCTTCACCGACGAGCTGGCGGCGAGGGACCAGGTGGCCCGCGCCATCGCGCGGGAGAACCGCGAAGGGCGCGGGCCGGTGGGCCTCGACGTGCGGCACCTCGACCCCGAGCGCGTGCGCGCGCGTTTTCCCCGCATCGTGGCCACCTGCCGGCGCTGCGGGGTTGATCCCACGACCGACCTCGTGCCGGTGACGCCGGCCGCGCACTACGTCATGGGCGGCGTGGCCACCGACCTTCACGGCCGGTCGACGCTGCCCGGCCTGTACGCGGCGGGAGAGGTGGCCGGAACGGGCGTGCATGGCGCCAATCGCCTGGCCAGCAACTCGTTGCTCGAGGGGCTCGTGTTCGGCACCCGGGCCGCCGACGCCATGGCCGCCGACGACAACGTGTCGGTCCCCGCCAAGCCATCCCCTCTCCCTGATAGGGAGACGGGTAGGGGTGAGGGTTTCGAGGACAGGGGTGAGGGTCTCCCCTCCATTCGCCAGGAATTGCAGCGCCGCTGCTGGGACGCCCTGGGACTGGAGCGTGACGGCCCCGCGCTGGCCGATCTCCACCGCTGGCTCGAGGGCGGCCGCGCGAAGACCCCGGCCCGCCCTCCGGACCGCACCGCCGCCGAGGACCGCAACCTGCTGGACGTGGCCTGGGCGATGGCGGCCAGCGCACGGTTCCGCGAGGAGAGTCGGGGCGCGCACTACCGCCGCGACTTCCCGCAGCCCGACGACGCGCGTTTCCGCGGCCACACGCTGCTGGACGGCGAGACCCCGCGGCTCGTGGACGTCGACAGCCCCGTGCCGGTGAGCGCCTGATGCCACGCGGAATCGAGCTGTTTCCGTTCACCGAGTACTGGTGGGTCTACGCCGTCTTCCTGGTCTTCGTGTTCGTGCTGCTGGCCCTGGACCTGGGCGTGTTCCACCGCAAGGCCCATACCGTCTCGATCAAGGAGGCCGGGATCTGGTGCGGGGTCTGGGTCACGCTGGCCCTCCTGTTCAACTACGGCTTCTACCTCTTCGCGAAGCGGGAGCTCTCGGCCGACCCGCGGCTGGCGGGGCTGCCCGGCTTCGACGCCCTCGTCGCCGCCCGGGAAGCGGCGCTGCAGTTCCTGGCCGGGTACGTGGTCGAGTACTCGCTCTCCGTGGACAACATCTTCGTGTTCGTGGTCGTCCTGAACTACTTCGCGATCCCGACCAAGTACCAGCACCGTGTGCTCTTCTTCGGCATCCTGGGCGCCCTCGTCTTCCGCGCGATCTTCATCGCCCTGGGGGCCGCCCTGCTGCGGTTCGAATGGGTCGTCTGGATCTTCGGCGGCTTCCTCGTCTACACGGGCGCCCGCATGATGCTGGCCAAGGAGAGGGGCGTCCAGCCCGAGCAG
>Ga0210378_10000420_pt1 | contig 21565 bp, 17 predicted proteins | sample PLM1_60_b1redo_FD_155465 | JGI IMG/M metagenome (GOLD analysis project Ga0210378, IMG submission 155465) | Groundwater sediment microbial communities from an aquifer in East River, Colorado, USA - PLM1_60_b1 redo | ecosystem: Environmental > Terrestrial > Soil > Riparian zone | place: USA: East...
CCGGCACGCCCGCGTCTATTAGTAGGTCGACTACGACGCGCCCAACCCGGCCGGTCGCTCCGGTGACGAGCACCGGAGGCACTCGCGTCCGTGTCATGAGGACCTCGACGTCGTCCGTGGTAGGCGCACGGAGTGAATCCTGCCATCTTCCTGGGAGCGGATGAGGCATTACGCGGCGTTGTTGACGGCATGTTTGCGGTCTTGTGGAACCAACACCTTTGGGCCCGGGTCTCGGGGAAGACCTCGCCCAGGGCGGCCCAGAACCCCAGCGCGCCGTCCCCGACGGCCAGCACCGGCGCGCACATCCCGCGCCGCTTGGCGTCCCGCAGCAGGTCCGCCCAGGATCCTTCGGACTCCCGATAGCCGTCGGCCAGGGTGATCAGTTCCTTGCGGCCATCGGCGCGCACCCCGATCAGCACCAGCAGACACAGCCGTTCCTCGTCCAGGCCGACGTTGACGTGCACGCCGTCGGCCCAGCAGTACACGTAGTCCACCCCGCTTAAGGTCGCGGGCCTGGAAGGCTCTGGCCTCCTCCTGCCACTGGGTGGTCAGCCGGGGCACCGGGGCCGCGGACAGGCCCGCCGAGGTGCCCAGGAACTGCTCCAGCGCGGGAGCGAAGTCGTTGCCGGACAGGCCATGCAGGTACAACAGCGGCAGCACGTCGGACACCTTCGGGGACTTACGGCACCACGGCCGCAAGATCGCCGAGGAGAACCGCTTCCGCTGCCCAGTCGCCTCATCGACCCGCTTGTCGTTCACCCGCGGCGCGACCACCTCCACCGCCCCCGCACCAGTGACCAACTGCCGCGGCTGGGCGTGCCCGTTACGGACCACCAGCCGCCGGCCCTGCTCGTCCAGCTCATGGGCGTGGGCGTCGATGTAGGCGGCGACCTCGGCCTCCAACGCCGCCGCCAGCATCCGCCGAGCACCCTCCCGGACGATCTCGTCCAGCATCGACACCGACGGGCTCGCCGCGCCGTCCGAGTCACCAACCACCACGTCAGGCACTACCGTGAGCATGGGCGTACCTCCCCGACCGACGCGTCAACGTCGGCCTGATCGAGGACCTACACACTTCCGAACATCCCCGGAAGGTGCGCCCACTCACGTCACCCCGCCGGGGATGTCATCAACAGGTCTCGATCACTGCTCGCGCGGCGGCGACCACGTTGCTGACGATCAGTCCCGCGACGATGAGCGCCGCGAGTCTCAGTGCCGGTTCAGCGCGACGACTTGCCGAACTCTTGCGTGGTCTGAGCAGCGGTCCGGGCACCGAATCCAGCGAATAGTCGGTAAACGAGGTCGGCGTCCGGCGATATTCCCCGGCGAGCGAGGGACGGCAATGCGCTCAACAGCGGCCCCTCTCGGCGGCACGATTCAAGCAGCCATCGCCGAGCTGGCAACCCTCTTTCGTCAGCAACGCGACTGCACGTTGTGAAGCGCCGCGCCGAACGAATCGGCGCGGCGCTTCACTCGTCAAGGGCTAACGCTTGCGCCACCATGGCGCCGACGCGTCCCTCAGCATGTTCGTGCCGCAGTGGATCTCGCCACCGTGGAACATCGAGCCGTCTATGAAGGTGACCTTCATCCCAGCCTTCCCGTACGCCGCGGTCACCGCGTCGGCGAAGATGTTCCGCCCGTTGATCACCGGACTACCGTTCTGCTGCGTCGACAGATAGCGATCAGGGCCGAGCACGACACCATTGATCGCCGCACTCACCTCGGCGAACATCGGCGACTCGAACCCGTTCCCGCTCGCGTCACCGAACTGGATGTCGGCGGTGCCGAACAGCGACGGCACGCGGATGATCTCGTCATCCTTCACGCCGGTCTCGCGCTTAATCAGCTCCAGGTTCTCGGCGATCTTCCGCGCCGCCTTCTCGTTGTCCCTGGCGAGGATCCCCTGCGGGTCGTTCAGGAAGTCATCGATCGTCTTGAGCCGTTCACCGTCCGGCTCAAACACGACCTTGCCGTGCCCGGCGGCCTGCGCGTCCCGCAGCAGCTTCATTCCGGCATCGGGGTCGGCGATCGCCACCCGCCAGCCGCGCGGCGTCTTAGCCGGCAGGAACTGGATGAACTCGTCCACGTGCTGGACCTCGGTCCACGACGAGTCCAGCAGCAGCGGATCCTGCAATCCCTGGGACTTGAAGAACGTCTGCACCGCCGGCGACGGGTCCTGCAGCTCCTTGCCAGCCGCGCCACCCTCGCCGCCCGACGTTGCCACTTGTTCCGCGCCAGAGGTCGCACCGCCCGGCGCGGCCGGGTCCTCCGTACCACCGGGCGTCGCCTTGTCCTGTCCACCAGGAACCGCGCCACCCGGCGTGACCGGCTGCTCCGCACCGCCCGGCGTCGCCCCGTCCTGTCCACCAGGAACCGGGCCACCCGTTGACCCGTTGCCGCTGATCTGGTCTATGCCCCTGCCCATGATCACGCGACCCATCGGGTAGTGGCGACCGTTGTGGGAGTACGGCGGGATGGTCTCCATGTTCCCGGTGGAGTCCAGGGTGTCGCCGGGACCGCCGGCGTCGTAGCCGTCGGCGGCCAGCTCGACGACAGCCACGTCCGGTCCGCGCAACCGCTCGTACAGCTCCCAGGCGGCTTGCTCTTCCTGGTGCGACCGGAACATCACCCGCATGCCGTGCGGCTTGCCGCCTGGACCGGGGATGCTCGTGTACATCGCCTCGAAGAAGTCCTGCGGGAACATGTGGCCGAACCTGGTGAACTCGGTCGGTGCCGGCAGGCCGGCGGCCGTGACCACCTTCGAAAGGTCGGCGATGAACTTCGCCGACTTCTGCTCCAGAGAGGGGTCCTCGTACTTCTCCGCTGCCTGTTCCTTGTTGATCCTCGACGCGAGGATCTGCTGCGCCTGCTGCGTGTGGTCGTGGGTCAGCACCGGCGCGGCCCGGAGTGTGACGGAGTCGGTGCTGGTCTTGCCGTCCGCGGTCACCGAGAGCGTCACTGTGGCCCGACCGTCCCAGACCTTGGCGTCGCGGATCATGTCCGTGCCCTCGATGCCCAGTTCGAGGCCGCGTTCCAGGTCGGCCCTGGTCAGCTTGTCGGTGGGCCGCAGCAGCTGCCAGGCGGCGCCACGCTTGACGAACAGGTGCGTGAGCGAGGCGGCCGTCCCCGTGACCGTCGCCCTGCCCTCCACGTTGCCGCGCGGCAGCCGCACCGGCACCGACCGCACCCGGGCGAGATCTTTGTCGTCCTGGGCGCCATTCACGACCGTGTCCGCGCCGTCGCGGCAGGCCACGATCTCGGCCTCCGGCAAGAACTTGCCGTCCGGACCGGTGAACAGGCAGCGGCGGGCGTCATCGTCGAGATTGGGCAGGAACAGCGCGCCGCTCCCGACGCTCGCCTGATCCTCCCCCCGTTCGTCACTACGTCCGCTGACATCCACACGACCGTCACGGTTGGCGTCCACGCGCAGATCCGCGAGCGACGAGTCAGCGAGCGCGACCGGCACCGTCCACGCCAGCAGCGCCACTCCCAACCCTGTACCGAGCGCAATCTTGGCAATGTGCTTCATACAAGCCTTCTCCGTTCCTCTGGCCCGGCCACTTCCACCAGGCACAAGGAAGGCTCGCGAGCAGATGTGCGGATCCTGTGAGGACGGTGTGCTCGTTATTAGAGGCGGATCGTGAACATCGTGCCGGTGCCCGGAACGCTACTGACCGTGACCGTGCCGCCGTGCGCCTGTACGAGGCCGTGCACGATGGCCAGCCCGAGCCCGCTTCCGCCCGTCTCGCGGTTCCGGGAACGGTCCGCCCGCCAGAACCGGTCGAACACGTGCGGCAGGTCGGCTGGGTCGATGCCGACGCCGGTGTCGCCGACTTCGATCTGGACCTGCCGGTCGAGACGTTTCGCGGACAGCCGCACCGTGCCGCCGCGCGGCGTGTAGCGCAACGCGTTGGTGACCAGGTTGGTGAGGACCTGTCGGAGGCGCACGGGATCAGCGGTCACCACAGGCGAGCCGTCGACGGCGGCGACGAGCACGATGCCTGCCTCCTGGGCCCGGCTCCGGTGCGACGTGGCCACCTGATCGAGTAGCTCGGCGACGTCGACCGGTTCGGGGTGCAGTCGCAGCTTGCCCGCGTCGACCAGAGCCAGATCCTGCAGGTCATCGATGAGGTGTTGCAGCACGAGCGTCTCGCCCACCAGCGCGGACAGGCGCCCGTGGTCCAGCTCGACCACGCCGTCCTGGGCGCCCTCCAGGTAGCTGCGGATCGTGCCGAGCGGGTTCCGCAGCTCGTGCGAGACGTCGCTGACCATCGCCTTGCGCTGCTCCTCCATGCGTTCGCGGTGCTCGGCCATGTCGTTGAACGCGCGGGCCAGCTCGCCGATCTCCCCGCGTGACCGGACCACCACCCGGGCGCCCGTCTCGCCCCGCCGCATCCGCCGCGCCGCGGCCGTGAGCGCGCGTAGCGGTCGGATCAAGAGCATGGCCACCACGACGCTGACGCCCACGGTGAGCAGCAGGACCACGGTGGCCACGAGCGCGATCCGGCCTGGGTCGACCGAGAACAGCGTCGTCCGCAGCGTGGTCTTTCCGGACGGGTCGGTCACGAACAGCAGCGCCGGGGGTGCCACGGACGTGCGCAGCTGGTCCCGGCGGCTGGTGCCCAGGCATGACGTCGTCGCGGCGCTGGTGCGGCCGGGAGCGACGACCGGCTCCCACGAGCGATCGAACTCAAGCTCGACACCCGGCAGGCCCTGACCGGAGAGGCACGCGTTGACGAGGGCGCTGAGCTGCCGGAGTGCCGCCGCTTCGGTGGGCGTGGCCGTGGTCAACGCCGCCACGGCAGAGGTACAGGACAGCGGGCCGGGCAGCGGCGTGACCGTCCGGTCGAGATCGACGAGAGGGCGCCCGCCGGCGCTGAACCGCGGCGGGATCGCGGGCGCCGGCTCGGCGCACTGGGAGTAAGCCTCGAAAGCCAACGCCAACCGCGTGCGCTCTGACTGCGGCAAGTTGAACGGACCGACGACCCGGGCGTCGATCCGGTCGGCAGGCGCGTCCGGGATGAGAGTCACGTCGACGGCAAGCGGGTCGACCACGCCGGACGGCGTCGGCGGCAACGTGCCCAGATCCGCGGCTCCGCCGGAATCCGCGATCAGCTGGCGCCGCTCGTCGGTCAGCACGATCCGCTGGCCGGTCTGCCGCGCGAGGTCACGCAGAGTCGGCGTCACGGCGTCCCAGGTGCGGTGCTCGACCGCGTAGGTCAGCAGCGTCTGGTACGTGCGGGCGTCGCTGGCGACGGCGTTACCCAGACCACGGCGGATCGTGGTTGACGTAGTGCGCGCCGCGAGCCAGGCCGTCGCGGTGATCGAGCACACCGCCACCAGCACCGACGCGGCCAGCAGCCGGACGAGCAGGCTGTGCCGCAGCGGCGGTCTACCGCGCACTCGAACCGTCGACCAGCTTGTACCCGACGCCGTGCACGGTGAGCAGGTACGCGGGCCGTGGCGACGGCTCGATCTTCTTGCGCAGGTTCACCACATGCGCGTCGATGGTGCGCTCGGTGAGGTAGTCGGCGAGCCCGTGCACCGCCGTGAGCAGTTGCTTGCGACTGAACACCCGGCCGGGCTCGTTCGCCATCGTCAGCAGGATCCGGAACTCCGACGCCGTGCACTCCACGACGGCGTCGCCGACCCGCAGCTCGTGGCGGTCGGCGTCAATGGCCAGGTCACCAATGGTGACTGCCGAGTTCTGCACGCGGCGGACCCGCCGCAGCAACGTGCGCACCCGCGCCATCAGCTCCCGCGGGCTGTACGGCTTCGTCATGTAATCGTCGGCGCCGAGATCGAGCCCGAGCAGCAAGTCGTCCTCGGTGGACCGCGCGGTGAGCATCAGCATCGGCAAGTCGGACTCCGCCCGCAGCACCCTGGCCACATCCAGACCGTCCACCTTCGGCATCATCACGTCGAGGAGCAGCAGATCCGGCCGCTGCCGGCGCACCTCGTCGATCGCCGCCCGACCGTCATGCACGATGCGAACCGCGTAACCCTCCTGCCGCAGATACTTCCCGAGGATCTCGGCCTGCATCACGTTGTCCTCGGCGACCAGCACAGACTCACGCACCGTCACACTGTATCCAGCTCAGCTCCGGCGCCGCCGGAGCAAGCCCACCGCTCCGATCAGCAGCATGGCCGCCACTCCGACGGTCAGCGCGATGGGCGTCCACGGGCGCTCGTCGCTGGTCGAGGCCTGCCCGCCGGTCGTCACCTTCGTCCCGGCCGTCACCTTCGTCCCGGTCCCGGCCGCTGCCTCGGCCCCGGTTCCGTCGGGCGCGCCGGTGGTCGGGCTGTCCGATGAGTCGGTCAGACCCACCTTGGCGAACGCGTCCGCGATGAACGCGAGCAGCTTCTCCCGCAGCGCGGCGCCGCCTTCGGGGCTGTCCATCATCCCCACGCCGTGGATTCCGCCGCCAACGGTCTCGTAGTGCTTCTCCGTCGCGCCCGACGCCTCGTAGAGGCCTTTCACCTCGACGACGAAGGCATTGCCCATGTCGCCTGGCGAGACCGCGAAAAAGGACGGCTTCGTGACCTTCTTGATCGATTCCAAGGCGTCCATCTCGGGCGTGTACGGGTCGGAGTCCCGGGGCGAGGAGAACACGATGAGGCCGGCAAGGCTGGGAATCTTCGGCGCTGAATTGATGGCCGCGGTGCCGCCCTGTGATGCGCCCCCGGCAACGATGGTGGTCGCGCCGCGCCTGGTCAGCTCGTGTGCCGCAGCCAGGAAATCGCGGTCGAGGTGTTTGAGTTGTCCCTCGGTCACCTTCGCGGAGGCACCGGTGCCGCGCGCTTCGAGCAGCACGACGTTGTAGCCCCGGCTGGCGAGAATCTGCGCGAACGGCAGCCAGCTGCAGATGTACCAGCCCTGCTCGTGTTCAAGAACGACGCCCTTCTCCCCACTCCCGAACGCCAGACCTGAGACGCGTACACCGTCCGAGGCCCGGAAGCTGATCGTGTGCTTCCGGAGCGACTCCGGGACGCACTTGTTGATGGGTAGCCCGTTCGGCGCCCGCACCGTGAGATCGGGTTCAGCCACCTCGTCGGAGCGGGGTGGGGCGGCAAACGCGGGAGCCGCACCGCTGAGGATCGCGAGCGCGACACCCGCCGCGAGCAGTCGTCGGAAGGAAGTGAATGTCATGGCTTCGTTACTACCGACGAGTTATGAGCATGTTGTGAGCCTCGTGTCGCGGTCCTGCGCGGATATCGATGTAGTCGCCGAGCCGATGGTCAGCAGGTACGCAGAGATCGGCTGAGTTCCCGATCAGGGTGCTGTCCGTGGACGAGGCGACGCGTGAAGGACGCCGTCGGATTCAGGCTGCACGGCTGGCGGCGCGGTCGGTCGGGCAGGGCATCGACGGGCCGCCGGGCCGGCTCGGCCTGGAGTGATCGGGCACGCGTTGGGCACGAGGAGCGGTTTCTTCCTGAGTGACGCCGGCCCAGGTGGCGGGATACCCCCGCTGACCTAGGCCGAAACCGTTGGAGCGGACGACGGGAATCGAACCCGCGTAGCCAGTTTGGAAGATCGCTCGTATTCGAGCGCGCACCTGGCGCGACCAGGCCAGCACCATCGCGACGACTGCCAACTGAGCATGGCCTCGAAGTGCTGGCGATCGAGTAACAGGACCTCCAGCCGTCCACCCTTGTCCACCTCATGTACGGCATCGGGGCTGTAGCCCGCCATCGCCAGGAACAGTCCGATGGTTCCCTGGAACCGTTGGCTGACCCGGCGTTGCAGCTTTGCCAAGTCGCCGGTGTCGGCCTTGGACTGCTCCCACTTGGCCTCCAGCACGTAGCGCTGGTTATCGATTGCGAATGCGACGTCGATTTCTCCCGCAGACCGAACCGACACCTGCGAGCACGCGCCGAATGGTGAGAAAGGCGCGGTCCTGCGGCGGGAAGGCTTGTACTCCTCGCACATCATCGAGTGGACCCGGGCTCGTGATGCGGGTGTCCTCTCCGGTGCTGCTGGGGAATCAGGGGCGTCGGCGAAACGGCCGAAGAAATCGGCCGAGCAGGTCGAGGTGGAGAAACTTCGCCGGCAGAACGAAAAGTTGCAGGCCGATCTGGCGAAGACCCGGATGGCGTTGGACATCATGGGAAAAGCGCACGCGCTCTTGGAAGGTCTCTCCGAGAGCGCGGAGAACGACGGGCCGTCGACGACGTCATGACGACCGCGTTCACCGAACTGCGCGCGGCGGAGGTTTCCGCGGCAGCATCAGCATCGCCCGACAGAAGATCCAGGTCGGCATCGGCCACGCCGGCCGCACTGTCACCGTCGAAGAAGCCGACACCACCTTCCGGGTCTACGGCGGCGACCAACTGCTCACCGAGGTCATCCGCACCACAACCAAGCAGATCGCCCGATTCAAAGCACGCAAGCCCGAACCAACACGGCGCCCACAGCGACCTCCCACACCGGGATGAGGCTCTCTTCGTCCTCTGCCGGGCCGTTGGGCCTCAGATCCTCGCCCCAACGGCCGATTCTTCGTCTGAGGTCTGCCCACACCCTCACAGACTTCAGATCACCCGGATCAGTATCTGACCATGATCAGTCGAAGGTGTTGTGCTGCACTCTCCAACCGGGCTAGACAGGTCGCATGACAGAGACGTCAGGAGCTGAACACCCCCTTCCACAGATCGCCGATCGGCAGACCTGGCAGGCGAAGATCGACGAACTCCGGGTCAAGGAGAAGGCCCACACCAGGGCCGGGGACGCACTGGCCGCCGAACGCCGTCGGCTGCCGATGGTCGAAGTCGATTCGCAGACTCCGCTGATCGGAGCCGACGGTCCGGTGCCGTTGATCGACATCTTCGACGGCCGGTCCCAATTGATCGCCTACTTCCAGATGTGGCACACCGGTAGGCCCGCGGCGGAGCAGTGCGAGGGCTGCACCTTCTCCACGACCCACATCAACGAGTTGTCCTACCTGCACTCGCGGGACGTCAGCTACGCAACCTTCTGTCAGGGGCCGTACGAGGAGAGCTCGCGCTATCGCGACTTCATGGGCTGGACGATTCCCTGGTACTCGGTGCCGCAGGACGCCGTGGACCGGTTGGTCGCAGACCGGCACTTCGGCATCCTGGTCACCTATCTCCGGGACGATGACACGGTCTACGAGACCTACTGGACCACCGGCCGCGGCAACGAACTGATGGCACCGTCGTACGGAATGCTGGATCTGACCGTCTACGGCCGGCAGGAGTTCTGGGAGGACTCGCCGGAGGGCTGGCCGCAGCGTTGGGGTTCCACAGGTGGCCAGTTTCGGCTGGACGGCCGCCCGACCGCCCAGTGGTCACGGATCAAGGCCGGGCGCGACGACGACCTCGGCACCTCGTCCGATGATCACCAACCGCACCGCCACTGAGTGAGCGTCCGAGAACTCGGCAGGCGCATGGTCACTTCAGCGAAGTCTGAAGCCTGATCAAAATCGAAGCCGATGAGCGCTCCTCAGGCACGGTCAGAGCCCGAACCCCATAGCCGACCATCAACGTGACCCAGCTGATATCCGATCGGCCGTCCCGATGATCAATAGCTTGGACCGCACGACCGTGCCACTTCCCGGACAGCTAACCTCCATGCAGACGGACGATTTCTAGCCGGACGTGTCATCCACGTCCCGAGACAGATCCGTCGCGCACGTCATGAGACTCGGCACGGTGGGGATGTGGTTTGTGCTCCCGTCGGGTGATGCGCGATAGCCGTCCGCCACCTGATCTGCGACAGTCGAGCGCCGTCAGCGCCACGAGGGAGGAACCTCGTACCACTCGTAGTACTGCACACCGTTTCTCGTCACCGGGCGCCTTTCGGTCCCTCCGTCGAGGTCCTGGATGTGCCCTCCGCCGGTGACCGCGCCACCGCGAGTGCCACGGTTTACGACTAGGCCATCGTTGTGGAGCGTCCCGGCCAACCTCCCGCTGGGATGCACGATGACCTGAGCGTTGTGCTCGACGTGCACTGTCCCCTGCTGTACGCCGCTGTTCGCCGGGCGGACGTCGTACGCCTCGGGCGTGGCCACGTCCTCGACCTTGTGGCCCTCCCACAGGCCGTCGGCGTCACGAAACGTCGGTATCCCACTCTCGGCAGAGATCCCGGCACCGGTCAGCACGACGACATTCACCTCTGCACCCTAGATGCAGTCAGCGCCGTCATGGCCAGTTCCAGAGTCCGGACGGCGGGGCATCGCGAGGCGAGCAAGTTCATTGACAATGCCGGAGCCGGCGATGGTGCTGGTCGACTTGACAACACTCTGGTCGATCGCGCGACGGCCTGCCGCAGATAGGCCGAGAACTTCATCGGAAGGCACAGCGCCGACCCCCACAGTGATCTGCACTGGCTGATCGAGGCGGACTCCGACGGCTACGAGCCTGACCGGATCGGCCTTCAGGTCCGCGCGAAGTTCGGACTCATCCGCGTACGGCGAGCTGGTGACGGACCTCCGCTGGGGGATGGCCCACCACCTGGATCCAGGCGCCCGGCCACTACGGACGCAACCTCAAGTGAGCGCGGCGGCCGCGCTGTGGCGCGAGACGAATTCGGCGATCGGCTCGGCTACGGCCGCTGGGTCCGTGGTGACCGAGAAGTGATCTCCATCCTCGAGGATGACCTCCTCGCGCTGCGGGAACAACTCGTAGAGGAAGGCTCGCGACGCGGGGTTGATCGGGTTCTCCGAAGCGGTACCCCACGAGAGCACTGGGCTGTCGATCGTTGCCGCCTGCTCGACCCCGTAGTTCCATTCGACCAATGCGGAAGCTTCGCCCTCGACGAACGTTGCCGCGTCCTTGATGCCCTGGTCGACGACGCCGGGCCCCGCGGCTTCCGCCGCCGCGCGCCAATCCAGGCCAGTTGGCTCGAAGAGCGACTCGTAAGCGCCTGCGATGTCACCCGCCTGGTAACGACCCACCATCGCCTCGAACGCGGGTCCCAGAATTCCCAGCAGGTCCGCGAAATCGCTGGCAGCCAGCCAACTGCTCGACGGCAGCGGCTCGAGCAGCGCCAGGGACCGTACCCGATCGGGGTAGGAGGCTGCGAGTACGAGAGCGATCATCGCACCCTCGGAGTGGCCGATGAGGTGTGCCCGGTCCACCTCGAGGTGATCCAGCAGGGCAACGATGTCGGCCGCCTGCATGCCGAAGCCACCGGCCGGTCCGCCGCTCTCGCCGTACGCGCGCCGGTGGTAGCGGATCCTCTGGAACCCGCTGAACGCCGACTGTTCGGCCAACGGGCGAAGGAAGTCGGCAAAGATGGCGCCGTGGATGAACAGCACCGGTTCCCCCTCACCCTGGACGTCGTAGGCCAACTCGATGCCGTTCACGTTTGTTGTCTTCATCGGAACCCCTTGGCTCGTAGGTCTCGTTCCTGTGGTGCCCGCCTTTGCGGGCTTCTGATTCGAGACTGGCCGACCGAGCAGCCGGAAGGATCGGCATTGGCTGCCAACCTGAGTCCGAGGGCGTGGGTACAACTACCCATCGCCGATCCGGGGGGCCATGCTGGAGGCATGGAAGCCGTCGCCACGGCACACCTGGCCCGCGCGCGGGAGCTTCACCGGGCCTCCCGGTGGAAGGAGGCGTGCGCGGAGTACGCCGCGGCAGACGCCGAAGAGCCGCTCGCCGTCGAGGATCTGGAAGCGTTCGCCGAGGCGGCTCAGGTCTCTGCCCGGGGTGACGAGGCGGTCGCCCTGCTTCACCGTGTCTTCGACCTCCGGGTCAGTGCCGACGAACTCGATGACGCGGCGCAGGTGGCGTTCTGGCTGTGGTGGGCGCTGTTGAACAACAACGAGGTCGTCCAGGCAAGCGGTTGGCTCAAGCAGACGAGCCGCACCCTGGGCCCCGATATGGCCACCAGCCTGTGGCTCAAGATCCCCGAGGCGATGTTCCACGCAACGACGGGCAACCGCTCTCGCGCCGACGAGCTGCTGAGGACGATCGTCGACGAAGGTCAGGGCGAGGTGGTCCCATGGGCATTGGGCATGTGGGGTCAGACCCTGATCGACGAGGGGCGGCTCCAGGACGGGCTCGATCGCCTGGAGGAGGCGATGGCCATTCTCCTCAACCATGGCCTGTCGCCACGCGTCACCCCATGGATCTACTGCGCCGCCGTCCGCGGGTGCTGTCTGGCACGCGACTTCGCTCGCGCCCGGGCTTGGAACCGGTCGATGGCCAGATGGCTCGATTCGCTGAGCAGTCTGGGAGGCGCGTACCTCGGGAACTGCCGCATCTACCGCTCACGGTTGATGTTCCTCAACGGTGCCTGGCCGGAAGCCCTCGACGAGATCGTCGCTGTCTGTACCGACCTCGACGGCTACGCCGGTTGGGTCTGCGGCCACGCGTACTACCAGCTCGGTGAGGTCCGGCGGCTACGTGGCGAGTGGGATGCCGCCGAAGACGCCTACCGCCGCGCGGCGGAACATGGCTGCCCGACACAGCCGGGACTCGCCCTCCTCAGACTCGCCGAAGGTGACGTCGACGCCGCGTCAGCCGGCGTCCGTCGGGCGCTGACCGAGGTGACCGCGAAGCCCGACCGCCTGGACCTGTTGAAGGCCGCGGTCACCATCTACCTCGAGGAGGGGAAGATCGAGGCGGCCCGGGATGCCGTGACCGAGTTCAAGGAGATCACGGGGGAGCTGACGACGCCTGTCATCGAGGCCGAGACGTCCGCCGTGAGAGGCGCGCTGGCGCTCTCCGAGGGCGATCCCGGAAGCGCGTTGCCACTCCTCCGGCGGGCCGTCGGTACCTGGCAGGAGCAGGATGCCCCGCACGAGAGGGCCAAACTGAACGTCCTGATCGGGCAGGCCTGCCGCGCGCTCGGTGACCATGATGGTGCGCGGCTCGAACTCTCAGCGGCCCGGGAGACATTCGAACGGCTCGGCGCGCGTCCGGATCTGGCTCAGCTGGACCGGATCGTCGCGGCCACGGACGCTGGTTCCGAGACACACGGGCTCACTCGACGGGAGATCGAGGTCCTCTGCCTCATCGCCCGAGGCAAGGCGAACCGTGCGATCGCCAACGAGCTGCACCTCAGCGAGCGCACGGTCCATCGCCACGTGTCCAACATCTTCACCAAGCTCGACGTCGACTCGCGTACCGCCGCGGTCGCGTACGGAATCAAGCACCGCATCGTCGAGATGGGCACCCTCTGAGGGTCGAGGTCCCATTTTTCGTGGCGGCGTGCAGCATTCCCTCAGGCGACGCTGACAACCTGCCCGCGCCCGAGACCATCGCCAGATCGTCGAGGACCCCACCGCCGCGCTCGCTGAGTTCGAGGCGGTCGACGTGCATCACAATCAGCGGGTCCGGGTGTTGTCTTGGCCGGCTGTCAGGGAACACGTCCAGCGCTCCCCCGACTTCAAAGGGTGCACGCGGGGAGCGTTGTTGCCCTCCGCGCGTGCCTCTGTCTGCTCGCCCCCTCGGGTTCATTCCGGCGAGCGTTGCCCTGGCCGGCGGGACGGGCCTGCGCTGGGGTGAGTGCGTCGGCCTGCGTTGGGAATACCTCGACCTGGACGAGCGCACTGTCAGAGTCGTACGCGTCGCCGTCGAGATCGCAGGCACCGTGACGACGAAGCCCTACCCGAAGTCACGCGCCGGACGTCGGACGGTCCCCTTGCCTGACTTCGCCGCCGATCTGCTGACGGCCCACAAGGAAGCCTTCCCAGCCGGGCCAGCCGGCGAGGTCTTCACGAACACGTCAGGCGGGCCGCTGCGTCGGACGCTCTTCCGCTCCCGCGTATGGCGGCCGGCGCTCGCCCGCGCGGGTCTGCTCGGACGGACCGACCGCCTCGGGCACTTTAAGTTCCGCGCCGTCTGGCGGGACAGCGAGGGCATCGAATGGTCCAAGGAGTTCACCACCGAGCGCGAGGCCGTGGCCAACGTCGCGAAGGTGGCGAGCAAACGGTCTGCGCTTCCACGACCTCCGGCACTCCTACGCCACGTGGCTCGTGTCGCGCGGCGTGCCGGTCAACGACGTGAAGGAGGTGATGGGGCACGAGCAGACCTCGACCACGTTGAACCTCTACACGCACGGCTCAGAGGGCCGCACGAAGCGTGTCCTGGCCGCGTTCGCTGACGATTCGCTGACTTCTGAGCCCGGAGCGTAGGAAAGTCAGCAAGAGGCGCCCTCTTCGGAGGGCGCCTCTACGTGGTTGACCTGCGGCGGAGCAAGGGTGGACCCAACGTGGCAGAATAAGAAGCTCATTTTCCCAGTTCAGGGGCCTGTTGTGACTGTTCCGGCGATCCGTAGGCGGCTCGTCGGCGGCACGTGAGCCCGTCCTTAACCCGCCGGTGCCCGACGCAGCTGCGCGAGCACTGGGGTATGTGGGACTACAGGTCGCGCAGAGCAGAGCCATACGTCCCCATTTGCCGAGTTTCGCCCACGCCGATGAGTTCACGTGCTCGAGGCGGGGCTGTCGGTGGATCACTGACGGGGTAGTGCGCGGGCGATCCATGCCCGACAATGCCCCTGATGCAGCTGACTGACCTCACCGACACCGAGCGCGCCGTCGCTGCCAAGTTCGCCGTCGGGTCCGAGCTTGACGTGACCGACTGGCCGGACCCCAAGGTCCGCGGCGAGGCGCTGCGATTCATTCTCCTGGGCGGGGTCACGGCCGAGCCCGGCGACCGGGCGGAACTACGGCTCACCGGGGCTCGCGTCGAGGGCGCGTTCGAGGTGGAGTTCGCCGACGTCGACGCGCCGATCACCTTGAACTGCTGCACGTTCGACGGGCCGATCAGTTTCTTCGGCTCGCATCTGCGGCGGTTGACCCTCGCCGGGTCCGAGTTCCCCGAGCTCAACGCCGCGAACGCCACGATCGACGCCACCCTTGCGCTGGGCGGCTGCACCAGCACTGGGCTGGTCAGCCTCGGCGGCGCGACGATCGGCGGCTCGCTCATGATGCACGGCGCCCTCCTCGCCGGTCCGGGCATCGCCTTCGACAGCACTTCGCTGCGCGTGCGCCGTGACGTGCTGGCCGAAGACGGGTTCACCTGCCGGGGCGCGTTCCGCCTCGACCGGGCCGAGATCGGCGGCATCCTGTCGCTGGAGCGGGCGGTGCTGCACGGTTCCGGCGACGTCGCCGTGAGCAGCTTCCGCGCAGCGGCGGACATCGCGAAGGGTGGGTTCGACGACAGCGAGTGGTCCAGCAGCGTCGCGTTCAGCGGCCGGCACCTCACCGCCCGGGAGCTGATCCTGCTGCCGGCGCAGCCGCCCGGCGGGCTGGTCGACCTGCGCCACGCCAAGGTCGGGCTGTTGCGCGACGCCCCGGCGACCTGGCCGCCCGGGCTTCGGGTCGACGGCCTGAGCTACGAGGCGGTGACCGATGTCGACGGGCGCGAGGCCCGCCTGCGGTGGCTCCGGCTGGACCCGCGCGGCTTCCGGCCGCAGCCGTACGCACAGCTGGCCCAGGTGTACCGCGCCGCCGGCCGCGACGACGATGCGCGCAGCGTGCTGCTGGCCGGCGAACGGCACCGGCGCGAGACGCTCTCCCTGCCCGGCCGGTGGTGGGGCCGCCTGCAGGACCTGACCGTCGGCTACGGCTACCGCCCGGTCCGCGCCGGCATGTGGCTTGCCGTGCTGTTCGCCGTCGGGGCGGTCGTGTTCCAGCTGTACCCGCCGCAGGCCGCCGAGCCGGGCAAGGCACCGCAGTTCGTGCCGCCTGTCTACGCGCTGGACCTGATCCTGCCCGTCATCGACTTCGGGCAGCAGTCGGCGTATCACCCGCGCGGCGCGACGGTCTGGCTGGCCTACGCGCTGATCGTCGCCGGTCTGATCCTCGCCACCACAGTGGCCGCCGCCGCAGCGCGCCGCCTGCGCCGCACCTGAGTCCGATGCTGATCGCGTCTGCAGCCACGGCAAGGGTGAGGCGCTGCGGCGTCCCATTGGCGTTCCCGCCGCTGCTCGAAATCCTTGTCGGACTCGACGCCGTGGCGGCGAAAGGCAACAGTAGCGCTGCAAATCGTGGATCACGTAGTCAACGAGATCGCACAGTGGTCCCGGCTCGGTTGGCCGGTGGAATCTCACGACACTTTGAGCCAGGCGGCGTCACAACTCCAGACCGGGTTGGCCAGAGTGCGCACGCGGATGTAGCCCAGCGGATCCCACAGACGCCGGTTATGCCACTTCGTGGACGTGGCGGGAAGCGACTTCGGCGGCGGTCTCACCGGATCAGCCTGTCAAGATCACGGGATCCCGCTTTAGCCGCTGACCGCGCGTTCGTGCCGTGGCCAGGAGCGTGACCTGTTACGGCTGGTCTAGTGATCCGGCGACATCGGTCATCTGAACGCTTGACATGACCATCAGCAGGCCGCCACTCGGTTCGGGCCTCCGGTTCGGCCGCTGCCGAGCGGCGCGAGTTGGACCTACGTGCGCGCCTAACCCGCGTTTGGGTCCGCGTCTGTGTGGACCAACTTGGCAGAATAAGAACCGCGTTTTCCCTGTTCAGGGACCAGATTTGACCGTCGCGCCAGTGGGAAGACGCTCATGCCGCTCCAGCTACGGCCCGGCGACGCTGCAAGACCGATAGGGCCTGAGGCGATCGCTCGTAGTCGGGGATTACGACTTGGCTGCGATCAGCCACGAGTAGGAGACGGCTCCATGATCGATGACGGTCGGGGCCGTTCGCAATGTGTCCTCTTCTGCCGAGTTGCGGACGTTGCCGGGGGAGTCACATGCGGCGGCACGCGAGTGAGATGCTGCCGGGCATGTCGGTTGGACAAGGCAGTGCGGAGACTCTCGCTCTCGCCGCGCTTGAATGGCTGACGGGATCGGCGGGCGCGGAGGACGGCGGGCTCGTCTGGGGCGGTACACCGAGCAGCGACGAGGTGGATCCGACGCTTTACGCCGGCGGCGCGGGAATCGTGCTGGCGTTGCTCGAGGCACATCGCCACTTTGACGACGACCGCTGGGCGGACGCTGCTGCGAGCGGAGCGCGTGCGCTCGCCGCGGAGATCGACAGGTGGGATCACCGCTCGCTGTATTTCGGTACCACCGGGATGGCCGTCGCTCTCCATACGGTGGCCAAGCACTTGGGGGACCGGGACGCCGAACATGCCGCGCGACGCGCCGTCGCACAGGTCAGGGAATCATTCGACGGCGAGCGATGGGGACCGCAGTTCGATCTGCTCGGCGGAAACGTCGGCATCGCGCTCGGTGCCCTGTGCCTCGGGGAGATCGAGTTGGCGGAGATGGCCGTCACTCCGTACCTGCGTACCGCCGAGGTCACGCGCGCGGGAGTCACGTGGGAGAACCGAAGGGGGATGGAAGCTCGACGGCATCACATTTCGCACGGAACGCTCGGCGTCGCCTACGCGCTGGCGGCCACGGCGTACGCGACCGACCGGACCGACCTGATGGACCTCGCGCTGGCTGGTGTGGACGATGTGGTCGCGCGCAACGAAGCGGACGCGTCGGGCTTTCTCGTCCCACACTCCGATCCGCAGCAGGAGCACCCCAAGATCGAGCGCTACAGCTACGGCTGGTGCCACGGCCCGGCCGGTGACGCGCAGGTGTTTCGCTTGTTGCACCAGCTGACGACCGACCAGCGCTGGTTGGCCCTGCAGGACCGTTGCTGGCACACCATTGTCGAATCCGGCATCCCGCGTCGGATCAGACCTGGTTTCTGGGACAACAACGGACGGTGCTGTGGGACCGCCGGAGTTCTCGCGTTGGCGTGCGACCGTGCGGTGGAGACCGGCGATGGGCTCGACTTCGCTTCCGTGCTCGTCGCGGACCTCGGCAATCGAGCGACGATCGATTCCGGCGGTGCGCGCTGGTCGAACTACGAGCATCGTGCCGCGCCTTCAGAGCTCGAGCCACGTCAGGGTTGGGCCATGGGCAATGCCGGTATCGTCCGCGAGCTGCTGAGGTTTGCCCGGATCACCGCCGGCCGTGACGCGTCGTATGCCGTCCAATGGCCCGACCACCCGTCAGCGCGAACACAACCGGCGCGTCAGTAGGGCCTTCCCATCAATTCTTGGGCATCACGTGTGGCAACCCGAGAAGCCAGAGATACCTGCACGAACTCCGACCGTGCGCTCATTCCGCTGATCGTGCGTCGACTCCGCGCGGGGTCACCAACCGTGATGGTGCCGACCGCCTCGCTGTCACGCACGTCCTGAGAACGATTTGTCACGCATCTACTGAGACTCGACAGCACAGGTTAGCGGTGTCCGGCTCCGCTTGATGCGTTACGAGATGGCTCCAGTTGATGCGTGACACTGCGCCGACCGCTAGTGGAGCTGCACTGCCAATTGACTGTGATGGCTAGCGTGATCGACGTGACCATCGATGTCGTCCTCCGCAAATACGGTGGCAGCCTGCACCGGCGCGTCACCATGCAGCATCTCGGCGAGGACAAACACGGCACGTGGCTCGGTGCCCCCGCCGGTACAGTTGTGCATCACGGCTCCCCGGGATTGGACTACACCACTGAACACGCGACAGTCCGGCTCATCCCACCAGACCGATGGTGGACCGCCATCTTCTTCGCCCCACCGAGTCCTTGGGACATCTACTGCGACATCACCACACCGCCCCAATGGACAGGATCAAACGAGGTCACGATGGTGGACCTCGACCTGGACCTCTTGCGGACCCGCGCCGACCGGCGTATCGAACTCCAAGACCAGGACGAGTTCGTCGCCAACACCGACATCTACGGGTATCCCGCTGACGTCATCGAGGGGGCGAGGTCGACGGCCCGCGAGCTGTACGTCGCCATTAACGACGACGCCGAGCCGTTCCGCAGCCACCACCAGGCGTGGTTAGGCCGAATCACCGAGTAGAGCGGGGAGCGGTGAAGCTCGGCGATCGTGTAAGCGTCCAGCACGAGCGCGAACCCTGAGGGACGGCAACGGTGAACGGACAAGATCGTTCCCCGGAGGTGTCACGGATCATCTGACCTCGATCCGTAACGCATCATGTGGAGCCGCACAAGCACAGGTTAGCGGTGTCGTACTCCGCTTGATGCGTTACACCGTGACTCCACTTGACGGGTTACACGTGCACAGGCTGACCGGCTACGGGCCGTCACGGCGCGATCGGACGAGAAGGCGCAAGCGTCCGCTTCTGCCGAAGACAGTGCGCTGCGGACGTTTGGGTCAAGCGCGGGAATCAGGTCTGGCGCTTGTATATACCCCTTGGTCCGGCGGAAGGACCGCTGGGCGCTGGGCATGCCGGCGGCGGTCCAGCGCAGCACCAGATGTCCGTCGCGTTGGCGCGTTACGGTGCGGTCATGCGTGATGGAATCGTCTGGATGGCGCCTGGAAACGAAGCCGTGTGGGTGTTCAGCACGCCGCCGCTGCGACCGGCTGGGATCCTCGGGGCGCTTGACACGCTCGACCCGGCGCTGACCGGCCTCGCTGCCTGATCGGGGGAGATCAAAATTTTCCGTGTCGAGCTGTCGATTTCCCGGATCGTCGTTCGTCTTACTGCGAGGAATCTGATACCGACCAGGAGGTAGCGATGAAATACATCATGGTGATCTATCAAGGTTCGGCGCTCGAACGACAGGCCGCGCTCACTGAGGAGGAGCAGAAGCAGGTCTACGCCGACTACCAAGGGATCAACGAGACGCCGGGCGTCACTCCCATGCCGCCGATGGGTCTTCCGGAGAACGCGACCACGGTGCGGGTCGAAGGCGGCAGGACCCTGACGACGGACGGCCCGTTCGTCGGTATGAAGGAGGCTGTCGGCGGTTTGTTCATCCTCGAGGCCGACGACATCGACGCGGCGATCGAGGTGGCCTCCCGCGTCCCGGCGGCACGCTATGGCGGTGCCGTCGAGATCCGGCCCTCGGAGGTTCATTGGTAGTGACGCTCGACGAGGTCTTCCGCGAGGAGTGGGGCCGCGTCCTGGCTACCCTGATCGGCGTCCTCGGCGACTTCGACCTCGCCGAGGACGCCGCGCAGGAGGCGTTCGCCATCGCCGCCGACCACTGGCCACGTGACGGCGTCCCGACCAACCCGCGTGCCTGGCTGATGACGACGGCACGCAACCGCGCCACCGACCGCATCCGCCGCGACCGGGCCCTCGCCACCAAGGCCGGTCTGCTCGTCACCGACCGTCCCGTTGAGGTGCCGATGAACACCAGCGCGTTTCCCGACGAGCGTCTGGAGCTCATCTTCACCTGCTGCCACCCGGCGCTCGCACTCGGAGCGCAGGTCGCGCTCACTCTGCGCACCCTGGGCGGCTTGACCACCGACGAGATCGCCCGCGCCTTTCTCATACCGGAACGCACCCTGGCGCAACGACTGGTGCGGGCCAAACGCAAGATCAAGGCGGCGGGGATCCCGTTCCGCGTGCCGCCGGACCATCTGCTCCGCGAGCGTCTAGATGCCGTCCTCGCCGTCGTGTACCTGATCTTCAACGAGGGCTACGGCGGCCGTGACGAACTCGCGGCCGAGGCGATCTGGCTGGGACGTGCGCTGACCGAACTGCTTCCCGACGATCCCGAGGTTCGCGGGCTCCTGGCGATGATGCTCCTGCACGACTCCCGCCGCGAGACGCGGTTCAGCGACGGCGAGCTGGTGCTGCTCGGCGATCAGGACCGGTCTCGGTGGAATACCACGCAGATCGCCGGTGGACGCGCCGAGTTCGACCGGGCGATCGCCCTAGGCGGTCGCGGGCCCTACGTCCTGCAGGCTGCGATCGCCTCGTTGCACGCCGAGACGCCGTGCGACTGGGCGCAGATCGCCGCCCTGTACGGCGAGCTCACCCACCTGACCGCCTCGCCGGTCGTCGAGCTGAACCGTGCCATCGCCGTCGCCGAGACCGAAGGGCCGGAGGCCGGTCTGCGTATCGTCGACCGACTCGGTCTGGACGACTTTCGCTACCTGCACTCCACCAAGGCCGAACTGCTCCGACGGCTCGGGCGGACCGATGAGGCGCGCGACGCCTATCGGCGTGCGAGAGAACTCACCGACGACGGAGCCGAACGGCGCTTCCTCGAACGCCGGCTAACGGAACTTGCAGGCACGACAGGCTTAGGCAGCGACCCGGCGGCAACGCAGTGAGTCCTGGCCGGCGGGCCGGTCAACTGCCGGTCGCTGGCCAGCCCTTGGCCCAAGGGGTCAGGCGGCCGAAGGCCCTGATGAGCTTGGCGTCCCCCGACGCCTGGTTCTTCCCGGGCGGGTGATCGGCGATGTTCCGGCGCTTGTGCTGGGTGCGCGTTGGATGGCGAAGGTGTCGCCGAACACCTCGCGCACCCCGGCGGCCAGGGCCTTGGCATCTCCGACCGTCGCATCCGCTCATGCCGCTGACCGCGCGTTCGTACCATGGTCAGGATCGTGACCGGCCACGGCTGGCGTAGTGATCCGAGGACATCGGCCATCTGGTTCGCCTGGCGTGAGCACCGGCAGGCGGCCAGCCCGCTCGGGCCGCTCCGATCCGGCTGTGCCGAGCGGCACGGGTGGGGCGTGCGTACGCGCCCAACCCGCGTTTGGGTACGCGTTTGCTGTGGGCGATACTGGGATCGAACCAGTGACCTCTTCGGTGTGAACGAAGCGCTCTCCCGCTGAGCTAATCGCCCGGGAACGTGGAGTACCTTACCTGATCTCGTCAGGAGAA
>Ga0210378_10000421_pt1 | contig 21550 bp, 17 predicted proteins | sample PLM1_60_b1redo_FD_155465 | JGI IMG/M metagenome (GOLD analysis project Ga0210378, IMG submission 155465) | Groundwater sediment microbial communities from an aquifer in East River, Colorado, USA - PLM1_60_b1 redo | ecosystem: Environmental > Terrestrial > Soil > Riparian zone | place: USA: East...
CGCCCGCCGCCGCGCGGGCACCCGGGCGGGGCGCCGGCAGCGTCTCGTCGGCCGGCTCGTCCGCGGTCTGCTCCGGGTCCGCCGGGGCACTGGACACCGCCCCGCCGGTGAGCGTGCTGAGCATCTCGCGGACGTTGCGCAGCTGGTCGGTGATCGCGTCGCGGCGCTTGGACAGCGAGGACAGCTCCCGCTCGCTCTCCCGCCGGGTGCGGTCGGCCTGCGCCCGTGCCTCGGCCACCAGCTCGCCGGACTCCCGCTGCGCGGCCTGCAGCATCTCCTGCGACCGCCGCTCGGCGTCCGCACGCATCTTCTCCGCCTCGGCCCGCAGCTGGTCGGTGCGGGCGACCGTCTCGGCCAGCTCGCGCTCGGCGGCCTCGGTCCGGCCGATGTGGTCGGCCTCGGCCTTCTGCCGCCGCTTCGCCAGCGCGGTCTCGAAGTCCGCGGCGGCCTGCGCGGCCTTGGCCCGCACCGCCTCGAGGTGGCCGCTCGCCTCCTCGCGGGTGGCGCCGGCGTGCGCCTCCGCCTCGGCCCGGACCCGGGCGGCCTCCTGGCGGGCCCGGTCCAGCAGCTGCGCGGCCTCCCGCTCGACCTTCCGCCGGTGCGCGGCCGCGTCCTTCTCGGCCGCCTCCCGGATCGCGCCGACCTTCTTGTCGGCCTCCGCCCGCTCCCGGTCGATCTCGGCCCGGGTCTCCTCGCGGACCTCGGTGGCTTCCTCCTCGGCGATCCGCAGGATCTTCTCCACCCGGGCGCCGAAGCCGCTCAGCCCGGAGCCGCCGCGCTCGGCCGGGGGCTCATCGCGGTCGTCGTCGTCGGACTGCAGGTGCAGCTCCTCGACCCGGGTCTCCAGATGCTTGACACGGTCGGCGAGCCGATCCCGCTCGGTCAGCGCGCTGGTGAACTCGGACTCGATCGAAGCGAGATGCGCGTCGACCTGGTCGCGGTCGTACCCGCGCAGTGCGACGTCGAACGGAGCGGTCTGGTGTGGGTCCGGCATGAACACTTCCCCCTGGGCACGGCACGCCTGAGTGCGAGACCTGGGGATTGTGGCAGGCGTGCGGATGGTCCACCAGAACTCGTTCGGACCATGTGCGGATCGTCCCGGCGCGCTCACTCGCTGCTGTGGAACCGGACCGGTCAGGGGGCGCGCAGCAGCACCAGGTCGTCCCGGTGCACCACCTCACGGCGGTACTCGGGGGCGAGCTCGCGGCTGGACCGGCCGAGGAGGGCCGGCAGCTCGCCGGCGTCGTAGCCGACGAGGCCGCGGGCGACGGGCGCGCCGTCCGGGCCGACGAGCTCGACCGGGTCGCCGGCGCCGAAGTCGCCCTGGACTGCGGTCACCCCGGCGGACAGCAGCGAGGTCCGGCGCCGCACCACGGCGTCGACGGCGCCGGCGTCGAGCACCAGCCGGCCCCGGGGAGTGGTCGCGTGCCGCAGCCAGAACAGCCGGGACCGGGTGCGCCGCGCGGTGGGCGGGAACGCGGTGCCGACCGGCTCCCCGGCCAGCGCCGGCCCGACCGCCTCCGCCGACGCCAGCAGGACCGGGACGCCGGCGCCGGCGGCGATCCGGGCCGCGTCCAGCTTGCTCGCCATCCCGCCGGTCCCGACCCGGGACGCGCCGGCACGGCCGAGCCGGACCCCGTCCAGATCCGCCTCGGTCCGGACCTCCGGCAGCAGCCGGGCGCCCGGCCGGCGCGGGTCGCCGTCGTACAGGCCGTCCACATCGGACAGCAGGACGAGGGCGTCGGCGCGGACCAGGTGGGCGACCAGCGCGGCCAGCCGGTCGTTGTCGCCGAACCGGATCTCCTCGGTGGCGACCGCGTCGTTCTCGTTCACCACCGGGACGACGCCGAGCGACAGCAGCCGCTCCAGCGTCCGGTGCGCGTTGCGGTAGTGCGTACGGCGGACCAGGTCGTCGGCGGTGAGCAGCACCTGCCCGACGGTCAGGCCGGCCCGGGCGAACGCGGCCGCGTACCGCTCGACCAGCAGCATCTGGCCGACACTGGCGGCGGCCTGCTGGGTGGCGAGGTCGCGCGGGCGGGCCGGCAGGCCGAGCGGGGCGAGGCCGGCGGCGATCGCCCCGGAGGACACCAGCACCAGCTGGGTGCCGGCCGCCCGGCGGGCGGCCAGCGCGTCGACCAGGCGGTCGAGCCGGTCCGGGTCCAGGCCGCCGGCCGCGGTGGTCAGCGACGACGAGCCGACCTTCACCACCAGCCGCGCCGCCTCCCGCACGCCGTCCCGCGCGGTCACCGCCCGCCCCCGCGCCTCAGCCGCGGGGTCACCGGACCACCCCGGCGACCATCCACACCGGACCGGCTGCCGCCCGCGTGGCCGCTCGCGCGCCGGTCACCGGCGTGGGCCGCCGCGGCCGGGGCGGCGGTGCCGGGGGCGGGCCGGCTCGCCGGCCTCGTCGACGGACTCCGCGGCCGGGTCCTCGTCGCCGGAGTGCCGGCTGCGGTAGGAGGCCAGCCGGTCGGCCGCGGTGGTCCGGGACGAGCTCTCCACCCGGACGTCGGTGCCGCGCGGGCCCGGCACCGCGCCCGGCAGCACGCTCGCAGCCGCGCCCAGCGTCGGCTCCCAGTCGAAGGTGACGTCCCCGATCGTCACCCCCGATCCCGGCACCGCGCCGGCCTCGACCAGCGCGTCCTCGACACCGAGCCGGGCCAGCCGGTCGGCGAGGTAGCCGACCGCCTCGTCGTTGGAGAAGTCGGTCTGCCGCACCCACCGCTCCGGCTTGGCGCCTCGCACCACGAACGCGTCCGGGTCGGCCGGGTCACGCTCGACCGTGAAGCCGCCGCCGTCCACCGCCGCGGGCCGCAGCACGATCCGGGTCGGCTCCGGGGGCGGCAGGCTCGCCCGGTGCCGCTCCACCTCCCCCGCCAGCGCGTACGCCAGCTCGGTCAGGCCCTCCCGGGTCGCCGCGCTGACCTCGAGGACCGGCATGCCGCGCGCCTCCAGGTCCGGGCGCACCATCTCGGCCAGCTCGCGGGCGGCCGGCACGTCCACCTTGTTCAGCGCGACCAGCCGAGGCCGGTCGCCCAGCGAGGTGCTGTACTGCGCGAGCTCGTGCTCGATCGCATCGATGTCGGAGACCGGGTCCCGGCCGGGCTCCTCGGTAGCCGCGTCGACGACGTGCACCAGCACCGCACAGCGCTCGACATGCCGGAGGAACTCCAACCCGAGGCCCCGGCCCTGCGCGGCGCCGGGGATGAGCCCGGGCACGTCCGCCACCGTGTAGGTCACCTCGCCGGCCTGCACCACGCCGAGGTTCGGCTGCAGCGTGGTGAACGGGTAGTCGGCGATCTTCGGCCGGGCGGCGGACAGCGCGGCGATCAGCGAGGACTTGCCGGCGCTGGGAAAGCCGACCAGGCCGACGTCCGCGACGCTCTTGAGCTCCAGCACCAGGTCGCGGGCCTCGCCCGGCTCGCCGAGCAGGGCGAAGCCGGGCGCCTTGCGGCGCTTCGAGGCCAGTGCGTGGTTGCCGAGCCCGCCACGGCCGCCGCGGGCGGCCACGAACCGGGTGCCGGCGCCGGTCAGGTCGGCGAGCACCCCGCTCTCAGGCGTCTGCACGACCGTGCCGTCCGGGACGCGCAGCTCCAGCGAGGCGCCGGCCGCGCCGGCCCGCAGGCCGCCCTGGCCGGGCTTGCCGCCACAGGCCCGCTGGTGCGGGTGGAAGTGGAAGTCGAGCAGCGTGTGCACGCCCGGGTCGACGACCAGCACCACGTCGCCGCCGTCGCCGCCGTTGCCGCCGTCCGGCCCGCCGAGCGGCTTGAACTTCTCCCGGTGCACCGAGGCGGCGCCGTGCCCGCCGTCGCCGGCGACGGCGTGCAGCACGACGCGGTCCACGAAGGACGCCACATCCCCACCTCCTCTCGAACGTACGCGGAGGGCGGGCCCGAGATGCTCGGGCCCGCCCTCCGTCAAACCTGCTGAGGTCAGCCCTCGGTCGGCAGGATGCTCACGACCTTGCGGCCGCGGCTCTGCCCGAACTTCACGTGCCCCGAGGCGAGCGCGAACAGCGTGTCGTCGCCGCCGCGGCCGACCAGGTCGCCGGGGTGGAACTTGGTCCCGCGCTGCCGGACGAGGATCTCACCGGCGTTCACCAACTGGCCGCCGTACCGCTTCACGCCGAGCCGCTGCGCGGCGGAGTCGCGGCCGTTGCGGGAGCTGGACGCGCCCTTCTTGTGCGCCATGACTGTGCCTTCCTCTCCCGCTGCCCTACTTGCCGCTCTCGATGCCGGTCACCTTCACCTGGGTCAGCGGCTGGCGGTGACCGAGGCGGCGGTGGTAGCCGGTCTTGCTCTTGAAGTGGTGGATCCGGATCTTCGGGCCCTTGGTGTGCGCGACGACCTCACCGGTCACCGCGACCCTGGCCAGCGCGGCCGCGTCGGTGGTGACCTCCTCGCCGTCCACGAGCAGCAGCGCCGGCAGCTGGATGCTCGACCCGGGCTCGCCGACGATCTTCTCGACCTCGACGACGTCACCGACCGCCACCTTGTACTGCTTTCCGCCGGTCTTGACGATGGCGTACATCGGACGCTCGGCTCCTCGGGTCTCACGGTGTCGCGGCGCCGGCCGGGCGCACGCAAGGACAGGCCCACCTTCCGGCGGGCCACCGAACAGGGTACGGACCGGCCGGCGGGCGGGTCAAACCGCCCGCCGCTCAGTCGGTCGAGTGCGCCGGCTGCGGGGGTCCGGCCGGCCGGCTGGCCGCCCGGCGCCGCCGCCGCGGCGCCTGTCCGTTGCTGCCCACCCCGGCCGGCTCGGCCGAGCCGTCGCCGGGCGCCACTCCCCGCGCCACCGGGTTGATCCAGACCGTCAGCGGCGCCGGCCGCCGCGGTTCGGAGGCACGACCGGCCTCCGTGAGCCCCGCACCGCCGTCCGGCCGCTGTCCCGGCGTACCCGCCTCCCGGCCACGGACGACCGCGGCACCGGCGACGACCGCGACGTCCGCCTCCGGCTCGACGTCCTGCACCGCGTCCAACGCCTCGTCGGCCGGCCGGTGGTCCTCCGACGCCACGTCGACCTCGGCCGCCGTGGGAAGGTCCGGGTCCGCCCCGGCCGCCGCGACCGCGTCATCCACCGTGGCGGCCGCGAGCAGCGCCGGCGTCGGCGGCGCTGCGAGCACCGCCTCGGCGGCGGCACTCCGGCGACCCCGGCGACCGCGCCCGGAGCCGGACGGCTCCGCCTCCACCGCCGGCGCCGGCCCTGTCCCGCGCCTGCGCGAGTCGTCCACCGGCTCGGTGTGCACGATCAGCCCGCGACCGCCGCAGGTCGGGCACGGCTCGGAGAACGCCTCCAGCAGCCCCTGCCCGACCCGCTTCCGGGTCATCTGCACCAGGCCGAGCGAGGTCACCTCGGCGACCTGGTGCTTCGTCCGGTCCCGCCCGAGGCACTCGGTCAGCCGGCGCAGCACCAGCTCCCGGTTGCTCTCCAGCACCATGTCGATGAAGTCGATCACGATGATGCCGCCGATGTCCCGCAGCCTGAGCTGGCGGACGACCTCCTCGGCCGCCTCCAGGTTGTTGCGGGTGACGGTCTGCTCGAGGTTGCCGCCCTGCCCGGTGAACTTGCCGGTGTTGACGTCGATGACCGTCATCGCCTCGGTGCGGTCGATCACCAGCGAGCCGCCGGACGGCAGCCAGACCTTCCGGTCCAGCGCCTTGAGCAGCTGCTCGTCGATCCGCATGCCGTGGAAGACGTCGACCTCCTCGGTCCACCGCCGCAGCCGCGGCAGCAGGTCCGGCGCCACGCGCTCGACGTACGGCTGGATGGTGTCCCAGGCCTCGTCGCCGGAGACGACGAGCTGGCTGAAGTCCTCGTTGAAGACGTCGCGGACGACCCGCAACTCCAGGTCGGGCTCCGCGTACAGCAGCGCCGGCGCGTTCTTGGTCTGGCCGGCCTTCCGCTGGATGGCCTCCCACTGCGCCTGCAGCCGCTGGACGTCGCGGGTCAGCTCCTCCTCGCTCGCGCCCTCGGCCGCGGTGCGGATGATCACGCCCGCGTCCTCCGGGACGATCTTGCGGAGGATGTCCTTCAGCCGGCCCCGCTCGGTGTCCGGCAGCTTCCGGCTGATGCCGGTCATGGACCCGTTCGGGACGTAGACCAGGTAGCGGCCCGGGAGGCTGACCTGGCTGGTGAGCCGGGCGCCCTTGTGCCCGATCGGGTCCTTGGTCACCTGGACCACGACGCTGTCGCCGGACTTCAGCGCCTGCTCGATGGAGCGGGCCTTGCCCTCCAGCCCGGCGACGTCCCAGTCGACCTCGCCGGCGTAGAGGACCGCGTTGCGGCCCTTGCCGATGTCGACGAAGGCCGCCTCCATGCTGGGCAGCACGTTCTGCACCCGGCCGAGGTAGACGTTGCCCGCGTACGAGGTGGTGCTCGCCTTGGTGACGTAGTGCTCGACCAGGATGTCGTCCTCGATCACCGCGATCTGGGTGCGGTCGCCGCGCTCGCGCACGACCATGACCCGGTCCACCGCCTCGCGGCGGGCCAGGAACTCCGACTCGGTGAGGATCGGCGGGCGGCGGCGGCCGGTGTCCCGGCCCTCGCGGCGGCGCTGGCGCTTGGCCTCCAGCCGGGTGGAGCCGCGGACGCCGCGGACCTCGTCGTCGCCGCCGCGGTCGGACCGGTCGCGGTCGACGCGCTCGGACCGGCCGGTCTCCCGGACGTGCACCACCGTGTCCGACGGGTCGTCGTCGTGCGGGTCCTCGGAGTCGCCTCCGCCGCCACCGCGGCGCCGGCGCCGGCGGCGCCGGCGGGACGAGCGCTCGCCGCCCTCGCCGGCCTCGTCGGTGGTCTCCTCATCGGTGCCGGCCTCGGCGTCCTCGGTCTCGTCGGCGTCCTCGGCGGTCTCCTCGCCGTCGCCGGCCTCGGCCTCGCCGTTGCTCCGGCTCCGGCCGCGGCCCCGGCGACCCCGCCTGCGCCGGCGCCGCTCGCCGGACTCGTCGGTGTCGTCCGCCTCGTCGTCGGCCGCCGCGTCGTCGACGGGCTGCTCATCGGCCGGCTCGGCGGCCGGAGCGGTCGTGCGGCTGCGCCGGCGACGGGGCGGGCTCTCCTCGCCGACCCGTGCGTCGGCCTCGCCGGCGGTCTCGGCGGCAGGGGCCGGCGCGTCCTGGGCTGCCGTGGTCTCGTCCCGGTCCGCCGGGCCGCGGCGGCGCCGGCGCGTCGGCGGCCCGTCCGCCGTGTCGACGGTGGCCCCCGGGCCCTGGTCGGTCGGGCCGCGGCGGCGGCGCCGGGCGCCCTGCCCCTCGGGCGGGTCGGCCACCGTGGGCACCGGCGCCTCGAAGGGCGGCGCCAGCGGTGCGACGAACATCACCGGCGGCGCCGCGGGCGGCGACGTCTCCGGTGCCGTCGCCCGTCGCCGCGTCCGGGTCGGCGTGGTGGTCCCTCCGGCAGCCGCCGGCGCGCCGGTCTCCGGCTGCCCGGGCCCACCGGCCGGGCTGGTCGCGGTCACGCTCGAGTCGGTCACCCCGGGGGCGGCGCCGGTCGCCGACCCGTCGCCGGTCGTGCCCGGGTCGATGGCCGGCAGCTGGTCGGTGGAGTCGGTGGGCGTGGCGCCGGCGCGGGACCGGCGACGCCGTGCGGGCGCCGCCGGGGCGTCCGTATCCGTGCTGGCGCCGGCCGTGTCCGTGCCGGCGTCCGGCGTGGTCTCGGGGGCCCCCGCGGCGCGGCGCGAGCGGGTGCGGCGGGCGGGTGCCGCCGGCTCGGCCTCGGCCGGGCCGGGAGTGCCGGCGTCGGGCGGCCCGGCCGCCGGACCGCCCGTGGAAGTCTCGACCTCGGCTGGAGGTGTCGTTGCCTTGCGGGTCCGGCGCCGCGGACCCGGCGTCTCGCCGGCCTCCCCCGCTGCCGGGGCCTCGGCGGAGGTCGCCCGCCGCCGGCCTGGTCGGGACGATGTCGCCGACGGGTCGTTCGAGGTGTCGGCGCCGCGGGTCTCGTCCCCGTCGGCGCCGGTCGGCTCGGTGTCGAGCATCCGGTTGTCTCCGTTTCGGCTCCCGGGCGCGCACCGGTCAAGGCACGCGACCGCACGGGAGCGGTTCGGCGGCGACCCGCTCGCGAACGAGGGGCGCACCGCGCAAGTCTGCGTGGTCCTGCGGGCTGGTCTTCTCCGTCGATCAGCCCGCAGGGGTGGTGCCGACGGACGGCGCCGCCTGCCCGGCGGGGCGGGGCGCACCCGCGGCCCTCCCGGCCGGGGTGACCGCCACGCGGTCCGGCGCGAGCGGGTCGGCGAGCCTGCCGCGGTCGTCCAGCCGGCCCTGCGCCAGCCGGGTCGCCCGGGGCGGGACGGTCGGCGCGAGGCCGGCGACGGCACGCAGTGCGGCGAGCACGTCGTCGGGCCGGACAGCAGGCGTGGCCTGCCGAACGACCACGTCAAGTATCGCACAGTGTGCCGTCGGCCCGTCGGAAGGCGCGCCCACCGCCAGGCTCACCACCGGCCCGCGGGCGTCCAGAGACCGCCGGCCGTCCCTGGTCGGCCGCTCGACCTCGACCGACTCCCGGGCCAGGAACGCGTCCACCGCGGCGGCCACGTCGCCCGGCTCGACCCCCGGCAGCTCGATCCGCCAGGCGCTGGCGTCCACCCGGTCGACGAGTCCACCGGTGCCCGGCGCGGCCTCGACACACTCCAGCACGTCCAGCCCCGGTGGCAGCGACCGGTCCAGCGCCGCCCTGAGCAGGTCGGTGTCGACCCGCTCGGCCAGCCCCAGCTCGAGGTACTCGGCCTCGCTCGCGACCCCGGTCGGCGCCGCCCCGACGTACGAGACCTTGGGGTGCGGGCTGAAGCCGGCCGAGAACGCCACCGGCACCGCCGCCCGCCGCAGCGCCCGCTCGAAGGCGCGCGCGAAGTCGCGGTGCGAGGTGAACCGCAGCCGCCCCCGCTTCGCGTACCGCAGGCGGACCCGTTGCACCACGGGCGGTGGCGGCGGTCCCTCCGGTCGCCTGGCCAGCCTCAGCTCCTCCGCCTCGGACCGGCCAGCTCGGCCGGCCGAACCTCCACCGGGAACGGCACGTCCACCGTCACCGACTCCCCCGCCCGGATCGTCACGACTTCCTGGTAGGCCCCGCCGCCCAGCGCGCAGACCACCACCAGCGGCGCGTCCGGTCCGTCCAGCTCGACCCGCCAATGTGCCGGCACACCGAACTCGGCGAGGATCGACGGCTTGACCATCCGGTCCATCCGCCGCGACGACGGGGACACCACCTCGACGGCCGACAGCAGGTCCTCCGGGACGAACTTCGGCCGGCCGGAGAACGCCGCGGCCGAGGGAACGACCAGGACGTCCGGCTCCAGGACGCTGGGGCCGAAGTCGATGTCCACCGCCGGCACGACCTCGACGTCCTCCGGCGCCGCGTCGGACAGCAGGATCGCCAGACGGTGAGCAGCGACCTGGTGGCGGGGCGTGGGGCTGGCGGACACGTACAGGCTCCCGTCGATGATCTCGTAACGGTGCCCGTCGTCCCTGATCTCCTGCAGGTCCGCCCAGGTCCATCCGCGCAGCCGCGGCATGCGCAACGTGACGTCCTCGACCAGCTCGGCGGTCATCGGCACCTCCTCCCGAGATCCATCGTCCCCGCTCATGGTGCGCTCCCGCCGACGCCGTCCACAGGCGAGCGTCAGGCTTCAGCCAGGGCCGGCCGGACGGTGGGCAGCGGCAGCAGGGTCTTGCCGGTCGGGCCGATCTGGATCTCGGTGCCCATCCCCGGGCACACCCCGCAGTCGTAGCAGGGCGTCCACCGGCAGTCGTCCAGCTCCTGCCCGCAGATCGCGTCCTGCCAGTCGTCCCAGAGCCACTCCTTGTCCAGCCCCGAGTCGAGGTGGTCCCACGGCAGGACCTCCGTCTCGCCGCGCTCCCGGCTGGTGTACCAGTCCAGCGAGACCCCGTACGGCGGCAGCACGGCCTCGGCCGCGGCCACCCAGCGCGTGTACGAGAAGTGCTCGCTCCACCCGTCGAAGCGGCCGCCGTCCTCCCAGACCCGGCGGATCACCCCGGCCACCCGCCGGTCGCCGCGCGACAGCAGGCCCTCGACGATCGACGGCTGCCCGTCGTGGTAGCGGTAGCCGACGGCCCGGCCCAGCGACCGCTCGGAGTTGATCGCGTCCCGCAGCAGCCGGAGCCGCCGGTCCACCGTTCCCGGGTCGCACTGCGCGGCCCACTGGAACGGCGTGTGCGGCTTGGGCACGAACGCGCCGATCGACACCGTGCAGCGGACGTCCTTCGACCCGGACGCCGCCCGCCCGGCCCGGATCACGTCGTGCGCCATCGACGCGATCTCCAGCACGTCGGAGTCGGTCTCGGTCGGCAGGCCGCACATGAAGTAGAGCTTCACCTGCCGCCAGCCGTTGGCGTACGCGGTCGTCACAGTGCGGATGAGGTCCTCGCGCGACACCATCTTGTTGATCACGCGCCGGAGCCGCTCCGAGCCGCCCTCGGGGGCGAAAGTCAGCCCGGAGCGCCGCCCGTTGCGGGACAGCTCGTTCGCCAGCGTGACGTTGAAGGCGTCCACCCGCGTCGAGGGCAGCGACAGTGAGGTGTTGGTCCCTTCGTAGCGGTCCGCCAGGCCCTTGGTCACCTCGGCGATCTCGCTGTGGTCGGCGGACGAGAGCGAGAGCAGGCCGACCTCCTGGAAGCCGGTCTTCTCCAGCCCGCGCTCGACCATCTCGCCGATGCCCGTGACCGACCGCTCCCGCACCGGCCGGGTGATCATGCCGGCCTGGCAGAACCGGCAGCCCCGGGTGCAGCCCCGGAAGATCTCCACCGACATCCGCTCGTGCACCGACTCGGCGAGCGGGACCAGCGGCTGCTTCGGGTACGGCCACTCGTCCAGGTCCATCACGGTGCGCTTCTGCACGCGGAACGGGACGTCCGGCCGGTTGGGCACCACCCGCTGGATCCGGCCGTCCGGCAGGTAGTCGACGTCGTAGAACCTCGGCACGTAGACACCGCCGGTGCGGGCCAGGCGCAGCAGCAGCCCGTCCCGGCCGCCGGGGCGCCCCTCGGCCTTCCAGTCGCGCAGCACGTCGGTGATCTCGCCGACCGCCTGCTCGCCGTCACCGAGCACCGCCGCGTCCAGGAACTCCGCGATCGGCTCCGGGTTGAACGCCGCGTGCCCGCCGGCCAGCACGATCGGGTGCTCGTCGGCGCGGTCGGCCGCCGCGAGCGGGATGCCGGCCAGGTCGAGCGCGGTGAGCAGGTTGGTGTAGCCGAGCTCGGTGGCGAACGACACGCCGAGCAGGTCGAACGCGCCGACCGGCCGGTGCGCGTCAACGGTGAACTGCGGGATCCCGTGCTCGCGCATGAGCTTCTCGAGGTCCGGCCACACCGCGTAGGTCCGCTCGGCGAGCGCGTCCGGCCGCTCGTTGAGCAGCTCGTAGAGGATCATGACGCCCTGGTTGGGCAGGCCCACCTCGTACGCGTCCGGGTACATCAGGCACCAGCGGACGGCCGCGGAGTCCCAGTCCTTGACGGTGCTGTTCAGCTCGCCGCCGACGTACTGGATCGGCTTCTGGACGAGCGGGAGCAGCGGCTCGAGCCGCGGGAAGACCGACTCGCTCGTCTGGGTGGTCACGGGAGGCCAGCGTACCCGTGGGGGCGGTGGACGACCCGGGGTCAGACCCGCTCGACCTCCCGGCTGCGAGCGTGCACGTTGAGCAGCAGCCCGACGGCCATCCAGTTGGCGAACATCGACGACCCGCCGTACGAGAGGAACGGCAGCGGCAGGCCGGTGATCGGCATGATGCCGAGCGTCATGCCGATGTTGACGAAGACCTGGAAGGCGAACCAGGCCGCCACCCCGCCGGCGACCAGCCGGCCGAAGAGGTCCGGCGACCGGCCGACCAGCCGCAGCGCCCGCCACAGCAGCAGGCCGAACAGCGCCACGATCCCGCCGGCGCCGAGCAGGCCGAGCTCCTCGCCGGCGACGGTGAAGACGAAGTCGGTCTGCTGCTCCGGCACGAACCTGCCGTTGGTCTGGGTCCCCTCGAACAGCCCGGTGCCGGTCAGGCCGCCGTTCCCGATCGCGATCAGCGACTGCCGGACGTTGTACGCCGCGCCGAGGGTGTCGACGTCGGAGTTGGTGAACGCCCTGAAGCGCTCCAGCTGGTAGTCCTCGAGCACGCCGAAGCGGACGGCGCCGGTCACGACCACGACGCCGAGCAGGATCAGCCCGAGCAGCCAGCGGGCGGGCGCGCCGGCCAGGGCCAGCACGCCGAACACGGTGAAGACGAAGACCATCGCGGTGCCGAGGTCGGGCTGCAGCATCACCAGGCCGAGCGGCACCGCGGCCAGGGCGAGCACCAGCGGGACGTCGGCGGACCGGCTGGTGTTCTCCTGGGTGCGCCGCTCCGCCAGCAGCACCGCCATCCCGACCACGAGCGCGACCTTGGCGAACTCGCTCGGCTGCACCTGGAAGCCCCCGCCGAGCACGATCCACGAGTGCGCCCCGTTGATGGTGCGGCCCACGACCAGCACCGCGACCAGGCCGACACCGGACGCGACGTAGATCAGTGGCGCGTACGCCCGCAGCAGCCGGTAGTCGACGACCGCGAAGAGGATCCCGAGCACCAGGCCGATGGCGAGGTTGACCAGGTGGCGCTTGAGGTACCAGTCGGGGTCCTCGCCGCCCTCGATCAGCCGCGGCCGGGTCGCCGACCAGACCAGCAGCGCGCCGAGCAGCGACAGGACGAGCGCGGCGCCGGCGATCACCCAGTCGACCCGCCACCACAGGCCGTCCCGCTCGCGCGGCCCGACCAGGCCGCGCTCCAGCGGCGCGCGACCCAGCGGCGGCAGGCCGCGCGACCCGCCCGGCCGCACCCGCATCACGCTCATCGCGCCGCTCCCCCCGCGCCGCCCCCACCGCGCGCCCTGCGCCCACGCACCGCGCCGGCAGCTACGGCATCGAGGGCGCACATCGCGACCTGACGGACCACTCGCAGCCGCGCCCTCGGCGCGGGTTCTGCGCCTTCGGTGGGCAATCCGCGCCACCCGCGACGGCGGTGCTGCGCCGGAACGGCAGCAACCTCCCCGGTGGGAGATCCGCGCCACCCGCGACGGCGGTGGGCACCGAGCGGAGTGGGAGGGTCGGAGCGGCCGCGAACGCCGCCGGGACGGGGGCGGCGTCGCCGGCCGGGCGGGGACGGGCGGGGGCTGCGGGTGGTGGCAGCCGGGGACGGCGAGGTACCCGGGGGCGCCGGCGAGCCGGGCGCGAGGGTCGCCGACCCGGTGCCGGTCCCGGCCTGGCCGCCGGGGATTGTCGTGCCGGAGGCGGCGGGCGGGCGGCGGTCGGAGCGCGCCGCGGCGTCGCCGGTGACGTGCGGCACGGCGGTCGGCGCCGCCCCGCCCGGGAACGCGGCCTTCTTGCCGTTCAGTCCGTAGATCCCCTCGTAGATCGCCCGCGCGACCGGGGCGGCGGCCTGCGCGCCGAGGCCGGCCTGCTCGATCATCGCGACCACGACGTACCGGGCCCTGCCGCTGGCCGGCGCCCAGGACGCGAACCAGGACGTGTCCTGCTTGCCGAAGACCTCCGCGGTGCCGGTCTTGCCGCCGACCGGCACCTTGTCCAGCGGGAAGCCGGCGAAGGCGACCGAGCCGGACGCTCCGTTCGCCGGGGTGAAGGCCAGCGAGTCGCGGATGAAGTCGAGCACCTGGCCGGTGACCGGCACCCGGCCCCGCGAGCGCGCCTTGACCTCGCTGACCACCCGCCCGTCCGGGCCCAGCACCGCGCGTCCGATCCTCGGTTCCCACACGGTGCCGCCGTTGACCAGCGCCGAGTACGCGACCGCCAGTTGCAGCGGGCTGACCGTCGTCTCGCCCTGGCCGATGGACAGGTCGGCGTGGTCGCCGAGCCGGTAGCGCCAGCCGTCCGCGCAGTTCTCCTCCGCGAGCCGGGTGAGGAAGCCGCGCCGGGCGGCGTCGGCCACGTCGGGGTAGCCGCGGCGGGCGTCCGCGCAGTACTGCACCTTGTTCGCGTCCCAGCGGCTCTTCTTGAAGGCGCGGTCCACGATCCGGCCCGCGGTCTGCTCGCCGGCCGGCAGGTCGATGCCCGGCGGCCGGCCGAACCCGTACGCCCGCGCCATCCGCTGCATCGCCTCGGCCGCCTTCTGGCCGCCGTCGACCCGCGCCTCGTCGCCGTACCAGTCCGCCTGGGCAAAGCCGTAGTAGATCGTGTCGCACGACTTGGCCAGTGCGATCCGCAGGTTGATGGCGCCGGCGATGCCGCGGCCCTCGAAGTTGCGCTTCTGCCGGTTGCCGACCTGAAGGAAGCCCGGGCAGGTGTACGACCCGGACAGGCTGGCCCGCCCGCTCATCACGGCAGACGAGGTGGAGGCGAGCTTGAAGGTCGACCCGGGCGCGAACTGGCCCTGCACCGCGCGGGAGACCAGCGGCACGCCGGTGTGCTCGTCGGTGAGCCGGGCCAGCTCCTTCCGGGAGATGCCGCCGACGAAAACGGTCGGGTCGTACGTCGGGGTGGTCGACAGCGCAATCACCCGGCCCGTCCGCGGGTCCATCACCACCGCGGCCCCGGACGGAGCCGCGTACCTCCGGCCGGTGTTCTTCTCGACCTGCGTCCGGCGCTTGGCGATCACGTCGGCCAGGGCCTTGTCCGCGACCTGCTGCACGTCCCGGTCGATGCTGGTGACCAGCGTGTCGCCGCGCTGCGGCTCGGTCTCCCGCTGCACGCCGAGGACGGTGCCGCGGTTGTCGACCGTGACGTAGCGGACGCCGTCGGTCCCGCGCAGGTCCCCGTCGTACGCCTTCTCCAGCCCGGCCCGGCCGATCTGCGCGTTGAGGTGCAGGTCGGTGCGGCCCCCGGTCCTCGCGGCGTCGATCTCCTCCTGGGTGACCGGGCCGACGTAGCCGAGGGAGTGCGCCGCGAGGCTCCCGTACGGGTACTGCCGCAGCGTCTGCGCCTCGGCCGTCACTCCGGGGTAGTCCTCCCGGCGCTCCGCGATCTTGAGCACCACGTCCGGCGTGGTGTCGGTCAGCACCGGCACCGGCTGGTACGGCGAGCCGTTCCAGCACGGCCTCGGGACGTCGGCCCCGCACGGGGTGATGCGGCGGGCCAGCTCCTCGGCCGGCACCTTGACCAGCGTGGACAGCCGGGCCAGCACCGCACTGCCGTCGTCGGACTCGGCCAGCAGTTCGCTGCGGTTGACCGACACCACCAGCGTGCTGCGGTTGGTCACCAGCGGGCGGCCGCGGTCGTCGACGACCGCGCCGCGCGGCGCCGGCAGGATCACCTCCCGGGTCTGCTGCCGGTTCGCCGTCTGCACCAGCCGGTCCTCGTCCAGCACCTGCAGGTAGTAGAGCCGGGCGCCCAGGGTGAGCAGCAGCGAGACGACCAGCACGCGGAGGACCGCGAGGCGGAGCGGGAACGGGTCGGGCACGCGCGGGCCTCCTCAGCAGAGCTCAGCGGCGGGAGGGGGCGAGCCGCCGGGTGGCGGCGGAGACGAGCGGGACGACGAACGGCGTCAGGACCACATCGTAGGCGGCGATGCCCGGCAGGTCGGCGATCCCGCCGGCCACGGAGCGTCCGAGCAGCCCGAGCAGGCCCAGGTACGCGAGGTGGACCCCGACCGTGGCCGCGGCGACGACGACCATCGGCAGCAGCACGCTGCGCTGCACGTCCGCCTCCAGCAGGCCGGCGAGGAATCCGGCGAGCGCGAAGCAGAGCGCCAGCACGCCGACCGGGTGGTCGGAGAGCAGGTCGGAGAGCAGGCCGGCGGCGAAGCCGGTCGCCATCCCCGCGGACGCGCCGCCGGACAGGCCGACGGCGACGACCAGGACCAGCACTAGGTTGGGGGCGCCGCCGGGCAGCGGGAGCCGGGCGAGGACCGAGGCCTGCAGCACGACCGCGACGACGACCGCGAGCGCGGTCGCGACCGCCGGCCCCGGGCCCCTGCTCACGGCGTGCCGCTCGGGGTCGGGGCCGGGGCGGCGGTCTGGGTGGGGGCGGAGCCGGTGGGCAGGAGCCTGTCGCGCGGGTCGGTGCGCGGGCTGGCCAGCACGATGCCGACCAGGTCGAGGGAGGCGAAGCCGACGTACGGCCGGACCGTCGCCTCCCGGGCCGGCGCCCCCGGGTCGCCGGAGACCGCCGTCACCTCGCCCACCGGGATGCCCGCGACATAGGTGGACCCGCCGTACGGGCCGGTGACCAGCCGGTCGCCGACCTTGACCCGGGTCTGCGGATCGAGCGGGGCGAACGTGAGCGGCCCGAGGCCGTTGCCGGACGCGACGCCGAGCTGACGCCCGCCGGCGAGCCGCACGCCCACCGACGAGCCGGGGTCGACCGCGAGCACCACCACCGCCGAAAAGTCGGTCACCTGCTTCACCCGGCCGACCAGGCCGTCGTCGTTCACCACGGTCATGTCCGGGCGGACGCCGTCGCGGCGGCCGGCGTCGACGGTGACCGTCCACTCGAAGCCGAGCGAGGGGCCGACCCCGATCACGGCGGCCGGGACCAGGGTGAACTGCCCCTGCCCGGCGAGCAGCTTCAGCCGGCCCAGCTCATCGGCGCGGGAACCGGTCAGCTCACTCTCCCGCAGCCGGCGTCGCAGGTCCGCGCTCTGCCGCTCCAGCTCGGAGATCCGGCCGCGGGAGTCACCGAGGTCGCCGAGGCCGCCGAAGAACCGGCCGACCGGCGCGACCAGCGTGGTCATCCCCTGCTGGACCGGGTCGAAGATCGAGCGGGTCGCCGTGCGGAGGCCGGAGAACGCGTCGCCACCGTGGTCGATGGTCACCAGGACCACCGACAGCACCATGAGGAGGACGACGGCGCGTCGTTGCCCGCGGGTCGGAGCGGTCACCGCCTCACCTCCGCTGCCTGCATCGACCGGCTGCCCCCGGCTGCTGACGCCGCACCCGGGCCCGGCGTTGACACCCTCCCGGCACCCGCCGGCTCACCGTCCACTTCGGACTTTGCCAGGCCACCAGCGGATCAGCTCCGCTTGCGCTCGGCGACGAGCACCTGCTGCAGCGCCTCGAAGTCCTCCACGCAGCGGCCGGAGCCGATGGCGACCGAGTGCAGCGGGTTGTCCGCCACCAGGATCGGCATCCCGGTCTCGTGCCGGAGCCGCTCGTCCAGGCCGCGCAGGTTCGCGCCGCCGCCGGCGAGCACGATGCCGCGGTCCATGATGTCGCCGGACAGCTCGGGCGGGCACTTGTCCAGCGTCGCCTTCACGGCGTCGACGATCGCGTTGACCGGCTCCTCGATCGCCCGGCGGATCTCCTCGGCGGACACCACGATCGTCTTCGGCAGCCCGGTGACCAGGTCCCGGCCGCGGATCTCGGCCTGGTCGTCCTCCGGCATCGGGAACGCCGACCCGATCGCGATCTTGATCTCCTCGGCGGTCCGCTCGCCGAGCATCAGCGAGTACTCCTTCTTCACGTACGAGATCACCGCCTGGTCGATCTCGTCGCCGGCGATGCGGATGCTCGTGTTGGTGACGATGCCGCCGAGCGAGATCACCGCGACCTCGGTGGTGCCGCCGCCGATGTCGACCACCATGTTGCCGGTGGGCTCGCTCACCGGCAGACCGGAGCCGATCGCCGCGGCCATCGGCTCCTCGATGATGAAGACCTTGCTGGCCCCGGCCGCGTATGTCGACTCCTTGACCGCGCGCTGCTCCACGCCGGTGATCCCGGACGGAACGCAGACCACCACCCGCGGGCCGCGGATCAGGTAGCGGCGGCGGTGCACCTTGCGGATGAAGTAGCGCAACATCCGCTCGGTGGTGTCGAAGTCGGCGATCACGCCGTCCTTGAGCGGGCGGACCGCGACGATGTTGGCCGGGGTGCGGCCGATCATCCGCTTCGCCTCGACCCCGACGGCGAGGATCTCGCCGGTGTTGGTGTTGGTCGCCACCACGGACGGCTCGTTGAGCACGATCCCCCGGCCGCGGACGTACACCAGGGTGTTGGCGGTGCCGAGGTCGATCGCCATGTCGCGGCCGAGGAAGGACAACGAGGTGCGGGACATTCGGAGGTCTCCTCGGAACGCGAGGGCGGTCGGCCGTCCGGGGAATGGTACCGGTGGGACTGATGTGATCAGGTGCGCCGGACGGGCGCGCCCTCATTTCAGCAGCAGCCTCTCCAGCCGGCGGGCGGTCACCGCGAGGCCCAGCGCGGCGAGGCCGACGAAGTAGAGCGCGTGCCCGAGCAGGCCCAACCCGATCCCCGCTCCGGTGGTCAGTGGCCGGATCAGCTCGATCCCGTGGTAGAGCGGGGTGAGCTCGACCAGCACCTGCACCGGCCGCGAATACACCGACAGCGGGTAGAACGTCGTCGAGAACAGGAACATCGGCAGGATCGCCAGCTGGACGAACTCGAAGTCCTGCCAGCTGCGCATGAACGACGTGCACGCCATCCCGACCGCCGCGAAGGCGAGCCCGACCAGCATGCTCGCCGGCAGCGCGAGCAGCCCCCACCACGACTCGATGAGCCCGAGCACGAACATCACGATCAGGAACGCGGCCGAGTAGAGCGTCCCCCGCAGCTGCGCCCAGGTGATCTCGCCGATGGCGATGTCCGCCGGCTGCAGCGGGGTGGACAGCATCGCGTCGTACGTCTTCGCGTACTTGAGCTTGAAGAAGACGTTCATCGTCGAGTCGTAGATGGCGCCGTTCATCGCCGAGGACGCCAGCAGCGCCGGCGCGACGAAGGCGGTGTAGTCGATCGCCCGGCCGTCCGGCCCGGCGACCGTGCCCACCAGCGCGCCGATCCCGATGCCGATGGAGAACAGGTAGAACACCGGCTCGAAAAAGCCGGACACGATGAGCAACCAGATCCGCCGGTAGACCAGCAGGTTGCGCTCCACGAGCAGCCAGGCCCGGCTGCCGGCGAGCGGCAGCGGGGTGGCGCGGGTGGCGAGCGTCGCGGTCACGGTCTCTCCTCAGACGGCCAGCCGACGCCGGTAGGCGCGGGCGGCCACCCACACCCCGGCGGCGATCCAGGCGGACAGATACGCGACGTGCAGCAGCACGCCGCCGGCGGTGGACGTGCCCAGCGCGAGCCCGCGGGACAGCGCGACCCCGTGCCAGAGCGGCGTGACGTACGCCAGCTGCTCCAGCACCGGCGGGAGCTGCTGCACGGGGAAGAACACGCCACCGAAGAGGAACAGCGGGGTCACCACGAAGCGGAACAAGGTGGCGAAGCCGGCGTCGTTCTCCGTCGTCGCGGCGAAGGCGACGACCGGCGCGGAGAAGGCCATGCCGGTCAGCACGGCCGCCGGGAGGGCGAGCAGCGCCAGCGGCGAGCGGACCGCGCCGAACAGCACCATCACGGCGAGGAAGACCGCCGAGCCGGCGAGGACCCGGGCCGCGATGTAGAGCAGGTGGCCCGCGAGGACCTCCGGCACGCCGAGCGGGGTGGCGAGCATCGCGTGGTAGGTCTTGAACCACTTGATCGCACCCATCACCGGGTACGTCGACTCGCCGACCCCGGTCTGCATGGCCGTGGCGGCGAGCAGGCCCGGCGCGAGGAAGACCAGGTAGGGCAGGCCGCCGATGCCGCCGGAGGCGGAGGAGTCGACCAGCGTCCCGAGACCGATCCCCATCGAGGCGAGGAACAGGACGGGGAACAGCACGGTGCTGACCACCGACCCGCGCCAGGTCCGCTTGTACTGGAAGATCCAGTACTCGAGGGACCGCAACGCCAGCGGCGCGTTCAGCGTGGACATCGACCCTCCTAATCCACCAGGGTCCGGCCGGTGAGCCGGAGAAACACGTCCTCCAGCGTCGACCGGCGCACCAGCACGCCGATCGGGTGCAGCCCGCGCTCGTGCACGGCGGTCGCGGCCGCGTCGCCGGAGTCGGTGTAGAGCAGCAGCCGGTCGGGCAGGACCTCCACCCGGTCGGCGAGGTCGGCCAGCTTGCCGGCCATCGCATCGTGCTCGTCCGGCTCGAAGCGGACCTCCACCACCTCCCGGGTGGAGTAGCGCTCGATCAGCTGGCGCGGAGACCCCTCGGCGACGATCCGCGCCTTGTCCATCACCACGAGCCGGTCGCAGAGCTGCTCCGCCTCGTCCATGTAGTGCGTCGTCAGGATCAGCGTGACGCCCTGCTGCTTGAGCCGGAACAGCCGGTCCCACAGCGCGTGCCGCGCCTGCGGGTCGAGCCCGGTGGTGGGCTCGTCGAGCAGCATGAGCTCCGGCTCGTTGACCAGGCTGCGCGCGATCGTCAGCCGCCGCTTCATGCCGCCGGAGAGCGGCTCGACCTTGCTGTCGGCGCGATCGGCGAGCTGCACGAACTCGAGCAGGCGGTCCGCCCGCTCCCGGACCACCCGCCGCGACAACCCGAAGTAGCGCCCGTAGACCAGCAGGTTTTCCCGGACGGACAGCTCCAGGTCGAGCGAGTCCTCCTGCGGGACCACGCCGAGCCGGGCCCGGATCCGGGGCCCGTCGGCGGCCGGGTCCATGCCGAGCACCCGCAGCGTGCCGCTGGTCACCGGGGACACGCAGCCGATCATGCGCATGGTCGAGCTCTTGCCGGCGCCGTTGGGACCGAGGAACCCGAACGCCTCGCCGCGCCGCACGTCGACGTCGATGCCGTCGACGGCGGTGAAGTCACCGAAGCGCTTGGTCAGGCCGCGGGCGCAGACCAGCGGCTCGGTCGGGGTCTCGGTCATGGCAGCGACGCTACCCAGGCCCCCCGACAGAACGCGCCCGAGTTTCGCCCCGGGCTCAGAGGTCCGGGAAGAACAGCCCGATCTCGCGCTTGGCCGACTCGCCGGAGTCGGAGCCGTGGACGATGTTGTTCTGCACCTCGAGCGCGTGGTCGGCGCGAATGCTGCCGGTGGTGGCCTTGAGCGGGTCGGTGGCGCCGGCGAGCTGGCGGAACGCGTCGACGGCGCGCGGGCCCTCGACCACCGCGGCGACCAGCGGGCCGGAGGTGATGAACTCCACCAGCGGGGCGAAGAACGGCTTCTCCCGGTGCTCCGCGTAGTGGGTCTCCGCGGTCTGCCGGTCAAGCGTTCGCAGCTCCAGCGCGACGAAGCGCAGCCCCTTGCGCTCGACCCGGCGAACGACGTCGCCGATCAGGCCGCGGGCGACGCCGTCGGGCTTGACGAGGACGAGGGTGCGCTCGGTCTCCATGGGACTCCTCCGTGCTCGGGCTCCGGCGAGCAACCCTAAGGGGTCGGCGGGCGGCCGGCGCCGGTCAGCTCGCGGCGGACCCGGAGCAGGTAGATCCAGACCGAGCCGAAGAGCAGGCCGAGGGCGTACATGGCCGCGCTGAGCACGCCGGTGGCGAGGACGGCGACCTGCAGCACCGAGCCGAGCGCGATGCCGGCCCGGGAGCGCTGCAGCCCGGCCGCCACCAGCAGCGCGGCGGCCAGGACGAGCAGGACCGCCAGCCGGCCGCCGGTCAGCCCGCTGTCGCTGACCGGCGCGATCGCGCGGGGCACGAAGAGGACGGTGAGGGCTTCCAGGCACAGCGCGGCGGCGAGGGCGCCGCGGACGGCCCGCTCGACCCGCGCCCGCCGAGCGGCGTCGACGGCCACGCCACTGGCCTCGTTACCGGCCACGTCACCGGCCACGTCACCGGCCACGTCACCGGCCTCAT
>Ga0210378_10000422_pt1 | contig 21539 bp, 21 predicted proteins | sample PLM1_60_b1redo_FD_155465 | JGI IMG/M metagenome (GOLD analysis project Ga0210378, IMG submission 155465) | Groundwater sediment microbial communities from an aquifer in East River, Colorado, USA - PLM1_60_b1 redo | ecosystem: Environmental > Terrestrial > Soil > Riparian zone | place: USA: East...
AGCCCGAGCTCCCCGACGAGCTGGCCGCCGGCGTCGGCCACGAGCACGACGGTGTTGTCACGCTGGAGGTCCTCGGCGTAGCGCCGGCGGCGCCGCTCGCGGTCGACCGGCGCCTCGGTGCCGATCCAGCGGCCCTCCTCGGCGACGGCGGCGAGCAGGTCGACCATGGCGTCGATGTCCTCCTCGCGGGCAGGGCGGACGGTCACCCCGGCCGCCGCCGAGCCACCGGTCACGGCCTGGTGGGCAGGCCGTCCAGGGCCTTGGCGAGGTCGGCGACCAGGTCGTCGGGGTGCTCGATCCCGACCGACAGGCGGACCAGGTCGGCCGGGACCTCGGCGTCGGTGCCGGCGACGCTGGCGTGGGTCATCTCGCCGGGCAGCTCGATCAGGCTCTCGATGCCACCGAGGCTCTCGGCCAGGGTGAACACCCTGGTCGCTGCGACCAGCCGCCGGGCCGCGTCGACGCCGCCATGCGGGCGGAGGGCGACCATGCCGCCGAAGGCGGTCATCTGGCGGGCGGCCAGCTCGTGGCCCGGGTCCGACGGCAGGCCCGGGTAGCGGACCTCGGCGACCTCCGGCCGGTTGGCCAGGAACGCCGCCACCCGCATGGCGTTGTGGCAGTGGGCCCGCATGCGCAGGGCGAGGGTCTTGATGCCGCGCAGGGTGAGCCAGCAGTCCATTGGCCCTGGCACCGCCCCGACCGCGTTCTGCAGGAACTTGGCCCGCTCGTACAGCTCCGGCAGCCGGGTGACCAGGGCGCCGCCGATCACGTCGGAGTGGCCGCTCAGGTATTTGGTGGTCGAGTGGACGACCACGTCGGCACCGAGGTCGAGGGGGCGTTGCAGGAAGGGCGTGGCGAAGGTGTTGTCGACCGCGCACAGGGCGCCGGCGGCGTGGGCCAGCTCGGCGGCGCCGGTGATGTCGACGATGCTGAGCAGCGGGTTGGTCGGGGTCTCGACCCAGACCAGCCTGGTCTCTGCCCGCACGGCCTGCTTGAGGGCGTCCAGGTTGGTCATGTCGACGACGCTGAGCTGGAGCCCCCAGCCGGCGAAGAGCCGGGCCGCGACCCGGTGGGTGCCGCCGTACACGTCGGCCGAGAGCACCATGTGGTCGCTGGGGGCGAGCGTCTGCAGCACGGTGGAGGTGGCGGCCATGCCCGACGCGAAGCAGAGCGCGCCGCCCGGTCCGCCGGGGGCGACGCCCTCCAGCGACGCCAGGCAGGCCTCGAGGCTGGTCCGGGTCGGGTTGCCGGTGCGGGCGTACTCGTAGCCCTTGTGCCGCCCGATCTCCTCCTGGGCGAACGTGGAGGTCTGGTAGATGGGCGGGATGACCGCCCCGGTGGCCGGGTCGGGCTCCGACCCGACGTGCACCGCCCTGGTCTCGAAGTCCATCTCTTCGAAGCTCACCCCGTCACCTCGCTGTCGGCTCGCGGTCGCCGCCAAGCATAGGCAATGGGCTGTCCGCAGGCTCGACCGCGGTGTCGCGTCATGGCCCGCCGGCGGCCGGGGTGACGACCTCGGCCAGGGCTGGGGGCTGACCGAGACGAACCATCGGGGTGACCATGCCCGACCGCCGGTCGGGGACCGTGCCCGGCTCGGTCGGGCGGGTCATGCCCAACACCGGGCTGCGGGCGGTCGAGCCCCGCAGCGGACGCGACCTGGGCGCCGGCGACCCAGGCGAGCTGTGGGCCAGGGTCCGCAGGTGATGGCCGGCTACCTGGGCCGTCCCGATGCCACCGCCGAGATCCTCGACGCCGACGAATGGCTGCACACCGGCGACCTCGGCTACGTGGACGAGGACGGCAACGTGTTTGTCGTCGACCGGCTCAAGGAGCTCATCAAGGTCAGCGCCTACCAGGTCGCGCCCGCCGAGCTGGAGGCGCTCCTGGCGGGCCACCCGGCGGTGGCCGACGCCGCCGTCATCCCCCGCCCGGACGCCGCCCACGGCGAGGTTCCGGTCGCGCTTGGTGGTTCCCCGCGGCGAGGTCGACGCCGACGAGCTCATGGCCTGGGTGGCCGAGCGGGTCGCGCCGCACAAGCGGATCCGCGCGGTCCGGCTGGTCGACGCCATCCCGAGAACTCCCTCGGGCAAGCTCCTGCGCCGGGTCCTCATCGACCAGGACCGGACGCGGGTCTGAGCAGCCGCCCGGCTACCAGAGAAGCTGGTCGAGCGCCAGGCGTCTCAGGCCGAGCTGCTCTGCAACTGCCTCGGCGAGCAACAGCATCGAGACAGGATCGGCCGGCACGACAAAGCCCGCCTGCTGAAGCTGTCGGCGCACCCGCAGGTCAGGTTTGAGCGCGTCAGCACCCGATCGCATCCGTAGATACGCGAACAGGGCGGGGCCCACTCCGCTCACTGCACCGACGTATGGGTCAAGGCGAGGAGCGAACCGAACCGCCTCGGTTTCCGCCGCCCAGGCGACGACGCCTGCATCGTCGTCCCACTGATGCTCCGCACAGTACCGCCGCAGGCCATCGCCAACAGCCTGAACCGTCGTCGCTTCGGCTGGTATCAGACTCAATCCCAGGCCAGGCCCTTGTTCGGCGAGGGCACCCAGGCTCTCAGCGGCCGGTCGGGTGGTGAACACCTGGACCAGAGGTCGCACGCGCTTGAGGTAGTTGCGCTGTCGGCTGGCGACGACGTCGAAGACCATAGCCGCCCGTCGGCCGGCGTAGACATTCCCATACTCGTCCACTCGGCGCTCGACCTGCTCGCGTCGCTCGGCGTACTGATGCGCGAGCGCGTCGACCGCAGTGGTCCAGCAGGGCTGCTGGCGTTGAAGGTAGGCGAGCAGCGGAGACGTCCCGTCGGCCCCGCCCTGGGGTGGGCGGACGATCACTCGCCGAACCCGGTCAGGCTGTCGTCGCGCTCGGCGAGGGTCGGATCGCCACTGCTGAACAGCGGAGTCGTGGGTCGCGGTGCGTCAGCCGGGATGGCCACCAGGCGGATGTCGGGTCCGATACGCTCGACCTCCACGAGGCGAAGCCGGCGTGCCATGTCGATGGACGGCGCCCCCGGGCCTCCAAGCGAGGACAGCCCGCCGCCGCCGATCAGCACCGGCGCGACGTAGCCGACCACGCGATCGATGAGGTTCTCGGCCAGGAACGACCCGGCTAGGGTCGGTCCACCTTCCAGCAGCACCGAGCCGATCCCCCGCTCGTCGAGCGCCGCCAGTAGCGCGTGCAGGTCCAGGCCACGCTCGACCCTCGGCAGCCGCACGAGGTCCGTCCGGCCCTCGAGATGTTCGGTGTCAGCATCCTGGGCGACGGCGATCAATGTGGGTGCGGCGTCGTCGAGGACTCTTGCGCCTGGTGGGGTACGGGCGTGGGTATCCACGACGACCCGCAGCGGCTGGCGACCGCTGGCCGCATGTCGGACGGCCAGATGCGGATCGTCGATCCGCTGAGTCCCTGACCCGACCATGACAGCGTCTGACGCTGCTCGAAGCCGATGCGCGTCGGCTCGGGCTTCGGGGCTGGTGATCCACCTGCTCGAACCGTCGGCAGCCGCGATTCGGCCGTCCAGCGACGCCCCGTACTTCCAGGTGATCACGGGCCGGTCCGTGGTCATGCCGGCGTCGCCAGGGCCTGGTCGAGGCTCGCGACCGAGGGATGATCACGCCATGGCGTCAGGGAGGAGCGAAGCCGGTGGAGCTCCGTATCGATGCGTCCTGAGCCGGTCGCGTGGGCGATCTGAGCTGCTTGAAGCCCCGTCGCGCATGCGGCCTCAGGATCACCGTCGACGGCGTGGGCGACAGCCAGCCGGCTCAGGTAGACGCCGCGGTCGCGGCGATGAATGGTTGGCAGCCTGGCGAGTCCGCGCTCGAACGACTCAATCGCCGGCCGGGCTCGGCCGAGTTCCATCAGGCAGGATGCGCGTTGAAGCTCCACGAACTCAACGGTGCAATAGCGGCCCGGTCCACTTTCGCCGTTGTGCTGGTCGATAGAAACCAGGTCCAGCGCCTCATCCAGTCGCTGGTGGCACGCAATTTCCTCGCCCCTGAGCGCGAGCCCATGCGCTTCCTGGAGCACCGCAACCGCTTGTACCCGCGCCGGGAGGTGGCCCGGCCTCTGCGCCGCTCGTGCGAGGCCGATGGCACGAGCCTCGTCGCGCGCGCCGGCGGCCTGGTTGCTCTTGCGGGCGAGAACATAGGACACCATGACGGGATCGCCCGCTTCGTGCGCCCACTCCATGGCGCGGTCGGCCCACAACAACGCTGCACGAGGATCGCCGACGTCCTGGTGCAGCCAACTAGAGAACTCAGCGTAGCGGGCGCCGAGGCTCAGCAGCTCAATGCGGCGATCGCTGCTCGAACGAGCCAGGAGCTGCTCGACGAGGGCGAGGTGCCCGGTCACCGACGCGAGAACAAGGCGCGGACCGAGAAGCCAATCTGCGGTACTGAACTCTGCGAAGACCCGTCGAAGATGGCTTGCCACCTCGTCGAGCTCCTGGACCCCGAGGGCTCCCGCTCGATCCCTCGACACAGGCTCCGCGGAGCGCACATCAGGCACAAGAACTGCACCGGCCAACACTGTGGCGGTGCGCAGCAGCTCGCGGCGCCTCATGGCTGTCTGCTGCGCCGCCGCGCTCGCCATCCGTTCGGTTGGGATGCCGAGAGCCCGCGCCAACCATCGCAGACTATCCGGCCGGGGAATCTGACCTCGCTCCCAGTTGTGCGCCGTCTGTCGGGTCGCTCCACTCTGCTGGCCCTCGTCCTCGGCCGACTTCCTTACCAGCGCGGCTACGTCAGCGAGCGACAGGCTCTGACATCGCCGTTCCTCGACGAGCAACTCCGCAAGCGGGAGACGCTCGAGCGGCTCGGGGTCCATCGACCATCCTCAGTGGCGCGCGGTTGGCGGCATTCTAGCGGGTCCCTTTCGCGCTGCTTGTCATGGAGCCAAGACGGGACAGAGCGATGACAGAACACGCCCTTCCCGCCAAGACACCCACGGAGTCTCCTACTCGCCAGCAACGTCCCCGTTCCGAGGATGAGCGAGTGGAGAGCACCGATGACGTTGATGCTTGCGCTGGTGGTGATCGGTCTGCCGCTGCTGGCTTGGCTGGCGGACCTGGCGATGCTGGACATGACCACGACACGGGCTCGCATCGAGGCCATCATCCGGGATGCCGAAGAGCGGCCGTCGCCGGTATGCAAGGACTGCGGCTCTGGGTGCTTGCCATCAAGGAGCTCCAGGCGGTTGGGATCGGGGCGGAGAAGCCTGTCCCGGCCGAGTAGGCGCTGGCGGCGGGGTCGAGCTCGGCTCCTCCGCCGCCAGCTGCCTTCCCCGTCGCGCTCGTCAGCGCTTGACGGCGCGAAGGTGGAGGAACATGGGGAGGCGCTGCCAGCGCTGGTAGCTCGGGTGTTGAGCGCCGGCCGTGGGGGGCGCGGCCGGCTCGCGGAGACGCTCGACCAGCAGGCCGGCGGCCTCCAGGGCGGCGGCGTACTCCTCCAGGGCGTAGCGCCAGCCGGCGAAGATGATCTCCAGGCCGTCGCGCTCGAAGGTGTCCTCCTCCAACCGATGGCGGCCGAGGTAGGCCCCCGGGATCGTGAACGGCGCGTCGGGCTCGTCGCCCGCGAACCGGCCGGCGTCGGCCGTCGGGTGGGTGACGCAGACGCAGAGGCAACCGCCGGTGTCTAGCACGCGGGCCGCCTCGGCCACCGCGGCCGGCATGTCGTCCACGTCCATCAGCGAGTTGTAGGCGACGACCGCGTCGAAGCTCCCGTCCCGGAACGGCAACGCGGCGGCGTCGGCGACCAGGTAGCGGCCGTCAGGGTCGGCGTCGGCCGCGTGGCCGACCAGGGTCGGCGACGCGTCGACGGCGACCATCCGGTGCCCGCGGTGGCCGAGGTCGCGGGCGACCCTCCCCTCGCCGCAGCCCACCTCCAGCGTCCTTCGGCCCGGCTCGGGCACGATCTCGGCGAAGAACGCCTCCCGGTAGTGCCAGTAGGCGTCGTGGCCGGGGGTGCGCGCCCAGCGCAGCCAGCGCTCGGCCTGCCACTCCCAGGACGACACCGCGACCGGCTACCGGTGGCGGTCGCGGGTGGCGAGGTGGTCGAGGATGTCGGAACGGGTCATGACGGCGACGGCGCGCCCGTGGTCGGTGACCAGCACGGCGGTCGAGCGGCCCTTGGACAGCAGCTCGAACGCGGCCTCTACCTGCTCGTGCTGCTCGACGGTGGGGAACGGCGGGTCCATGACATCGACGACCTGGGCGTCGAGCACCTCCGGCTTGCGGAACAGCCGCTCCAGCAGCGAGCCCTCCTGGACCGAGCCGGCCACGCTGGACAGGTCGCTCGGGTCGTCGCCGGAGACGACCGGGAGCTGGCTCACCGAGTAGGCGTGCAGCAGGTCGATCGCCTCCCTGACCCGCTGGTGGGAGGCGACCGTGACCAGCGGCGGGGTGTCGTGATGGGCCTTGCCGCCGAGCACGTCGACCACGGTCGCGGTCCCGCGGCGGGGCAGGAAACCGTGGTCGCGCATCCAGTCGTCGTTGTAGACCTTGGACAGGTAGCCGCGACCCGAGTCGGGCAGCAGGACCACGATGGTCGCGTCCCGGCCGTACTCCTTGGCGACCTCGACCGCCGCCACCGCCGCCATCCCGCAGGAGCCGCCGACCAGCAGCCCTTCCTCGCGGGCGAGCCGTCTGGTCATCAGGAACGAGTCCCGGTCGCCGACGGTCACGTAGCGGTCGACCACCGAGCGGTCGAAGGTCTCCGGCCAGAAGTCCTCGCCCACCCCCTCGATCAGGTACGGGTGCACGTCCTCCGAGGTGTAGATCGAGCCCTCGGGGTCGGCCCCGACCACGACCAGATCGGGCTTGCGCTCCTTCAGGTAGCGGCCGGCGCCGGTGATGGTGCCGCCGGTGCCGATGCCGGCGACGAACACGTCGACGGCGCCGCCGGTCTGCCGCCACAGCTCGGGGCCGGTGGTCCGGTAGTGGGCCTCGGGGTTGGCCGGGTTGGCGTACTGGTTGGGCTGGAAGGCGCCCGGGATCTCGGCGGTGAGCCGGTTGGCCACCGAGTAGTAGGACTCCGGCGAGTCGGGCGGGACCGCGGTCGGCGCGATGACGACCTCGGCGCCGTAGCCGCGGAGGAGCGCGATCTTCTCCTGGCTCATCTTGTCGGGCATCACGAACACGCAGCGGTAGCCCTTGAGGGCGGCGACGATGGCCAGGCCGGCACCGGTGTTGCCGCTGGTCGGCTCCACGATGGTGCCGCCCGGCTTGAGCAGGCCGGCCCGTTCGGCGCGCTCGACCATGGCCAGCCCGATGCGGTCCTTCACCGAGCCGCCCGGGTTGAGGTACTCGACCTTGGCCAGCAGAGCGGGTGCGAGGCCCCGGCCGAGCCTGGACAGCCGCACCAGCGGCGTCTCCCCGACCACGTCCAGGATCGACTCGTACACCTGCATGCGAGGAAGCATACCGCCGGCCGGCCCACTCCCCCGGAGGTGGGCCGACCGGCGATGGCGTCGGACGCGGCCTGGTCAGGCCTCGTCGACGACGGCTCGACGGACCCCCTGGGGCGCCTGGAGGCAGCCTTGGATGAAGTCGAGGAGATCGAGCTCCCCTTGGAACGTCCCCCTGCGCTGGGAGGCCACGTGCTCGACCACGCCGCTGAGGCGGAGCCGTTCGTCGTCCTCCTCACCGGCTGCCGGTGTCCAGACGCGCACCAGGAAGGTCTGCATGCACGCATGGTGCGCGCGGACCTTAGGGTTTCCTTAAGGTGCGCTGAAAGCGCCGGCCTGCGGCGCTGAGCGCGGCCGGCCCGTCGACGGGAACGGCGCCGCCTCGACACCGAGCTCGCTCATCTGCTCGCCGTAGATCCGGTAGCGCCGGCGCGCCTCGCCGTGACGGCCGGCGGCCGCCAGCGTGGTCACCAGCCCCAGGTGCGCCTCCTCGTCGTAGGCGTCGTGCTCCAGCACCCTGAGGTGGTAGCGGACGGCCTGGTCGTGCTCTGCGGCCTCGGCGGCCGCCCGCGCGAGGGTCCTGGCGACCGCCAGGTAGGCCGCCCTTGCCTCCTCGCGGAGCGACACCGCCCAGTCCTCGTAGGGGTCGTCCTCGAGGAAGTCGCCGGTGAAGGCGGTCTCCGCCGCGGTCAGCAGGGAGAGCGCCTCGACCCGCTCGCCCCGGGCGAACCGGTCCAGCCCGGCCGCGGCGGTTGCCAGGAACTCCTCGACGTCGACCGGCAGGTCCGCCAGGCCGACGACGTGCTTGTCGGCGGCGACGAAGCGGTCGGAGGGGTACCGCCGGTCCGGGTCCAGGACGGTCCGCACGGTGGAGAGGGCGACCGAGAGCCGGTTGGAGAGCCGCGCCGGGTCCTCGTCGGGCCAGAGGGTCTCCATCAGCGCTTCCCGCGGCACGCCGTGTCCCCGCCTGGCGACCAGGACCTTCAGCAGGTCGCGGGCTTTGCGGGACTGCCATTCCTCGACCGCCACGGGCTCGCCGGCCCGCAGCACCCGGAAGCCGCCGAGCGCCTGGATGCGCACCGGGTCGCGCGGTGGCGCCGCGACCGCCCGCAACAGCCCGGCCGCCACCTCCGCGCCGACCCGCACGCCGAGCGACCGCAGGCGCTGCTCGGCCTCCTCGACCGCGGGAGCTCCGCGACCCCCTCCCGGTCCACTGGCGAGGCGGGCCTGGGCGAGCGCGTTGCGCGCCTCGCCGAGCCGGTTGCCGACGGCCGCCCAGATCGACGCCGCCTCCCGCAACCGTGGCAGCTCCTTCGCCGGGTCCGGCGCCGCCAGGGCGCGCAGCTCGAGCGCCTCGGCCAGGCCCGCCCGGTCCCGACGGGTGCCGGCGGCGGCGGCCGCGGCGGCCGCGAAGCCCGCCGCCGGCTCGCGCTCGCCGGCGGCAAGCGCCACCCAGCCGGCGGCGAGCTGGGCCTCGACCCAGGCCATGCCGGGCCCGTAGCCGATCGCACGGTCGGCCAGCTTGGCCGCCAGCTCGGGCTCGTCGCCGGCCAGCACCCTCGAGAGGCCGGCGAGCGCCGGCACCAGGCCCTGGAGGTCGCCGGCCCGCTCCGCGAAGCCGACGGCCTCCTCGTAGGCGGCCCTCGCCAGCGCCAGGTCGCCCCGCTCCCGGTACACCATGCCGAGGTCGCCGAGCGGGTAGGCGACCCTGCGGCTGCCCAGCCGCTGGTAGGTCACCTTGGCCGCCTCGAGCTCGACGATCGCCTCGTCGAGCCGGCCGAGGCCGAGCTGGGCCTCGCCCCGGTTGGTCTGCGCCAGGGCGAGGACTGCGGCGTAGCCGGACAGCTCGGCCAGCCGCATCGCGGCCTCCAGCTCGACCAGCGCCTCCGCGTAGAAGCCCTCCTCGGTGCTGCGGGAGCCCAGGTTGGCACGGATGCGGGCGAGGTGGAGGACGTCCTGGGCCCGCTCGGCCGCCTCCAGCGCGCGCAGGTAGTGGGCGTCGTTGGCGGCCCGATCGCCCTCCAGCGCCGCCAGCATGCCCATGGCGGTATGGGCGGCCGCGAGGGCGTGGTCGTCACCGCAGGCCGTGGCCGCGTCGAGCGCCCGCTGCGCCGCGGCGCGGCAGGCGTCCGCCTCGTTCCGCAGGAAGTGGACCGTGGCCGTCCAGGCCAGCAGCTGCGCCTGGTCGGCGTCGGGCGCGCCGTCCAGCCGCGCCCGCCGGAAGACCTCCAGGGCCTGGTCGAGCTCGGCCCGCATGTAGTGGATGAGGCCGGTGCGCCATGCCAGCCCCGGCGCCAGCTCCCGCTGCTGGCCGGCGGCGCGGCGGAAGCACTCGAGGGCGCCCTGCCAGTCGCCCTTGACCTGGCGGGCCTCGCCCTCGACCTGCTCGATGGCGGTGCTGCGCAGCTCGGCCGGCAGCCCCGCGGCGGCCGCCACCACCCCGTCGGTCGCGCCGGAGGCGAGCATGGCCGGGCCGTGCTCGACCAGGAAGGCGGCCGTCGCCGGCGGGTCCTCGCAGGCCACCGTCGACGCCAGCGCCTCCTCGAGGTGGCCGCCCGCGGCCAGCCAGGCCGCCGCCCGCCGGTGCAGCGCCCGCAGCTCGCCGGGCTCCAGCGGCATCGAGGCGAGCGCGACCTCGCGGACCAGGTCGTTGAGGACGAACCAGCCCTCCACGGTGGAGCGCGGCTGGAGGAACAGGCCGCGGCGGGCCACCCGGGCCAGCATCCCCGGGTCGGCCGGGACGTCGAGGGCCCGGCACAGCTCGGCGGTGAACCGGCGCAGGGGCGCGACCCGGCGGACCAGCTCCCGCAGGACCGGGTCCTCGCCGGCCAGCACCTCCTCGGCGAGGTAGGCGAACAGCAGCCCGCCCGGCCGGCGCAGCGCCGCCAGGCTCGACGCCCGCTCCCGCGGGCGCTGGCGGCGCAGCGACTCGGCCGCCAGGCAGGTCGCCGCCGGCCAGCCACCGGTCATCCGGTGCAGGGACTCGCCGAGCTCGCGCCCGTCCGGGCCGAGCACGGCCGCCAGCAGCTCCCCGGTCTCCTCCTGGCCGAGCGCGAGCAGCGCCCCGTCCAGCTCCAGCACCTGGCCGCGGCCGCGCAGCCGCTGGATCGGGAACGGCGGCTCGACCCGCGACGACAGCACCAGGTGGAACGGGGCCGGCGCGTGCCTGGCCAGCCCCTCCACGAGCCGGGCCGGTGGCCCGCCGGGCGCCAGCTCGTGGACGTCGTCGAGGATCAGCACCAGGTCGCCGCCGAGCCGAAGCTCCAGCGCCTCGCCGAGCGCGGCCGCGAAGCCGTCGGCGCGGGCCAGCTCGTCGGTGTCGGGCCCCAGCGAGGAGGCCAGCACCGTGCCCAGCTCGTCGGGAAGGTTCGGCAGGCGCAGGCGGAGCGCGTCCACCAGCCCGCGCAGGAAGGTGGGCAGGCTGGCGTCCTCCGGCTGCAGCGAGTACCAGGCCGAGTGGACGCGCGCCGCCCAAGCGGCCAGCAGGGTCGACTTGCCGAAGCCGGCCCCGGCCACCACGGTGGTGAGGCGCCGGGCACCGACCTCGTCGAGGCGGCGGAGCAGCTCCGGGCGGTCGACCCAGGCGGCCGGCAGCACCGGCGGCAGGATCTTGCTCGCCGGCGTACGGGGCTGGGACGTGGTCGCTGCGGCCAGCGCCACCACTCCTCGGTACCGATGCCTCTGGTGCTGGGAGAGTCTCTCCCAGCGGCGGCCCTACGCCAAGGGTTCGCCCTCCCGGTCCAGGCCGGCGAACAGGTCGGTCTCGTGGTCTCCGGACGGCACCGGGGTCCGGGCCAGGGTGAAGTCCTCCCAGGGGTAGACCCCGGCCACCACCTCGTCGGGGATGGCGAACCAGAAGCTGTTCGGGTCGACCTGGGTGGCGTGAGCGATCAGCGCGTCGCGGCGCCGGCCGAGCCAGCGGGCCACGTCCACCTGGGTGGTGACGACCGGGTCGGGCCCCTCGTCCTCCTCCCAGCGCTTCAGCCAGTCGGCGAACGGGGTCTCGATGCCGCGGGCCACCGCCGCGGCATGGATCACCTCCAGCCGGCGGCGCGTGAAGGTGGCGTGGTAGTAGAGCTTGAGCGGCTGGAACGGCGGCCCGGCGTCGGGATAGCGACCCGGGTCGGCCGCTGCGTCAAAGGCGGCGACCGACACCTCGTGGGTGCGGATATGGTCGGGGTGCGGGTAGCCGCCGGACTCGTCGTAGGTCAGCACGACCTGCGGCCGCTCCTGGCGGATGATCGCGACCAGGCGGCCGGTCGCCTCGTCGAGGGGGGCGTTGGCGAAGGCGTCCGGGTGGCCGTTGGCGTCGCTGTCGGCCATGCCGGAGTCGCGGTAGCCGAGCCAGTGATGGGCGCTCACGTCGAGCTCCTCGAGCGCCTTTGCCAGCTCCTGGCGGCGTAGCTCCGGCATGCGCTCGAGCACGCCCGGCCGGTCCATCGCCGGGTTGAGGATCTCGCCGGCCTCCCCGCCGGTGCAGGTCACGATCACCGTCCGCACGCCCTCGTCGGCGTAGCGGGCCATGGTGCCGGCGCCCTTGGACGACTCGTCGTCGGGATGCGCGTGGACGGCGAGCAGCGTACGGGGCACCGGCGAGCACCTTTCGCGTCGGGTTGGGACCAAGAGGGTAGCGAACCAGGTGGATCGCCGTCCTCACCGCCGTCGGCGCCAGGGGAGCCGGGAGCCGCAGATGCCGTGGACGGCGACGACGGCGCCGATGGCGATCAGCACGTCGCCGACGCTGAACACGTTAGCGAGCGGCCAGCCGCGCGGGATGGCGAAGACGTCGCCGAGGAAGGCCAGCCGCGGGTCGGCCAGGACGGCCGAGTTCGCGAATCCCGGCGGGTCGAGCGGCAGCCCGGCGGCGGCCAGCGCGGCCCGCGACGCCGGCATCACCCCGCCGTTCACGCCGATCGCCAGCAGGTTGGCGGCGGCCCCGAGCCCGACCAGCGGCATGCCGGGCAGCCGCCGGTTGGCGACCAGGAACGCACCGGCGACCAGGTAGGAGGCGACATGCAGCGGCGGGCGCAGCCGGCCGGGGACGCCTGGCAGGTCGAGGGCGACGACCTGCATCGCCAGCGCGGCCGGCAGCAGCCAGGGCAGGCGCAGGCGCACCTCGGCCAGCGCCCCGAGGCGGCCGCCCAGGAGGGGGACGGCGAGGGCGCTCGCCAGCACGATCGCGACCAGGAACATGCCGCCCCAATGCCGACATCGACTCCACCGACCCCGGAACCCCCTCAGGGTCCGCAGACCCCCGGCCGCAGCAGTATATCGACATGGGTTTGTTCGTAATGAATAGACGCTTCGTTCACTTTGGGTATACTAGCGACTGCTGGGCTCGAGGAGGGGGGTTTCCGACGTGAGGCTCGTGAGGCGTCTGGCCCGGATCGGTGAGCTGGGGCTGGTGCTCGCCGCGTCGGTCACCGCGCTCGGCGCTCCACGCAAGTGGAGCTGAGGACGCGAAGGCGGGCGACCAGGTTGCGACCACCGACGAGGCGGGCGGCCGCCCTGGCCGCCCGTCGGCGCGTCGCGGCCTATACGGCGGTGGTGGCCGTGCTCGGCCTTGCCATGCTGCTGCTGGCGGTTCCGACCGCCGCCCGGGCGGCCGGGATCTCCCCCGGCCCGGTGCTGATCCTGGTCCTGCTGGTGCTGGCCGCCGAGCTGATGCCGATCGAGCAGGACCCGGTTGGTCGGGACTCGACCACCATGTCCCAGCCGTTCGCGTTCGCGCTGGTGCTCGGTTGGGGAGTGGCCGCCGGCGTGGTCGCGCTGGGGCTCTGCTCGGCCCTGGCCGACCTGCTCGGCGGCAAGGCGGTCCGCAAGGTGCTGTTCAACTCCGCCCAGCTCGCGCTCTCCCTCGGCGCCGCCGGTGGTGTGTACGGGCTGCTAGGCGGCGACCGCGGTCCCGGCCCGGTGGGGCTGGCGGCGTTCGGCGCGGCGGCGCTGACGTTCTTCCTGGTCAACAACGTGCTCGTCGAGGCCGTCTTCGTCTTCGCCGACGGCGCGCCGGCCTGGGAGGAGGCCCGCCAGGGGGTGGGCGTGCGGGCCTGGACCTCGTCGATGCTGCTCGGCATGGCGCCGATCGTGACGGTGGTGGCGGATCGCAGCCTCGAGCTGGTGCCGATCCTGGCCCTGCCCACCGTGGCGGTGTACCTCACCTGCCGCGGCGCGATCCGGGCCGATCGGGAACGGGTGCTGGCAGAGGCGGCCGCCGAGCGGGCCACGGCGATGGCGGCCGAGCAGGCCCGGCTGGTCGAGGGCGAGCAGGCCCTCATCCGGCGGCTCCAGGAGAGCGACCGGCTCAAACGTGACCTGCTGGCGACCGTCTCCCCCGAGCTGAAGACACCGCTGACGGTGATCCTCGGCACGCTCGGCACGCTCAGCACCCGGGGCGCCGCGCTCGACCCGGCCGAGCGTCGCGAGTTCGTGGACATGGCGGTGCGTCAGGGCACCCGCCTGAAGGAGCTGATCGAGCAGCTCCTGCTCGCCGCCCGCTTCGAGCAGACCGGGCGCGAGCAGGCCGAGCGGCCGCTGGTCGACGCCGCCGCGGTGGCCCGCGAGGCGGGGCTGGCGGCCGGCGTCTGCCACCCGGACCGGCGTATCGACGTCACCGTCGGGGGCGTGCTGCCGGTGCGGGCGGCCCCGGAGGCGTTGTTGCAGGTGCTCGGCAACCTGCTGGACAACGCCGCCAAGTACTCCCCCGACGCCACCCCCATCCGCCTGGAGGCCAGCCGCGCCGGCGCGCTTGCCGTGCTGGCGGTCGAAGACGCCGGCCCCGGGGTCCCCGGCCCCGACCGCGACCGCATCTTCGAGCGGTTCACCCAGCTGGACTCCGGCGCCACCCGCCGGGCGGGTGGGGTGGGGTTGGGGTTGTACATCGCCCGCCAGCTGGCGCAGGCGCAGGGTGGGGAGCTGCTGGTCGGTGAGCCGGCAAGGCCCGGCGCCGGTGCCCGCTTCGAGCTGCGCCTGCCCGTGGCCGAGCCGACCTCCGACGACCTTCTAGCGTACGCGGCGTCCACAAGGTAACCTCGTGGTCCGTGCGGGCACCGAGCCCGCCTTTGCGTATTTCTGGGCCGGCGCGGCCGTCTCGCGGGAGGTGGAGCATGACCGCGACCAACTCGAACGACCCGCTCGCTCTGCTCGGCATCGACCACGTCGAGCTGTGGGTCGGCAACGCCCGGCAGGCGGCCCACTTCTACCGGACCGGGTTCGGGTTCGCCCCGGTCGCCTATGCCGGCCCGGAGACGGGCGTGCGCGACCGGGCCTCCTGGGTGCTGCAGCAGGGTGCCGTGCGCTTCGTGCTGACCACCGCGCTGCGTCCCGACTCGGAGGTCGCCGCCCACGTCGCCAGGCATGGCGACGGGGTCCGCGACGTCGCCCTGGCCGTGCCGGACGCCGCGCTCGCCTACCGGACCGCGGTGGAGCGCGGCGCCAGCGGGGCGGCCCAGCCGACCGACGACAAGGACGACCACGGCATCGTCCGCCGGGCCGCGATCGCCACCTACGGCGACACCGTCCACTCGCTGATCGACCGCTCCGGCTACCAGGGGCCGTTCCTGCCCGGCTATGTCGCCTGGACGTCGGTGCCCGACGCGCTGCCGGCGGCCGGCCTGGAGGCCATCGACCACGTGGTCGGCAACGTCGAGATGGGCAGGATGAACCAGTGGGTCCGCTTCTACGAGCGGGTCATGGGCTTCACCCAGCTCGTCCACTTCAGCGACGAGGCCATCTCCACCGAGTACTCGGCGCTGATGTCCAAGGTCGTCTGGGACGGCGAGGGGCGCATCAAGTTCCCCATCAACGAGCCGGCCGAGGGCCGACGGCGGTCCCAGATCGACGAGTACCTGGACTTCTACGGCGGCCCGGGGGTCCAGCACATCGCCATCCAGACCGGCGACATCGTCCAGAGCGTCCGGGCGTTGCGGGCCCGCGGGATCGAGTTCATGCGGGTGCCGGACGCCTACTACGGCGATCTGGCGGAGCGGTTCGCCGACCTCGACCTCGACCTGGGGAGCCTGGAGGAGTTGGGCGTGCTGGCCGACCGCGACGACGAGGGATACCTGCTGCAGATCTTCACCAAGATGGCGCAGGACCGGCCGACGGTGTTCTTCGAGTTGATCGAGCGGCACGGCGCCCGCGGCTTCGGGGAGGGGAACTTCAAGGCGCTGTTCGTCGCCCTGGAGCGCGAACAGGCGCTCCGCGGCAACCTGTAGGCCAACCCGGATTCGTATCGGCACGGCGGCCGGCGCGAAAAGGGCTCTCTTCTCCGTTCCGAGCCCCTGCGATTCCCGCGCCAGCCAAGGAGGTCCAGCGACCATGTCCCAGCCAACCAGCGAGCGCGGCATCACCTACCTGACCGAGGAGGCCTACGAGCGGCTCTCGACCGAGCTGCACGAGCTCAAAACCGAGGGGCGCGAGCGCATCTCCCAGCAGATCGGTCAGGCCCGCGAGCACGGGGACATCCGTGAGAACGCCGACTACGACGCCGCCAAGAACGAGCAGGGGATGATGGAGGCACGCATCCGCCAGCTCGAGGCGCTGCTCAACTCGGCGGTGGTTGGCGAGGCCGCGGCCAGCGGCGTGGCCGGTCCGGGCACGGTCGTCCGGCTGGAGATCGCGGGCGAGGAGGAGATCTACTTCCTCGGCAGCCGCGAGGAGGCCATCGACGGCATGGACGTGCTGAGCGTGCAGTCGGCCCTCGGCCAGGCGGTGAGCGGCCGCAAGGCCGGCGAGGAGTTCAGCTACACCACCCCCACCGGCCGCGAGCTGCCGGTCAAGCTGCTCCAAGCCGAGCCACGCCACTGACCGCGCCCAGCCCGGCAAGGCCGGGAGTCGGATTCGGCCTGGTCGGGTGCGGGCGCTTCGGAGCGGCGATCCTTGACGCCGCCCGGGGGCTGCCGGGGCTCGAGCCGGTGGCAGTGGCCGACCTGGACCCCGACCGGGCCGCGGCGCTGGCCGCCGCCCACCGCCTGGACGCCGTCGACCCGCAACGGCTGCTCGCCGACGACCGGGTGGAGATGGTGGCGATCGCCACCCCACCGGCCGACCACGCCCGGCTGGCGCTGGACGCGCTGGCCGGCGGCCGGCACGTGTTCTGCGAGAAGCCGCTGGCGACCCGGCTGGAGGACGCCACCGCGGTGCTGCGGGCGACCGCCCGGCCGGGCGTGCCCCGGCTCACCGTCGACTACGTGCTGCGCCGCAACCCCCTGTACGCGCTGCTCGGCCGGCTGCAACGTGAGCTGTTCGGCCCGGCGCGGCGCTTCGCCTGCGAGGACCTGGCCAGCGACGAGCACCTCGGCCCCGACCACTGGTTCTGGGACCGGGAGGTGAGCGGCGGCATCCTGGTCGAGCACGGCGTGGACCTCTTCGACGCCTGCGCCTCGCTGCTCGGCTCGCAACCCGAGCTGGTCCAGGCGGTCGAGGCATCCAAGCCTGGCGGGCCGGTCGACACCGTGATCGCGACGGCGCGCCACCCGGGCGGGGCGACGGCCAGCTTCGCTCACGCCTTCGCCCGCCCCGCGCGGGCCGAGCTCCAGTGGACCACCCTGGACTGGGGGACCGCCCGCGCCACGCTGGCCGGCTGGATCCCGGTCGAGCTGCAGCTCGACGCCTGGGCCGGCGGGCCGGCGCTGGGCATGCTCCAACGGCTGGCCGCCGACTCCGCCGCGACCCTGGCCGTCCCCGGCTACCGGCCGAGCGGCGCCGAGCGGCTCCGGGTCGAGCTGCTGGAGCTCGCCAGGCAGCCGGGCGGCGATCATCACCTGCGGCTGTGGGCGACCCTCGGCGGCGCGACGGCCAAGGCCCGCGTCTACCGCGAGAGCGTCCGCGCCGGCCTGGCCGACCTGCTGGCGGCGATCACCGACGGCGGCCAGCCGGCGGTCTCCCCCGCCGACGGCTGGCACAGCCTGGCGGTCGCCCTCGCCGCCCAGGGCTCCGCCGACACCGGCGCGGCGGCACGCCCGGCTGCCCTCCCGCCCGACCTGGCGGCAGGGCAGCCAGCGGTCGGCGGGTCGCCACCGTGAGGCCGCCGCCCGTGACCCCGGCGATCGCGTGGCGCCCCGCCTGGCCGACCCCGTGGCCGCAGGTGAACCGTGCCGTCGAGCGCCTGCGGGACGGCGTGGAGGACGCGCTCGGCGCCAGGCTGGTCGGCCTGTACCTGTGCGGCTCGCTGGCCCTCGGGGGCTTCGACCGGGGCTCCAGCGACGTCGACGTCCTGGTCGCCACCGCCCGGATGCCGTCCCAACCGGCGGTCGAGCGGCTGGCCGCCCTGCACGCCTCCCTGAGGGCCGCCGGCGGCTGGACGGCCAGGCTGGAGGCGGTGTACCTGCCGGTCGCGACGCTGCGCCGCTACGACCCTGCGGACCGGCGCCGCTACCCGATCGGTGCGGGCGACCGGGACTTCGCCCTCGGCGGGCAGGCCCCGACGTGGGTGCTCGACCGCTGGATCGCGCGCGAGCACGGCCTGGTGGTCGCCGGCCCGCCCCCGCCGACCCTGATCGACCCGATCGCGCCCGCGCAGCTCCGGGTGGCGGCGCGGGCGAACCTGCTGGACTTCTGGGCCGGCCAGCTCGACGGGCCGGACCCGGCCTGGCTGCGGCCCCGCAACTACCAGGCATTCGCGGTCCTCAGCCTGTGCCGGGCCCTGTACTGCCTGGAAAACGGCGTGGTGGTCTCCAAGCCGGCGGCGGCCGCGTGGGCGAGCCGGCGCTTCGACCCGCCCTGGCCGGAGCTGGTCGCCAGGGCCTCGAGCTGGCGCGCGGACCCGCATCCCGACGACGACGGTCTCGCCGACACCCTGCGCCTGGTCGCCGACGCCACCGCCAGAGCAAGGGCGGACGGCTGAGCCCTACGGGCGGTAGACCGTGCGGCGCTCGCCGCTGACCCGCTCGATGGCGGGCGGCCCGTCGGCGGCGGGGCTGCGGGCGAGCACGGTGGTCGGGCGGACGACCAGCACGACCCGCGCGGCGGCGTCGGGCATCGGCGCGTCGGGGTCGACGCCGTAGCGCGCGCGCAGCTTCCGGTAGAAGGACCCACCCGAGTCGTCCTCGACCGCCTCGACGACGCCGCGGACCTCCAGGTACCGCTGCGGGTCGGCGGGATCGGTGATCGACAGGGCGATGCGCGGCTCCGCCTGCAGGTTGCGGAACTTCTGCCTGGTGCGGGTGTGGGTCAGACGGAGCCGGTCGCCGTCCCATCCGAACCACATCGGGCTGGTCTGCGGCCCCCCGCTGGTGTCGACCGTGGCCACGTGCGCGGTCAGCGGCCGTTCGAGCAGGTCCCGATGGCTGTCGGGGACCTGCGGCACGGACTGGTCCATCAGCTCACCTCCACTACCGGTCGGCGAGGCCGAGGAGGACGCCGTCCAGGATGTCGGTCTCGCTGGCGATCACCCGCTGGAACCCGAAGGTCCGCACCAGCTCGTCCAGCAGGAGCGCGCCGGCGGCGATCACGTCCTCGCGTCCCTTGGCCATGACCGGGATGGCCGCCCGCTCGGCAATGGTCATGGCGGCCAGCTTCTCGGCGACCGCCGCGATCTCGGCCGCGCTCAGCGCGGACCGGTGGATGCGACGGGGGTCGTAGGCGTCGAGGCCGAGGCCGATCGCCGTGACCGTGGTGATCGTGCCGGCCACCCCGATCACCCGCTCGGCCGAGGCCGGGTCCAAGGTCTCGGCCACCCGGGCGAGGTGCGCGGCGGCGTCGTCCCGCAGCGCCGCCACCTCGGCGGCGGTCGGCGGGTCGGTGTGGAGATGCCGCTCGTGCAGGCGAACGCAGCCGATGTCGAGCGACACCACGGCCTCGGGGTTCCGACCTCCCAGGATCAGCTCGGTGGAGCCCCCGCCGATGTCGACGACCAGGGTGCGCCCGCCGCCGGGAAGGTCGTGGGTGGCGCCGCGGTAGGCGGTGGCGGCCTCCTCCTCGCCGCTGAGCACCTCCGCCTCCACCCCCAGCAACGCGCGCACGCCGTCGAGGAGCTCTCGCCGGTTGCCGGCGTCCCTGGTGGCGCTCGTCGCCACCACCCTGCGGCGCTGGACGCCCAGCCGACGGCAGGTCGCGGCGTAGGCGGCGAGCACGTCGAGGGTGGCGCGCAGCGCCGCCGGGTCGAAGCGCCCGGTCCGGTCCACGCCCTTGCCGAGCCGGGTGATGATCATCTCGCGGGCGAGCTCGGCGACGACCCGGCCGCCTTCCACGTCGGCCACCAGCAGCCGGGTGGAGTTCGTCCCGACGTCCACCGCGGCCAGCCGCATGGCCGTCACAGCTCCGGGCCGGGCAGGGGGTCCGGGGGGCTCGAGCCCAGCCCCCCGGTGGACGGAGCATCGACGCAGGGACCGGGGCAGTCCACCGGGTCGACGGCCTGGCCGACGATGCGGCCGACCGGGTCGGCGCCGGTGGCGACATGGTGGGCGTAGAGCGCGTGCAGGCACTTGACGCGACCTGGGAGGCCGCCGACGCCGGGGTCGCCATCCAGGCGGTCCATGACGTCACGCTGGGCCAGGTAGCTCGCATGAGCGGCGGCGTGGGCCCGCGCGAGGTCGGGCTCGGCGGCGACCCGCTCGGACAGGCGGGCGTTCCACCCGGCCGCCTCCAGCCGACCCACCGCCACCCGCGCGGCCGGGCAGGCGAGCCAGTACAGGGTCGGGAACGGCGTGCCGTCGGGGAGGCGCGGTGCGGTGCGGACCACCGCCGGAAGGCCGTAGCGGCAGCGGGCGGCGACCGCCACCGAGCCGCGGACGTCGCGGCCGATCTGGGCCTGGATGAGGCGGCGCTCGGTTGGGCCGGCCTCGGGCAGCGACGCCGCCCAGCCGGGCTCGGCGCGCGGATCGGTCACCAGGAGATCGTCGACCGGGCCGCGCCAGGCGAGCCGCAGCGGGTCGGGGAGGGCGGAGGGATCGGGCCGGGACGGGGACCGGGTCGGTGTGCGTGACACCGACCTACCCGCGCCTGCCCTCGCGCTGGCGTTTGACGTCGACCAGGCGTTCTTCGCTGGACCGCATGAACCGCTTGAGCTTCTGCTCGAACTCGGGGTCCTTGCCGGCCCTGCGGGGCCGCGCCACCTCTGGCTGCCAGTCGGGGGCGGCCTGCTTGATGGACAGGTCGATCTTGCCGTCTTCCTTGACACCGACGACCTTGACGGTGACCGTGTCGTCGATGCGAAGGTGCTCCTCCACCGAGCGGACGTAGTTGCGGTCGATCTCGGAGATGTGGACGAGACCCGTCTCGCCGGACTCGAGGCGGATGAAGGCTCCGTAGGGTGCGATCCGAACGACGGTGCCTGGGACAATGGCCCCGATCTCGGCACTCATGCTTGCGACCAGCGCTCCTCTCTAGGGACAACAGGGCCGAAGACGCTCGGCCCGACGTCATCGTAGGGATGGCCGTCCGGGAGCGTCAACAAATTCACGAGCTGCCTGCTTAGGGCGGCTCGTGCGGGTTCAGCGGAACCAGCCGCTGAGCCGCTGCCAGGCCCGCTGGTACCAGGGCGGCTTCGGCTCGGGTGGGGGCGGCGGCGCCGGTGCCGGTCGGGTGGTCGGCGGCGTGCCCGTCACGAGCCAGGCCTCCTCGCCCGGCTCGACGAGCTGGAAGTCGCGCTTGGCGAGCTGCTCGACGTAGGCCGGGTCCTTGAGCCGGGCGCGCTGCTGCTCCAGACGCTGGTTCTCGGCCTTGAGGGCACGCTGCTTGTCCTGGAGCCGTTGGATGCGGTCGGCCTGGGAGACGTACTGGCGCAGCGGGTACACGGCCGTCGCGGCGAGCGCGAACATGACCAGCAGCAGCAGCGCGCCGCGCGGGGTGAGGCCGAGCGGCGGACGGCTCTGGCCGCCGGCGAGCTTCATGTGCTGGGTTGCTGGTAGGTGCGGGGGTAGGCGCGGCGGCCGAGGTAGCGGGCGCTGTCGCCCAGCAACTCCTCGATGCGGAGTAGCTGGTTGTACTTGGCGACCCGGTCGGTGCGGCACGGCGCGCCGGTCTTGATCTGCCCGGAGCCGACCGCCACGGCGAGGTCGGCGATGGTGGTGTCCTCGGTCTCGCCGGAGCGGTGGCTGACCACCGTGGCGTAGCCGTTGCGATGAGCCAGCTCGACCGCGTCGAAGGTCTCGGTGAGGGTGCCGATCTGGTTGACCTTGATGAGGACCGCGTTGGC
>Ga0210378_10000423_pt1 | contig 21468 bp, 21 predicted proteins | sample PLM1_60_b1redo_FD_155465 | JGI IMG/M metagenome (GOLD analysis project Ga0210378, IMG submission 155465) | Groundwater sediment microbial communities from an aquifer in East River, Colorado, USA - PLM1_60_b1 redo | ecosystem: Environmental > Terrestrial > Soil > Riparian zone | place: USA: East...
CGAGGGTTGGCTGACCTCCGACCGCAAGGGCCGGCGGGTGCGCTGGGCCCTGACCCCGCCCGGCAGGCGGCTGCTCACCGAGGGCGCCGAGCGCATCTACGGCTTCGGCCAGCAGGCCCGCGCGTGGGACCGCCGCTGGCTCGTGCTCATCGCCTCCGTCCCCGAGGCCAAACGCGAGCTGCGGCACCGCCTGCGCACCCGCCTGAGCTGGGCGGGCTTCGGCTCACCCTCCCCCGGCGTGTGGGTCAGCCCGAACACCGCCAGCGAGCACGAGGCCCAGGTGATCCTCACCGAGCTTGGGCTAGCCGATGGTGCGATGTCGTTCACCGCTCACTACGGCACCATCGGGCGGCAGGAGTCCATCACCCGGCAGGCCTGGGACCTCGACGCCATCGCGCGGCGCTACGAATGCTTCATCGACGAATTCACCGGCCAGCACCCCGCCGCCGGGGACGCGACTTTGGTCGCACAGACCCGCTTGGTGCACGAATGGCGCCGTTTCCCCTTCCTCGACCCGCAGTTGCCAGCCGAACTCCTGCCGGCCCGTTGGAGCGGCACCATGGCTGCGCAGCTCTTCCACCGTAAGCACCTCGAGTGGCGACCAGAAGCACAGCGGCACTGGAATTCGTTGGTGGGTTCTGTTTAAAGAACGGCTTCGGACGGAGGGTTTGGGGGCTTTTGGCTCGGTTTTGGGCGGCCGGCTTGCGTCGGGGTGCTGGACAAGGCCCAAGACCAGACCGCGCCGCAGCTGCGGCAGGCGCTCAAGCGCGCGGTGCTGCGGGTGGACCCCGACGGTGCGCAGGCCCGCCACCAGCAGCGGCGCCAGGACCGGCGGATCGTGGTCTCACCAGCCGAGGACGGCATGGCGGAACTGTTCGCCTACCTGCCGGCGCCGGCCGCCATCACCATCTACGACACGGTGAACGCCCTCGCCCGCCGCGCGGCGACGCCGGGTGATCGGCGCAGCGCCGAACAGCGCCGCGCCGACGCCTTCGTGGACCTGGTATTGGGCGAGCAGACCACCGGACCGGTCACCCGGCCCTCGGAGAAATGCGAGCTGGACCAACCGCACCGAATACCCCGAGGGTCGCATCTGCGCCGGCACCATGGACACCTATGTGTTCACCACCACCAACTGAAACACCGCAGCACCTGGCGCGGCGATCGGCTGGCCAATGGTGACTACTGGTGACTGAGCCCGGCCGGCAAATCGTATATCCGCCGCGCCGAAACCGTCGCCGAACCGGACCCGGCACCCCGTCACCGCCATGGAGTACACCGAACCGCCGCCATTCTAGAGAATCGCATCAGTTCATATACGGCAGGGGCGCGCCGACCAGGACGTCGGTGACGCACACCGGATTTTGCGCGCGGATCAGCAGCTCGTCGAAGCCGCCGTCGACGACGAGGTACATGTGGTGCACGCCGGCCTGGAAGTGCACCGGGATCTCCTGCGCGGGCAGCGCCACCTTGCCATCGGACCCGTGCTGGGAGTAGTAGCCGATCTCCATGACCCGCCGGCGGCCCGCGGTGCGCGCGGTCAGCGGTACCCGCGTGCTGGTGTCCGCCTGCAGGAGGTAGCCGCAGTCCTTGACCGGCCCCGGCTGGGATCCGACGGCCTCGACCAGGCCGATACGCCGCGGCGTGCCGCCGTTGTCCAGCATCCGCAGCTCGTCGGTTGGCCGGTCGAACGGGAACCCGAGCGGCGCGAAGACCCGCGAGGCCATGGCGTTGTCCCCGAACAGCGCAACGAGCACCTCGGGGGAGACCGGGGTGTCGTACAGCATGAGATCGGGTTCCAATGCATAGGCGGCGCGCACGTTCTCCACGTAGTCCCGCGCGGCCAGGTGGCGTTCCTGTGGCACCGCGCCGGCGATGCTCAACGCTGCCCCCACGCCGAGCGCCAGCACCAGGGCCAGCGGCACCGCCACCCGCGTCAGGCTCGCGGACCAGGAGCGCGGCGGCTCGGGCTCGGCGGCACGGGCCCGCGGTGGCAGCACCGCGAGGGCGGCGAACACGGCGGCGACCGGCAGCGCGTCGGCGATGTAGCGCGGGTCGGTGCCGATGAGCGCGCCGAACGGGCCGAGCCGGGTGAAGGCCACCAGGCCGACGGACACCGCGAGGTAGCCGGCGAGCACGGTCCACGCCACGGCGGCCCGCAGCCGGTTGCGCCACAGGCCGGCGAGCACGACCGCGGCCGACGCCGTCCAGGCGATCACCAGGACGTGCAGCGGCGGCGGCGCGAGGCCGGCGAGGCCGACCCAGTCGCCGTTCCACGGTCCGCCGTAGGCGGCGGGCAGCAGCGTGTCGCCGATCATGTTCCGGACCAGGGTGCCGAGGTCGCCGACGGTCGGCCGTGGGCTGTCCTCCATCGGCGCGTACACCAGGTGCACCAGCGCGTAGCCGGCGAAAACCAGCCCGTGCGCCAGCCACAGCCACGGATGGCCGCGCAGCGTGGCCCGCAGCCGCCCGGCGAGCCCACCGTCGGCGAGCACCAGGGTCAGCCCGACGATGATCGGCTGGATGAGCACGGCCTTCTCCCAGAAGGCCAGGCCGAACGCGACGAACAGCAGTGACTGCGCGGCCCGCCAACTGCTCGGCCGCTGCAGGTGTGCCACGTGCGCGTTGAGCGCGCCGAACAGCGCGAGCACCAGCGGCAGCAGCTGCAGCGCGTAGGCCCACCACATGGACATGACGAAGGTGATGGGCGAGAAGGCGACCACCGCGAACGGCACGAGGACCGCCCACCGGTGGCCGAACAGGCGCACCAGCAACCGCCAGCACAGCAGCAGTATGGCCGCCTGTAGCAGCACCACGACCAGCACGGCGGCCGGGTGGTTCAGCGGGGCGATCCTGGCCAGCAGCCAGCCCACCAGGAACGCCCCCGGCTGCACGTGGCCGTTGTAGTTGCGCAGCAGCAGGTGCGTGCCCGGCGGCTGGGTGGCGCCGAGGTAGAAGAAGACGAAGTCGTCCTGCCAGAAGAAGCCCCGCAGCAGCTCGATGCCGAACCACGTCAGCTGCGCCACCGCAAGCAGAGCCGCCACGATGTCCTGCGCTCGCCACCTGGCGATCGAGACCACCACGACGACCCGATCGGGCCGGGCGCGCTCGACCACCTCCGAACCGACCTCCGCTGCCACGCAGGACACCGTATTGGACTCCGGCTACACCGCGGGACGCCTGCTGTAGCCGGGGAAGTTGCCGAACAGCCGCTCGTCGTCCGGGCCGAGGGTGACGGCGTGCACGAGGTGCTCGCCGCCGACGAAAGCACCCTTCCACGAGCCGCCGCGTCCACCGAAGGGCTCGTCACGGTCGCCGCGGGACCGGGGCTTGTTGATGCCGACCTTGAACGCCTGCACGGACTCGGCGAGCTGCTCGGCGACATCGGCGTCGTCGCAGGCGATGGACGCAACCAGCGCGCCGTTGGAGGCGTTCATCTGGGCGAGCAGCTCGGCCTCGGTGTCCACCACGACGATGGTGTCCACCGGCCCGAACGGCTCCTCGTGCATCAGCCGGCTGGCGCCCGGCGGGGCCAGCAACGCGGTCGGGGCGACGTAGGCGCTGCTGTCCTGGCCGTCGACGAACCGCCCGTGCGCCAGCGTGCCGCGGTAGAGCGGCACCGCGCCGCGGTGCAGGGCCTCGTTCACCTTGTCCCGCAGCTCCTTGGCCTTGGCCGCGGTGATCAGCGGCCCGAAGTCCAGCACCGGCAGCTCGGTCTCACCGGCCTCGGTGTCCACGGCCAGCGGGTGCCCGAAGCGCACGGAGCTCACCACGGGCAGGTAGGTGGCGAGGAAGGAGTCCACGAGGTCGCGCTGAACGACGAAACGCGGGTAGGCGGTGCAGCGCTGCTTGGCGTACTCGTAGCCCTTGCGCAGGTGCGCGGCCAGGCCGTCCCAGCCGGAGAAGTTCCAGATGCCCCAGCAGTTGAGGCCCTCCTGCTCGAGCATGTGCCGCTTGCCGGTGTCCACCAGCTGGGCGGCCACCTTGCCGCCGTTGGAGCGACCGCCGACGAAGGCGAGCGCGCCGATCTCCGCGGAGCGCACCAGCGCGTCGGACAGCGTCGAGCCGTCGCCGGACAGCAGCGTCACCGGCAGCCCGGCGTCGTGCATCAGGGCGTGCGCGACGGTCAGGCAGGCGGCGCCACCCTGGGTCGGAGTCTTGGCGATCACCGCGTTGCCGGCCAGCAGCTGCACCAGCTCGGCGTGCACCAGCACGCTCATCGGGTAGTTCCAGCTCGCGATGTTGCTCACCGGGCCGGACAGCGGGGTGCGCCAGTACGGGCGGCCCTCGGTGTCGTGCGCCAGCATGTCGTCGATCTGGTCGAGGTACCAGCGCACGCCGTCCAGCGCCCGGTCGACGTCGGCGCAGGCCAGCTTCCACGGCTTGCCGATCTCCCAGGCCAGCAGCAGCGCGAGGTCGTCACGGACCGCGGTCATCGCGTCGACGGCGGCGCGCACGGCGGCCTTGCGGTCGGCCAACGGCACCGACGACCATCTGGCGTGCTGCTCGGCGGCGGCCGCGACGGCCCTGCCAGCGGTGGGCCCGTCCAACTTGGGCAGGTAGCCGATGGTCGTCTGGTCGACCGCGGTGGTCAGCGGCGACGGCTCGCCGGAGTCCTGCCAGCGCCCCTCGTGCAGGTTGCGCAGCCGCTCGCCGTCGAACCCGCCAGGGGCGACCTTGCCCACGCGCTCCAGGATGCTCGACCACGTCGCGTACTCAGGGACGTTGAGGCCCACTGTGCCCTCCTTCAACCAGTCCCCCGTTGGCTGGGATGGTGCCACAGGAAACGGCCGTTTTCCCGAGAAGTGACGAGGACCAGACAGTCCGCTGGACCGCACTCAGCCGGCCGCCTGGTCCACCAGGGTCGGGTCGACCGCCCTGACGAGGTCGTCGACGATCGGGTCGTCGAGCGATTCGAGGACGCACCCCCGCAGCGTGAGGTTCGCCACCGCCCAGCCCGAGTACAGCGCGGCGGCGTCCCGGTCGTAGCGATCAGGGTCAACTGCGTGCTGCCCTCGGTGATCGACACCCCGGCCAACCGCAGCTGGATGTCCGCGGACGCGGTGGCGCGCGCCCTGTCCCCGCCGCCATCGACCGGATCGTGGCGTTCCTCTGCTCGGCCGGCGCCGCCCCGATCAGCGGCGCGTAGCGGCGGGCTACGCCCGCCGGTGTGAGTGGCGATGGGGGTCATAGTGCCCTTTGCCACTCACGAGGCGCCGAAGGCGCCTGGCCCGCATTTTGACTCCAGCACGCTCCAGCAGACTCCAGAACGGCCCGCCTGCCATCCCGAGCGGTGATTAGATAGCCGGCCGGTCGAATACGGCCACGGTGAGAAAGGAACCGGTCGGATGATCAGTAGAAGTCGTCGCTTTGGCACGAGTCTGGTCGCTCTCGGGCTGCTGGCAGCGGCGCTGTTCGCGGTCCAGTCGCTCGCCACTCCCGGCACGGCCGAGGCCCGCTGCAACGGCGTGACCAAGCCGGTGCGGTCCAACTTCGTCTGGGGCGGGGTAGAGCGCGTCTCGGAGACTCCACGCACCAACACATGCGATGGAAACCAAACCTACACGGCAACCCTCCGCGATGAAGCACAGGATGGATACTGTGTTTCGGTCTGGTTTGAGGACGCCGGATACATTAGCCGGTCCTCGGCTGTTTGTGGCAACGGCAATTCCCTGGTCTTTCAATATACTGATATCAACGGCAATTCATATTCGTACGAGTGGTTCTGCGTGCACCCTGCCTCCCACCCCGGCGATATTGCGGCATGCGGCTGGGGCGGCGCGGTGGACGGTTATGGCGTGAACCACGGCTACTGAGAGCATTGCTGTAGCTGCCGGAGCTTTGCCCTGAGCTGGTCGGCGTCGGGGTGGTCGAGTTCGTCGAGCATGGCCAGGGCCTGCAGCCACGCATCGCTGGCGGCGTCCGGCTCGCCCGCCGCGAGCCGGACGTCGCCGAGCCGGCCGAGCGTGTCTGCTTCGTGATGGCGTTCGCCGATCCGTCGAAATATGGTCAAGGCGGTCTGGTAGCAGTCGATTGCCTGTGGGTAGTCGCCAAGACGGCCGTGGATGTAACCGATGCTGCCCAACGTGTCCGCCTCGCCCATCCCGTCGTCGATCTCCCGAAGCAGGGCGAGGGCGCGCCGGCAGAAGGCGAGGGCCGTCCGGTGATTACTCAGGTTGGCATGGCACCAACCCGCGTTGTTCAGCGCCCTGGCCATCCCGGCCCGATGACCGGAAGTCTGGAACAATTCGATGGCCCGGTTGGCGTGTTCGAGCGCCTGGCCATAATCGCAGTGGCTTTCGAAAACTCCTCCGTAGGCCAGGTGGATATTGCCCTCAGCGGTGGGATTGTTCAGCCCGGCGAGGATGTCGAGCGCGGCCCGGAAGTGGGCGAGCGCGTCGTCGTATCGGCCGACACTGCGGTAGGCGAGGCCGATGGCACGATGCGCATGGGCCTGCCGGGCCGGGTCGGCAAGCCGCTGCGCCGCGGCCAGTGCGGCGGTTTGCGTCGCAGCCCAGTCGCGCCAGTGTCCTTGCCGGCGCAGGAATGGCACCAGCGTCCAGGCCAGTTGCCAAGTATGGCCGTCGAACCCGTAGCTGGCCGCCTCGTGAACGGCCGCGAGCAGTACCCGGTGTTCGGCCTCGAACCAGGCCATTGTCTGGCCCTGGTCGACGAGGATCTCCGAGGTGGACCCCGGTTCGGGCAACCTGAGCGTGATTGGTTCGCGGTGTGCGTCCAGGAGTGTGCTGGCGATGTAGGCGGTGTGCAGGTAGTGGTCGAGCAGCCGGTGCACCGCTTCGCGCCGCTGGTCGTCGGCGTCGTGCGTGCCGGCCAGCTCGGTGGCGTAGCCGCGCAACAGGTCGTGGAGGGTGTACCGGCCGGGGGCGTGCTCGGTGAGCAGGTGCGCGCCGGTCAGCTCGGCCAGCAGGGGCCGCACCTGCGGCAGCGCCAGGCCGGCGAGGCTGGCCGCGGCCGGTGCACTGAGATCGGGGCCGGGGTGCAGGCCGAGCAGCCGAAACAGCCGCGCCGCCCGGCCGCTCAGCACGCGGTACGACCAGGAGAACACGGTGCGCACGTCGGTGGCGGCGTCCTCGCCGGTGAACGCGTCGAGGCTGCCGTGCGCCGCGCGCAGCTCCGCGGCGAGCGCCGCCAGCGGCAATCCGGGGCGGGTGGCGGCGCGCGCGGCCACCACCGCGAGCGCCAGCGGCAACCGTCCGCACTCCTCGATGATCCGGTCGACGGCGGCCGGATCGGCGCCGACCTGCGCCGGCCAGAGTCGCCGGGCCAGTAACTGCCGCGCCTCGGCTGATGACAGCAGGTCCAGCATGACCGGGTGGGCGCCCTCGGCGGCAACCAGGCCGGACAGCCGGTTGCGGCTAGTCACCAGCACCAGGCAATCCGGTGCACCGGGCAGCAACGGCCGCACCTGCTCGGAGTCGCGCGCGTTGTCCAGCACCACCAGCACCCGCCGGTCGGCCAGCACGCTGCGATACAAGTCGACCTGGGCCTGCGGTGCGACCGGAATGCGCTGCGGCGGTACGCCCAGCGCGTCGAGGAACCCGCGCACCGCCGCGCCGGGGCTCATCGCCGCGCCGGCCCGGTCGAACCCGCGCAGGTTGACGTAGAGCTGCCCGTCCGGGAACCGCTGCGCCACGCGATGCGCCCAGTGCACCGCCAGCGCCGTCTTGCCGACTCGGGACTTTAGGTGTGGTTAGCCGTCCCGCTGGCGCTCAGCGAGGGCACGGAGCTGCTGGCGTAGGTCTTCGAGTAGCCAGCGACGGTGCCCGCCTGGCGTGACCATGGTCGGTACCAGGAGACCGCGGCGCGCGTAGTCGTTGATCGTGCGGCCGGAGATGCCCAGGAGCTTGCCGGCCTGCGTGCTGGTCAGCAGCTCATCGGACACGCTTCGACCGTATCCGCTGGTTACGACGTGTTCGGCTGGCTGCGCTCGTTCTGCCGGACTAGCTAGATTCGCCGGTTCCGCCTAGTGTGCAGGTGCCCGAAACAGCGGGCCCCGGACGCGGTGGTGAGACCGGCCGGGGCCCTTGATCGGACTCGGAGGTCCGACCCATGACGGAGATTACTGGTCCGTACGGCGTGTGGATTGCCACCGTGAGCGAGAGCCCGGCCGGCCCGGTCCAGCTCGGCCAGGCGCACCTACTGGCCGAGCCCGCCGAGCTGGACGGCCGGATGCGGCGCACCCTGTGCAGCGCCATGGCCATGGCGTACAAGGCTGAGGACACGGTGCCGCTGTGCACCGCGTGCCTGGCTGCGAAGGCGACAGCAACATGGCGAAGGGGCACGTGATGGTGCTGTGGACCGGCGACGATCCCCCCGACCAGCCGCCCGACCCCACCGGCGTGTCGTGGGAGTTGGTGCTCGCGTTGGTGCTGTGCTCGGCGCTGGTCGCCGCGCTGGTCACCATGGTGGTGCACTGCTGACATGAGCGACGCGCGAGGGTTGGCCCGCCGATTGGTGGCCGAAGAAATCGAGGACGTGTTAACGGTCCAATACCGCGAGGATGAGTCGGGTACGCCTATTCAGCCGCCGATACCGCCGGGGTATGTGCAGGTCTTGAAGGAGAGTCACGAGACCGGCTCCGGCCACGTGCTTATCGAGACTGCGGCGCTTGCCGCCGAGGCAATTATCCGGCTGGCGCACGTCCGCAACGAGGACAGATCGAAGTGCTGAATGTTGCCGTGCGGCGTCTTCTTACTGATCTCCCCAGGAGGGGTCACGACATCGGAACCGGATTCCCTTTTCGTGACCCATCCGCCGATCGTGTTGACTGGAATGCCGATCCGTTTGGCGATCTCGGTCTGCGGCACGCAGTCCAGCCATAGATCCCAGGCGTCGTTCTCCTGCCGCTCACGCTCTGTCTGCCGAGCCTTAGTGCAGTACTTCTCCGCCGACTCGTACGACAGCGACAGCACGTCAGCGATCTCGGTGTACCGCTCTTCTTTCGACCCGGGCAGGCTTAGGTACAGGTGCTCGGCGGCGGCGATCTTCTCCCGCTTGCTGGCACGGCTGCGTTACGGACTCTGAGGCTGAACGTCACCTGATTGACCGGGCCGTGGCCGCGCTCGGCGAGCAGATCAAGCAAGGGCGCTCCACCAGGACCGCGATCCGGTACCGACTGGCCGTGCCGTTCGACGCCCTTCGCTACGACGGCGAGCCACTCACCCGGTGCCGTTGATCGCGATCACCTGCGCCACGGCCAGGTGCCCTCTCGTGGTGTGTCCCCAGCCGGCCAGCGTGCACGCCTCCAGGGGTGAGATCACACCACGCCGGGACCACGTCTGGGCGTCGCCCAGCGGCCGCAGCAACACCGCGGCGACCGCCTGGTTGAGGGCCCAGTCCAGCTCCCCGCAGTGCCGGATGCCGCGGTTCTCCGGTTTCACCGCGTCCAGCACGGCGCCGGTGGCCTGGCAGACGTCGCGGACCGTGGTGGTGACGACGTCGATGCGGGCGGCGAGCAGGTCCGGGACCAGGGAGCCGGCCGGCCCACCGGGGTCGACGACGATGGCGCACGGCCGCAGCTGGTCCCGCAGCTCGCGTAGCCGGCCCACCATCCACCCGGTCATCGGCCGGTGGTCCAGGAGTTGCCAGTGCTGACCACCACGAGTGGACTTGCCGGCGACGGCGATGGAGCCCCACGAGCGGTCCGGAGTAACCGCCATCCCCAGCGCGCAGCGTCCGGTGATCTGAGACTGTTCGTCGTGCAGCGCCGTCCAGTCCGCTTCGGAAATGGTGCGCCATTCCAATGCCACCATTTCGTTCGGCCATTGCGATAAATAGGCTCTGCAAAAGGCCGCCGGCTCCATGCTCCGCAATTCGTGCCGGATGGCGTCCTCGGTAGTGACGTGCCCCAAACCGGGCAGGCAGTCCCACCACACGTCCGGATCTTGGTAGTCGGCGCCCTCCGGCGCGCTGAACTCGATGTAGCAGGTCGTGGTGTCCGGGTCCTCGCAGTGCTGCCGGCCGGCCTCGACCTTGCCGCGCAGCCACTGCGAGCGGTCCTTGCCGACCGCCGACGGCACCCACATCTGCGGGGACTGCCGGGTGATCATCGTGGGGGACAGGCCCTGCTCGCAGGTGTCGTCCTCGTGGCTCCACGCCTCGTCCAGGACCGCAAGGTCAACGGACTGGGAGTGGCCGATCTCCTTGGTCGGCGCCGCGATGGACTGCTTGGACCCGTTCGCCCAGAGCAGCGCCTCCTGCCCGGTGCGCTTGCGTTCGGTGCACAGCGGCCCGTACGGCGAGGCCCGCAGGATCGGCAGGTGCTCGTCCTGCACCTTCTGCACCGCGGCCAACCTCGTGGCGCTGGTGTAGATGATCTGCTGCGGTGCCGGGAACCCGTGCGCCCGGTGCACCATCACGGCGAGCGTGCCCAGGGTCTTACCCATCTGCCTCCCGCAGATCAGCACCACCTCGCGGTAGGCCAGCCGACCGGTTTTCGGATGCACCTCGAGCGCCACGTCGGCGACGAAGCGCTGCCACGGCTGGAACGGCCTACCCAGTTGGCCGGCGACCTCGGCCACGTGCGGTCCGAATGTCGGTCGGTCCGTCCTCCTCGGCGTGCTGTACCGGGGAACGCAGTCCAACCACGCCGGGAAGCCCGACGTCACCGGGCGCCAGCTCGGTCAGCAGGGCCCGCAGCTCGCGCGCCACGGTCGCCGTAGACATCTGGTCGCCCGCGTCCAGGTACCGGGCAAGGGTCAGCGCGATTTCGGCCCGCACAGACGCGATGGACGGCGCGGAAACGGCCATTGCGTCCAGTGCCGCCGTCAGCTTCGCCTCGATCGGACCCAAGCAAGATCACCCACAGCCGAGGGACGCGCGCAGGGCTGTTGGCGGGGTCACGGACAGTGACGACTGGGAAAGAACGGCGACCAGTTTTCTCATGCTCGCCGTCTCAGTACCAGGCGCCAGGGGTCGACTGCCGGCGCTGTGCCGGTCCGGGCCCGCATGAGCTGCGCTTGTGGGTACGCGCCTCGGCGGACGAGGGCCACGTGGTCCAGGCTGGCGCTGAGCCGCAGCACGGCGGTGTTGCCGGTCCACTGGTTACGACCTTCGACGAACCCCGCGGAGAGGGACCGCAGCGCCTTGTCCTTCACCAGTTGCAGGACGTCGTCGCCGAACGTGGTCTGGCTGATTCGCCATTCGCCGTGCAGGCCGTCCTCGAGGTCGGTCAACGTGACGGTGATGCCGATGGGCAACTCAGCGTCGGAGCGCGGGTGGGTGGCGGTCAGCTCGACCTCGCCGGCCCGTTGCACGTCGGCCTTGAAGGCGCCCCGAGCGAACTGTTCGCGGTAGTGGTGGCCGGCCTCGATGATGTCGGCGCTGACCCCGTAGGGCATGACCAGGCCGGCCAGGACGCGGTCGTCGCGGACGTGCAGCTCGGTGGCCACGGTTCGTAGGTGGATCATGCGACGACCCCCAGCGCTGGCTTGTCCACAGGTGTGGACAGCGGCTCCCAGTCTTCGAGCTCGCGCACCTGATCGACGGTCATGAAGCCGGCAGCGATGCCGATCTGGTAGGAGCGGTACCGCGCTTCGAGGTCGGTGCGCAGCAGCGCGCCACGGTTGATTTTGCAGTAGTGGCCAGGTGGTAGCAGCGGGTTGAGCCGGTTCTCCAGGCGCGTGATCTTGGGGTCGAGCCCGTACACGAGCAGGTCCAGGCTGCGTTGCTCCAGGTTGGCGTAGGTGCGGCTGGCGCCGCTGTCGGTGCCGATGGACTCCGGTGGCAGGCCGAAGAACCTGGCCACCTCCTGGACGTTGAACTGCCGCGACTGCAGGGCCTGCGCCGCTTCGGGCGTGATGCTCATGTTGTGCGGCTTCAGGCCGGCCAGGGCCGCGGTGCCGCGCCGGCCACCATGCGTGGAGTCCCACACGGCCACGGCGCGGTTGATGTCGTCCTGGTGGATGCCGGGGTCGGCGAGCAGCACCGTCGTCGGGACGGCGGCGTCGGCGTAGAAGCGGCGTCCGTAGTTCTGCGCGGCCAGGCCCTGGCCGATGCATTCGGCGGCGCAGCGGATCACGTCCAGGCCGACCTGTTCGGCCCGTGGGGCGAACCGCAGTCGCCAGAGGTTCTCGCGGTCGATCTCCTGGCCGTCCAGGCGGTGTACGACGGGCCCGCCGCGGTTGTCCTCCACGGTGATGCGGCTGCGGCCCAGCGGCTCCAGTTGGCTGGGCCGCAGCCCCGGCCCGACCCGGCTCATGATGAGCGCGTACGCCGCCGGCGAGGTCAGCGCCTCGAACACCACGGCCCACACCCATTCGTCGTACGAGAAGTCAGCGGCTGGCTGGACCAGCACCCGCGGCAGCTCCACCGGGCGCCGCGACCCTTCCCGGTACACCGCGATCGGCAACGTGGACACCGTGTCGCAGATCAACGTGATCGCCCGGAACACGGCGGACAGCCCGACCGCGGTCTCTTGAGTCGGCCTACTACTCGCCACCTGTTGGGTATTCGACCAGAAGGTGCTACCGGGCGAGACGTCCGACTGGAACCACCCCGCCCGGTCGTGGCGAAGTCCGAATGACGGCCACCGCATGGCTATGTGGTGTTCACGAATGTCTTGACCGCGCCGGTATCCACCAGAGCGCCGTCCAGGCGAATGATGCAACGGAAGGCGACCAGGTCATTCTGGAACCGGAATTCGTCACTGCGCTCGAATCGAATCCCGTTCACAATGCGGATGAAGTATTTGCTCATGTCGCCGAATGCAATGCTCTCGGCGGTGTTCGCCATTGCCGGCATGAACGGGTCCACGTAGCTCGGATAGCCGAGAATCTGCCCGCGGGTGGTGAGTCCCTGCACGGGCTGGCCGGTGGTGTCCTTGAGCTTGCGGACGATGACGTCGCTGGCGTTGCGCAAGATGAACGCCGCGGACGGACTCGCAGCATATGGTTCGGCCACCGACCCGATGAGGTTCCAGAGCGCGTCCGTGCCCTGGTTGGCGGTGCCCTGGGTGCCCAGCGACGTGCCGGTCCCGGCCGGCCCGGTCACCCCGGCGGCGGCGTCCAGCAGTAGGCCCCGCGGTTGGGTGGTGCCGACGCCGTTCACGACGTCGTCGCCGTAGCCGGTGGCGCCCAGGCCGAGGGACAGCGCGGCCTGCCGGGCCAGGAAGGCGAGCAGGTTCGTTGGGGTGTCGTTGGCCAGCTCGGTGGAGATCTCGAAGTAGTTGGCGTACTTGTACGACTTCAGCGTGACAACGTCCAGCGCCGGATCGGATTCGGTGATTGACGCACCCTCACCGATGATTGCGCTGCTGACGAATCCGGTGCTCTTCGGGATGATCAGGTCCTCGCCGGTCGACGTGGTGACCACCGTCGCGCCGGCCGCCATGAGCGATGACGTCTCCACCAGATGCTGCACAATGGTCGAATACACGTCGCTCGACAATGCTTGGGTGGCCGTTGATTTCAAGGTGTCTCGGGTGTGGACTTGAATTCGGCCGGTGCGACCCTGCACCTCTGGGAGCCTTTCGTCCCATTCGTCTTCGAGCGCCGAATACACCTCGATCGGCTGCGGATTGCGCGAATGAATCGCCGACCTGAACGCATTCGCGTAGTCCTGGCTCTGCCTTGTCAGCGTCGGCCGGCCGTTGCGGGCACCACCGGCGCGCAGCTCGGCGAGCTGGTCGGCGTGCCACTGCTCGATGCGGTCGGATGCTTCGCGTTCGTCGGCGACCGCGCGCCGGTGCGCCTCGATGTCCTCTTCGGTCATCGCCTCGCCGGACTCGGCAGCGCGGGTCAACACGGCTTCGGACGCCTCGCGCGCCGTCTTGCGCTGCTCGCGCAACTGGTCGATGAGCGTGGGCAAGGCAGCACCTTTCAACGGCTGCCAGGCTCGACGACCAGTATCAACTGAATCGATACAGACGGCAAGGTCAACACGCGGACCCCGGTACGGCGAACCTGGCAGGGACAAGCCGCACCGGGGTCGCGGTCACGCCGAGCCGGGTCGGTCCGGCGAGTCGGTGAGTTCGCGGATGTCGTCCGGGACGATGCCGTTCTGCCATTTCAGGCACTCCACCTCGGCCAGCACCTCCGGCCAGGACAGGCCTAGACGGGAGTGGTGCACGCGGACGATCGGCGCCCAACCGTCCTCGCACTCCAGGTCGACCTGGAGGGACAGCGTGTCCGGGTCTATCTCGCCGTCCGGGCCGGGCCGGGCGTGCGACAGGAGCCGGTAGTGGTCGGTGTCCAACGCCTGCAGCGCGAGCTGCGCGACCTCCGGCCGGTACCCGGACAGGGCGAGGCGGATGTAGAACTCCAGCAGCGCCCACGGTCGGTCACCGGGACTGATCATTCTGACCACCTCGACAGGTAGTGGATGTAACAGCCGTCGACGCCCTTGGCGACGCAGATCCGGCATGTGCTCGTCGTGGCGTCTTTGCCGTTGGGGGTGACGGTCTGCGCGGCACTTTGCGGAAAGGCCCAGGGAACGTGAGTTTTAGGAGCAGCAGGACCACGTGTACTGCCTCGCGGCGCACCGGCGGCGTCGGGGGTCGAGTTGAGTGGTCGGGGTGGCGGTCGCGACGCAGTCGGGACCGAGCCTGAGGGGGTTTGGGGGAGCGCGGCGGCGAGCGGCTCCCCCAAGTCTGAAGCTCTAGGTTTGAGTTCTCTGTTAGAGAGATCGGGTCCGTTAAACGGACCCCTGGTGTCGGGAAACGGACCCCTGGTGTCGGGAAACGGACGCCTGGACATCTGATGCGCGACGTCGCTGCTGTCCCAGACGTCCGTTTCACGGACCCCTGGGACTGGCTCAGCAGTCCGTTTAACGGACCCCTGGGGTGGGATTGCGAGGCGGTACCGAGCGGAGTAGTGCTGCCTGCTGTGCTCGACCTCGACCAGCCAGCCGGCGTTCAGCAGCCCGCCCAGCGCGCGGTTGATCGCGTCACGCGACCGGATGCCGGTTCGGCGGCGCAGCTCGTCCCAGCTACACCAGGCGACGTCAGTGCTCCCGGCGTAGCGCGCGAACGCGTAGGCCACGAGTCGCTCGTTCGGCCGCAGGGTCTCCGACTCCCAGACAGCCTCGACGTAGGCATCCCGCGGCCAGGCGGTCACCGGCCGGCCTCCAGCTCGGCCACCGACAGCGGCGGCATGAGCTGTTCGGGCGTCGGGATCGACTCCAAGAACGCGCGGGCCACGTCGGAGGTCAGGCCCCCGGCGATGATCTCCGTGAGCACCTGCGCCTCAGCGGTGTTGATCGCCAGCTTGGCGGCCTTGCCGTTGGCCGCGATCCGGGTCTGCGCCCGCAGCCGCAGCTCGGCCCGTCGCTGCGGGAAGGCGTTCTCGCCTCGACCGGCCCAGTACCTGCCGTGCTGGGGCTGAAAGCTGCGCGGCACGCCGCGGGCGTCCAGCACCTCGCGGACCCGGCGGTTCTCCTCGTCGATGACGGCCTGGATCCGCTCCGTCGAACCCTCCCAGGCCTCGTCATTCGACCGGTAGATCTCCGACAGCTGCTGCTCGACGTCGGCCAGTAGCTCGGCCTCGCGGACGGCGACGGTGTCGCGGGCGACCTTGGCCCGCATCCGGGCGACCTTTTGCAGGTCGTCGCGCTCGGCTTTCGTGGTGCCGACCGTCGTCACGGTCCGCGTCACGGGCGTCACGGCTGCCGCGGCCGCCGGTTCAGCGTGACGCTCGGCGTGACGGTCCGCGTCACGCTGCCGCTCCCGGTACCGCTTCGCGCGCTCGGCCGGCGTGAGCGGTACGCTGGCGGTGCCTTTCGCAGGTGCTTGGGGATCGGGAGCCGCTCGCGTACTCGGGCGGCTTCTCCCGTCTTCGGCGCTCACCCGGCACGGTCCACTGTGGACGGCGACAGCAAGGCGGCCAGTCTCCGGCGTTGCTCCGCGCTGAGCGGCGGCATGGTGGACACCACGCGCTCGACGTGCTCGGCGAGCTTGGCGAGTCGGGCGTCTACGTTCTCGGGCGCATCCCAGCGGCTACGGGCCGCGCGGCGCTTGATCTCGGATATGTCGGACATCGTGATGCGGGCACCCCTTTTCGGGGCCCGCCCGCAGAGACGGTGCCAGCGCGGGGGAGTGCGACAGTGCCCGCGTGTCGTCGCGTCGATCCCACTTCTTACGTTCCGTCGCCCCGTGGGTGCCTTGGGCGCGTAGTCCGCTGTAGGTGCACGACTAGTGGTCAAGTGCATCGTACTATGCATGGCGTGCGCAGCGGGAAGATCCGGGTGGTGTGTCGGCGGTGCGGTAAGCGGCTCGCGCAAGAGCCGCGCGACCGCGTGTGGTCGGTGCCGCGGATCGCACGGCCAGACACACCGCCGCGCGTCCACGTCGGCGACGGCCTCTACCACGCGCGGGGAGAGACGGCCGCGAATGCGCGCGGCGACTACCAGGGCCGCACATGGGACTGTCCCCGGTGCGGCGTGCACGAGGTCGTGACCGGCCTGCGCTGGGAAGCTGCCTGCGCGGCCGGGAGGGAAACCGGCGTGATCTACGTACCGCTGTAGGCCGATTCAATCCGAACCGAGGTCGGGTCGAACCCGCGGCCCTTGCGGGTGGCCGGCAGCACGGTCACCGTCACCAGGGTGTCGACCACGGCGCGGCGCTGCCCCAGGGACAACCCCTCCCAGACGGCGCGGACGTCGTCGGCACCCAGCAACGGCGCCAGCGGCGAGGTGTCCACCGCGGCCGCCAGCTCGGCCTCCACCGCGGCCAGCTTGGCGTCGTTGGCGCGCTTCGCCGTGGCGAACTCGGCCGCGTCCAGGTCGCCGTCGCCGAGCATCTTGGACAGCTCGGCCTTGCGAGCTCGTAGCGCGCTCGCCTGCCGCCGCAGCGCGGGAGCGTCGACCTCGGGCCGGGCCGGCGTGAAGAGGTCCACCGCGTCCGGGCGGGCCAACCGCTCGACGATGACGGCGGACACGAACGCGTCGAGGGCGGGGGCGGAGCGGCGGACGTGGCCGCCCCCACCGGCACCAGCGCGCAGCGACCGGCACCGGTAGGCCTGCCGCGGTCCCACGTCCAGCACAGCGCCGCACACGCAGCGGAAGATGCCGGACCCCAACCAGGTCGGTGGCCGGCCGACGTTGCTGCGCCGAGCGCCGTCGGTGAGCTTGTCGACCACGGTGGACCACTCCTCACGGGTCAGGATCGGCTCGCCGGGCAACCGGCCGACCTCGACACCGTCGTGCACGGCGATGCCGGCGTTACGTGGCTTCACGAGGGCGTCCTTCAGGGTGGCGCCGGACCAGCGGCGGCCGGTGGCCGTTGGGGTGCCCGCGGTGTTCAGGTCGGCGGCTATGGAGCGCAGCGAGATACCGGCCAGCACCAACCCGGTCGCCTTGCGGATCACGGCGGCCTCGACGGGGTCGACCTCGCCAATTGGCGAAAAGCCGTAGCCGCGCTGGCCGCCGTGGTTGCGGCCCTGCTCGGCGCGCTGGCGGGACTCGCGCTGGACACGCTCGCCGAGCCGCTCCGCTTCGGCCGCGTCGGTGGCGGCCAGGATGCGCGCCACCTGCCGGCCGTCCGCGGTGTTCAGGTCGAAGCTCGGAGACCGGACGTAGGCGAACCGCACGCCGTGCCGCTCGGCCAGCTCGATCTGGCCTTCATGCTCGCGGGGACGACGGGTCAACCGGCTGCTGCTGTAGGCCACGACGGTGCCGATCCGGCCGGCCCTGGCGTCGGCCAGCATGGCGTCGTAGCCAGGCCTGGCCTTGCGGCTGCGGGTGCTGGCGCCACGGTCGTTGTCCGGGTACACCCGGTATACCGGCAGGCCCAGCGTCGCGGCCAGCGCCCGGCCGTCCTGCTCCTGGCGGATGATGCCCAGCTCCTCGGACTCGCGGTCGTCGGATATCCTGACGTAGATCGCCGCTCCGGTCATCGACTCCCTCATCGCTGCCCATCCGTATCCGTTGCGGGCTGTCCGGACTCTCCGTTACGGATATGGTCGAGGATGCCGCGCTCTACCAGGTACCCATATGCCCAGACGCGGAGCGTCTGCCGCGTGGCGGCCTTGCGGCAGGTCTCGCTGCAGAACCGAGCGTCCGACCGACGATTGCTGTGGATGATGCCCGGATCACCGGCACCGTTGCACCATTCGCACCAGCGGGGAGACCGGGAGGCTTGACGCAGAGCACGGTGGGCAGCTACCCGGCAGGCGTCCTTGCAGTAGCGCCGGTCGGTGCGTCCGGTCAGCTCGTCCTGGCACCAGTCGCAGGTTCGTACTCCGTCAACCACACCGTGACAGTACACCCAAACTCGTGACTCGGGTTGCCGACCCCGGCCGTGCCCAGTACCGCCGAGATCACCACCGCCGCCGGCCGGCCCGACAGCAACCCGTCGAGCGCGGCCAGCTCCGCATCGCGTCCGACGAACCCCCCGACGTCGGGCGGCAGCAGCCTGGGCACCGGCCACGACCGCACCGGCACGGCACCCACCCGCCGGCGCACCTCCAGCGCGTCCCGCGCGTTGGCCAGCCGCGCATGCTCCTTGCCGGCGACGCCAAGCTCGGTCAGCAGCCTGTCCAGCACCACCGCCGGCGGCAGCGTCGTGCCACTCAGGTAGGCGTACAGGCTGCTCGCCGAGACGCCGATCCGGCGCGCCAGCGTCGTGCGCTTGAGCGCGCCGCGGCCCCCGGCACGCCGCTGCGCAGCCATCAAGAACCGGCTCAGCTCGACGGCGAACTGGGTGCCCAGCCTCGCCGGCTCCGCGTGGCGGCCGACGAAGCCGAGCCGGTCCGGTGGGGAATGGGCCGCAACCGGGTCGTGCCGCCGGGTGGCCGCCGGCCACGGATCCGGATCACCGCGCAGGATGGCCTGATGCGTGGCACGCAGTTCGGCCCCTGGTTCGGCACCGAGCTCGTCGATCAGCCGCTGGCGGGTGGTGGCGTAGCAGTGCAGCGCCTGCGCGGTATGCCCGGCAGCGTGCAGCGTGCGCATCAACACCATGGTCACCGGCTCGACCAGCGGGTACGCCTCCAGCAGGTCGGTAAGGGGTCCGATCGCGGCGGTCGGATTGCCGGCCGCCAGCTCGGCGTGCGACCAGGCGATGATGGTGTCCAGGCGCTCCTCGCGCCACGCGGTTCGGACCCGAGCCGCCCACGGTCCGCGGAGCCCGGCAAGCGGCTCGCCCCGCCACAGGCCGATCGCCTCGCGCAGCAAGGCCACCCGGTCGGCGTCCGCTCGGTCCGGCTGGCGGGCCAGTTGCGCCAGACGCCGAAAGCGGTGCAGGTCCACCCGACCCGGATCGACCTCCAGGACGTAGCCGCCGGGCTGGCTCGCCAGCCGCGGCGGCTCCTCGCCCGGCGCCGTCGCCTGCCGCAACACCCGCCGAACCCGGGCCACGTGGGCGTACAGCGCATGGCGTGCGCCACTGGGCGCCGCATCCCCCCACACCCGATCAACGAGACTTGCCCAGGTCACCAACCTGCCGGCGTCGACCAGCAGCGCGGCCAGCACGCCACGTTGCCTGGGCTGCCCGGCATCCACCTGCCACCCGGCACCCCACACCTCGACCGGACCCAGCAGTCGAAACTCCAAACCGCAAGGATTCCACAGGGATGTGCCGCACTCCAGGCTGCGATGCTGCACGGCCGAGACCGACCGGGCAGGGCCCCGGGAGATCGACTGGGTCTACCCCGACCGCCCGGTCCACCCGGTCGGCGTCGTATAGAGCGCCATTCACCATGCCGCCGAAAGGAGTTGCGATGCGTAGCTGGGTCGGGCGACAATGCCTGCTCGCAATACTGATGACATCGTTTGTTGGACTCGGGATGGTCACCGCGCCGCCGGCGTTGGCCAACGAAATCCTCGGCGTCGCGGAGTCACGAGCGAGCTGGACCAACCCAAGCACCGGTACCGTACACACGTTCCACTGGCGTTTCGCGGTCGAACGGGACGCCAGCACCAACCCGGTTCGGCACCGTTACCGCGCCCGTACCTGGTGCGACTACCACCTGGCTGGCAGCTCAACGTTGGTCGCCGAGCGATGCAACTTCAACATGTACGATTCGGCACTCCTGATCAAGTACTGCCACTACGACGAGACCTGCATCGTGTACGCCCCCTGGGGCGGGACGAACTGGGAGGTTGACAACGTCACCGAAAAGTTGTGGCTCGGTGGTTGGCACCAGCCGAACGCACCCGTCTTCTCGCTCCTGGCCAACACGTCGCGCATGCAGGCGCGATTCCTGATACCAAACCATGTGACCCTTTGGTATCAGGGGTGTTCTCATTGGGTGGAGTACCCCAGGTCAAAACAACTGAGCTGCCCCTCAGTGTGATCAAACAGCCGCGGCACGCCGCCGACGTCCATTGATGACGTCGGCGGGGGCACCACTCACGGGGTCACCGTAGGGTGGCCGTCATGCGCCCGTGGCCAGGAACCGCCTACCCGCTCGGTGCCACCTACGACGGTGCCGGCACGAACTTCGCGCTGTTCTCCGAGGTCGCCGAGCAGGTCGAGGTGTGCCTCATCGACGCGGACGGCGCCGAGGAGCGGATCGCGCTGCCCGAGCGGGACGGCTTCGTCTGGCACGGCTACCTGCCGATGGTGGTGCCCGGGCAGCGCTACGGCTACCGCGTCCACGGCCCGTACGACCCAAGCCGTGGGCTGCGCTGCAATCCGGCGAAGCTGCTGATCGACCCGTACGCCAAGGCCATCGACGGCGACCTGGACTGGGCCGAGCAGGTGTTCGGCTACCGCTTCGCCGCGCCGGACCAGCGCAACGACGACGACTCCGCGCCGCACGTGCCGAAGTCCGTGGTGATCAACCCGTTCTTCGACTGGACAGACGACCGGGCGCCACGCACGCCGTATAACGAGTCGGTGATCTACGAGGCGCACGTCCGCGGCTTGACGATCAACCATCCGGAGATCCCCGAGCAGGTCCGCGGCAGCTACGCCGGCCTGGCGCACCCGGTGATGATCGAGCATCTGCACCGGATCGGCGTCACCGCGGTGGAGCTGATGCCGGTGCACCAGTTCGTCCCCGAGCACGGCCTCGTGGACCGCGGGCTGACCAACTACTGGGGCTACAACACGATTGCGTTCTTGGCCCCGCACAACCGGTACGCGGCCACCCCGGACCCGGTCGCCGAGTTCAAAGCGATGGTGCGGGCGCTGCACGTCGCCGGCATCGAGGTGATCCTCGACGTGGTCTACAACCACACCGCGGAGGGCAACCACCTCGGCCCGACGCTTTCCCTGCGCGGCATCGACAACCCGTCGTACTACCGGCTGGTGGACAGCGACCCGCGCTACTACATGGACTACACCGGCACCGGCAACTCGCTCAACGTGCGCGCGCCGCACACCCTGCAGCTGATCATGGACTCGCTGCGGTACTGGGTGACCGAGATGCGGGTGGACGGCTTCCGCTTCGACCTGGCGGCGACCCTGGCCCGCGAGTTCTACGACGTCGACCGGCTGTCGTCGTTCTTCGACCTCGTGCAGCAGGACCCCATCGTGAGCCAGGTCAAGCTGATTGCCGAGCCGTGGGA
>Ga0210378_10000424_pt1 | contig 21451 bp, 20 predicted proteins | sample PLM1_60_b1redo_FD_155465 | JGI IMG/M metagenome (GOLD analysis project Ga0210378, IMG submission 155465) | Groundwater sediment microbial communities from an aquifer in East River, Colorado, USA - PLM1_60_b1 redo | ecosystem: Environmental > Terrestrial > Soil > Riparian zone | place: USA: East...
GCGTGTATCACCTGCATTTCCACCTTCTCGGTGGGCGCGGGATGGCGTGGCCTCCAGGCTGATGGCCGAGGGCGGACTGGCCCGCAAGGGCACGCAGGTCAAGATCCTGGTTCCTGGGAGCCAGCCGATGGTGGCGCTCCTGGGTCAGCGCGACGAGCTGCTCCGGTTGGTGGAGGGAGCGTTCGACTCGCACATCCTGGTGCGAGGCAACGAGATCACGATCACCGGCGAGGAGTCCGAGGCCGAGAAGGTCGCGCATCTCTTCGAGGAGCTGCTGATCATTCTGGGCCAGGGACAGCCCCTGACCACGGAGGCGGTTGGAAAGACCATCGAGATGATCAAGGAAGAAACGGGCTTTCGCCCCAGCGAGGTGCTGACCGATGTGCTGCTGACCAAGCGGGGGCGGTCGATAGCGCCGAAGACGCCGGGGCAGAAGCACTACGTCGACGCGATCCGCGATTCGACGGTCACGTTCAGCATAGGGCCCGCCGGGACCGGTAAGACCTACCTGGCCGTAGCCACCGCGGTGAAGTCGCTACAGGAGCGCGAGGTGACGCGCATCATCCTCACACGGCCGGCGGTGGAAGCCGGGGAGAGATTGGGGTTCCTCCCGGGTACGCTCTACGAGAAGATCGACCCATACCTCAAGCCGCTATACGACGCCCTCTACGAGATGATGGATGCCGAGGCGTTCCAGCGCCTGATGGCCAGGGGCACGATCGAGGTGGCGCCGCTCGCGTACATGCGCGGCCGGACCCTCAACGACTCGTTCATCATCCTGGACGAGGCGCAGAACACCACGCCGGAACAGATGAAGATGTTCCTCACGCGCTTGGGGTTCGGCTCCAAGGTGGTGGTGAACGGAGACGTCACCCAGATCGATCTTCCTGCTGGGTCGCGCTCCGGGTTGGTGGTCGTGGAGGAGATCCTGACCGGGATCGAGGGCATCCGGTTCGTCCGCCTGGGCGCCAAGGACGTGGTCCGGCATCGCATCGTTCAGGACATCGTCGAGGCCTACAGGACCTACGGTGAACGCGGGGAGCGCGGTGCCACAGAAGGGTGAGGCTGGACCGCGGATCCTGATGTCGAACCGGCAAGAGCTCGAGCTCGACTGGGACGCCATCGTGGGCGTGGCGGAGAGGACCCTTTCCGGGGAGGGCAGCGAAGGCGTCGAACTCTCCCTCTCGTTCGTGACCCCGGGAGAGATGGAGGGGCTTCACTTCCGCTACTTGGGAGAGGAGGGTCCTACCGACGTCCTCTCCTTCCCACTGGGTGAGGACGGCCTCCTGGGTGACGTAGTGGTCTGTCCCGTGGAGGCCTCCCGGAACAATCCCGACCTCCAGGCGGAGGTCCGGCTGCTGGTGGCGCATGGCGTGCTCCACCTCCTGGGCTACCATCACGAAGAGGAAGATCAGAGAGCGGCCATGTGGGCGAAGCAGGCGCACTACAGCTCATGATCGCGGCGCTCAGCAGCCTGGACTTCACCGAGCTCGGGATCGTACTGCTGCTCATCTTGGTGGCGGGCCTGCTGGCCGGGGCAGAGACCTCGATCACCAGGATGAGCCGGGCTCGCGCCTACCACCTGAGAGAGGAGGGAAGGCGTGGAGCGCGTGCCGTAGTCAGGATCGCGGAGAGCCCGGCCCAGTACCTGAACGTCATGCTGTTGCTGGTGCTCCTCGCCCAGCTTGGTGGGACGACTTTGGCCACAGTGGTGACGGTCCGGCACTTCCATCAGGCTGGGGAGATCATTGCCACTGCCGCGATGACCATCCTGCTATTCGTCTTTGCGGAGGTGACGCCCAAGACGTTCGCCGTCCAGCAGACCGACCGGGCGGCCCTCGCGCTCGCACCTCTGATCGTGACGGTGACTCTCGCGGTAGGTCCAGTAGCTCGGGTGCTCATCAGGCTCGCGAACGTAGTGGTGCCGGGCCAGGGTCTCCCCCAGGGCCCGTTCGTGACCGAGCGGGAGATTCGGGCGATGGCCGAGATGGCCTCGGAGGAGGAGGCCATCGAGGAGGGGGAGAAGGAGCTCATCCACTCGATATTCGAGTTCGGAGACACGCTGGTCCGCGAGGTGATGGTGCCCAGGCCCGACATGGTGGCGGCCTCGATCGACAGCGGCGTGCAGCCGGTCCTGGACCTCATGCTCAGGCACGGGTACTCGCGGATCCCCGTTTACCGGGGCGGCATAGACGACATCGTCGGGGTCGTCTACGCGAAGGATCTCCTCCGTCACTTGCACGCGGGCAAGGCCAACGTCGAGCTCGAGTCGATCATGCGCGAGCCCTACGTTGTGCCGGAGACGAAGAAGGTCGCCGAGCTCTTGAAGGAGATGCAGCTCCGTCGTGTCCACATAGCCATCGTCCTGGACGAGTACGGCTCGGCGGCCGGGCTCGTGACGATCGAGGACCTCCTCGAAGAGCTGGTGGGGGAGATCCGCGACGAGTACGACCGCGAGGAGCCGCAGATCGAACCGGTGGGAGGCAGCTCCTTCCGGGTGAACGGGCGCCTCTCGATCGACGAGGTCAACGAGCTGCTGGACGCGAGCCTCCCCCACGATGAATGGGACACGGTGGCGGGCTTGATGTACGGGCTCTTGGGAGCGGTGCCGACGCAAGGGGAGACGGTGGCGTATGAAAACCTGACCTTCACAGCCGAGAAGGTGCAGGGGCGGCGCATCTCGAAGATCCTGATCACTCGGGGTCCGTCTGGCTCGACCGATGGAGAAGGCTCGGATGAGTGACGATCTCGACGGGCTGGTAGAGCGGGCCCGCAAGGCGCAGGAGGCCGCGTACGCTCCATACAGCGGATTCCAGGTCGGGGCGGCCGTAGCGGCGGACGCCGGCGTCTTCAGTGGATGCAACGTGGAAAACGCTTCGTTCGGGCTCACGATCTGTGCGGAGAGGGTCGCCGCGGCGACGGCCGTGGCGGCGGGGGCGAAGCGGATCGACGCCGTTGCGATCACGAGCTCGGCTCAAAGGCCAACACCACCCTGTGGGGCCTGTCGCCAGTTCCTCTACGAGTTCGGCCCCGGCATGACGGTGGTATCCGTGGGGGGCACGGGCGAGAGACGGGTCTGGAGGCTCTCCGGGCTCCTTGCCGATGCGTTCGGAGCATCGAGCATGGAGCAACCTTCATGAGCCAAGAGGTCTTCGAGGCCATCAGGGAAGGTCATGGCGCTTCACAGTGCGGCAGCGGGGCCGGGGGACCGCAGGCCCGTAGCGGAGGCCCTGCTGGACGCCGGGGCCGAGGTCGATGCCCGCACGCACGGGGGGCTGACCCCACTGCAGGCTGCCGCCGAGAACGGCGACGAGGAGCTGGTGGAGCTCCTGTTGGCCCGTGGAGCAGATCCGACGCTCGCAAACGAAGAGGGCAAGACTGCCATTGACCTTGCAGTCGAGGCCGGGCACGAGGACCTTGCAGAGGAGCTTCGCGAAGGGGCCAGCTGAAGAACGCTACCATAGATGCCTCCGTCTCCCGCTTCCCAGGAGTCTGTTTTGGCCAGGTCATCGACCCACATCGAACGAATCGCCTCCCACCCTCCCGAGCCGACGGCATTCACGGCTGCGTCGGCGGCCGGGCTCGTGGCGCGAGCGCCGGCAGTGGACGCGGTCGGGCTGGAGGAGCGGGCGGCGTCGCTGGCCAAGCGCTCCATAAAGAGAGACTCGAAGCTCTGGGCCCTCGATCTGGCCATCCGTAGCGTCGACCTGACGACGCTCGAAGGCTCCGACACGCCCGGGAAGATCGTCGCCATGTGCGCCAAGGCCGTTCGTCCCGACCCCACCGACCCTTCGATCCCCTCCGTGGCCGCCGTCTGCATCTACCCGGCGCTGGTTCCCGTGGCGGTGGGCCAGCTGAAGGGGACAGGTGTGGGCGTGGCTTCGGTCGCGGGGTCCTTCCCCGGCGGTCTCGGCCCGTTGGAGGCGCGCCTGGCCGAGATAGGCGCGGCGGTGCGAATGGGGGCACAAGAGATCGACATCGTCCTCAATCGTTCTGCTTTCCTGGCCGGCAGTTATCGTCAGGCCTTCGAGGAGATCGCAGCCTCGAAGGAGGCATGTGGTGAGGCGCATCTGAAGACAATCCTCGAGACCGGCGAGCTCGGCTCGTACGACCAGGTGCGTCGAGCATCCGTGCTCGCGATGGCGGCGGGTACGGACTTCATCAAGACCTCGACAGGGAAGATCGGCGTCGGCGCCACTCTCCCTTCGGCCCTTTGCATGATGGAGGCCGCCCGCGATTTCTTCCACGAGACCGGCAAGCGCGTGGGGGTCAAGGTGGCCGGAGGGGTTCACCAGGCCAAGCAAGCGATCCAGTACCTGGTCCTGCTCTACGAGACGCTTGGCCGGGAGTGGATGACCCCTGAGCTGTTCCGGATAGGGGCCTCGACACTCCTGAACGACATTTTGATGCAGATCAAGAAGGAGCGCTCCGGGGCCTATCAGGGCCCCGACTACTTCACGATCGACTGACGGGGGAGCCAGAATTGACCGACAAGCTCGAACGCCGGACGGAGGCCAGGCCGGTGCGGACCGTGCCCTGGGAGTACGCGTCGGCACCCGAGTCCCGCGACATAGTTTCGATCGCCGAGCGATACGGCCTTTTCATCGGAGGCAAGTTTGTCGAACCGAGGACCGGCCATTACTTCGACACGATCAACCCCTCGAACGAGGAGAGGCTGGCGGAGGTCGCCGATGCCGGCCCCGAGGACGTAGACCTCGCCGTGACCGCGGCCGGGAAGGCGTGGGAGTCGAGCTGGCGGGATCTACCGGGCAAGGATCGGGCGAAATACCTTTACCGGATCGCGCGCGAGCTTCAGGAACGCAGCCGGGAGTTCGCGGTGCTCGAATCGATCGACGGTGGCAAGCCCATAAAGGAGTCGCGTGACGTCGACCTGCCCCTGGCTGCTGCCCATTTCTTCTACTACGCGGGATGGGCGGACAAGCTGGAGTACGCGTTTCCTCATAGGGTGGGTCGTCCGATCGGTGTCGCGGGGCAAATCATCCCGTGGAACTTCCCGCTGCTGATGGCCGCGTGGAAGCTCGCGCCGGCTCTGGCGACGGGCAACACGGCCGTGCTCAAGCCGGCCGAGACAACGCCACTCACCGCGCTGCTCCTCGCGGAGGTGCTGCAGGAGGCCGACCTTCCGCCCGGTGTGGTTAACGTCCTGACCGGAGCGGGGGAGACCGGTGCCGCTCTCGTGAAGCACCCCGCGGTGGCCAAGGTGGCCTTCACGGGTTCCACTGAGGTAGGCAAGCTCATACGAAGGGCGGTCGCCGGGACAGGCAAGAGACTCACCCTGGAGCTTGGCGGGAAGGCGGCGAACATCGTCTTCGAGGATGCCCCCATCGACCAGGCGGTCGAGGGCATAGTGAATGGCATCTACTTCAACCAGGGCCACGTCTGCTGCGCCGGATCCCGGCTGCTCGTTCAGGAATCGGTGTTCGAGCCGGTCCTAGAGAAGCTGAAGGAGCGGCTCCAGACCCTTCGCGTCGGCGATCCCCTGGACAAGAACAGCGATGTCGGCGCCATCAACTCGCGGCAACAGCTGGAGAAGATCGAGGAGCTCGTCGAGTCGGGCGTTGAGGAGGGCGCGGAGATCTACCAGCCCGATTGCGCGCTGCCCGAGCGTGGATTCTGGTTCCGACCCACGCTCTTCACCGGCGTCAGCCAGTCCCACCGGATAGCGCGGGAGGAGATCTTCGGCCCTGTCCTCTCGATCCTGACGTTTCGGACGCCCGAGGAGGCCCTGGAGAAGGCGAACAACACCCCGTATGGGCTGTCGGCTGGGGTGTGGACGGAGAAGGGCTCCAGGATCTTGTGGATGGCCCAGCGCCTGCGCGCTGGCGTCATATGGGCGAATACGTACAACCGATTCGATCCAGCCTCTCCGTTCGGTGGATACAAGGAGAGCGGGTTCGGCCGGGAAGGCGGCATTCACGGCCTGGAGCCCTACCTCGAGTTCGCCCAGGCGAACGGGGGACGGCAATGACGGCCGGACGGCTCGACGTTCGCAAGACCTACAAGCTCTACATCGGTGGGGCGTTCCCCAGGTCCGAGTCGGGCCGGTCCTATCCGGTGACGGACCGGCGCGGGGAGGTCCTGGCCCGCGCCGCCCGAGCCTCACGGAAGGATCTCCGCGACGCGGTCCGTGCGGCGAGGGCCGGCTGGAAGGGTTGGGCCGGGGCGACCGCCTACAACCGTGGGCAGGTGCTCTACCGCGTGGCCGAGCTGATGGAGGGCCGGCGCGAGCAGTTCATCGGCGAGCTGACGGCCCTCGGCGCGTCCAAGCCCGGCCGGGAGGTGGACGCGGCCGTGGACCGCTGGGTCTGGTACGCGGGGTGGTCGGACAAGGTGCACCATGTCATCGGGACGGTCAACCCCGTGGCGGGGCCCTACTTCAACTTCACCTTCCCCGAGCCGATGGGGGTCGTCGGGGTGGTTGCCCCGGAGGAGCCCTCGCTGCTCGGCCTGGTCTCCAGGCTCGCGCCGGCAATCGTTGGCGGCAACACGGCGGTCGTCCTGGCTTCGGAGGCGAAGCCCCTCCCATCAGTGACGCTCTGCGAGGTCCTCGCCACCTCGGACGTGCCGGATGGCGTGGTCAATATCCTGACCGGATACAAGAAGGAGCTGATCCCCTGGCTCGCCTCGCACATGGACGTGAACGCCATCGACCTGACCGGGGTCCCGCACCACCTTCTTGCGGAGGTCGAGGCGGCTGCTTCGGCAAACGTGAAGCGCACGATCCGAGATGGCAGTCGTGACCCCTTCGACGACGCGGCCCAGAGCCCATACCACGTCACGGCCTTCATGGAGATGAAGACGGTCTGGCACCCGATGGGGGCCTGAACAAATGCGAACAGTACTGACGGGTGGAGTGGTCTTCGATGGGACGGGCGCTCCGGTGTCGGAGGCCGATGTTGCCTTCGAGGACGGGCGGATCGTGGACGTGGGGCCGGGTCTCGACGGCGACGAGGGCGTCGATGTCTCCGGCCACGCGTTGCTTCCCGGCCTGTTCGACTGCCACGTCCACCTGGCTTTCCGATACGAGGACTTCGACGAGGTCGCCGTCACGCACCGTCCGTTCTCCTACGCCTTCTTCAAGATCCCCGAGACGCTCCGGTGGACCCTCGCTTTGGGGATCACGACGGTCCGCGACGCCAGCGGGGCCGACGCGGGGCTGCGCAAGGCCGTCGAAGACGGCGTGCTGGTCGGGCCGCGCATGCAGATCTCCGTGAACATGATCAGCATGACCGGCGGCCACAGTGACCCGTGGCTGCCGAGTGGAGCGGTCGGGGCGTGGGGCGTGACCTATCCGGGGATGCCGGACGGTGTGTGCGACGGCGGCGACGCCGTCCGGTGGAAGGTCAGGGAGATGGTCCGGGCCGGCGCCGACGTCATCAAGATCGCCTCGAGCGGAGGATACCTCTCGGCGTTCGACGACCCGAAGCTCCCGCACTTCACCCAGGCCGAGGTGGACGCCATGGTGGAGACGGCCACCGACCTGGGACGGTGGGTGATGTCCCATGCCCACGGTGCGGAGGGCATCAAGCGTGCGGTGCGGGCAGGCGTTCGTTCCATCGACCATGGCACGTTCCTCGATGACGAAGGCGTCGAGTTGATGCTCGAGCGAGGGACGTGGCTGGTCCCCACCCTGACGGCCGGCGACACGACGGACGAGCTGGCCGCCGATCCGAGGGTCCCCGAGCCTGTTCGTCAGAAGCTCCGTACGCTGGGCCGTCCGGAGCTCGAGACGTTCCGAAAGGCCGCCGCGGCCGGCGTGAAGGTGGCCATGGGCACGGACTGCCCTGTTGCACCCCACGGAACGAACCTCCGCGAGCTGGTGCTGATGGCCGAGCACGGGTTCACGCCATCCCAGGCCCTGGTCGCGGCCACCTCCAGCGCGGCCGAGCTGATGGGTCTGTCCGATCAGCTCGGGACGCTGGAGCCGAGGAAGCGGGCCGACGTCGTGGTGCTGGAGGGAGACCCGTTCGACTTCGAGAAGCTCTCCGAACGGATCCTGGCCGTCTACAAGGATGGGGTACGGGTGATCGGTTGAACGAGCCTTCAGCTCACGTTCAGCGCGAAGTCGTCCACCAGGAAGGCGGTCCTCAGGATGTTGTCCTCCTTGCCCGTGAGGACGATCACGACGGCCTGGCCCCTCAGGTCGGCCAGGTCGTACTGGTGGAGCGAGTAGCCAGAGGCCTTGTCGCTGTTGGAGAACGTGTCCAGCGTCCGCAGCAGGACGCCGGTCGGACTTCTCGCCTCCACGGTCAGCTTGTCCCATTCGCCGAACCCTTCGATCGAGTCGATGTGCAGCCAGAAGGAGAGGGCGGCCGTCAGCGCGCCGGCCGGGATGGCCACCTGCTGTGAGATGGAGTCGGTGTGGACCGTGCCGTACCCGTCCAGCTTCGCCTTGAAGGTCCCGGTGTGAGCGGGTTGCGAAGGATCATTGGAGAACACCCCCGGAGTAGCTGACCAGGCTGCGCCGCCCTCGAACCCGGGGTCCAGGAGGAGCTGGGCGGCTGCCAGATTCGATACCGTAACGGCGATCGGAGGTGAGCTCCAGACGTTTCCTGCTGTGTCGTAGGCTTTCGACCGCAGGACGTGGTCCGGCCCCGACTCGGCCGAGGTCACCCAGGGGAAGGCGAGCGTGCCGGTACCGTTTGCCGCAGCCCGCAAGGCTCCATCCACGTACAGCTCCAATCGAGCTACCCCGGCGTCGTCGGATGCCGCTGCCGTCACCTCGACGGAGCCCATCACGAGCGCGCCGCTCTCCGGGGAGATGACCTCCGTGGAGGGCGGGGTGGCATCGCCGCCTCCCGGCGTCGTGGCGGTGACCGACACGTCGTCGAGCAAGAACGTGGTGGGCAACGAGATGTCGGTTGTGGAACGGAAGGCGATCTGGAGCGCCTCTCCCGCGAAGCTGGCCAGGTCGATCGGCCCGATATGCACGTAAGATGCCGAAGCGTCCCGGTCGTCCAGAGACCTCGAGGCAAGGACGTTGCCTCCGGCGTCACGGACCTCTGCATGCATGAAGTCGAACGGGCCCGAGCCAGGAGCCTCTTCGGTAACCACGCTGGCCCAAAAGGCGAAAGAGGCCTTCGTCGCTGCCTGAGGGATGAAGACCGTCTGTGCGAGCTCGTCTGCGGCGAGGTTGCGGCTTCCCAGGCTGCCGTAGCCCACTCCCGTCCTGGGATGTGCCGCGTCCGCGGGTGTGAGGTCGTGTCCCGCCGGGCTCGCCGAGGACGTCCAACCCAGCCCCGGTGCCTCCGGCGACGGATCCGGCTCGAACCCTCCGTCTACCAGGAGCTCCGCCGTCCTGGTCGCCGGCGGCGGGTTGAACAGTATGTCGAGAACAGGGTGCAGCTCGATGCCGTTGGGGGCCACCCCCGTCTGTCCATGGATGAAGTCGAAGAAGCCGACACCAGTGACGCGCACGGGGATGGAGGCGGTCTTGAAGCTCGATGTCGCGTGGAGCTCGGCATTGAACTCGTCGCGAGCGTTGGCGTTCCCCTGCGCGAACGGGCTGCCCTGCCCGACGCAGTCGGGGTGCGCGATCTCCACGATCATCGTGTTCTGAGCCGAGTCGGTGATAACGAGGTGGTAGTCCGAATCGTCCTCGCGTTTGTAGCTGGTTAGGACGGCGTCCACCCGCCAGACCTTCGTCTCAATCGGGGACACGCGGCTTGTCTTCGGTATCGGATGTGGTGGAACCTTCGAGATGAGATCCGCGACCGTGGTCGGGGTGATGGATCCGAGATTGACCAGATCCGCATCCTGGTCGGTCCCGGTCTTGACGGACCAGCGCTCCTTGCCGCAATGCACCGCGGCTAGGGCGGGGGTGGTCCCCGCATTGGCGACCAGCGGAACGGACAAAGCGGCGAGCATCAACAGCCGTACGAGCCGACCCACGACCGATGGCCTCACTGTTGATCCTTCGTCCCTTATGCCGTTTGTACCAGCCCCAGGGTCCTAAGTCCAGACCCTCGGTGTCTCTGTGGAGATTTCGTCGCGCCGGGTGATCGGCTGGCCTGCCGGAGAGGGGCCCGGCAGTACCATCTGGGCCAATGCCCCTCTACAAGGAACAAGGCATAGTCCTGCGCTCGATCAAGCTCGGTGAGGCCGACAAGATCGTCTCCATCCTCACGCAGGGCTCCGGGAAGATCCGCGCTGTGGCCAAGGGCATCCGGCGTACACAGAGCAAGTTCGGGGCACGGCTGGAGCCATTCACGCATGTGTCGCTTCTGCTGTACCGGGGGCGGTCCCTGGACACGATCACCCAGGCCGAGATCGTCTCCCCCTTCCGGCGTGCTCGGAACGAGTTCGCCCTGATCGTGTCGGGGGAGACCATGCTCGAGGCAGTGGACCGCGTGACCGAGGATTACGAACGAAACGTCCGCTTGTTCGTCCTGCTCCTGTCCGGGCTCCGCGCACTGGAGACCGGCCCGCGCGACCCCGCTGCCCTGGCCGAATGCTTTCTCCTCAAAGTCCTCTCGCTATCGGGGTTCCACCCCAGCCTCTCGGCGTGCGCTTCCTGCGGGAAACCCGGGCCTCACGCATGGTTCTCCGCCGGTCAGGGCGGGTTGGTGTGCGACGGATGCGCGCAGAACGATGCCGGCCGGGTCTCGGCGCCCGCGGTCAAGTGGCTCGCCGCCCTGGCCGATGTGAGCCTCGAGGGTGCGGGAGACATGACACCCCAGGTACAGGTGAGACGAGAGGCCAGGGCGATGTTGTACGGCTTCGCCGAATACCACTTCGAGCGGCGTATGCGGAGCTTCGCTCTGATCGCCAGACAGCCGGATCCAGCACTCGAGCCCGCAACGCGATGAGCAGCTACCTATCCGACCTCGATCTCACGAGGCTCCCGAGGCACGTAGCCATCGTTATGGACGGCAACGGGCGGTGGGCCAAGCAGCGTGGCCTCCAGCGGACCGAAGGCCACGCCGCGGGCGAGGAGGCGCTGTTCGACGTGGTTGATGGCGCCATAGACATCGGCCTCGAGTGGCTGACCGTCTTCGCGTTCTCGACCGAGAATTGGAAGCGCCCGCCTCAGGAGGTCCGGTACCTGATGGGCTTCAACCGCCGCCTCCTCAGACGCCGCCGCGACGAGCTCCACGACCGAAACGTCCGTATCCGTTACACCGGGCGCGTGGACTGGCGCGTGCCCGGCTCGGTGACCAAGGACATGGAGGCCGCTGTCCAGCTCACTAGACACAACACGGGCACTAACTTCACGGTCGCTTTCAACTACGGAGGTCGAACCGAGATCGTCGATGCGGTCAAGAGGCTGCTGGAGGACCAGGACAAGGGAAGATTGAAGGGTGAGCGGATCACGCCCGACTCGATCGCTGCGCGCCTCTACCATCCCGGGATGCCAGACCCCGACCTCCTGATCCGGACGGGCGGCGAGATGCGTATCTCGAATTTCCTCCTGTGGCAGGCGGCCTACACGGAACTCTGGTTCACACCTGTGTACTGGCCCGACTTCAACCGCGAACAGCTCTACGAGGCGATCCGGGACTACCAGAAGCGCGATCGCCGCTTCGGGCGCGTCGTGGAGGACGACTAGCCCGCGCGCGAGTCGGACCTTCCGTCCTATGATGCTGGTGACTCATGCTCCACTACTTCGCCTACGGGTCGAACATGGACCCTCGGCACATGGCGGAACGCGTGCCGGGCGCTCGAAAAGTGGGGCCCGGACGGCTTGACGGGTTCCGCGTGGAGTTCAACGTCTACTCCACGGAATGGAACGGTGGCGCCGCGAACCTGGAGCTCGACAGGGATTCGCACGTGTGGGGCGTCATCTGGGAGGTCCCAGAGGAGCAGGCCGGGGGCCTGGACGCCTTCCAGGGCCATCCGACCTTCTTCCGGAGGGAGGACGTGGTAGTCGAGGGCCCGTCCGGGCCGACCATCGCGTGGACGTATCGAGTCGCCCACCAGCAGGGCTCCTACGTCCGTCCCACGGACGTATACCTCAGGCTGATCTATTCGGCCATCAGGGTGCAGGGGCTCCCTCCAGAGGCGATGGACCTGGTGGACAGGGCCGCGCGCCCGCCTAAGCCCTCGATCTCCACTTAGGCGCCCGGAAGGGCCCCCTCCTTCAGCTATCATGGCCGGCACGCCAGCGGCCGCAGCCAGCGGCCGGGAAAGGATCCCCCCGTGGCAGATTTGATGGACGCCCTGATCTCCCTAGCCAAGCGCCGCGGGATCGTCTTTCCCTCCAGCGAGATCTACGGTGGCCTTCGTTCGTCATGGGACTACGGCCCGCTGGGCGTCGAGCTCAAGAACAACGTCAAGCGGGCCTGGTGGCGCTCGATGGTGCAGCTCCGGGACGACATCGTCGGCTTGGACGCCGCTATCATCATGTCCCCCCGGGTCTGGGAGGCCAGCGGCCACGTCGCGGGGTTCTCCGATCCGTTGGTGGAGTGTCTTAGCTGCCACCAGCGGTTCCGCGAAGACCATCTCACCGTGGACCAGGACCGGGGGACCGTTTGCCCGAACTGTGGCAACAACCAGTTCACGGAGCCTCGGCAGTTCAACCTGATGTTCAAGACGCATATGGGTCCCGTTGAGGACGAATCCTCGGTGGCCTATCTCCGGCCCGAGACGGCTCAGGGGATGTTCGTCGATTACAGGACCGTCCAGCAAGCATCGCGGCTGAAGGTCCCGTTCGGGATCGCCCAGGTTGGCAAGTCCTTCCGCAATGAGATCACGCCGTCCAACTTCATCTTTCGGACTAGGGAGTTCGAGCAGATGGAGATGGAGTTCTTCGTGGAGCCTGGGAGCGATGAGCGCTGGTTCGAGTACTGGCTGCAGGCAAGGCTGGACTGGTTCCTGGAACTGGGGGTGCGAAGAGAGAATCTGCGTCTCCGGCCACATGAGCCCGAGGAGCTGGCCCACTACGCGAAGGCAGCCACCGACATCGAGTACGAGTTCCCCTTCGGCTGGGCCGAGCTGGAGGGTGTGGCCAACCGGCAGGACTTCGATCTCCTCCGGCACCAGGAGTTCTCGGGCGAGGACCTCAGCTACTACGACCAGGAGAACGACCGACGCTACCTTCCGTTCGTGGTCGAGCCGGCCCTCGGCGTGGAGAGGGCGGTCCTGGTGTTCCTGCTGGACGCCTACCGTGTGGACGAAGCGCCCAGCGCCAAGGGCGAGATGGAGAAGCGCACCATGCTCGCCCTGCATAGGAGCCTGGCTCCCATCAAGGTCGCGGTGCTGCCGCTCTCCCGCAACGAGGCGCTCGTGCCGGAGGCGAAGCGCGTCCACGATCTGGTCAAGGGCCGGTGGATGACCTCATACGACGACGCCGGAGCGATCGGGCGCCGGTACCGGCGACAGGACGAGGTCGGTACGCCCTTCTGCGTCACCGTGGACTTCGATTCCATCAACGACAGGGCGGTGACGGTACGGGATCGCGACTCGATGGCCCAGGACCGTGTCTCGATCGACAAGCTCGTTGACTACCTGGAGGGGAGGCTCTCTTGAGAACTAGGCCGCCCCGCGGGGATCCGGCTCCAATCTCGCCCCTCTCTGAAATGCCCGCAGATGTGGGCGCCACGGGATCCTCGCCGTTCAGGGTCACCCCTTTCGGGGTGTTCGTCGGAGCGTTCCTGCTCCTCCTCGGCGCCGTCGTCGCGATCGCGATAGCCCAGTTCTGGGCCAGGCCGCTGGCGACATGGATATCGATCTGCTATTCCGGCGGGGCGGTGCTGTGCACCGTGGCAGCGGTGGCCATGCGCCCTCGCCCGTGACCCTGGCCTGCTCAGGACCGCGGCCGGCTAGGGTTTTGCGACCTCGCGCCTATCGCCGGGGGATCCGGGTGGGCTGAGCGAGCCGAGGATCTTCAGCGTGTCCTCTTCCGTGTTCTCCAGGGAGTGGCTAGTGCCCGGAGGAAGGAAGATGCTTGAGCCCTCTACGATCGGTATTCGCCTTCCATCGATGTGGGCGATGCCCTCGCCCTCCAGGACGTAGATGGCCTCTTCGTAGGTATGTGTGTGCGCGGGGGCCTTGCTCTTCTCAATGAAGCCCACGAACTGGGTGACGTGAAGAGCGCCGTGTTCGCTATCGACCAACACCTTGAAGTACCGATCCTCTCCGGCGGGGATGGCCGGCTGATCCTCCTCGCGCACCAGCACGAGCCGGTTGCGACGCGGGACGGAGCGTGGCGGAGGCCCTCCTCGAGATGGAGGTGGTGACAGGATCACGATGAGCCTCAGCTCTTCACGGCCCTCCCTGGCCAGCACGAAGGTCGTCGCCTGGGGTATGAAAAGGGCCATCCCAGGGACCAGCTCGGCTTCGGTACCCTCCACCGAGACCCAGCCCGTCCCCTCGGCGCAGTACATGGTCGTTTCGCTCCCGTCGTTCCTTGTGACCAGACTCTCGTCGGAGCCGATCCGCATGACGGTCTGTTCCAGGTGGATTGCGCCGACGCGAAGATCGATCGGAACCTTCAGCCCGCCCTTGGCAAGATGAAGCGTGCGCTCTGGAGCGTCGGTGTCGTGGACCACTAGGGCCCGTGCTGGTTGCGTGCTCACTCTTGATCCCTCGCCTGGCTCAACCCCGGTGCCCTCCGGGGCCGCGATGGAACGTCCCATATCGTGTCATCGGAAGACGCACCCCCGTTCGTTAGCTGTTACGGAAGGTAGAGGTCGGGCGGCCCCGCAGGGACGGCGGATAGACTGTGAGGCAATTCACCGTTTCGGAGGATGAGTTCATGGCGCTCAGGGCGACCGCGAAGTTCGTCTACGACTTCCACGAAGGCAACAAGGACATGAAAGACCTGCTCGGCGGGAAGGGAGCCAACCTCGCCGAGATGACGAACATGGGGCTTCCGGTCCCGCCCGGGTTCATCATTTCGACCGAGGCGTGCCTGAAGTACCTGGAGAGGAGCCAGATGCCCGAGGGCCTGGTCGTGGAGGTCCAGGAGCATCTGGCCAGGCTCGAGGGAACCATGGGGAAGAAGCTGGGCGATCCTGAGAACCCGCTGCTGGTCTCGGTCCGGTCGGGGGCCAAGTTCTCGATGCCGGGGATGATGGACACGGTCCTCAACCTGGGTTTGAACGACGTCTCCGTCCAAGGGCTAGTTGGGCAGACCGGCAACGAGCGTTTCGCTTGGGACGCTTATCGTCGTTTCGTCCAGATGTTCGGCAAGATCGTCCTGGACATCCCGGCGGACCGGTTCGAGGAGCTGCTGGACGCGGCCAAGGAGCGCAAGGGCCCGGGAGCGAAGGACACCGACCTCTCGGCGGAGGATCTCCGCGCCTTGACCGAGCAGTTCAAGGCCATCATCCGGAAGGAGACGGGCGAGGGCTTCCCTGAGGCGCCGGGCCAACAGCTCGAGAAGGCGATCGAGGCTGTCTTCCGTTCGTGGAATGGGGCCCGAGCGATCGCCTACCGGCGGCAGAACAAGATCTCCGACGACCTGGGCACAGCCGTGAACGTCGTGGCGATGGTATTTGGCAACATGGGGGAGGATTCTGGAACGGGTGTGGCGTTCACGCGGGACCCCGCGACAGGGGAACGCGTGCCCTACGGCGACTACCTTCCGAACGCGCAAGGCGAGGACGTTGTGGCCGGCATACGCAACACCCTGAAATTGACCGAGCTGGCCGAGTTGGACCCGGTCTCGTGGGAGGGGCTCCGGAAGGGGATGGAGACCCTAGAGAACCACTACCGCGACATGTGTGACATCGAGTTCACGATCGAACGCGGGAAGCTCTGGTTCCTCCAGACGCGGGTCGGGAAGCGCACCTCTTTCGCCGAGTGGGTCATGGCCTACGACATGACGGAGGAGGGCTTGATCTCGCAGGACGAGGGCCTGCTGAGGTTGGACCCGAACCGCCTGGAGCAGCTGTTCAAACCCGTCATCAGACCGGACCTGAAGACGGCGGAACGGCCGGCCACGCGGGGACTGAATGCCTCTCCGGGTGCGGCCGTGGGGCGCGTGGTCTTCACGGCCGACGCCGCCCGCGACTGGGCCGAGCGGGGGGAGAGGGTGATCCTGGTTCGCCGTGAGACCACTCCGGACGACTATCACGGGATGATCAAGTCTCAGGGCATCCTCACTTCCGCGGGTGGGACCAACTCGCACGCGGCCGTGGTGGCGCGTGGCGAAGGAATCCCCGCAGTGTGCGGCGCCGACGAGATCCGCCTGGAGCGAGGTGCCCGGGCGTTCGAGGTAGATGGCTCCAGAGTGGAGGAGGGCGACTGGGTCACGATCGACGGTACCGACGGGACCGTCTACCTGGCGCGGCTAGACCTCGACGATCCTCCTCTGGCTCGCGCGGTCAAGGGCGATGCCGCGGCGCGTGAAGAGAAGATCTGGAGGGCCTTCGAGGCGTTCATGCGTCGGGCCGACGAGGTGCGGCGACTCCGTGTCAGAGCGAACGCCGACACGCCGGACCAGTCGGCCAACGCCCGCGCACGCGGAGCCGAGGGCATCGGGCTCTGCCGGACCGAGCATATGTTTCTGGGCGAGGAGCGTGTTGCCGCGGTCCGCAAGATGATCTTCGCCGATACCCCGGACCAGGAGCAGGAGGCCTACGACGCGCTCCTCCCTCTTCAACGGGGCGACTTCGTGGGGATCTTCGAGGCAATGGACGGGCTCCCCGTCACGGTAAGGCTCCTGGATCCGCCACTGCACGAGTTCCTACCCAACCACGTGGACCTGGCGGTTGCCGTGGCCGTGGCCGAGGAGCGCGGCGACGGCGAGGTCGTGCTCAGAGACGAGAAGCTGCCGCTGGAGGAGGCCCGAGGGGTCCTGCGAAAGGTCGAGGAACTACATGAAGCGAACCCCATGCTGGGCTTGCGCGGAGTGCGCCTGGGAATCGTCAAGCCGGGCCTCTACGCGATGCAGGTCCGAGCCATCGTCCTGGCGGCGTGTGACCGGGTGGCGGCCGGCGGACACCCTGAGGTCGAGATCATGATCCCCCTCGTGGCGACGCAGGAGGAGCTTCGCCAGATGCGCGATGAGCTGGAGCCCGTTGCGAATGCGGTGCTGGCCGAGAGGGGCGTGTCGCTGCCCGTCGCGTTCGGGACCATGATCGAGCTGCCTCGCGCAGCTGCCGTCGCCGGCGAGATCGCGGACGTGGCCGATTTCTTCTCCTTCGGCACCAACGACCTCACCCAGACCGCGTTCGGCTTCTCCCGCGACGACATCGGCAAGTTCCTCGGCCTCTACGAGGAGCGAAAACTGGTGCCCGCCAACCCATTCGTCACCATCGACAGGCCCGGGGTTGGGGAACTGATGCGCATGGCGGTTGAGGGCGGCCGTGAGGCCAATCCGTCGCTGCATCTGGGGATCTGCGGCGAGCACGGGGGTGATCCTGCTTCCGTCGTGTTCTGCCACCAGATCGGGCTGGACTACGTGTCCTGTTCACCGTTCCGAGTCGAGACGGCTCGCCTGGCCGCCGGACAGGCGGCGCTGGGGGAGAGCGACCACGCATCGAAGTAGCAGAAGCCGGAGCTCCTCCTTTTGGGGGCACAGAATTCCCCCGATCCGGGGATTGGAACGTACGTTCGGCCCTCTTATCCTGTGGCCTTAGACCGCGCCTCCTCCTCGGCCGGGCTCGCCTTCCCGACAGGATCTGGGTCCTTCCCCAGCTCGTTCCTTCCCGAGGAGGTGCGCCGTGAAGAGGCGATGGAAAGCGGCTTGGGCTGCGGCGGCAGCGCTGGCAACGGTGACGGGCCTAATGGGTCCCGTCGGGGCGTCGGGGGCTGACGCGCGGATCGCGATGATCCTCCCTCCCACCAACACGGTCAGCCGATACATGGCCACCGCCAGCACCACGGTCCATTACGACTTGGGGTGCGCCAGAGCTCACACGAAGGTGTCCGGCGCCCTTGCGCTGCTCTACGGGATGCCCGTCGTGGTGAACGGCCAGTACGGTGCGAGCCTGTTCTCTGGGCCCGACTCAACGACTACGAAGATAGCCGCGGCCGCAAAGGAGTTCGTCCGCGGTTACTACGAGTGCTCAGACGATTGGGCACCTACCGACCCGTACATTTACGTCGCTTTCACCGCGTTGTCGTTTCCGCCGAAACCTGGTACACTAGGAGCACGATGGGACCAAGGGAGGCAGCGATGACGGCGGCAGGCATCTACGTCAGGATCAGCAGCGACCGCCTGGCCGAAGGGCTGGGTGTCGAACGTCAAGAGCGGGAGTGCCGGGCCCTCGCGAAGCGGAAGGGCTGGCGGGTCGAGGAGGTCTACGTCGACAACGACGTCTCGGCCTACTCGCGGAAGCCACGGCCCAGCTACAAGCGACTCATGGCCGACGTCGAGGCCGGTCGAATCCAGGCCATCGCTGCCTGGCACCCCGATCGCCTCTACCGGCGGATCACCGACCTGAGCGCGCTCGTCGAGATCGTCGAGGGGCACCAGATCGAGATCGCGACGGTCACGGCTGGAGACAACCTCGACCTCAGCACGGCGTCGGGGAGGCTACAGGCCGGTATCTTCGGCCAGCTTGCCGAGTACGAGTCGGCCCACAAAAGCGAGCGCGTCCGGGCGAAGCACGTCGAGCTTGCCCAACAGGGGAAGAGATCGGGCGGAGGGCCTCTACCTCCCTTCGGCTACCGCTTCGTCGACGACGCGGGGAAGCAGGGGCTCGCGCTCGACGACGAGCAGGCAGCGAGGCTCCGGCAGGCAGCGGACCACATCATCGACGGCGGCTCGATGCACCGGCTCGTCGCCGAATGGAACACCGAAGGCTACGCGACCCCGGCGGGGAAGCGGTGGACCATCAACGACATTCGCCGGGTCCTGACGCGGGCTGTCATCGCGGGCATCCGAGAGCACCACAGCAAGAACGGCACGCGGAAGCTCACGCTCGTCGGGACCTACGAAGGGACCTGGCCCGCGATCATCAGCCCGGACGAACTCGAGACGGTCCGGACCCTCCTCAAGCAGGCGAGCCGGGGGAGCAAGTCCTTCGGGCATGCGGGCCGAAAGCACGTCCTGACGGGCGTCGTCTACTGCGGCCGATGCGGGCAGCCGATGAGCGGCCGACGTTTCGGAGGCCGCGACAAGGGCTCGGGCTACTCGTGCAACACGGTCAAGGGCGGATGCGCGAAGGTCGCGATCGCGGCCCACCGAGTCGAAGACTACATCCTCGACTTCCTCGCCGTCCGCGACCCGAGGATGTCCGAGAAGCCCGTCCAGACGAAGCAAGTCGTCGCCCCAGACCGCGAGACCCTCGCGGCTCTGGCGAGGATCAGGGCGCGGAGGACGACGCTCGCCGAGGCCGCAGCGCTCGGGGCCGACGTCGCAGTCGCGGCGGCCAAGCTCGACGCCGAAGAGGCCGCCCTCCAGGCGTCGCTCGTCGTGCCGATCGAGGCCAGCGTCGACCCGGAGAAGGAGGACCCAGGACGGCGGCAACGTCGCCACGACGGACTCCTCACGAAGGCCGAGGTCGTCCAGACCCACGAGTGGATCAAGGCTTGGATCGACAAGGTCATTATTGCCCCCGCGACGAAGCGGGACGGGAAGACCTGGACGCGCCAGCCGATCGCGGAGCGCGTGACGATCCAATGGAGGGCACGATGACGCGGCACCAGGATCGGACGTTTAGTGACCGGGGCATCAGCCAGGAAGTAGCCGATGCTCGCGGCTACGTTCGGTTTGAGCGCGGCGACGTCGACGAGGCGTTCAATGCTGACGAGACTTTCGCCGAGGAGCGCAAGTTCGAGAAGTGGCGTCGCCTCAACGGGAAATGGGAGAAGACAGTCCGTGTCCACGACCTCGCCCGGCAGGTCGCGTACAGGGTGCGTCGTAGCGGCGGCTATGTCATCCCGTTGTTCGCCCCTCCGGAGCTCGGGCTGGGCAAGCCTGTCGCCCGCTTCAAGCTTGATGAGTTCTTCCAGACGAAGCCGCACAACCATGCGGTCCTCGGTCCATACTCTCGGGCACTCCACGTCTCAAAACCGAAGCGACACGATGGCGTCGACGTCGATGGGGAGCACGAGCACCAGAAGGACGCGCGCTACATGGGGATGGCCGACGTTGAAGACAAGCGAATCGACATGCACCCCTGGGCAGCCGACCTCCTGCCGGACGCGCAGCGGTTCTACTTCTCCATCGAGGGATCGTTCAAGGGTGACGCGATCCTAACCTCCATCCTGGAGACTGGCGAGGCAGCGACCGTCTTCTCGGTCCCGTCGGTCACGATGTGGCGGGCGGATGAGTTAGAGGCCTTCGCGGAGAAGTACATGCGCGATGCAGAAGTCATCATCGTGCCGGACAGCGACTGGTTCACAAACCCGCTCGTCAGCCTTCAGGCGTTCGCATGCCGGGAGTGGCTGAGAAGGCTTGATATTCGGGCACATGTCGCAGCAGCGATGCCGGAACCCCGAAGGTGCCGATTGCACGGCAGTCTTCGTGGGGGCAAGCGAGGCGTCGATGACTTCCTCGCCGATGGTCTCGGGCTGGGCGACCTCGTCGTCCTGCAGCGGGAAATCTCGGTCGGCTTTAGAGAGTGGGCTTGGAAGAGGTACATGGAGGCCCAGGATGCCGGGGGGCGAGCGGCTGAAGCAGTCGAGAATGACTGGGCGGTCTTGTGGTTCCTCGCGTTGCGTGCGACCGAGGATGGGCTCGTCCTCAACCCGTCCGGTGAGATCATCGCCGAGTACGTCGGTGACATCAAACCTCAGGCGGTCGGCAGGATCGTCGCCCGGCTCGTCTCCAACGGAGCTCTCCAGGTTGATACGCCGAAGCCCTTGAAGTACCGGGATCGGTTCATCCGCGTCGAGGGGCGTCGCCGAGCCCTGAATACCGGCATGGGCTGGGAGGACTCCCCGTCTTTCATCATCCGCGAAGACTTGCGGGCTGAGGAGGGGAGATTCCAGCTTACCGAGCTAAACCAACTGTTCACAATGGAAGAGAGGCCCACAATGGAAGGAGACCTACTAATGGGTGACCGGACCTACATGGTCGTCGCCACGTTCGAAAACGGCCGCGAAGTCCGGCGCAAGTTTCGGGCATTGATCGACGCTTACGGTTTCATGTCGCAGGAAAGGTGGCGTGGTGCCCCGAGCGTCAAGATCGTGTCGTACTACCCCGAGACGGAGGATACTCGTGCGGCCATCACCGTACAGGGTAGCAACGAGCTAGGAATCTACGAGACGTGGGACCCAGAATTCGAACGCCTCCTCGCCGATGTGACAAGCCCCCGGCGGAGACGCCTTGCCAAGGCTCGCGCCACCTCGAAAGGAGATCGTCCTTGACCGCCTCGACCGATGGAAAGGGAGAACGAAGATGCAAGGCGTTTTTGCGTATCTAACTGAACACACGAACTGCCGTGAAGACCCGGCAGCTTGCCCGGACGTCACCATCTGTCCGGTGCTGGCGAACGTCACCCTCTCCGAACAACGTGAGGCCGAACGAGTGGCGTGGGAAGCCGAACGCATCGCGTTTGAGGAGGAACTGCGCGAACAGGAGGTCGAGGCACAG
>Ga0210378_10000425_pt1 | contig 21422 bp, 31 predicted proteins | sample PLM1_60_b1redo_FD_155465 | JGI IMG/M metagenome (GOLD analysis project Ga0210378, IMG submission 155465) | Groundwater sediment microbial communities from an aquifer in East River, Colorado, USA - PLM1_60_b1 redo | ecosystem: Environmental > Terrestrial > Soil > Riparian zone | place: USA: East...
CGGGACTTCGACCGCCGGGACTTCGACCGGCGGCAGCCCGACCGGCGGCAGCCCGACCGGCGGCAGCCCGACCGGCGGTGACGGCTGGTCGAGCTGGTGGACCCGCAGCACACCGTCGCATTCGGCCGTCCACACGGGACAGCCGCAACTCCACCGGGCGGACCGCAATGATGGCGGCGTCCACACCGGACAGTCGGCACCCGAATCGCCGCCCCCCACGACGAACCGCACCGGCGGCACCGTCCAAACCCGACAGCGGGAACCCGGGCCGTCGCTTCCCCGGACGGACCGCAACGGCGGCGGCGTCCACACCGGACAACCATCACCACAGCCGCCGCCAGCACACCGCACCGGTGCGCCCGGAGCGGCCACCCACCCCGGGTCGGGCGCGCCGCAGGGCCGGGGAGTCGTCGCACCGGAGCCGCCGCTGCCGGCGGCGCCACGTGCCTACGGCGGCTCGGGACCGGACGAGCCCGCCGGCGACCCCCCGCAGCTGAGCCGCCGGGTCCCGCAGGCGCACCTCGCCGCGGGGCTGCGCCGGGAGCGCCCCGCCGCGACCGAGCAGCCGAGCGGCATGAGGGACCCGCTCGCCGCCCGGGACGCGCTGTCCCGCTTCCAGGCCTCGCAGCGTGTGGCCCGCGACGCGGTCGAGGACGGCCCCGCGCCGGGCCGTGACGGGACCGGGGCGGCCCGGTGATCCCTGCCACCGCGGGCAGCCGGCAGCTCGACTGGCTGGTCGACGACTTCGCCCGGCGCGTCGCCGGCGTGACCCAGGCGCTCGTGGTGTCCGGCGACGGCCTGCGGCTGGCGGCGTCCGCCGGCGTCGACCCCGGGCTGGCCGACCAGCTGTCCGCCGTCGCGTCCGGGCTGGTGAGCCTGACCCGCGGCGCGGCGCAGTGCTTCCGGGCCGAGCCGGTCCGGCAGACCATCGTCGAGATGGGCGGCGGCTACCTGTTCGTGACGACGGTCGCGGACGGCTCGGCGCTGGCGGTCTTCGCGGATCCGACCTGCGACATCGGCATGGTGGGCTACGAGATGACGCTGCTGGTGGCGCGGGTCGGCCAGCTGCTCACACCAGCGTTCCGGGGCGCCGACCAGCCATGACCGGGCCGACCGGGCCGACCGGGCCGACGGGGCCGACCTGGCCGGTGGGGCGGGTGGAACCGACCCGGCCGCAGCCGGCCGAGTCGCCCCGGCAGCCCGGCCTGCCGCCCGGCCGGGTCGTCCCCGCGTACGCGCTGACCCACGGCCGCACCCGGTCGCGGGGTGTCGACCTGCCGATGGAGGCGCTGGTGACGGTCACCGACCTGGGTCGGGATCGGCGGGCCGGCCTGCAGATCGAGCGGCGGGCGATCCTCGACCTCTGCGCGCGGCCCACCTCCGTGGTCGAGGTGGCCGCGCACCTGCACGTACCGGTCGGCGTCGCCCGCGTCCTGGTCGGCGACCTGGCCGCCAACGGCCACCTGGCCGTGCACCTGCCCCGGCAGGCGGCCGGCGGGCCGGACCCGGAGATCCTGGAGCGGCTGCTGGAGGGCCTGCGTGCCCGCTGACCGCAGGGAGCCGCCGATCCCGGTGAAGATCGTCATCGCCGGTGGCTTCGGCGTCGGCAAGACCACCTTCGTCGGCGCCGTCTCGGAGATCACGCCGCTCCGGACGGAGGCCCTGATGACGGAGCTGTCCGAGGGCGTCGACGACCTCACCCATGTCGTCGGCAAGACGACGACCACGGTCGCCATGGACTTCGGCCGGATCACCGTCGACGACCAGCTCGTCCTCTACCTCTTCGGCACCCCGGGGCAGGACCGCTTCTGGTTCATGTGGGACGACGTCTCCCGCGGCGCGGTCGGTGCGGTGGTGCTGGTCGACCTGCGCCGGATCGACGACTGCTTCGCCGCGATCGACTACTTCGAGGACCGCGGCGTGCCCTTCGTGGTGGCGATCAACGACTTCCCGGGTGCCGACGCCTTCACCGACGCGACCGTGCGGGAGGCGCTGGCGTTCAAGCCGGACCAGCCGCTGCTGCGCACCGACGCCCGGGACGGCCGGATCGCGCTGGCCACGCTGATCGCCCTGGTCGAGCACGCGCTCGCCCGGGTGACGGCAGCCTAGGCGGCCTAACGCACCCGCTCGACCCGGCCGGCGTCCCAGGCCGGCTCGTCCGACTCGACGACCTCGCCGTCCGCGGCGAAGACCAGGAACCGGTCGAACGACCGGGCGAACCACCGGTCGTGGGTCACCGCCAGCACGGTCCCCTGGTACGCCGCCAGCGCCTGCTGCAGTGCGTCGGCGCTGACCAGGTCGAGGTTGTCGGTCGGCTCGTCGAGCAGCAGCATCGTCGCGCCGGACAGCTCCAGCAGCAGCACCTGCAGCCGGGCCTGCTGGCCGCCGGAGAGCACGTCGAAGCGCTCGTCCGCCTGCTCGTGCAGCCCGTAGCGGCGCAGCGCGCCGATCGCCCGGCCGCGGTCCAGCCCGGCGCGCCGCCCGTCGCCCCGCCAGAGGATGTCCACCAGCGCCCGGCCGGCCAGGTCCGGCCGCTCGTGCGTCTGCGCGAAGTGGCCGGGCACGACCCGGGCGCCGAGCCGGGCCGCGCCGGTGTGCGCGACCGGCTCACCGGCCAGCAGCCGGAGGAAGTGCGACTTGCCGGAGCCGTTCGAGCCGAGCACTGCCAGCCGCTCGCCGTAGAAGACCTCCAGACCGAAAGGCTGCATCAGCCCGGTCAGCTCGAGCTCGACGCAGGTGAGCGCGCGCACCCCGGTCCGGCCGCCGGTCAGCCGCATCGCCACCTTCTGCTCGACCGGCCGCTCCGGCGGCGGCCCGGCCGCCTCGAACTTCGCCAGCCGCGTCTGCATGGCGTGGTAGCGGCTCGCCATCGCGTCGCTGTTCTTCGCCTGCTGCTGCAGGGTCCGGACCAGCTCGCGCAGCCGCTCGTGCTCCTCATCCCAGCGCCGGTGCAGCTCGTCGAGGCGGTCCAGCCGGTCCTCGCGAGCCTCCGCGTACGTCCCGAAGCCGCCGCCGTGCACCCAGGCGGACCGGGCCTCGACGGTGACCACCCGGTCGGCCGTCCGGTCCAGCAGCTCCCGGTCGTGGCTGACGAAGAGGACCGTCTTCGTGCTGGCCCGCAGCCGCTCCTCCAGCCAGCGCTTGCCCGGCACGTCCAGGTAGTTGTCCGGCTCGTCGAGCAGCAGCACCTCGTCCGGCCCGCGCAGCAGGGTCTCCAGCGCGAGCCGCTTCTGCTCCCCGCCGGACAGGCTGCCGACCGTGCGGTGCTGCACCCGCTCGAGCGGAACGCCCAGCGCGGCGACGGTGACCGTGTCCCAGAGCACCTCGGCGTCGTAGCCGCCGGCATCGCCCCAGGCGGCCAGCGCCGCCGCGTACCGCAGCTGGGTCGGCTCGTCCTCGACCTCGGTGAGCGCCCACTCCGCCGCCTCGAGCGCCACGCCCGCCTCCCGCAGCCCGGGCGACGCGAGGTCGAGCAGGAACTCCCGCACCGTCGTCGAGTCCCGCACCGAGCCGATGAACTGGCGCATCACGCCGAGCCCGCCGGAGCGGGCGACCGTGCCGGAGGAGGGCGTGAGGTCACCGGCCACGACCCGCAGCAGGGTCGTCTTGCCGGCGCCGTTCGCCCCCACCAGCGCGGCCTTGACCCCCTCGCCGACGCGGAAGCTCACGTCGTCGAGGAGCACCCGCCCGTCCGGCAGCACGACCGACACGTGCGCCACGTCCACGAACCCCACTCCCCCAGTCTGCCGGGGTGGTCATCCCGATTTCCGCCGATCGCCTTCGTGCTCTTCCTGCTCGCGCTGGTCGAGGAGGCCCGCCGTAGGCTGCCACGCGTGCCGAGGAGGGCGACCACGACGCAGCCGGTGGTGATCCTGCACGGGTGGCAGGGGTCCGGGCCGGAGCACTGGCAGACCTGGCTGGCCGGGCGGCTCGCCGCCGACCACGAGGTGCGCTACCCGACGCTGCCGGACCCGGACCACCCGCGGCTTGACGCGTGGCTGTCCACTGTGGACGAGACGGTGGCCGGGCTGCCGGACGGCGGCTTCGACCTGGTGTGCCACTCGGTCGCCGTAGCGCTCTGGCTGCACCGCACCGCCCGGCCGGCGACCGGGCCGACTCCGGCACGGGTGCTGCTGGTGGCGCCGCCGTCGCCCCGGCTGGACGAGCCGGAGCTGGCGACCTTCGTCCCGCCGCCGCTGGACGCCGACGCCGTCCGCCGCGCCGCCGGCGGAACCATCCTGGTCTGCGCGGACGACGACTCGTACTGCCCGGAGGGTGCCGCCGCCGCGTACGGGGCTCCGCTGAAGCTGCCGACGACGGTGATCCCGGGCGGTGGACATCTCAACGCCGACACCGGATTCGGGCCCTGGCCGGCGGTCGAGCGCTGGTGCTCCCGCCCCAACCTCGCCTTCCCGCTCTAGGGTTCCGCGGCTGCTGCGGCGAGTCGTCGACCTGCGCGGAATCGTCGGGTTCGACTACCGGGACGAGCGCGGCACCACCCGCTCCCCCACCGGCGAGGTCGGGACGATCGTCCAGCGGTAGATCTGGCCGTCGCGAAGCTCGTACGAGGTCGGCGGACTCGCTACGGGGTGAGCGGCGAGGTGGGCCAGGACCTTGGTACGTCCACGCATCTTCACGCCGTGCTGCGTCCACTGGACGTACGGGTGGAGGACACGCTTGAGCAGCTCCCAGTCCCGGCGCTGGATGGCATCCAGCGCGCTCTGCACCAGATGGTCCACGCGGCGTCCTACCCGCGCGGGGGCAACTGCTGCAGAGCCCAGGTGTTGCCGTCCGGGTCGCTGAAGGTGACGAAGGAGCCCCACGGCTGCACGTCGACCTCGCTCGCCTCCACGCCGCGGCCGGTGAGCTCCCGCCGGGCGGCCTCGACGTCCTCGACGACGACCTGGACGCCTCTCTGCGAACCTGGCGGCATCTCCGTGATGCCGGTGCCGAGCACCACCGAGCAGGCCGACCCCGGAGGGGTGAGCTGCACGAAGCGCAACGCATCGCTGACCTGGTGGTCGTGGTCGGCGTGGAAACCGACCTGCTCCACGTAGAACGCCTTCGCGCGGTCGACGTCGGTCACCGGGATGGCCACGAGCTCGATCTTCCAGTCCATGACCGCAATCTATGCGAGCGGTCCGACAGTTCCGCCGGCCGTCGCCTGTCGGGTGCGTGCCGGGCCGGCGTCTCGTCGGCGAGCCACGGAGGTCTCCGGGGTCCTGAGTCTCCAGGCGGTCTAGCACGCAGAGTGCTGAATAGGACTGTGAGTGCTAGAGCCGAAAGAGAGACACCTGTCTGCCCGAGCGGCCCGTCCACAGAGGAAACCGTCGTCCACAGATCGTCGACCGGCTCTGGCGCGACGCCGGTGAACAGCAGCAGGCTCGGCGCATGGACATCGGCACGTTCCTGCGCGACCGGCGCGACGAGGCGGGGCTGACGCAGCTCGACCTCGCGGCACGGTCCGGCGTGTCCCAGACGATGGTGTCCGCCATCGAGCGCGGTCGCCGGCGACCGAGCCTCGACGTCGTCGAGCAGGTGCTGTCCGGTCTGGGCCTGCAGCTGCGGCTGGAGGCCGAGCCGCTGCTCGCGGACGTCGACACGGCGGTCGAGGCAGCGCTCGCCCGGCCGCCGGCAGAGCGCATTGACGCACCGGGCCTCGACGGGCTGAGGTTGATCAAGGGCCTTGCACCGGCCGGACCCGTGGTCGAGGGGGCCGCCGGCGCCGCGCTGCACGGCGCGCCGGCGCCGCTGACCCGGCTGGATGTCGCCGTCGCCAGCTCGTCCCTCGCCGTGCTGGCCGACGTGATCCTGTGCCGGATGTTCGCCGAGCGGTGGAGCGACCGGTGGAGGCAGTGGGGGCCGGCCGATCCCGACCCCCGGCATCCCGGGTCGCCGCGGTGGCGCACCCTCGCCGGAGAGTTCCGGGTCCGGCTCGTGGACCAGCTACCCGCGTCGGTGGTCATCGTCGCCGGCGGCCTGCCGGTGTCGGTTCGGCCGCTGCACGAGATAGAGGCCGACCACCCGGAGACGAGACGGGTGCTCGCGCGCGTGCGCGAGCGGCTCGATGCGAGGTCCGGGATGTCGAGCTAGTGCACCCTGGTCGGGCCGCGTTCGGCGATGCGCCGCCGCTGCGGCTCGACCACGTACTTCGGGTCCTCAGTGGACTGCCGACCGGCCTGCAGGATGCCGAGGCGCTCGCAGCGGCTCGCGGCGAGCAGGACGCCACCTGACGCCGCGGCGGCGACTGCGCAGTTACGGGCAGACGGAGTGGGCGACCCGTCCGCCTGCGCGGTCCGCGGGGTGAGCGCCGCCGATCTCGTGACTGGCCGCCTTGCCGCGGCCGAGCGGATCCGGGCCGGTCAGCTGCCGGTAGACCGGCCAGCTCTCGAGCCAGGTACGGACACCCAGGCACCCCCTCTTCCCGGTCGGCCCGCTGCCAATCGGGTTCAGTCGTCCAGCAGGCCGGCCTCGTGGGCGAGGATGGCGGCCTGGGTCCGGTTGGCGAGGTCGAGCTTGGTCAGCATCCGCGACACGTACGTCTTCACCGTCGCCTCGGTCATGTACGCCGCCCTGGCCGCCTCGGCGTTGGACAGCCCGCGGGCGACCAGGACGAGGATCTCCCGCTCCCGCCCGGACAGCACGGCGAGCCGGCGGAGCGCCGCCGCCCGGCGGGAGTCGTCGTGGCCCCGGACGTACTCGGCGATCAGCCGGCGGGTGACCGCCGGGGAGAGCATCTCCGAGCCCTCGGCGACCGCCCGGACGGCGGCCACGATCTGCCGCGGCGGGGTGTCCTTGAGCAGAAAGCCGCTGGCTCCCGCCGCCAGCGCCGCGACGACGTACTGGTCGAGGTGAAAGGTGGTCAGTACGGCGACCTTCGGCGGATCGGGCCGGGACAGGATCGTCCGGGTCGCGGCCAGCCCGTCCACCCGCGACATCCGGATGTCCATCAGCACCACGTCCGGGCGCAGCTCGCCGGCCAGGGCCACCGCCTCCGCGCCGTCGGACGCCTCGCCCACGACCTCGATGTCGCCGGCCGACTCGAGCACCGTCCGCAGCCCGAAGCGGACCAGCTCCTCGTCGTCGACCAGCAGCACCCGCACCGTCATCCCGGCAGCACCGCCTCCACCCGGAAGCCGCCGTCCAGCCGCGGCTCCGCTCGCAGCTCGCCGCCGACCGTACGCACCCGCTCGCGCAGCCCGACCAGGCCGTGCCCGCCGCCGGGCAGCGCGGCCGGCGGCCGGGTGGCCCGCCGGTTGACCACCGTCACCGCCAGCTCGGCCGGGCGCAGGTCGAGCGTCACCGCCACCGGGCCGCCCGGCGCGTGCCTGCCCGCGTTGGTCAGCGCCTCCTGCACCACCCGGTACGCGGTCCGGCCCACCGTCGGCTCGACCGGCCGGGGCGCGCCGAGCCGGGTGAGCGTGACGTCGACGCCGGCGCGGCGGGACTCCGCGACGAGCTCCTCGAGGTCGGCCAGGGCGGGTTGCGGCGCCAGCGGGACCACGGCCCCGTCGCCCTCCTCGGGCGTGCGGAGCAGGCCGATCAGCTGCCGCAACTCCTCCAGCGAACGCCGCCCGGCGTCCTGGACCTGGCCGGCCAGCTGGCGCACCCGCGCCGGGTCCTCGGCGGCCATGTCGATCGCGCCGGCCTGCAGCACGATGAGGCTGACCCGGTGGCCGACCACGTCGTGCATCTCCCGGGTGATCCGGGCCCGCTCCCGCAGCACCGCCTCCCGCGCGCGCAGCTGCTGCTCGCTCTCCGCCCGCTCCGCCCGGCTCACCAGCGCGGCGACCAGCGCGGCTCGGGTGCGGACCCAGGCGCCGACGACGGCCGGGAGCAGCAGGAGGACGCCCACGTTCAGGAGGTTGTTGAACGCGACCTGGAACGAGGTGAACTGCCAGGGCCTGAGGGCGACGACCGCCGCGACGGCGAGGGCGCCCCAGCGCCACCGCGGGCGCGGCTCGTAGCGGGCGACGGCGTAGGCGGCGAAGGGCAGCGCGAAGGACGGCGAGTCCTTGAACAGGCCGTCCACGACGGCGACGACGAGCAGGGGCAGGGGGAACCGGCGCCGCACCAGCACGCCCAGCGCGGTCGCCAGCGCGAATCCCAGCCAGACGAGCCGCAGTCGGATCGAGGCCGGCGGGATTCCGGTCACCGCCACCTGCACGGCGAGGACGAGCAGGGCCGCGGCGACGTCGAGCGCCATCGCCCGCCGGCTCGGCCACCAGCCCGGTCGTCCCACCCGCGCAGCGTATGTCCGCCGGCGCCCGCGCCCGGTCCGCCGATCGGAGACGGGGCCGTCCACTTTCGATGACGGATCGCCGCCTTCCGGCGACGGCGGCGGAGGGGCGGCGGGAGCGAGAGTCGTGCCATCGCCACCACGACCCCGGAAGGACCCGAGATGATCAGCGTTGCTGGACTGACCAAGCGGTACGACGACCGTGCCGTCGTCGACGAGGTCACCTTCACCCTGGAACCCGGCACCGTGACCGGCTTCCTCGGCCCGAACGGCGCCGGCAAGACCACCACCATGCGGATGGTCACCGGGCTGGTCCCGCCGACCGCCGGCGAGGCCCTGGTGGACGACCGGCGCTATGCGGACCTGCCGAACCCGGCCGCCGTCATGGGCACCCTGCTGGACGCGTCGGCGGTGCACCCGGGCCGGACCGGCCGCACCCACTTGAGGATCCTCGCCGACACCGTCGGCGTGCCCGCCGGCCGGGTGGACGAGGTGCTCGACCTGGTCGACCTCCGCTCCGCCGCGAAGCGGCGGATCGGCGCGTACTCCTTCGGCATGCGGCAGCGGCTGGGCATCGCCGGCGCGCTGCTGGCGGACCCGCCGGTGCTGATGTTCGACGAGCCGGCGAACGGGCTGGACCCGGAGGGCATCCGCTGGATGCGGGAGTTGCTGCGCGGCCACGCCGCGCGCGGCGGCACCGTGCTGCTGTCCAGCCACCTGCTCGGCGAGGTCGAGCACACCGTCGACCGGCTGGTCGTCATCGGCTCGGGCCGGGTGGTCGCCGACGGCACCATCGGCGAGCTGCTCGCCGGCGACGGCGTCCTGGTCCGTGCGCTCGACCCGGCCGCGCTTGCCGCCGACCTGCGCGCCGCCGGCTTCCCGGTGACCGACACCGCCGACCGCGCTCAGCTGCGGGTCGCCGGCGCCAGCACCGAGCAGGTCGGCACCGTCGCCGCCACCGGCGGCCACGTGCTCACCGACCTGCGTCCCGCGGACCGCGAGCTGGAGGACCTGTTCTTCCAGCTGACCGCGGCCTGATCCCGACCACCGTCCACACTCGACAACGGAGACGAACAGCCATGACCGCAGCAGTCCTCGACCGCGCCCCCGCGGTCGCCCTCGCCGAGCGCCGCCCGCCGCTGACCCGGCTGACCGTGCTGGAGATCCGCAAGTCCCTGTCCACCCGCTCCGGCCGCACGCTCGCCGGCACCGCCGCGGTACTGCCCGCCGCCGGGGTCGCGGTCCTGTTCGCCCTCGGCCAGGAGATCCCCGGTGCGGCCCCGATGCTCAGTCTGCTCGGAACGCTGGTGGCGATGCTCATGCTCGCCGTCGGCGTACTGGCCACCGCGGGCGAGTGGACCCACCGCACCGTGCAGACGACGTTCCTGACCGTGCCGCGGCGCAGCCGGGTGCTGCTGGCCAAGTACGGCGGGATGGCGCTGCTCGGCGCCGGCATCGCGGCGGTCGTCGTCGGCAGCACGTTCGCCGTCGCCGCGGTCGGCGCCGGCTCCGGGTTCTCCTGGGACGGTGCCGGGGTGGCCGTGCTGGCGACGATCGCCGGTGGCGCGGCGATGACCGTGGTCGGCGCGGGCATCGGCGCCGCGGTGGCGAACGCCCCCGCCGCACTCACCGGCACGTACCTGCTCCTGCTTGTCGTGATGAACGTGCTGCACGGGGTGAGGCCGACCTGGGCGGAGAAGGTCGATCCGCTCGCCGCCACCTACGAGCTCATCGGCAGGGACGCGGTGGGGACCGCCCGGCCGGTGGCGATCCTGGTCGGCTGGGTGCTGGTCACCACGGTGGCCGGGGCGGCGGTCACCCGCCGCCGCGCCATCTCCTGATCATCACGCCGGCCGCCGGTGTCCTCGGACACCGGCGGCCGGCCGTCGTCGCGCGGCGCGCCCAGCGCTCTCTGACCGCCCACGCCGACGGCCCGTGTTGTGGACGCCGGCCGCCGCTCGTCGCGCATGGCGCCCGGCGCCGGCTATCCGGGCGCGGGCTCGGCCGGCGCGGGCCGGGCCTGCCCGGCGTCGCGGCGGCGGCGGGTGACCGCGGCCCGGGCGGCCAGCTCGGCGTCCGGCGGGTAGCCGACCTCGACCAGCGTCAGCCCGTGCGCGGGGGCGACGGTGACCGCGCCGCTGCGCTGCGCGGCGCCGAGCAAGGAGGCCGGCCACTCCGGCGGCCGGCGGCCCTCGCCGACGGCGAGCAGCGCGCCGACCAGGCCGCGGACCATCGAGTGGCAGAAGGCGTCGGCCTGGACGGCGGCGGTGAGCACGCCGTCGTCGCCGCGGGCCCAGTCCAGCCGCTGCAGGGTCCGGATGGCGGTGGCACCCTCGCGGCGGCGGCAGTAGGCGGCGAAGTCGTGCTCACCGAGCAGGGCGGCCGAGGCGGCGGTCAGCGCGTCGAGGTCGACCGGCCGCGGCCAGCCGAGCGTGTCGTGCCGCCGCAGCGGGTCCGGGCCGGCCGGGTGGTCGCTGACCCGGTACGCGTACCGCCGCCACAGCGCGGAGAAGCGCGCCTCGAAGCCGGTCGGGGCCGGCCGCACCGTCCACACGCGAACGTCCGGCGGCAGCACGCCGGCGAGCCGCCGCACCAGCGTGTCGCTTGTGGACATCCAGGCCGGCCCGGGCAGGTCCGCGTGCGCCACCTGCCCGGTCGCGTGCACGCCCGCGTCTGTGCGGCCGGCCACGGTCAGCGTGACCGGCACCCGGAGCACCCGGGCGAGCGCCTCCTCGACCGTCCCCTGCACCGTCCGCTGCCCGGGCTGGGCCGCCCACCCCGCGAACCCGCCCCCGTCGTACGCCAGCCCCAGCCGCACGCGGACGAGCCCGCCGTCCCCGGGGGGAGCGGCGGTCTCGTCCACGTCGTGCGGCAGGTCAGGCCTTGACGTCGCCGGTCGGCTCGTCGTCATCCGGCGTAGCGTCCAGCGCCTCCGAGAGGTCCGTCTCCTCGTCCTCGCCGGCCTCCGCCTCGGCCTCCGCCTCGGCCTCCGCCCCGGCGCCGGCCGCGTCCCCGGCCTCCACGGTCACCGGGCCGCCGTCGCCCACCGCCGTCGCCTCGACCGAGTCGGCCTCCGTCGGCTCGGCACCGGCCTCGGTCGCGGTCGACCCGGCGGACTCGGCCGCCGCAGCTCCGGCGGCACCAGCCGCCGCGGCGGCACCGGCCGCGGCGTCGGCCACCGGCTCCGCCTCGGCGGCCTCGACGGCCGCCGCGGTCCCGGCCGCGGCCGTACCGGCAGCACCGGCACCGGCGGCCCGGGTCCGGGCCCGCCGGGACTGGAACCGGGTGCCCCGTGCCCGCTCCGCCTCGCCGACCGCCTCCTGCGCGACGGTGAGCGCCTCGACGAGCTCGATCACCGCCATCGGGGCGTTGTCGCCCTTGCGCGGCCCGACCTTGACGATCCGGGTGTAGCCACCGCGGCGCGCGGCGAACCGCGGCCCGATCTCGGCGAACAGCGTGTGCACGACGTCCTTGTCGCGCACGACCGTCATCACCTGGCGCCGCGCGTGCAGGTCACCCCGCTTGGCGAAGGTGATCAGCCGCTCGGCCAGCGGGCGCAGCCGCTTGGCCTTGGTCTCGGTGGTGGTGATCTTGCCGTGCTCGAACAGCGACGTGGCCAGGTTCGCCAGCATCAGTCGCTGGTGGGCCGGGCCGGCGCCGAGGCGGGCACCCTTGGTGGGCTGGGGCATGACGACGTCTCTCCTAGCGAGGGATCAGAGCTGCTCGGTCTCGGCGTAGTCCGAGTCGCCGGCGCCGTCGTAGTCGTCGGTGCCGTACGTGTCCACGACGTTCGCCGGGTCGAAGCCGGGCGGGCTGTCCTTGAGGGACAGTCCCATCGAGGCCAGCTTCATCTTGACCTCGTCGATGGACTTCGCGCCGAAGTTGCGGATGTCCAGCAGGTCGGCCTCGCTGCGGCTGATCAGCTCGCCGACGGTGTGGATGCCCTCCCGCTTGAGGCAGTTGTACGAGCGGACGGTCAGCTCCATCTCCTCGATCGGCATCGAGAAGTTGGCGAGGTTCTCCTGCTCCTGCGGGGACGGGCCGACCTCGATGCCCTCGGCGTCGATGTTCAGCTCGCGGGCCAGGCCGAACAGTTCGACCAGCGTCTTGCCGGCGCTGGCCATCGCGTCCCGGGGCAGGATCGACGGCTTGGTCTCGACGTCGACGATCAGCTTGTCGAAGTCGGTCCGCTGCTCCACCCGGGTCGCCTCGACCCGGTAGGTCACCTTGAGCACCGGCGAGTAGATCGAGTCCACCGGGACCCGGCCGATCTCCTGGCCGGGCTGCTTGTTCTGGGTGGCCGGGACGTAGCCGCGGCCGCGCTCGACGACCAGCTCGATCTCCAGCCGGCCCTTCTTGTTGATGGTGGCCAGGTGCAGGTCCGGGTTGTGCACCGTGACCCCCGCCGGCGGCGCGATGTCGGTGGCGGTGACCTCGCCCGGGCCCTGCTTGCGCAGGTACATCGTCACCGGCTCGTCGCTCTCGGAGCTGACGACCAGCTCCTTGAGGTTGAGGATGAGGTCGGTGACGTCCTCCTTGACACCCGGCACGGTGGTGAACTCGTGCAGGACGCCGTCGATGCGGATGCTGGTGACCGCCGCCCCCGGGATCGAGGAGAGCAGCGTGCGGCGCAGCGAGTTGCCGAGCGTGTAGCCGAAGCCCGGCTCCAGCGGCTCGATGACGAACCGGCTCCGGTAGTCGGAGATCGGCTCCTCGGTCAGGGTGGGACGCTGAGTGATCAGCACGGTTCTGGTCCTTCCCGGCCGCCCGCCATATGACGGCCAGAATCGGTGTGGCTCGAGCTACTTGGAGTAGAGCTCGACGATGAGCTGCTCCTGGACCGGCGTGTCGATGACCTGCCGGGCCGGGAGGGAGTGCACGAGGATGCGCATCCGGTTGGCGATGACCTCCAGCCACGCGGGCACCGGCCGGGACCCGGCCTGCGCCCGGGCGACCACGAACGGGGTCAGCTCCCGGGACTTCTCGCGCACCTCGACGATGTCGCTCGGGTTCACCCGGTACGACGGGATGTCCACCTTCCGGCCGTTGACCAGGAAGTGCCCGTGCCGGACGAGCTGCCGGGCGGCGTCCCGGGACGGCGCGAAGCCGGCCCGGTAGACCACGTTGTCCAGCCGCGACTCGAGGATCTGCAGCAGGACCTCGCCGGTCTTGCCGGTCTTGCGGTTGGCCTCCTCGTAGTAGCCGCGGAACTGCTTCTCCAGCACGCCGTACACCCGGCGGGCCTTCTGCTTCTCGCGCAGCTGCAGCAGGTACTCGGAGTCCTTGGTGCGCCCCCGGCCGTGCTCGCCCGGCGGGTACGGCCGGATCTCGATCGGGCACTTGGGGCTCTCACACTTGCTGCCCTTGAGGAACAGCTTCATCTTCTCGCGCCGGCAGAGCCGGCAGTCGGCGCCGGTGTAACGGGCCATGTAGTCCTTCTCCTCGCTTGCCTAGACCCGACGCCGCTTGGGCGGGCGGCAGCCGTTGTGCGGCTGCGGGGTGACGTCCTGGATGGAGCCGACCTCGAGGCCGGTGGCCTGCAGCGAGCGGATCGCCGTCTCCCGGCCGGCGCCCGGCCCCTTGACGAAGATGTCGACCCGGCGCATGCCGTGCTCCTGCGCCTTGCGCGCGGCGTTCTCCGCCGCGAGCTGCGCGGCGAACGGGGTGGACTTCCGGGAGCCCTTGCACCCCACGTGCCCGGACGACGCCCACGAGATCACGTTCCCGGTCGGGTCGGTGATCGACACGATCGTGTTGTTGAACGTGCTCTTGATGTACGCGTGCCCGTGGGCGACGTTCTTCTTCTCCTTGCGCCGGACCTTCTTGACGCCGGCGGCCGTACGAGCCCTGGGAGGCATGTCTTGGCGTCTCCTACTTCCGTCCGGCCTTCTTCTTGCCGGCGATGGTCTTCTTCGGCCCCTTGCGGGTCCGGGCGTTGGTCTTGGTGCGCTGGCCGTGCACGGGCAGGCCGCGGCGGTGCCGGATGCCCTGGTAGCAGCCGATCTCGATCTTGCGCCGGATGTCCTGCGCCACCTCGCGGCGCAGGTCGCCCTCGACGCGGTAGGTCCCGTCGATGTAGTCGCGCAGCCGGACCAGGTCCTCGTCGGACAGGTCGCGGGCGCGCAGGTCGGCGCTCACGCCGGTGGCGGCGAGCGTCTCGTGCGCGCGGGTCTTGCCGATGCCGTAGATGTACGTGAGCGCGATCTCCATCCGCTTCTCGCGGGGGAGGTCGACGCCGGCGAGGCGTGCCATCCGGGCTGTGCTCCTTCGTGCGGCGGAGGTCTGTCACCTCCCGTCCTCTATCCCCACTGGACGACTCCGTCGTCGCAAGCCCAGTGGAGAGGCTCCGGCCTCCGACCGGAGGTGCACCCGCCAGCGGCGGGGTGGGAGGCGATGGGTACTGCCGTCCCGGGCGCGGTGCGCCCGGGACGGGAAACTCAGCCCTGGCGCTGCTTGTGGCGCAGGTTCTCGCAGATCACCATGACCCGGCCGTGGCGGCGGATCACCTTGCACTTGTCGCAGATCGGCTTGACGCTCGGCTTGACCTTCACGGCTGTGCCTTCTCCTTGTGAACTGCCAGCCGCGCGGCCAGCGGGCGAACTACTTGTAGCGGTAGACGATGCGTCCGCGGGACAGGTCGTACGGCGAGAGCTCCACGACCACCCGGTCCTCCGGCAGGATGCGGATGTAGTGCTGCCGCATCTTGCCGCTGATGTGCGCGAGCACCCGGTGTCCGTTGGACAGCTCAACCCGGAACATCGCGTTGGGCAGGGGCTCGACGACGCGGCCCTCGACCTCGATGGCTCCGTCCTTCTTGGGCATGTCCTCCGCTAACTACTCAGCTGGGGTCTCTCCGGTCACGGCTTCGCAGCTCGAGGGCGCCTGCTCGCGGTGCGGCCACAGCACAGCAAAGAGGCGGCGCGAACGCCGACGTCACAGTGTACGCAGCCGCGCCAGCAACGGCAAAAACGGCTCAGCCGCGCCGGCGCCGGGTGCCGGCCAGCCCGGCGAGCGCGAAGACCAGCGGGATGGCGGTCCACACCGGCCAGAAGTAGATCCACTGCCCGGTGCCGATCGAGACCGCCGCCCAGATCAGCACGTTCACCAGGAAGAGCCCGAGCGCGCCCACCACCGCGGCCCGCGGCGCGGCGTGCTCGATCTCCTGCGCCGGCGTCGCCGGCGCCGGCTGGGCGGCCTGCCGGGGCGCCGGGGACCGGCCTTCCGGCAGGTCGGCGGTCAACGGGCGCAGCTCGCCGAGCGTCTTCGCCCGGTACGCCGCCGCCACCCGCTCGTCCAGCTCGCCGACGTCCAGCCGGCCCTCGGCGAAGGCGCTGTTGAGCTGCGCCACCACCCGCTCGCGGTCGGCGTTGCCGGCGCGCATCGCGTCGTGCTCCGACGAGGTCATGCCCGCTGCGCCACCTTCACGCCCAGCTCCGCCAGCCGGCCGAAGCCGCCGTCCTCGGCGGTGGTGACCCATGGCCCGTCCTCGGTGACCGCCACCGTGTGCTCCCAGTGCGCCGCGTACGACCCGTCCAGGGTCACGACCGTCCAGCCGTCCTCCAGCTCGCGGGTGGCCGGGTCGCCCAGGGTCACCATCGGCTCGACGGCGAGCGCCAGGCCGGGCACCAGCCGCGGACCGCGACCGGGGCGGCCGTGGTTGAGCACGTGCGGGTCCTGGTGCATCTCGGTGCCGATGCCGTGCCCGCCGTAGTGGTCGACGATCCCGTAGTGGTGCGGCGCGGACCGGACGGCGCCCTCCACCGCGGCGCTGATGTCGGTCAGCCGGCCGCCGGCGACCGCGGCGGCCAGGCCCGCCCACAGCGAGCGCTCGGTGACCTCGATCAGCCCCAGCAGCGCCGGCGCCACCTCGCCGACCGGCACCGTGATCGCCGAGTCGCCGTGCCAGCCCTCCACGATCGCGCCGCAGTCGAGCGAGATGATGTCGCCGTCGCGCAGCTTCCGGCGGCGGGACGGGATGCCGTGCACCACCTCGTCGTTGATCGAGGCGCAGATGGTGCCGGTGAAGCCCCGGTAGCCCTTGAACGACGGCACCGCACCGTCGGAGCGGATGGAGTCCTCGGCGATCCGGTCCAGGTCCCCGGTGGTGACACCCGGGGCGGCGGCCTCGCGCATCCGCGCCAGCGCGCGCTGCGTCACCAGGCCGGCCTCGCGCATCACCGCGATCTCGTCCGGGGTCTTGATCTGGATCATCCCGTCCCGCCTTCTCCACAGCCGCACGCCGCCACCTCGAATCTACGATGCACGATCGAACGGGCGCAGCGCGGCGATGGCGCGCTCGGTCACGTCGTCCACCGGCCCGGTCGCGTCGATGCCGATCAGCACGCCGTTCTCGGCGTAGAAGGCGATCAGCGGGGCGGTCTGGTCGGCGTACACCTCGATCCGGTGCCGGACGGTGTCCGGCTTGTCGTCGTCGCGCTGGAAGAGCTGGCCGCCGCAGTGGTCGCAGATGCCCTCCCGGCTGGGGGGGTCGAAGTCGACGTGCCAGATGTGGCCGCAGCTGCGGCAGGTCCGCCGCCCCGACAGCCGGCGGATGACCTCCTCGTCGTCGACCACCAGCTCGAGCACCACGTCCAGGCCGATGCCCAACCCGGCCAGCATCTCGTCGAGCGTCTCGGCCTGCGGCACCGTCCGCGGGAAGCCGTCGAGGAGGAAGCCGTCGACGGCGTCGTCCTCCTTCAGCCGCTCCCGGACCATCGCGCTGGTCACCTCGTCGGGCACCAGGTCGCCGGCGTCCATGTACTTCTTCGCCGTCACCCCGAGCTCGGTGCCCTCGCTGACGTTCGCCCGGAAGATGTCGCCGGTGGAGATCTTGGGAATCGCGAACTGCGCCGCGATGAACTGCGCCTGGGTGCCCTTGCCTGCCCCCGGCGGCCCGACCAGGACGAGCCGCACTATCTCAGGAACCCCTCGTAGTTGCGCTGCATGAGCTGGCTCTCGATCTGCTTCACGGTGTCGAGACCCACGCCGACCATGATCAGCACGGCGGTGCCGCCGAAGGGGAAGTTCTGGTTGTTGCCCTGGCCGGTGAGGCCGAGGAAGAAGTTCGGCAGGACCGCCACGACGCCGAGGTAGATGGCGCCCGGCAGGGTGATCCGGTTGAGCACGTAGGTCAGGTACTCCGCGGTCGGCCGGCCGGGCCGGATGCCCGGGATGAACCCGCCGTACTTCTTCATGTCCTCGGCCCGCTCCTCCGGGTTGAACGTGATCGACACGTAGAAGTACGTAAAGAAGATGATCAACGCGAAGTAGAGCGCGATGTGCGACCAACTGCTCTGGTCGATCACGTAGTTCTGCACGAAGCGGCGCCAGCCGCTGGTCTCGTTGCTCGACAGCTGGCTGATCAGCTGCGGCAGGTAGAGCAGCGACGAGGCGAAGATGACCGGGATGACGCCGGCCTGGTTGACCTTGAGCGGCAGGTACGTCGAGGTCCCGCCGTACATCCGGCGGCCGACCATCCGCTTCGCGTACTGCACCGGGATGCGGCGCTGCGCCTGTTCGACGAAGACCACCGCGGCGATGATCGCCAGCGCCAGCAGGCAGATAAGGGTGAAGACGAAGGCGCCGTTGGTGGTGAGGATCCGGCCGCCCTCGGCCGGGATGCGGGCCGCGATCGAGGTGAAGATCAGCACCGACATGCCGTTGCCGACGCCGCGGTCGGTGATCAGCTCGCCCAGCCACATGATGACCGCGGTGCCCGCAGTCATCGTGATGACCATGACGACCAGCGAGAAGATGTCCTCGCGGTAGAGCACCGGGCGGTCGCAGGCCGGGAACAGCTGCTCGTTGCGGGCCAGCGCGATGATGCCGGTGGACTGCAGGATCGCCAGCCCGATGGTCAGGTACCGGGTGTACTGGGTGAGCTTGGCCTGGCCGGACTGGCCTTCCTTCTTCAGCTGCTCGAAGCGCGGGATCACCACCACCAGCAGCTGCACGATGATGCTCGCCGTGATGTACGGCATGATCCCGAGCGCGAAGACGGCGAGCTGCAGCAGCGCGCCGCCGCTGAAGAGGTTGACCAGCGAGTAGAGGTCGCGGGAGGCGCCGGCGTTGGCCTGCTCGAGGCAGGCGTTGATGTTCGCGGTCGAGACGTTCGGCGTCGGCACGTTCGAGCCGAGCCGGTAGAGCGCGATGATGCCGAGCGTGAAGAGCAGCTTCTTGCGCAGGTCAGGCGTCCGGAAAGCGGACGCGAACGCGGAAAGCACGAATCCTCCTGCGCCTGGAACGGGGTTGCGCGGACCCGTGCGGGCACCGGTCCGCAGACTGCGACTGTAACAGCCGGTGGCCGGGTGATCATCGCCCGGCCACCGGCCGACGGAGCTAGAGCGTGGTCGCCGAACCCCCCGCCGCGGTGATCTTCTCCCGCGCCGAGTCGGAGAACGCGTGCGCCGTGACCTGCACCTTCGCGGTCAGGTCGCCGGTGCCCAGGACCTTGATCGGGGCACCGGGGCGGACCGCGCCGGAGGCGACCAGCTCGTCCGGCCCGACGCTGCCGCCGTCCGGGAAGAGCTCGCCGAGCCGCCCGACGTTGACGACCTGGAACTCGACCTTGAAGCGGTTCTTGAAGCCCTTGAGCTTGGGCAGCCGCATGTGGATCGGCATCTGCCCGCCCTCGAAGCTGGCCGGCACCTGGTTGCGGGCCTTGGAGCCCTTGGTGCCGCGCCCGGCCGTCTTGCCCTTGGACGCGCTGCCGCGACCCACCCGGGTCTTGCGAGTGTGCGAGCCCGGGGCGGGACGCAGGTGGTGGACCTTCAGAGTCATGCCTTACTCGACCTCCTCGACCGTGACCATGTGCGTCACGGTCGCGACCATGCCTCGGATCTCCGGCCGGTCCTCCTTCACCACGACGTCGTGGATCCGCTTGAGGCCCAGCGACCGCAGCGTCTGGCGCTGGTTGTCCTTGGCGCCGATGACCGACCGGACCTGGGTGACCTTGAGCCGCGCCACCGCGCTCACACCCCCCCGAGCGCCCGCGCCCGCAGCATCCCGGCCGGGGCCACGTCCTCCAGCGGCAGGCCGCGACGACTCGCGACCTCCTCCGGACGGACCAGCCCCTTCAGCGCGGACACGGTCGCGTGCACGATGTTGATCGGGTTGTCCGAGCCGAGCGACTTGGACAGCACGTCGTGGATGCCGGCGCACTCGAGCACCGCGCGCACCGGGCCGCCGGCGATGACGCCGGTACCCGGGCTGGCGGGCTTGAGCAGCACCACGCCCGCGGCGGCCTCGCCCTGGATCGGGTGCGGGATGGTGCCCTGGATGCGCGGCACCTTGAAGAAGTGCTTCTTGGCCTCCTCGACGCCCTTGGCGATCGCCGCGGGCACCTCCTTGGCCTTGCCGTAGCCGACGCCGACCGTGCCGTCGCCGTCGCCCACCACGACCAGCGCGGTGAAGCTGAAGCGGCGGCCGCCCTTGACGACCTTGGCCACCCGGTTGATCGCGACGACCCGCTCGACGTGCGGGGTCTTCTCGGCGGCCGCCCCGCCCCGGCCGCCGCCGTCTCGACGGTCCCGGCGGTCTCCGCCGCCGGCGCCCCCGCCTCGGCGCTGCTGCCCTGGCATCAGGCGTCCTCTCCGTTCGTTCGGCCCACGTCGTGGGTGAGGTCAGAAAACTGCATCAGAACTCCAAGCCGTTGGCGCGCGCCGCGTCGGCGAGCGCCGCGATCCGGCCGTGGTACTTGTCGCCGCCGCGGTCGAAGACGACCGCGCTGATCCCGGCGGCCCTGGCCCGCTCGGCGATCAGCTCGCCGACCCGGCGCGCGGTCGCCGTCTTGTCGCCACTGAAAGCACCGACCTCCAGTTTGTACGTGGAGGCCGAGGCCAGCGTCACGCCGCGGACGTCGTCGACGACCTGCGCGTAGACGTGCCGCGTGGAGCGGGTCACGACCAGGCGCGGGCGGGCGGCGGTGCCGCGGATCCGCTTGCGGAGCCGGCCGTGCCGGCGCAGGCGGGACAGCCGCCGCTTCGCCGCGGTGCCGGTCCCGATGGTCTTCGTCGTCATGTCACTTGCCCGTCTTCCCGGCCTTGCGGCGGATGACCTCACCCTGGTAGCGCACGCCCTTGCCCTTGTACGGGTCCGGCTTGCGCAGCTTGCGGATGGTCGCCGCGACCTCGCCGACCTTCTGCTTGTCGATGCCCTCGACCACGAACCGGGTCGGGGCCTCGACCCGGAAGGTGATGCCCTCCGGCGCCGCGACCGGCACCGGGTGGCTGAAGCCGAGCGCGAACTCCAGGTCCCGGCCGCGCGCCTGCACGCGGTAGCCGGTGCCGACGATCTCCAGGGTCTTCGAGTAGCCCTGGGTCACCCCGACGACCATGTTGTTGATCAGCGAGCGGGACAGGCCGTGCAGCGAGCGGGACTCCCGCTCGTCGTCCGGCCGGGTCACCAGCAGCGCCCCGTCCTCCCCGCGCTCCACCGAGATCGGCTCGGCGACGGTGTGGGCGAGTTCCCCCTTGGGGCCCTTCACCCGGACGGTGCGCCCGTCGATGGTCACGTCCACGCCCGACGGGACGGGGACCGGCAGCCTACCGATTCGCGACACGGTCTCCCCTCCTCACCAGACGTAGGCGAGGACTTCCCCGCCCATCCTGCGCTTGGCGGCCTGCCGGTCGGTCAGCAGGCCGGACGACGTCGAGATGATCGCCACGCCGAGGCCACCGAGCACCTTCGGCATCGCCGTGGCCTTCGCGTACACCCGCAGGCCGGGCTTCGACACGCGGCGCAGGCCGGCGATCGAGCGCTCCCGGTTGGGGCCGTACTTCAGGTCGATCGACAGCACCTTGCCCGGCGCGTCGTCGGGGGCGTCGGCCACCGACCAGCCGGCGATGTAGCCCTCCTGCTGGAGGATCTCGGCGACGTGCACCTTGAGTTTCGAGTGCGGCATGACGACGGCGTCGTGGTACGCCGAGTTGGCGTTCCGGATGCGCGTCAGCATGTCCGCGATCGGGTCGGTCATGGTCATGAGGCGGCCCTCCGAGTGAGCATCGCAGGGTCGCTTGCGACCCGAGGAGCGGAGCGAGGGGGTCGCCGGGCCAGCAGGGTCATGAGGCGGCCCTCCGAGTGAGCATCGCAGGGTCGCTTGCGACCCGAGGAGCGGAGCGAGGGGGTCGCCGGGCCAGCAGGGTCATGAGGCGGCCCTCCGAGTGAGCATCGCAGGGTCGCTTGC
>Ga0210378_10000426_pt1 | contig 21395 bp, 25 predicted proteins | sample PLM1_60_b1redo_FD_155465 | JGI IMG/M metagenome (GOLD analysis project Ga0210378, IMG submission 155465) | Groundwater sediment microbial communities from an aquifer in East River, Colorado, USA - PLM1_60_b1 redo | ecosystem: Environmental > Terrestrial > Soil > Riparian zone | place: USA: East...
CTGCCCTACCCCAGCAGCTGACCAGCCGTTCCCCGCCGCGCGTCGCCATGGCGACCCAACCAGCCGTGCGCCGCCACCAAACTGACCAAACCAGCGGCGTGCCGCTACCAAACTGACCAAACCAGCGGGCTGGCCGCGCACCAAACCAGCGGCCCCGCGCACCCAAACACCCTAGTCAGAGGGTCCTTTCGGTGCCGATGCGGGGATCGGCGCCTGGTTTGGTTCCCGCGCTACGGTCAAGGCTCTCTCATAGAACCCCCCCGTTGCTCCACCCCCGGCGCCCGCGCCAGCACCGCGTTCTCCGCACCTGCCCACCCGCTCACCGCCGGTCGGCTGCGGACACCTCCGCTGGCACCACGCCACCCCGCTCCACCCGCTTGACCAGCTCTACCTGCTCCACCCGCGGACCGCTCCTGCGGTCGCCACCGGCGAACCTCGCCGACACCGAACTACCTGCTCCACTCGCGGACCGCTTCTGCGGTCGCCACCCGTCGGCCTCGCCGACCCTGCTCCACCTCTCTTTCCCTTGGCCTCACGGCCATTCCCTCGACGCGTACCCGCGTGCTGTGAACCCCGCGCGGGTCCAGCCGCGCCGTGTCGCGTCACCAACCCCGTACGGAGGTTTGTGACCATGTCCGAGATCCGCACCGTCCTGGTGTGCCTACCCCCGAACACCCACCCGAGGTTCCTCGCGGACCTGGCCACCACCCGACTGGCCATGCACGGCCTCACGACCAACGGCACCATGCCGCACTTCCAACCCCGCACCCGGCGGGCCAGCAAACTGCTCGACCGGTGGCGTGACACCGCCGCCGGCGGACCGGTCGGCCTGCTCGACCTCGAAGCGATGCGCGTCCGCGCCCAAGCCGATGCCGCCACCCGGTGGCTGGTCTGGCGCGACGTCGTCGCCGACACCCGAGCTGCCCAACCGTTCTGGGCCTACGCCGAGCATCACCGGCAAGACCCCCAGCACTACCCGCTGAACCGGGCCCGCACCGACTTCTGGGCCCAGCCCCGCGTCCAGGCGATGCAGACCTACAACGCGTTACCCAACCGGATCTGCGACCTGCCCGCCTCCGACCTGGAGGCGTTGCAGGCCGGCCAGCCCACCTACGCCTGGCTCGGCTACCTCAACGCGGTCCCCGCCGACGGCGTCGCGACCGCCCACGGCGCGCACGGCGGCTGGCTCACCCGCACCGCCGGCCCACTCACCGACCACCTCGACTACCTCAAGGCCGCCAACGCCCACCTCGCCGGACTCCACCCCGCGGTCAACATCGTGGCCATGGCCGCCCACTGACCCCACGCGCCGACCACCGCCGGCCCAGGCTCACCCGCCCACGCGGGAGACGCCGGGCCGGCTTTTCCGTGCCCAGGCGCAGGTGCGGTGCTCGTCGTCGCCGACCGGGCGGGATGCCCCACCGGTCGCGTTCCTCCGCCCACCTGGACGCCGCCCAACTTGCAAAGGAGAACTCGACCATGCCCTGCACCGATCCCGCGGGAACTACGAACCGGCCCGGCCACGACGCCATCGCCGCCGCACTCGCGCATGTCCCTTTCACCGGCACCGGCCCGGCGCTGCTGACCCTGCTCGACACGCTGTCGGCACCCGGCGGTGTGCTCGCCGAACCCGAAACCACCGAGCCGGAGCTGTGGCACACCCACGGCATCCCGATGGTGCTACACGCGATCGCCGAAGGCCTGCGCCGGCACCCCGGCACCAGTGACGGCGTCGCCGGGTACGCCTTCGCCGGCCTCACCGCGATGGTCCACGCCGCCTCCGAACCAGGTACCCGAACACGCCCGCCGCGGCGGGCGCTGCTGGTCGGCGGCGACCCCGCCCTGCGCGCCGACCTGATCACCCTCGCCCCGGGCCTGCTTACCGCCGAGACCGCCGCCGACGCCGTCACCACGTGGCGCGCCGCGTCACTGGTCGTCGTGTGCGCCGACACCCTCGACGCCTGCCTGCACACCGGGCTGCCGCCCCGGCCGTTCCTAGTCGTGCTCGCGCCTGAGGACACCGACCCGTGGCCGGCGGCGGCGCGGCTGGGCGCCACGCACGTCGCGTTCTGGCCGACCTGCCGGGCTGGCTCGCCGGGCGCCTCGCCGAACACCACCAGGCGACCGCGCCGTAGACGCGACAACGGTTCCCTCCGCGCCGCGCCGCGCACGCAGCGAACCGTCGCTCTGCCCGGGGCCTTCACGGCCCGGCGCGACAACGAGCCGCACACCCCCAACCAAGCCGCCGCGCGCGGCGGCCGGCTCCTAACCGAATGACACGAACGGCCAGCCACACCGACCCAGCAATCCCACGCGGTGTGGCCCTCCGGCCCACCGCGCCCCCCTAATGGAAGGAGACGACGGTGGACAGCATCGTCAGCCCCAACAGCAACAGCTCCGAGCCCGCCATCGGCCAGCCGACCAGCCCGACGCTGGTGGAGTTCGCTCCCGGTCGACCACGCCAGGACACCCCTACCGTCATCCTCGGCGTCGCCGGGCTCGACGTGGTCGTGCTCGGCCGCGACCCCAACGGCTGGATCCAGGTGTACCGGGCCGACACGGGCGAGACCGACACCTACACCGAGTTCACTGCCGCGGTCCCGATCAGCGACCCGGCGCGGCGGACCGCGCTGCTCCACAAGGCGCTGGTCGACCTCGACGCCGGACGCCGCGCCACCGCGGAGGAAATCCGCGCCGCCCGCGCCGAACACGCCGCCGCGCTGGCCCGGATCCGGGCCTACGCCATCGAACGGCACCGCGCCGGCGACATCGACCGCGACGAACTCGACCACGCCCTCCGCGAGTTCAACCTCGACGCCTACGCCCCGCAGGCCCGCGTCAGATTCACCATCACCGGCAGCTACAGCGTCGCCTCCGACGACACCGACGCGCCCGCACGCGACGCCCGCTACCACCTCGCGCTCAACCTGGACAGCCTCGACGACGTCGTCGGCGACAGCGCCGACTACACCGTCCACGTCGACGGAGTCGACCTGATCCCGAACGACTAGCCGCATCCGCGCCGGGAGTCGCTGCCCCGGCGGCGCGGACTCCCGGCTAGCGGCGGAATGCGCCCAGCCCCGTCGCGAGACCCACCACGCCTGCGCGTCGCCGACGGTCATCCGCGACGCGCGGACCTAAGCCCATCCCGTTCACCTCGACACGGAGAGTCGGTCAACCATGTCCGCTCACACCTACCGCCATCACGTCCCAGCCGAACTCGACGAGACCCGGTCACACACAACCCTGGTGTGCCTGCCACCGGCGACCACCCACGAACCCGACCTGCTGGAAGCCCGGATCGCCGCCCGGATCGCCCGGCACACCGCCGGCGTCCCGGGGTCGGTGTGCCCGAACCACTTCACCGCCTCCCCCCGGCTCACCGCCCGTGAACTGGCGCTGCTGATCAACCCGCACCCGGCACGGGTCGGGCTACTGCGCTGCGTCGGCGGCCCGATCGGGCTGCTCGACACGACCTTCGCCGCGCTCACCGAAGACGTCGCGGCAGATCTGCACAGCGACTGGGAACAGGCCGTCCACGGCACCCCGCCCGCCGCGCCGTGGCGGGCGTTCCTCGACCTCGCCGACACCGACAACCCGGACAGCCGCGACGCCGCCGTCGAGGACTTCTTCGCCCAACCCCGCATCGCCGCGATCACCCACCACATGGGCGCCGGCGCGGTCCTGACCGACCTCCGCGAGTACGGGGCCGCACTGGAAGCACACCAACACAGCCCCGCCGCCTACACCGCGCACCTCAAAGCCACCGTCCAGTACGGCGACGCGCTGATCACCGAACGCGGGCAACTCCTCACCCCAGGCCCGGTGCCGCGGCCCCCCATCGATCACACCCTCGCCGAACGCAGCGCCTACTTCGTCGCGGCCTGGTCGCACCTCTCGGGCCTCGACCCGAACACCGTCGTCGTGGCCGCCGAATGCCAGCTCTAACAGCGGCTCCCGCGACCAGCGGCGGCCGTGTCGACACCGGTGGCATCCCCCGGAAGAAGAGAGGTTCGGTTGTGACCGATCTGCCCGTCCCGCCGATCCCGCTGTCGCTGGCGCATCTGCCCGTCGTCGCCGGGTTAGCCGTGCCGTGGATCACGCCCCGCACACCGGATGGCCGTTACCTGTTCGGCGTGATCGAGGCAGGACGCCAACGCGCGTGCCTGCGCGACCGGCGCTGCCAGGTCTGTGGCCGGGCGCTGACCCGCCCGATGGTGTTACTGGTCCGCAAGAGCGACCTGGCCCGCCGCTGCATCTCCGAACCACCCGCATGCCCGCCCTGCGCGGCGTACACCATCCGCGCCTGTCCTATGGTTTCCGGTCGCCTGGCCCACTACCGGGCCACGCTTCGCGACCTGGGCGGCATCGCCGACGCCGCACCGGACGTGCCCGCGCGGCTCGGGGCGCCCGCCGAATCCTGGTACGAGGTCTGGTTGGCCCGCTATGACGTCATCGTCGACCCGGTCACCGGGAACCTCGCCGCGTCCTTCGCCCACACCCGACCGCTGCGGGTACGCCGCATCGGGACACCACCAGCCGACATCCCCGCGAATGAGGACAGCGCGCCGCCGTCCGCGGGCGAGCCAACGTGAGGTCGGAGCCGTCGGCGCAGCCGGTGCGGGCACTGTCCCCGGCCGCGGCCCGATACGCGCGCGGCATCGTCACCGAGTACGCCGCAGACAACGACGTGGACGTGCCATGAAGGCGGATCACATCCGCCGACGGTGACGCCGCCGACAACCATCCCAGTCTCCGCCGCGGCAGAAGAGCTGCGCTGACCGGGCAGTCCCCGGGTTTGCCAACGCGGCCCGCACGTGGCGGTCCGCGCCGCGGCGACCCCCCACCCGTCATCGCGGGGCGCCGCTCGGCGACGTCACCCGCGGTGACCGACCACGGAAGGAACGAGACAATCATGCAGCTAGGCGAATTCACGCTCAACGAGAGCGTCGCCCGGGAATGGCTGACCAAGACCGTCAGCTATCGCGACGCCGAGTACAACGGCGGAGACCTGCCCGAATACCCCGACACGGACCCCGAACTGGACCTGCCCGAGGACATCACATCGGCGTGGAACCCCAAGTGGGCCGACGACAACGGCAGGTCCACCTCGAACCTGATCGCGCTCGCGCACAAAGCCGGGGCGATCACCACGCCGGAGCGCCTAGAGGTGAGCTTCGACTGGTCCGAGGACTCCGACGGCGGCTACTACCGCTACCTGGTCGACCTCACCGATGCCGCTGGCCGACGGCTCCGCCTGGCCTCCTACGCAGAGGAAATCCGCCGGCTGGCCGACGACGAGGACAAGGGCGTCGACGCGGCGATGACCGTAGTGCGCGACGCCGTCCGGGAGGCGAACCACCAGCTCCGCCAGCTCGAAGCCTTCACGGCTCCCTACCTTCAGCGAGCCCAGGACCAGGTGCAGGAACAGGTGGTCGAGGGCCAAGGAGAGACCACGGACTGCGGCTGCGGCTGGCCCATCACTGTCTACGACGGCCAGTGGCTCCACGTGTTCAACCCGGCCCTGACCGGCAGCGACGACCACGACGCCGCGCCGTGAGCAGCCACACGCTGACATTGTCCGTCAGCTTCGACGAGACCAACACGGACGCGGTCGCGGTGTTGGTGCGTCGCGCGAAGGAACTGGACCTGGAGAACCACGGCGTGGTGCTGACGGACGCCGAGTACCCGGTGGCGTTGTGGCCGCGCTCATCGTCAACCTCGACGGCGGCCTCCAATGGCTGTGGGACACCTCCGGGTACCACGGGGCGTTCGGCGGCTGGTCCGCCGAGCCGGACGGCGGCTGGTCACGCGAATAGCCGCCACCTAGCCATCCACCGGCGAGAGCAGGGGCGTGCCGGACATCCTCGCGCGCCGCCCGACCCGCCACACCGGGGCCCGAACGCGGGCACCGGAATCGTCCGCTCACCACCGCGAACCGTGCCGCTGGGCGCCCGCCCGGCACGCAGTGACCGAACCAACCCTCTCCGGGGAACCCCGCCGCTCGCGCCCCGGACAGGGGGCGAACCCTGCCCGCGCGCAGGCGGCGGGACCACCCCGGGGAGAACCAACCCCCGAGGAGAGCATCATGTCCCAACCCGTGACCACCCTGTCCCGGCCAATGCCGGCCGACGCCGACCTGTCAGCGCCTGACCCGAGGGCAACCGACGGTGGCGCGCCCCGGCCGAGCCCCGCCGAGCAGGGCGCCGCCCTCCAGGACCAGCGCGCTGCCGCCACCGCCGTCCAAGACACCCCAGACACCGCGGCTCGCCGCGTTCACCCCGACCCGACCGCCACCGCCGACCTGAACGCCGCGGACCCGCACGTCACCGGCGCGGACACGGACGACACCGCGCCGGCCGTCCGGCCGTTGGAGCGGTTCCTGCCGGACGGCCCGTCGGCCGGCACCCCGGCCGTCACCGTCAACGGGAGCGACGCTGTCGTCCTCGCCCGCCGCGACACCGGCATCCATGTCTACCGGGACGGCGCCGTCCTCACCCTCGACGCCCGGACCCCAGCCGTGGGGATCACCGACCCGCGGCGCCGCGAGAACCTGCTCCGCCGCGCCGTCGCCGAGGTCGCCCGGCAGCGCACCGCCCAGCGCGGCGCGCTCTGGCGCGTCGCCGAGGAGCACGCCGAGTCGCTGGAGGCGATCCGGGACTACGCGATCGGCCGGCATCTCAGCCGTGACATCTGCCGCCGCGGCATGGACGACTTCCTCGACCATTTCGACTTCGAGCCGTACCGCCCGCGGGTACGCGTGACCTACACGATCACCGGAAGCTACGAGGTCGAGGACAGCGACACCGACGCGGCGTACACCGACGCCCGCGGCTACCTCAAGGCCGACCTGGGCGAGATCGACCGCGTCGTCGAGGACTCGGACTCCTTCACCGTCACGGTCGATGACGTCACCGAAGTCGACGACTGAGACCTCCGGCAAGCTCCCGTGCCCGCATCGGCCCGGCGGCCGGTGCGGGCCTTCCCGACGAAAGGCCAACCACCGATGACCGACGAGCAGCAGGACTACCCCTATGTCCGAGCATGGACTGAGATGTTGGGCTCCTACCTACGGCTACTACATCGACGACCGGGTCGCCGAGGCCCGACGTGACGGCGCGCCACCGAACGCCACCCACAAGGGCTCCACCGGACGTTGGTGGACCACGCAGGAGATCTGGTCGGCCGAGACCCGCGCACGGCTCGGCCTGGACCCGCTGCCGCCACGTGACCCGGACCCGGACGACATCACCACCCAACTGGCGGGCGGCGTCCGCGCCTCGGACCGGCTGCGTGACCTGTACGGGCTGCGCGAAACCGTCCGGGTGAGCGAGACGCACCTGCGGCTGGTATTCGCCACCGGCCACACCGCCGACGTCGAGCTGCGATTCACCGCCGCCGACGCGGCACCAGCCACGGACTGACCTATCCCCGAGCGCGCCGCGCCACCGGCAGCCCGCGCCACACCTGCGGGTGCCGGTGGCTCCGCGTGCCCTTCCTCAATCAACCGCCCACACCGACCAGAAGGGACAGTCATGACCCCCCTCGTGTGCGCGCACTGCGGCACCACCTCGACCGAACGGCGCGGAGACGCGCCGTGGTGCACGCCGTGCGGGATCCACCTCGTGCTCGACGAACCCAGCGGCGAGTGGACCAGCGTCGCCGGACGCGCGCACCGGCAGATCGAGGCCCGCAACGCCCGCCTCATCGAACGGACCCGCCGAGCCGCGCTGTCGTCGGTGGAACCCGCGCAGAACCTGATCCCGGACGGTTGGCGTGCCCACGCCGAACAGTGCGCGCCCGGCGGCATCCTCACGCTGGCGCTGCACCCGCCGGCGGGCCCGGTCGACGCCTACGCCTACCTGACCCCGCCGCATGCCGAGCGCGGCTGGTACGTGCGGGTCGACAACCGCAGCCGCGGCGTGGACTTCCCGCTGTATGTCGCCGGCGGCGCGCGCGCCGCGTACTTCGCGACCCTCGCCGAGGCGGTCCAGGCCGCCGTCACCGCCGTGCGGATCGAGACCCGCGACGGACAGCCCACGGCGGGCTGACCCGGAATCGCAACTGCCCAGCACGTCCTCCAGCGCCTCCCCGACCGGGGCGGTGGCTCCATCTCCCCAAGGGGGAAACGCTCATGACCACAGGTCAGAACACCACGCACCCGCCGCCGGACTTACCCTTGGCGCCGACCGATTTCACCCGCGTCGCCCGTCTCCTCGCCGACGCCTCCGTGCTGGTCCGGACCCGCGGCGAACGCGGCGAGGGCCCGAGTCGTGACCACCGGCCCCGCATCCGTGAGGCGCTCGCCCGCGCCGCGGACCTGGCCGGCACCGCCACCGGTGACCGCGTCGCGCCGCCGGTACGGGATTGGGCGGTTCATCTCGCCGCGATGGAGATCAACGCCGCCCTGGGCCGGGGCCGTAACCGGGACCGGGGCAACCTCCGCGAGTCGATGCGGACCCTCGCCGGGTACGGCCTCGACATCGGCACTCTCGGCGCGGTCAACAGCGCCGCTGACCTCCTCACCCAGGCGGCCCGCACCGCCGAGCAGATCGCCGCGGCCATCCGCCTTCCCGTGCGCGGCGTGGGCGAGGTCGCCGTCTACCAGATCGGCCCGGTCCTCGCCGCCGCGATCGACGTCGGTGACCTCATCGAGCTCAACGACGCCGCGCTGCACGCCGACACCCGACCGGTAAACGGCCGGGTCCGCGCGATCTCGGTCCAGCCCGACGGCCGGCGCACCTTCCACCTCGATCCCGGCGCGCCCGGGCGCAGCGCCGACGAGCTGGCCCTCACCGCCCAGCGTTGCCACACCGTCTGGCGGCCGGTACCGGACCTGACCCACACCCAGCCGCCCGACCAGCCCGTGGTTCGTGCCGACAAGGCACGCCCGATTGCAGCCCGGTCCTTGGCCGAAGGAGACCAACCGTGACGACCCCGAACATCTCCGGCCCGATCACCGCCGACCGTTGGGCTCTCGACGACGGGTTCCCCGTCGTCGCCGTGTGCGCCGCCGACGTCAGCGTCGTGGCGTTCCAACACGGCGAGACCGCCACGCTCCTCGTCGAGGTCGAACACACCGGCCGGCCGCCGAGGATCACCCTCGCCGACGAGCCGTACCCACCGTACGCCGGGCCACCGGCCCCGGATTACGACCTGGCCGTGGCGTGGCCGCTGATCGCCGAGGTCGTCTCCCCGCACGAGGCCCGGATCCTCGGCGCCGGACACGCCACCGTCACCGTCACCCAGCCCCCGGCTGGAACCGGCGCCGCCATCGTCGCCGTCACCACGAACGGCACGCACGCGCACATCTCCACCCTCACTCCCTACGTGGGCCCGCCGCCGGTCGAGACCACCCGCCCCGGCGCCTCACCCGCGTGGCGCCCGACCAGTGGACAGGCCATGAGCACCCGCGTCGGGCGCCGGGCCGGCGAGACCGGGGCCCGGACCGAGCGGGTCATGACCGTCGGCTGCACCACGACGCTGTCCAGCGCCGAAATCGCGGTGGCGCTGATCCGCGGCGCGGGCGCGCGGCGAGGCCGGCACCGGGGTCGGCGCCGACCTGGCACGCGCCCGGGCGGAGGCGTTGATCGACACCGTGATCCGCGCCCCGGGCGCCTCCCAATGGGACACCGGCCTCGACCGGGACGAGGCGGGCCGGGCCGTGCGGTGGGCCGTGGGCGAGGTCCGCCGGCTGTGGCCTGCCCTGGATGACCCGGCCCTGTCCCGGCTGGTCGCGGCCTACGCGCCGCCCCGGTCGCAATCGCTGACCACGGACGAGGAGGAGTGATCCCACCTGGGCGCACGTGCCGTCATCACCGTCCGCGACGACTCCGGGCGGGAACGTCGCTTCTACCGGCAGTGCGCGAGCAAGCAGTTCCAGGTCCAGCATTTCGCCGAGTTCCTCCACCGGGTCGATCAGGAACCCAAGCCGCTCACCCTCGACACCTACATCGAGTACACCGCCATCAACCCCGGTGCCCTACCCGGTGAGGACATCACCAACGTTCTGATCCACCGCCACCACCCCGCCATCTTGGTCCGCGCCAGCGTCGCCGACGACGACGTGATCACCCTGACCGTGCCCGGCCAGCTCGCCGACGACGCCCCCTGGCTCGCCCATCTGGTCGGGGAACCTACTCGGGCGCCGCTACGCCGTCGGCGTCCGCCGGCACCGTCCCTCGCGGACCGGCGACCGCCTCACCGGAGGTAACCCCGGCATGGTCCGGGCCACCCTGACCCTGCGGCCCGTCGCGGACAGCGAGGTCCAACCGCCCCGGACACCGGACCCAGGCCCCACCCACGGCGGCACCGGCGACATCCGGGGCTGACCCTGGCCCATCACCGCCCGCCCCACCACCGCGCACCATGCTTCCCGGCCGTTGCCCGGCCAACCACTCGCGCATCCCGCGCACACCCCGGGCACGGCCATCAGGGCCGCGCCAGGGGGTCTCGCCCTTCCCACGGAAGGAGCCCCGAGATGGGCTACACCAGCTACTGGGCGTACCGGCCCAGCCACCCGGCCTACGCACAGGCGTGGCCGACGGTCCTTGCCGACACCCGGCGCATCATCGACCGGGTCCGCCAGGCCGGGATCGTCATCGCCGGACCTGACGGCCGCCGCCGCCCGATCCTGGACGAGGTCGACGGGATCGCATTCAACGGCGACGCCAGCACCGACCTGGACTACGAGACGTTCCAGCTCCTCGCGCCGCTGCCGCCCGTACCCGCCGGCGTGCCGATCGCCACCGGGTTCTGCACCAACCGGAACCCCTACGACGTCGCCGTGGGTGCCGTGATTCTGCGCTGCCAGCTCCTGCTGCCCGGGCTGTTCCGGATCAACAGCGACGGCCGCTGGGAGCAGGAATGGGCTCATGGGGCCATGCGCTGGTCGCCCGAGCAACCGCCCGGCCCGCTTAACGCACGCGACCTGACGGCCGAGCTGTTCGGCGCCGTCCCGACCATCAGCCCGTTCCGCCGGATCCCCGGCTAGCGCCCGGCCCATCCATCCCCGGCCGCGGTTGCCTCTATCGCTGCGCCGAATCCAGAAAGGATCGTCATGTCCCGCTACGCGTGGGTCATCACCCAAGACCTCAACAACCCCTACGGCGAACACGCCGCACTGCCCGAGTACCAGTCCACCAGGGCCGTTGTGGCCGGCCCGTCGACCAGGGTCGGCGTGTCCGGCCCGTCGGCCGCCACCGACGAGGAAATCCTGCTCGCGCTGAACACCGGCGCGTTCTTCCGGCTCCTCGACGACGACGGCAACCCCCACTACATCGGCCGGTGCTGGTCGGAGGCCGGGCCGGGCAGCGCGCAGATGTTCGGGCCGCTCGATGACTACGGCCGTGCCGACGTAGGCGCCACGTCGATCGAGTACCGGCAAGGCGGCGGTTGGGAGACGCTGTGAACTCCGGGCGGCGCGCCCGCCGCCGCTACTACGCGCGAGATTCCCGGGGCCGGTTCAACGGCCGGCTCCAGCGCCTGGTGGACGCCGAGATGGTCACGCCGTCGCGGATCAGCGAGTACGCCGACCTCGACCCGGCGGGAATCGAGCTCGGCGAGGAGATCCACTGCCGGTGGGTCCACCCGCAGCCGTCCTACGACACGAGCCCCGCGGATCTCTACGTCATCGACTGGCTCTGGTGGGGCGACCACACCGGCGACGACGTGTCCCGCTCCAACCACCGCTCGTTGGCCCGGGACTTCCCGGACCAGTTCGTTCACCTGTTCGACGCCTACGACGCCCACGGCGCGGCGCTCCTGCCCGGCTTCGCCGACGACGGGCTCACCGCGGCGTTGCTCGGGCTGCGCGACTACGCCCTCTACGACGAACACGACAACGGCGCGTTGATCCTCGAACTCGCCGACGAAGCCTGGGACGCCTACCTCAAACACGACGTCAGGGCCGTGCTCCGCGACGACCACGACGTCGACACCGACGAACTGGGCATCAGCGACGACGCGCTCGGCGAGACGTTCTACCGCATCTACAGCGACCACTACGGCGACGAACACGCCGAGAACGCCGTGTCGGTGGTGTTCCCCTCGCTGGACCAGGCCCTCACCGACCTCGCCGCCGCGCTGCGCCCCCGCACCAGCTCCTAGCCCCACCCCCACTCCGCGCCACCGACCCCGGTCCTCGGGGGGACACCGCCCGCACGCGGCCCCGCCCCGAGGACGGGCCTCCGCCAGCGCCGGTCTCTCCCGAGGACCCCGCGACGACACGGCGCCTGACTGGCCCGCCCGCGCGACAAAACCCCACCAATCACCGTCAGGAAGGACGACACCGCCATGACCGTTCACGACCCCGGCACGCTCCGGATCCGGTGCCCCGCCGATCTCCTTTCCGCCGTGTCCTACCTGCTCGGATTCCACCCGAGTGACAGCCTGGTCGCCGTCGCGTTGCGCGGCACCCGGGTTATCTTCGCCGCGCGCGTCGACCTACCCGAACCCGGAACGCCCCACGCCGAGGTCCAGGACGGCGTTGGCTATCTCGCCCAGATCCTGGCTGAGCAGTCACCGACGACGGCGGTGCTCGTCGGCTACGGCCCACCCGAGCAGGTCACCCCGGTCGTCAATATCGCCGAGGCGGCGTTCGCGGCACGCGGCATGCCGATCGGCTACGCGCTGCGCGTGACCGGGGGCCGGTACTTCCCGTACCACTTTTTCGCCGCGGTCGCCGTGTCCGGGCCCCCAGGTGTCTCGGTCTTGCGTAATCAACGGTTGCTGGTGTGGTCCGTGTCGGATGGTTGTGTCTCATTTCCTTCGCCTTCGCCTTCGCCTTCGCCTTCGGCTGGGATCAGCATGGTCCGAGGATGGGGCTGCGGCGGATTGCCTGGGCCCGCTCCGTCGGTTGGGATGCCGCGATGCCCTGGAGCCGCTCGAGTTCCTCGTGCTGGGCGGCTAGCCGGGACACGGCCAGCGTCCGGAAGGCGGTCAGCTCCTCGATGATGGCGTCGCGGTCGCGGAGCCGTTCCTTCTGTTTGGCGTTTTCGTCCTTGAGTCGGCAAATCTGTGCGTCACGCGGATCGGACAGTTCACCAGCGTGCGCCTTGAGCTGCCGTCGTCGGTCGAACTCCTCGGCCAGGTGCTGGTAGGGGCCGGGCAAGCCTTGCTTGGCGTAAAAGCCTGTTCGGTTCACCTCGGCCTGCGATGCCAGCGTCTTGAGATCGCATCGTCCGCCAGGCGGGATCTCGCCTCGCAGCAAGCGGTCCATGGCGGACCTGATGCGTGCCTCGGCCTCACTGCGCTGCAGGTCAGTGGTGCGCATCGGCGTGTTTCCCCTCGTGGGCGGCGGCGTCGAGGTCATCGAGGACGCGCTGCGCGCGGTCGAGTTCGGCCTGCAGGCGAACTCGTTCGGTCTTCTGCGTCCGCCCGAGCGTGCCGATGAATGTCCTGTTCGTGTTGACCGTGTCCTGCCAGACCGGGCGGTGGCACGGATGGTGGGTCGCTTGCCGGCAGCGAGCCGAGTCACACATACCCGCCAGTGGCTTGTCGGCGGTCGGCGTCCCGGCCAGCTTCAAGCAGAGCGCCTTGCCGGGATCGGTGAACCAGCAGTAATTCGCCGTGCCGAGGTGCAGAGTGCTCGCGCGTTTGGCGAGGAGGTTCCGGATGTCCTGGTCACCGTGTCTGATCTGAGGGGCTGAGGCTTGTTCCGTGGTGATCTGCCTGTCGACGTGGGAGAAGAAGTCAGTGAGGTCCCGTGCGCCCGGACCGGAAGGCAGGATGCCCTGCTGGTAGTTGCGAAATTCGGCCAGGATCAGGGACAGGTTGCGTTCCTGTTCCTCCTCGTTGATCTCTTCGAGAAGTTTCGCTTGAGCGCCGCCCGGTCGGGCCGCGTAGCCTTCTGAGGTTACGGCCGACAGGTGGCGCAGGTGAGTCTTAGCGGCCAGGAGGCCGCCGGGGCGATGCGCTAGCTCCATCGCGAAAGTTCTGCGCAGCATCCGAACATTGACTGGGCCTTCCGGGATCGGCGCCAGGCCCAACCGCCGGCCGGCGGGACCATTGATCCACTGTCTGAGGGATCTTGTGTAGCGGGCGTGGAATTTGATCTGTCCGAACAGGAGGGTGCCTTCCTCGCCGCGACGGAGGCGTTCGGCCAGCGCGACCGCCCGGTGAACCTGCTCAACGACGACCCACTCGTCGGCGAGGCCGCCCAGTGGCTGGCCCTTGATGAGCTTGCTGGCGATCCGGTAGCGAATCAGGCCGGGAGCGATCTCTGTGGAACGCCGGCATCCCACGACGAGCTCCGACAACTCGCAGTCGCGCATCCCTGATAGACCCGCGATGACGGTCAGACTGGCGTTGCTTGCGACCTCGACCAAGTCGAAGACCTCGCGGGTGTGCAGCGGCGCGGTCCAGGGCACGAGTTCGGCATCGTCGGCCCGGGCGACGGCCTCAGCGTCGCGGCTCCACGGCCTGGCCACGCCGACGACGGTCAGGGTCTGCTCTGTGAGCCTGCGCAGCTCGTCATCGAGCCGGGTCTTGCGAAACTCCCTGCAGCCCACCCGTTCAGCGAGTGGCTGAAAGCTCACCTGCAGCAGCGGGTCGGCGGGGTCCCACCCAGCTTTGAGCCGCAGCTGGACCTGGTTGGCGACCAGCTCAGGCAGGGGCTCACCCGAATCGAGATGCTGCTGGAGGGCCTGCGCCATGTGCGCCGTGGTTGGTCGTGGACGCATGCCTGCCGTCCAGCCGGATCGCCGTGGCACTTCCCGTACTCGCTCGTTGAGCTCGGCCACGTGAGACCCGAGGACCTCCACGATGTAGAGGCAGGCGGCGAGCAACGGCTGCAACCTGGCGTCGGGGATCGGCGGGGTCTTGTTCTCTCCGGTGGGCTTGTAACCGGCCACGACCGCGGGTCGCATGCGGTTCCAGGGCCGCAGATCGGGCGCGTAGCTGTCGGACGTGAATATCTCCCCGTAGGTGGCTAGGTCCATGATCGCGGCCACGACACTGCGTTTATGGGTGACGCTGGTTTCCCGGAGGAGCCGGCCGTGCTTGTCGTGGACGTTACTGCGAATGGCCAGGTAGCGATCGCAATTGTGTTGCGTGACCTGCCGCAGGCTGGTCACACCCTGGCGGGTCAACCAGTTGAGCCACTCGATGACGGCGTGTCGTCGCCCTGCGCAGGTAGCCACCGCCCGCGGGGTGCGGTAGGCGTAGGCGAGCTGGCTCACTCGCGGGTGCCTGGGCACCAGGTAAGCGAACATGAGCTCCTTGACGGGCAGCCGCCACCGCGGATTGATGATCGTGGTGAAGTCCCAGACCAACTCACATGTCGGGAGGTGCGCCGGCCGGCCTTGAACACCTCGCAGGTCCCAGGCGTCGTTGTCGAAGCGCGGCCGGACGAAGCTGGGCAGGATCGTCCACCCAGCGCTCTCGGCGATGTCAGCACCGGCGAAGGGTGACAACTGGGGCAGGCCTTGGAAACCGACGTCGTGGGTCACGCGGTTAGCTCCTCGGCGCGCAGCGGCAGTTCGTCGTCGGTGTCGGCGACCTGGTTCGCCGCCGCCGCCAGGTCCGCGGCATCGAAGCGGTCGAGGATCTCGGTGATCTGTTGCGCGTAGGGGCCGAACACCGCCATGAACTGGTCGGAGGGCATCTGGCGCCATTGCCGGGCGAAGAAATGCTTTCAGCCGCAGGAGGTTGGTCGCGTGCCGCGGCGTGAAGATCGCCAGTGGACAGAGCAGACATACCCACGGCCGCGCCGGGCAGGGCCGGCCCTTCGGCCCATGCAGCCCGGATAGTTGATCGGCGCAGGCCGCGACGAACACGTCCCGCTTCCCGCCGACCAATTCGGCGATCACCGCATCGTTCAACTGCAGCCGGGCCAGCGTCTGCGGGTAGTCCCGCGCGAGCGACACAGCGTCAGCCCGGGTTAGCACCGTCGGCGGCCGGGCGCGGCGCAGCAGATCTGCCTGGGCGTCCTCGATGATCGAGTCGATTGCGTTCCGCTGTGCCGGTGTCGACGCGGTCAGGTAGTTGTCGCCCTCGACGGCGGGACTGTGGTTCGGATCGATCGTCGCGCGTCCGCTGCCCGACCAGGCGCGCCGGTCACGGTGGCTGTGGAAGGTGGTTCGGATGCGTTGGCGGTTGATCGGCAGCGGTTCGCCGGCGTCGTCGAGCAGACCATGATGGCGCACCCACGCCCGCACCGAGATGTTGCTGACCTTGCTGTTCTCGATCCGGACGGAGGTGTCGCGTAGCCACAGCACCTCGCGGTCTTCGGCCGCCGCGAAGCTCCGCAGCAGAGCCGAGTGCTCCAGCCAGCGCTCCAACAGTCGCACCGCGTTGCGGGGCAGGTTGAGGCTCTCCTGGGCGGTGCGGCCCTTGACGTAGCTAAGCAGGATCTGGGCGTCACCTGCCCACTCGATGTCCCGAAGGCCCAAGCCGTCGATGCCGTCCGGGACGATTCCGCTGTAGGCGCCGAACAGCAACTGGTAGGAGATCACCACACGCGGGCGTGGGAACAGCGCCTCCCTCACCCGGTGCCAGTCCGGCCGAACGACCTTTACCGTCTCCTGGCGCGCTCCGAGGCTGCGGAGATGGCGCGCGGCGACCGGGCCGGTGCCCGCCAGCAACCAGCTCAGGTTGGTATCCGTCCAAGCACCGGTGGTGACCGGATCCTCACCGAGTTTCGCCTGTTCCAAAGCCGTCTTGTGGGCGGTGAACGCCTCGTGCACATGGGTCCGGCACGTCGTCAGCAACCGCGCCCACTCCGCTTCGGTGTAGGGAGATAGCGGCTCATGCCGTTGCCTGCCCCGCTTGAACGTTCGTCCGCCGAGCAGTTCCCGGACCTGCGGATGCAGGCCGCGGGTTTCCTCGTCCCACGCCTTGAGCATCGCGCGGCTGCCCAGTTCGTCCATGTGCTGGCACACGAGCCAGAACTCGACCAACGCACCACGCCCCAGTTGGGGCGCGCCGCCGGTAAAACCGCGGTCGCTCGCGAACGACACCAGCCGCCGTGCCGCGGCCATGTGCTTGTCGATCGCGCTGCGCGAGGCGAGTTTGCCGTGCGGATGGATCAGGCTGACCAGCCCAGCGAGCAGGTGCACGGCGAGCAGTGGACATGCCTTCCCCTCGACCACGCCGCTGCGGTGCACGCCGTCGTCGGTGATATAGGCGATCTGTGGAGGGTCCGCGTCGACCCGTTCGGCGGCCATCACGAGCCGTCCGGTGGCCGTCACGAGCCGGCCTCGTCATCGAACTCTTCCGCAGCCTCACGTTCGGCGGCCTCGTCGTCGATCAGGCCATGTTCGCGCCCCGCCTCGTCGTAGGCGTCACGATAGATACGGGTCATGTCCAAGCGGCGAAGGTACTTCTCCGTGGTCAGCACGGAGGAGTGACCGAGTAGGTCTCTCAGCACCATCATCGGGTCGGACTTACCCAGGTAGAGGGCCAGCGCCCCGTCCGGCCCGTGCGCGGTCCCGGTGTCGGTCACCAGTTGGGCGGCCTGCCGGTAGTAGCCGAAGCCTCTCCAAGGTCGCCATCGCGAACGAATGACGGAGCCGGTGCGGGAACACGTTCGGGAACCGCGGCTCGAACCGCAGGCGGACCCGATCCGAGGCTCGGGAGAACACCGTCGGCCAAGCGGTGAACGGCCCGCCGTCCGCGCGGACCGCCAGCAACATCGACGCCCCGTTGGGCCCGACCAGACGGCGGCGCTCAACGGAACGCAGCGCATCCCAGGCGACCCGGCGACCGTTAACCCGGCCGCCACGCCCGTCGGCCTCGCTGACCATCAGCGGCGGGCCCCACCTCGCTCGTGCCCGCCAGCTCGACCCGTCGACGGCCAGCGCCCGCTCCAGACTCAGATACCGATGGACCTCCGCGAGTACATCGTAAGAAATCCAGGTGGTGCGGAACTTGCGGCCCTTGGTCACCCCGGCTGGAACCGGAAACGGGACCGGCAACTCGGTTCGCCGGGCCGGCAGCGGCGGAACCTCGGCCGCGAGCAGGTAAGTGAACTCGCGCCTGCGCAGTCCGGTGCTAACGGCAAGAGAACCCACCGCCGCGTTCCGGGCCAACTGGCGGCCCCGGTAACCCCGGTCCTCTCCGGCCGGGCCGAGCCCGCGGAGCGCCCGAATGAACAGTTCGATGAAGTCCTTCTCCAGGTACCTGATGCTCACGTGCGGCTTCGGTACCCGGCGCACGGCCTGATTGACCGGCCCGGTTCGCACCTGATCTGCGTAGAAGAGCGTCGCCTGCCTGTAGGTGAACGGCTCAACGGACGCATGCCCCTCGGCGACGGCCCACCGGTAGAAGCTGGACAGAATGCTCATGTGCCGATTCCAGGTACTGGCCTTGAACCTCGCCTCGATCGGGCCGCACGCACAATGCACCGCGTACGCCCCGAGCACCGACTTCAGCCGGTCGCGGCCGTCGAACACCGCAACGGCATGCCGATCAAGGAACACGGCCCAGTCCCGCAGCACCCTCGCGTACACCGCCCACGACTCCGGCGCCGGGCAGCCACTCACCGGCAACTCCCTCAGCCACCGGTTCAACACCGTGGCCGCCCGAGGCGCCGCGGGCCCGTCGTCGAACCGCAAGTCATCGTCGATGAGGATCGGCATGGCCTCAGGAATCACCGGTCTGCGGTCCAGACCCCACGAACCCGAGCCCTCCGCCGTGAAGAACAACAGCTGCACGACCGGGGATCCTATGGGCCGCCGCGAACGATGAAGGGTCCCCGATTTGCAGCCACGCATCGAGCCGTCACCCAAATGAGACACACGACCAGACCCACCGAAAGACATCCCAGGAGCTTGAATGTCAAGCAGCAGCCTTTGTGAGGTGATGCGACCAGGCGGTCGCCTCGTCGTAGGGTGTGCCGGTTTTGAGGCATCCGTGCAGGATGCCGACGAGCCGGTTGGCGAGTTGGCGCAGGGCGGCGTTGTAGTCGGCGCCACGGTTGCGTTGCCGGTCGTAGTATGCCCTGGCGCCCTGGGAGTTTTGGAGCGAGGCGAACGCCTGGGTCATGAGCGCGTCGATGAGCCGGTCGTTGTGCACGAACCGGGCGGCGACGACCTTCTTCTTGCCCGAGGCGCGGGTGATCGGGCTGGTGCCGGCGTAGTTCTTGCGGGCCTTGGCCGAGGCGTAACGATCATGAGCGTCGCCGAACTCTGCGAGCACCCGGGCGCCGAGGATCGGTCCCAGCCCGGGCTGGGACAGGATGATCTCAGCGTCCGGGTGCCGCCCAAAATGGGCCTCGACCTGCCCTTGCAGGATCTTGACCTGCTCGTTGAGGGTGCCCAGGACCGCGACCAGCGCGCGGACCGAGGCGGCGTAGGCCGCGGTGACCACGGCGGGCTGGCCGAGGTGCTCGGCGCGCAGCACCGCCCGGATCCGCTCCGCCTTCGCGGGGATGTCGCGGCGGCGGGCGCGTTTGAGGGCCGCGCTGATCTGCGCCAGGCTCAGCCGCGCCGCGCTTGCCGGGTCCGGGGCCTTGGCCAGCAGTTCCAGGGTGTCGGCGGCGTCGAGGTCCTCGAACGCCGCCAACGCGGCGGGGAAGTACTCCCGCAACGCGTGCCGCAGCCGCTGCCCGGCCCGGGTCCGTTCCCAGATCAGCGTCTTATGCATGCGGGTCACCACCTTGACCGCCTCGGCGTCGGCGCTGTCGCCGGCGACCGGACGCAGCTGATGGGAGTCGGTCCGCACCATGTCGGCCAGCATGTGCGCGTCGGCCGCGTCGCTCTTCGCGCCCGACACGCCGAGGCGTTCCCGGTAGCGGGCCGCCTGCAACGGGTTGACCGCGAACACCGTGTACCCGGCGGCGATCAACGCCTGCACCCACGGACCCCGATCGGTCTCAATCCCGATCTTGACCTGCCCGGCGGCGTCCTCGGCGTCCTCGCCGAGCTGCGCACCGATCATCGCGTGCAGCCGGGCGATCCCCGCCACACCCTCCGGCAGGCGGGCCTTGGCCAGCCTGCGCCCAGCGGCGTCCATCAACTCGACGTCGTGGTGATCCTCGGCCCAGTCATCCCCTACGAACAGCAACACATCTCCCGTCTCCGACACCGATCCTCAGCAGCCAGCGGAAGAACCATCAGCGACCTCGGGGGTATTCAGCTGACCGGACTAAGCTGTGGCCATGGACGGGCGGTGGCCGCGGGCCGGCAAGTACTACCCGAGGTCGACCGGTGAGTTCCGGTCCTGGTTCGCGACCGATGCCGACTGCTTGGACTACCTGGAGTGGCTGCGCTGGCCGGACGGCTTCGTCTGTCCGCGCTGCGCGCATGCTGGCGGGTGGGCGCTCGGTGATGCTCGCTACAAGTGCGCGGCCTGCGGGGCTCGGACAGCGGTGACCGCGGGCACGTTGTTCGATCGCCGGCGGACGCCGCTGACGGTGTGGTTCACCGCGTGTTGGATGTTCGCCGCGCAGAAGGACGGCGTCTCGGCGCTGAGCCTGCAGCGAGCGCTCGAGATCGGCTCCTATCCGACCGCATGGGCGATGCTGCACCGGCTGCGCTCGGTCCTGGTACGCCCCGGCCGCGACCGGCTGACCGGCATCGTGGAGGTCGACGAGACCTACATCGGCGGCGAAGAGCCGGGGCTGCGCGGCGGACGGGCCAGAGGGAAGAAATCCCTTGTCGGGGTGGCCGTTGAGGTCAAGCAGCCGCGCGGGTACGGACGCTGTCGGATGGCGATCCTGGCCGACGCCTCGGCCGCCTCACTACACCCGTTCGTCACCGCGAACGTCGAGCCCGGCAGCACCGTCATCACCGACGCCTGGCAGGGCTACCGCGGCATCGACAAGCTCGGCTACACCCACGACCGGCGCAGCCAGCGCGCGGCCCGTGCCCGCGGCGAGGACCCCGGCGAGCTGCTGCCTGGAGTGCACCGGATCGCGTCCCTGGCCAAGCGGTGGCTGCTGGGCACGCACCAGGGCTCGGTGGACGAGGCGCACCTGCAGAGCTACCTGAACGAGTTCGCCTTCCGCTTCAACCGCCGCCGCTCGACCAGCCGAGGCATGGTCTTCTACCGCGTCCTCGAACTCGCCGTCGGGCACGGTCCGGTGCGCTACCGCGACCTGATCGTCGACCCGCGGCCCAAGACCACCCGGCCCGTTTCGCCCCCGACCGGCGGCCACCCACCGAGCCTGGACCGCCCCCGAGCAGCACGCCCCTGGCGCGCCGCTGACCTGCAATAGTCCGGTCAGCTGAATACCCCCGAGCGACCTAATGAAGCAGTGCTCACGCCACAACCGGACGGGCACGACATCCCATCAGCGATCAACTCTCCCAACCGACCGGCAGGGGCACGATCTTTCGTCAGGACTCAACGTCCAGGAGAACGAAGTGCTCACCCGCCGGCGGCTACCTACCCACCAGGAGTCTGCCGGATGGCTCACTCCCAGAACTCATTAGTCTTCCTACCCTTCCGGGGAC
>Ga0210378_10000427_pt1 | contig 21364 bp, 23 predicted proteins | sample PLM1_60_b1redo_FD_155465 | JGI IMG/M metagenome (GOLD analysis project Ga0210378, IMG submission 155465) | Groundwater sediment microbial communities from an aquifer in East River, Colorado, USA - PLM1_60_b1 redo | ecosystem: Environmental > Terrestrial > Soil > Riparian zone | place: USA: East...
AGGACCCGTTCCAGCAGCAGGCGCTTCTGGGCGACTCGACCTCCACGCCCACGGAGACCAAAGGCGAGCCCCCGGCCGGCACGCCGACCTCGTCCACCAAGCCACCGCCGCCGCGACCACCGCCGGCGCCGGCGCCGGCGCCGGCGCCGGCATCTGCTCAGATCGCAGTCAACGGCTCCTCCGAGACGGTCGCGAAGGGCGGCAAGTTCCCGCAGTCCGACCCGGTTTTCGTGCTGCTGTCGGTCTCCAGGACCACGGCCAAGGTCGCGATCTCCGGAGGCTCGCTCGCCTCGGGCGGTGCCACCGTGACCCTGAAGAAGGGCAAGAAGCTGACCCTCGAGAACACCGTCGACGGCGCGCGCTACGTCCTGCTCCTCGTCTCGACCGGGTGACCAGATGCTTGAGGCGCGGCGCCGATTTGCCGATATCTCCATGGTGCTAAAACGCCTGCGGTCCGAAGGCGGCTTCGGCTTGGTCGAGCTGCTCATCGCGATGGTGATGCTGAACATCGGCCTCCTCGCGATCGTCGCCTCGTTCTCGTCCGGAATCGTCTCTCTGAACCGTGCGAGCCGGATCACGACCGCCGCGGTGATCGCCGACCAGCAGATGGAGCTCTACCGCGCGCTGACGCACGCCTCGATCCGGCTCGACACGTCCGCCGTCGGCACCACCGACGCCAAGTACCGGGACGACCCGGTTCTCGGCGGAAGCACCGCGGGCCTGGTGACCGCGAGCTGCCCCGGGCCTCCCGACGAGTGCAACCCGAGCCGGAAGGTCGTCGGCGCGGACCGCAAGGACTATCGACTCGACACCTACATCACCCAGTACACCCCGACCGGCGGCCGCGCCCTCAAGAAGGTGACGATCGTGGTGCGCGACTGGAACAACCTCGCCGTTAGCTTCGCCCGCCAGGCGTCGACCTTCGACCAGTCCACCGGGTAACCCATGGCTGCTTTCGCCTACAGCGCCATCAACATCGACGGCTTCGAGCTCTCCGGCGAGATCCACGCTCCGGATCCGGACGCTGCGCGTGAGCAGCTGCGCATGCGTGGCTTGCTCGCTCAGTACCTCCACGAGCTTCCTGCGGAAGGAGAGGAGGGCGCCCGCACGGTCTTCAAGAAGATCAAGCCGAAGTCGCTGCAGATCTTCTCGCGCCAGTTCGCGACGATGATCGACGCCGGCCTCTCGGTCGTCAGCGCGCTGGTCGTGCTCGAGGAGCAGACCGACGACAAGTACCTCTCCGCGATCATCTCCGAGCTACGCGCCGACGTCGAGGGCGGCCTGCTGCTCTCGCAGGCGATGGCACGCCATCCGAAGATCTTCAGCCGGCTCTACGTCGCCATGGTCGAGGCGGGCGAGGCCGCCGGAATCCTGGACACCGTGCTCGATCGCGTCGCCTTCCAGATCGAGAAGGAGACGCAGATCAAGCGGCGCGTCAAGGGCGCGATGATCTACCCGACGATGGTCCTGATCTTCGCGACCCTCGTCCTGATCGGGATGCTGCTCTTCCTCGTCCCGATCTTCGTCGACATCTTCGCCGACCTGAACGGCGAGCTGCCGATGCTGACCCAGTACGTCGTCAACGCATCGAACTTCCTGCGCAACGAATGGATGTTCTTCTTCCCGGGCTGCGGGCTTGCCTTCTATGGCATCCGCCGCGCCAAGCGAACCGAGAAGGGGCGGCAAGTCTGGGACCGGATGAAGCTCAAGATCCCGATGAAGATCGGGCCGGTCGTGCTCAAGGTGACGATGGCACGCTTCTCGCGCACCCTCTCGACGCTCGTCGCGGCCGGCGTCGACATCATCAAGGCGTTCGAGATCACGGGCCAGACGGCAGGCAACTGGGTCGTCGAGGAAGCGCTCTCGGACGTTCGCGCGAAGGTGCAGGAAGGCATGCCGATCGCGCAGCCGCTCGTCGAGAACCCGATCTTCCCGCCGATGGTCGGCCACATGGTCAAGATCGGTGAGGAGACGGGAGAGCTCGAGAAGATGCTCGGCAAGATCGCCGACTTCTACGAGGACGAGGTCGACGCGTCGATCGCATCTCTCACCGCGATCATCGAGCCGCTGATGATGATCGCCGTGGGCGTCGTCGTCGGGATCATCATCATCGCGATGTACCTCCCGATGTTCAAGATGCTCACTCTTGTGAAATAGAGAGCCGCTCAGGACGGCACGGTAGGGTGCAGACCGCCTTGGCGCCCGAACGACCGCAGATCGACAAGCCCGAGGGCGACATACCCTTCGAGCTCGGCATCGAGGACGTCGTCGTCGGCGACGGAGACGAGGCGACGAAGGGCAAGAAGGTTTCGGTGCACTACGTCGGTGTCGCGTTCTCCTCGGGCGAGGAATTCGACGCCTCGTGGAATCGCGGTCAGCCGTTCGAGTTCAAGCTCGGCCAGGGTCAGGTGATCCCCGGCTGGGATGCCGGCGTCGAGGGCATGAAGGTCGGTGGCCGCCGGAAGCTGACGATTCCCTCGGCCATGGCGTACGGCGCGCGCGGGGCAGGCGGCGCAATCAAGCCGCACGAGCCGCTGGTGTTCGTCGTGGATCTGCTGTCCGTCGACTGAGCCGCGGATCTAGAGCAGCTGCTCGCCGCTGACGAGGGCGCGCAGGCTCTCGTGCTGTGCGCGAGGAGGAAACGGTCCAGTCGAGGTGATACGGCATGTAGGTCAGCTCGGCGGCTGCGAACAGCGAGAACGCCGTGCCGAGCAGGTTGAGCTCGCGCTTGAACGCGGCCCACGCGAACGTCGCTCCGAGCGCGAACGCCGCGATGTGCACGACCATGAAGAACGCGGTCGGCAGGTCGTTGATCCAGCTACCCCAGGGCATATCGCTCCTCCTGTGTCGAGTTCAGGTGTCGGAGCGTTGGTGTCGCTGCAGCCGAACTTCTTACTCGCGAGCGCCCTGAGTTGATGTTCCTGCTACACGCGGGTCGCTGGAGCCGGCATCGGCCGAGTGTGCCCTCAGTCGCCGAAAGTGCGAAGCATTTTCGGCGAGTCCCCGCCCTGTGGGCGGGGACCAACTAGCCGAGGCGAACCCAGCCGTTTTCGTCGAGCCCGAGGCCGACGCCGAAGTCCTCGGCGATGCGCACCATCGTCTTGAAGTCGTCGATGTCGAACTCGTGGCCGCCGAGGGTGATCTCGAAGGGGCCGCCCTCGCCCTTCGGCTCGTGGAGCTTCGGGTCGTAGCCGGCCTCCGTGAGCTCCTTGAGGCCCGGTCGGCGACGTCGCTCAGCATGCGGCGCGAGCGTACTAGATCGTTTCTAGAGTCGCGCGCCTGCGGCCGTCAAACTCGAAGAACCTGAAGAGCCCGTAGGCGAAGAGCGCGTAGACGGCTCCGATCCCGGCCTCCGTCCAGACGAGACCGGAGACCTGGCCGAGGCTCGCGCCCGCCGAGACCTCGCGCGCCGCCGCGATCCCGTGCGTGAGCGGCAGGCCGCGCGCGACGGTCTCCATCCAGCTCGGCAGCGACTCGAGCGGCACGTTCACGCCGCAGAACAGGAGCAGCAGGAAGACGACGAGGTTCGCGAGGAAGAACACGTCCCTCGCGCGCAGCCCGACGGCGCCCGTCACCAGTCCGAGCGAGGTGCATGCGAAGGCGCTGACGAGCACGACCAGCGCGAGGGCGGGGATGCTTCCGAGCGGCACGTGGAAGTCGAGCAGCAGCCAGCCGGCTCCGAACGAGAAGGCAGAGACGATGAACCCGTTGGCGATCAGCGGTAGCGAGCGCCCGAGGAAGAGAGCGATTCGGTTTGCCGGCGTGGCGAGGAGCGGCGAGAGCGTCTGTGTCCAACGCTCGCCGCCGATCGTCATCGCAGTCCCATAAATGCCGGACATGGCCGAGAGCTGCACGGCGTTGCCGACCACGAACCATTCGTCGTCTTTGAGCTTCGAGAAGCGGCCGACGTACGCGAAAAAGAGGATCTGGAAGATCGGGCTGCCCAGCATCGTGGGTATATAGATGGAGGGCCGGAGCCAGTGGAAGAGCGCCCGGTAGGCGAGGTAGCCGCCGATGAAGAAGACGCGGATTGCGTTCATGCGAGGGCGAGGGTCGCCCGCTCGCGCGCGAGCCGCTCGAAGTAGCGCAGGCAGAAGTGCCCGATCACGAGGTAGACGGCGCCAAGGACGAAGCACATGGCGATGTCGAATCCGGGGCTCCCGCCGAGGGCCGCTTCCCGGATCGCCTGCACGCCCCAGGTCGGGGCGAGCACGTAGGAAAGGGGCCGCGTCCACCCCGGAAGCAGCGAGAGCGAAAAGAGCAGTCCGGTGACGACCCAGATCGGATACTCGAGCAGGTTGGAAAGCGCGTTCGCCTGCCGGTAGAGGACGAAGGTCGCCGCCAGCACGAGACCGAGCAGGCCGAGCGCGAGCACGGTCGCCGGCAACGCCAGCACGAACCAGCCGGGGTGGACGACGTGGAGCGGCACGTCGAAGAGGAGCCAGCCCCAGAGCAGCGTCGTCGTCAGCGAGTAGAGCCCGATGGTGGCCGTCGCCAGGGTTAGCGGCAGGATCACCCAGATGAAGGCCGGCGGAACGGCGATGCAGTACTCGAGTGTGCCCTGCCACCGCTGCCACTGGATCGCGCCGCCGGAGCCGAACAGGGTCGACGACCAGATGCCCATCATCCCGGCCCCGATCGCAACGTAGAGCAGCGATCCCGGCCTCGCTCCCGCGTTGAACATCAGATACGCGATCGAGGCGAAGATCAACGGCTGGAACACGGAGGTGAGCAGGAAGAAGCCCGACAACGTGAGGCTCTTCAGGTGGAACTTCCACCCTGCGTAGAGGAGGCGGAGCAGGCTCACGAGCGCTCCAACGATGCGTAGCGGCGGCTCTGCACCTCCATGAAGCGCAGGAGCGCGTAGCCGACGCCTGCATACGCGAGCCCGATCAGTACCTCCGTGCCGACGAGCCCGGCGACCGAGCCCAACGATGCCCCGTCGGCGAGCTTCCGCGCTGCCTCGATCGCGTGGGTGAACGGTAAACCGTCTGAGATCGTGCGCATCCACCCCGGCAGTTCGCCGAGGGGCACGTTGGCGCCCGTGAAGATGAGCAGGAACCCGAAGAGGACGTTCGAGAGCATCGCGTTCTCGCGAATGCGCAGCGAGAGGGCGGCGTTGATCAGCCCGAGCCCCGTGCACGAGAAGGCAGCGACCAGGATCACGAGCGCGAGCGCCGGAACGGCCGAGAGCGGGATGTCTACTCCGAGAATCGCGGTGCCGGCCGCCAGCGAGAATGCCGCGACGAACGCGCCGTTCAGGACCACCGGGATCGCGCGCCCGACGAAGAGCGGGATGCGGCGGGCGGGGCTGACGAGGATCGCGCTCAGCGTGTTCTGGTAGCGCTCGCCGCCGACCATCTGCGTCATCGCGAACAGACACGGAACGGCGGCGTACTGCAGCGCATTGCCGACGACGTAGAACTCGTCCGACTCCAGGCCGGCGGAGCGGCCGATGTACGCGAAGAGCAGGATCTGGAAGATCGGCGCGACGACCAGGCTCGGGATGTAGATCTGGGGCGTCAGCCAGTGGAAGAGGGCGCGATAGGTGATCTGCCCGCCGACGAAGAAGATCCGCACGGAGTTCATGACAGTGAGAGGGCGGCGCGCCGGCGGGCCGCGTCCAGCACCCGGTTGGTGATCAAGATGCCGGTCAGGACGTAGAGCGCGCCGAGGCCCAGGCACACGGCAAGGTCGTTGAGCGGTGAGCCGCCGACGGCCGCTTCGCGGATCGCGTTCATGCCCCATGTGGGCGCCAGAACCCAGGAGATGGGGCGGACCCAGTCAGGCAAAAGGAGGAGCGGAACGAGGAAGCCGCCGATCAGCCAAACGGGATACTCGAAGAGGTTGCCGAGCGCCCAGGCGGCGCGAAAGCGGACGAAGGTGACCGCGAACGCGAAGCCGAGGGCGCCGAACGAGAGCACCGTGCCGACGATTGAGCCCGCGAACAAGAGGGGGTGCTCGACCGACAACTCGATCCCGAAGAGGAAATGGCCGTAGAGCAGGGTCGCGCCGAGGCTGTAGATGCCGACGGTCGCCATGGCCAGCGTCACGGGCAGCAGCACGAGCGCGAAGTGCGGCGGGGTCGCGACGAGCAACTCGAGCGTCCCGTGCCAGCGCTCGCGCTGCATGGCCCCGCCCGCGGTCGTGCTCGTGGCCGACCACATGCCCATCACGGCCGCGCCAAGGGAGGCGTAGAGAAGGCCGCGCGGGCTGTCGCCGGCGCGGAAGACGAAGAAGGCGACGGTCGCGAAGAAGAGCGGCCAGATCACCTGGCCGAACCCCTCGAAGGGCGACCGGCTGATCATCTTCATGTGGTACAGCCAGCCCACGGCAAGGAGCCGGACAACCCTCATTCTTCTGTGACGAGCGCGACGTACGCGTCCTCGAGCGTCGGTTCGCGCTGTGACACACGGCCGACGTTCGCCCCGTCGAGGTGGCCCAGGATCGCGTGCGTCAGCTGGGCGCCCGTGTCCGTCTGCACGGTCAACACCTGGGCCTGCTCGCGCTCCTCGATGGACACGGCACGTACACCGTTCAGTGCCTTCAGGCGAGTCACAGTCTCCTCTGCCACGCCGTAGACCTCGACCTCGACGACGCTGCCGGTGGCGACGCGGCTCTTCAGGTGGGCGGGGGTGCCCTCGGCCACGATCTGGCCGCGGTTGATGACGGCGATCCGGTCACAGAGCGAGTCCGCCTCGAACATGTAGTGCGTCGTGAGGAGGATCGTCTTCCCGGCGTCGGCCAGTGCCGAGATCGTGGCCCTCAGCTCGCGCGCGCCGACCGGATCGAGCCCGATCGTGGGCTCGTCGAGGAACATCACGGGCGGGTCGTGCAACAGGCCGCGAGCGATGTGCAAGCGTTGCTTCATCCCACGCGAGTAGCCCTCGGCCCGTTCGTGCTCGCGCCCCCTCAGGCCGACGAGCTGGAGCAGCTCCTCGATCCGCCCCTTTTGTTCACGCGCGGGGACCCCGTAGAGCTCGGCGAAGTAGCGCAGGTTGTCGTAGCCCGAGAGCCGCTCGTAGACACCACGCTCGCCGCCGAAGACATAGCCGATCCGCTTCCGGACCTCGCGGGCGTCCTTGACGACGTCGTAGCCGAGGACGCGCGCTTCTCCCGCGGTCGGGATCAGAAGCGTGATCAGCATCTTGATCGTCGTCGTCTTGCCGGCTCCGTTCGGACCGAGCAGGCCGAAGAGCTCGCCTTTCGCGATCTCGAAGGAAACCCCGCGCACGGCCTCGATCTCCTTCACGCGGCGCCGAATGGTGCCGGTGTGCGTGCGGTAGGTGCGCTTCAGGTCGTGAGCCTCGACGACGGCCATATCAAGAGACTACAAGCGGCATGAGGAGGCTCTGGCGCTACCTCCGCGGGCTCGACCCGCTTCTGCCGCGCTCCGTCTGGACGATGGAGATCGGCGGCTTCGCGAATGCCTTCGGGAACGGTCTGGCCTTCCCGTTCCTGCTGATCTACCTGCACAACGTGCGGGGGTTCTCCCTTCCGCTGGTGGGGCTCATCGCCGCGACCAGCGCAGCGGCCGGGATCGTGACCGTCCCGATCGCGGGCATTGTCGTCGACCGAGTCGGCGGTAAACGCACTCTGATCGTCTCGCTCGTCGTTCTCGCGGCCGGCTTCGGCGGCTACTCGCTGGTGCGGGAGCCGTGGCAAGCCTTCCTGTTCGCCGGCGTCGGCGGGATCGGGAACGGCGCCTTCTGGCCGAGTCAGTCGGCGCTCATCACGGGCCTCGCCCCGCAGGCCCGCCGGCACGCGGCCTTCGCGCTCCAGCGTGTGATGCGCAACTTCGGAGTGGGCCTCGGCGGCGTCGCGGGTGGTCTGATCGCGAGCACCGACAACCCGACGAGCTATACGGCCCTCTTCACGCTCGACGCGGGGACCTTCCTCGCCTTCATCGTCGCTCTGGCCTTCGTCCCGGATCCCGGGCTGTCGCGCTCCGCGGGGGAGCGGCCGGGACGCTACCGCGAGGTCTTCCAAGATCGAGTCTTTCTCGGCGTCGTCGGACTGAACCTGCTCTACGTCGCGGCCGGCTACGCCCAGCTCGAGGTGTTCCCCGTCTTCGCGAAGAACGAGGCCGGCATCAGCGAACGGCAGATCGGCTTGATCTTCTTCGCCAACACGCTGGCGATCGTCGTCGCTCAGCTGCCGTTCGTGAAGGTGCTGGAGGGCAGGCGGCGCATGCCTGCCCTGGCTCTGATGACCTTCGTGTGGGCAGGTGCCTGGGTGATCGTCTTCGGCGGCGGCCGCTGGCTCGAAGGGGTCTCCGCGGCAGTCGTGTTCGGCGTGGCGTTCGTCGTCTTCGGAGTCGGCGAGTGCATCCACGGCCCCACCCAAGGCGCGCTCGTCGCCGATCTCGCGCCGCCTCGTCTGCGCGGGCGCTACATGGCGCTCTCGACGCTCTCCTGGGAGGTCGGCTTCGTGATCGGCCCCGGTACCGCGGGTTTCATCCTCGACTGGCGTCCGCACGCGCTCTGGCCGCTCGCCGCGGCGGTGTGCCTCGCCGCCGGGGCCGGCGCGCTGCTGCTCGAGCGAAAGCTCCCGCCGGCGCTCCGGCGGACGCCGAGTTAGCCGAAGCCGCCTCCGCCGGGGGTCTCGATCCGAACAACGTCGCCGGGGCCAAGGTCACGTGTCACCTTGGCAGGCAGCTCCTCGCCGTTCAGCAGGTTCCGTCCGGGAGCACCTGGCCGTCCGCCACGGGTGCCCTGGGGAGGATGGGCCCGGCGATCCGAGATCACGGAGAGCCGGCAGGGCTCGAGCACGCGCAGCTCGCGGACGATCCCGTCGCCGCCGCGGTGCCGCCCGGCTCCACCTGTCTCGACGCGTAGCCCATGGCGCTCGACACGCAGCGGGTAGGCGAGCTCGAGCGCCTCGGTCGGTGTCGTCAGCGTGTTCGACATCGTCACGTGCACGCCCGAGGGCCCATCCGCGTGCTCGCAGGCGCCCTGGCCGCCGGCGATCGTCTCGTAGTACGTGAAGCTCTCGTTCCCGAGAGTGAGGTTGTTCATGGTTCCTTGGCCTTGCGCAGGGACCGGCAGCGCCTGGCCGAGGGCCCGGAAGCAGACGTCGACGATGCGGCACGACGTCTCGACGTTGCCGGCGGCGACGGCGGCCGGCGGCCTGGCGTTGACCAGCGACCCGAGCGGTGCGCTGACGGTCACGGGTGCGAAGGCGCCGCCGGACGCGGGCAAGTCCGGGTCGGTGAGGCAGCGGACGACGAAGTAGCAGGCCGACCTGGTGACGGAGAGCGGGCAATTCAGGTTCCCTTCGTGCTGGTCGACCGTGCCTTCGAAGTCGAAGGAGATTTGATCCCTGGCCACGGTGACTGCGACCCGAAGCTCGAGATCGCCCTCTCGAGCCTCGAGCACATCGGTCGCGTCGAAGGGTCCGTCCGGGAGGCGGGCGAGCGCCGCCCGGACAGCACGCTCAGAGTGGTCGAACAGCTCCTCCATCGCGGCGGCGATTCGCTCCCGCCCGCAGTCGGTGCAGAGCTCGTCGACGCGCTGCTCCGCGAGCCGGTGGGCGCCGAGCTGTGCGCGGAGGTCTCCGCGCCGTTCCTCCGGGTTGCGCATCCGGGAGACGAGGTCGTCGAGCACGGCGTCGTCGAGGCGGGTAGGCGGGATGACGACTCCCTCCTCCTCGAGCGTCCGCGACTCGGCCGGCATGCTCCCCGGCTCGCGCCCGCCCACGTCGGAGTGGTGCGCGCGGGTCACGGCGAAGCCGAGCTCCGTCCGTGAGACGAGCGTTATGTCGGGCAGGTGCGTGCCGCCGGTGTACGGGTCGTTGAGGATGAAGACGTCCTCCCGGGACGGGTGCAGCGCGATCACCGCCGCCACGGCGTCCGGCATCGCTCCCAGGTGAACGGGAATGTGCTCGGCTTGGGCGATCATGCGGCCGCGCTGGTCGAAGAGGGCAGCGGAGCAGTCGCGACGCTCCTTGATGTTCGCCGAGAAGGCGGAGCGGACGAGCACCGCGCCCATCTCCTCGGCCACGGAGCGCAGCGCGCTGCCGAGAACTTGGAGCTCGATATTCACGTTCTCGTGAGCCTCCACCCGTCACCATCCCTAACCCCCACCCACCCAAGGGGCAGCCAGCAGGTCGACCCGTCCAGTTCCAGCACGGCCGGCCCCGACACCTCTTGACGGGCCCCGCTGCTCGGCTCGAGCTGGGGGCCGGGCCTCACCTCTGCGGTGCGGACGGCGACGAGCTCCACCGTCCGGCGCCGGTCGGCGTAGCCGTAGCGCTCCTCGTGCGCGCGGTGAAATGCCTCCGCCACGTCGCCGCCGAGCGGCACGGTCAGCTCGAACGACTGCCCGGCGTACCGCAGGTCAGCCTCGCCCTCGGCCGGTAGCTCGCCGGCCTCCGCGAGCGGGACGACGTAGGACCGCACCTCGTCCTTCCGCTCGTCGCTCACCGCCAGCCCGAGGGCGGAGAGCACGCCCGCCGACTCGGGGACGACGACCGTCTCGATCCCGAGCTCGGCCGCGAGCGCGCAGGCGTGCAGCGGCCCGGCGCCGCCGAACGCGATCAGCGCGAAGTCGCGAGGGTCGTGCCCGCGCTCGACCGAGACGACCCGTAGGGCGCGCAGCATCTCGGCGTCCACGACGGCGACCACGTCGGCCGGGTCGAGATCGCCGACCGCCCTTTCCGCCGCCTCGCGGTCGAGCTCGACGCCCCCGGCAATCCGGTCCGGCAGGCGGCCCAGAAGCAGGTTTGCGTCGGTCACGGTCGGGCCGCTCCCGCCTCGGCCGTAGCACGCAGGCCCTGGGTCGGCGCCCGCGCTTCGCGGGCCGACACGGAGAGCCCCGCCCTCATCGACCCAGGCGATCGATCCTCCGCCCGCGCCCACAGTGTGGAGGTCGACGGTGGGCAGCCGGATCGGCAGCCCCCCCACAACCCGCTCCGCCGAGCGCTGAACCTCGCCGCCTGCGATGAGGCAGACGTCCGTCGAAGTGCCGCCCATGTCGAGGGAGATCGCGCTCTCGAAGCCTGCAAGACGCGCTGCGCGCTCTGCGCCGACGACCCCGGCGGCCGGCCCGGAGACGAGCGCCCATGCAGGATGCGCAGCGGCCTCTTCGATCGTGGCGACGCCGCCCGAGGAGCGCATGACCAAGGGCGCTGGAAGGCCCGCGGCCGCGACCTGCTCGCCGAGCGCCGTCAAATACCTGGAGACGAGCGGCCCGAGATACGCGTCGACGGCGGTCGTCGATGCCCGCTCGTACTCGCGAAATTCGGGCGCGACCTCGTGGGAGGCGACCACGCGGATACCGGGGAGCCGGCGGCGCAACTCGTCTGCGACGGCGCGCTCGTGGCTCGAGTCTCGGAATGCGAAGAGCAAGCAGACCGCGACCGCTTCGGCGTCGACGTCCGGGAGCGACTGGAGATCGAGCGGCTCGAGCACGCCCTCGGGGCCCATCCTCTCGCGCACGCCGAAGGAGCGGGCGAGCGGCACGAGCGGCTCCGGGTGGTCCTCGCAGAGCCGGTACAGGTGCGGCCGGTTCTGCCGGCGCACGTGCAAGAGGTGCTCGAAGCCCGCGGTCGTGACGAACGCGGTCCGCGCTCCTCTGCGCTCGAGGAGCGCGTTCGTCGCAGCGGTTGTGCCGTGCGCAAACCGCTCGACCCGATCGGCCCCCACCGCGCGCGCGGCGGCGAGGACGGACTCCTCCTGCCGAGTGGCGGTCGGCACCTTGGCGGTCGTGACCGCTCCGTCCGTGACGAGGACGGCGTCGGTGAAGGTCCCACCGACGTCGACGCCCAGGATCGCCACGCGGCGACTCTAGTGGGGGACGGCGAATGCGAGAAGGCCCCGATGCGTTTATCTGAAGGAGTGGCGGGATCATCGACAGCGGCGGACCTGGCGCTGGTCGGAGCCGGCGGCGAGCCCGTCGATCTCTGGCGAACGATCAACTCGCACGGCGTGGCGGACTTGCCTCCCAACCGGATCGACGACGAGGCCCGCACACTCGAGGTGACCGTGCGAGCACCGCGGGGCAAGCCGCGGACGGCCATCGTGTCCGAAGGTCGGCGCGGGTACGCCCGCGTGGACGTTCCGGGAGGTAAGCCCGACTCAGTCCTGCCCGTCGTCCGCCACATGCTCGGCCTCGACCAGGACCTGTCGCCGTTCTACGCGGTCGCCTCGGACGATCCCGACCTGTCGTGGACCGCACGCGGCGCAGGCCGAATGCTGCGCAGCCCGACCGTCTTCGAGGACGTCGTCAAGACGATCTGCACAACCAACACCGCCTGGTCGGGAACCGTGCGCATGGTCAGTGCGATCGTCGAGCACCTCGGTGCGCCGTCCGCCGGCGCTTCGCCCGGCCCCTTCGGGCGCGCCTTCCCGACGCCCGAGGTGATGGCGGAAGCCGGCGAGGACTTCTACCGCGACATCGCCCGCGCCGGCTACCGAGGTGCGTACCTGCGGGCGCTTGCAACCTCGGTTGCGGACGGTGAGCTCGACCTCGAGGCGTTCGCCGTGAACGCTGACGAGCTGCCCGACGAAGAGCTCGCCGCTCAGCTGCTCGAGCTCCCCGGCGTTGGGCCCTATGCCACGGCCCACATCATGATGCTGCTCGGCCGCTACTCGCGGCTCGTGCTCGACTCGTGGACACGTCCGAAGTACCTGAGCGTGTCCGGCGCGAAAAGCGCGAAAGACTCGACCATCGAGCGCCGCTTCCGCCGCTACGGGCCCTACGCCGGGCTCGCCTTCTGGCTGTACCTCACCCGTGACTGGGTCGACGACGCGTAGCTACCGGGACGGCGCCCGAGCGGTGGCGCCGCTCGCCGTGGCCGCCGGCAGCTTCGGGGCCGCGTTCGGAGTGCTCGCCCAGGCGGCCGGCATGGGCGTCTTGGCTCCGATCGTCATGTCCGCGACGACGTTTGGCGGCGCGGCCCAGTTCGCCGCCGCCTCGGTCCTCGACGAAGGTGGGAGCGTCGTCGCAGCCGTCGCCGCAGCCGTCCTCCTCAACGCGCGCTACGGAGCCATCGGCATCGCGGTCGCGCCTGCCTTCCAGGGCTCGTGGCTACGCCGGCTGGTCGAGTCGCAACTGATCGTCGACGAGTCCTGGGCGGTGGCTCAGATCGGTCAGGGCCGCATCGACCGGCGCGTTCTGGTTGGCGCAGGGCTGGTGCTCTTCCCGTTCTGGGTCGGGGGCACCACGCTCGGCGTCCTCTTCGGCGACGTGCTCGGGGACCCCGAGCGCTTCGGCCTCGATGCAGCGTTCCCGGCCCTCTTTCTCGCGCTCCTCGCCACGCAGCTCGTCAACCGTCGCACCGTGATCGCCGCGGCCGCCGGAGGGCTGATCGCGTTCGTCCTCATCCCCGTAGCTCCACCGGGGGTGCCGGTGATCGCCGCCAGCGCCGTCTGCCTTGTGGGGCTGATGCGGCGATGAGCGACACCTGGATGGTGGTGCTGCTCGTAGGTGCCTTCACGATCGCCTTCAGGGCCGCCGGCCCGGTCCTGCTCGGCGGCCAAGAGCTCCCGCAACGGCTCGCCTCGGCCTTCGAGCTCCTGGCGCCGGCGGTTCTCGCTGCCTTGGTCGTCACCCAGTCTTTCGCGGAGGACGGGAAGCTCGTCGTCGACGAAAAGCTCGTCGGAGTGGGTGTGGCGGTGGTAGCCGTGCGCCTGCGCGCGCCGCTGATCGCGGTCATGGTCCTGGCGGCCGTCTCGACGGCGCTGGTGCGCTGGGCATTCTGAGCGCGGTCTCGGCGGCGATGTCGCAACTCTGCGGCTCGCCTTCGCAACATCCGAGCTTGAAGCGGCAGCGTGGGCACTGCCAAGTGCCGTGACGCCACTCCATCTGGGCCGTGCAGCGCCAGCAGGATTCAGAAACCGGCTGGGGATGGCTGCTAATCTGGGATCGGCTCGGCGGCGTAGCTCAGTTGGTTAGAGCAGCGGAATCATAATCCGCGTGTCGGAGGTTCGAGTCCTCCCGCCGCTACTCCCACCTAGACTGAGGAACGCGAAATGGCTACTGGAGTACGCAACTCAATCACGCTCGCCTGCAACGACTGCAAGCGCCGCAACTACCAGACTTCGAAGTCGAAGCGGAACACGCCTGACCGCATCGAGATGAAGAAGTACTGCCGCTGGTGCGGTCGGCACACGGGCCATAAGGAAACGCGCTAATGGCTAGGAACACCCGCCAGAAGCGGCGCCAGAAGCGCCGCGAGCGCACGCAGGAGGCCGGCGAGAAGCCGAAGGTCGCCTCGCGCGCGCGCGCGCGTCAACAGCAGGTGCGCCCCGCCGCGCAGGCGGTCAAGCCGCAGACCGGCTCGCGCCGAGTGCCGGGGGGCGGCACGAAGCGGTTCATCGGCGAAGCGACCGCCGAGCTGAAGAAGGTCGAGTGGCCTAGCCGCGCCCAGGTGATGCAGGGGACGATCGTCGTGATCATCGCCTGCGCGATCGTCGGGGCCTACCTCTGGATGGCGGACTTCGCGTTCGAGCCCTTGGTCAAAAACGTGCTCCTGGGAACGTAGCCATGTTCCAGTGGTACGTGATCAACACCTACTCCGGTCATGAGAACAAGGTCAAGGCCAATCTCGAGCACCGCATCATCTCGATGAACCAGGGGCCACGGTTCCGCCGCGTGGTCGTGCCCACCGAGCAGGTGATCGAGACCAAGGACGGCCAGAAGGTGCAGTCCGAGAAGCGGGTCCTCCCGGGCTACGTGCTCGTGAACATGGACCTCGACGACGACGCGTGGACGGTGGTGAAGAACACGCCGGGAGTCACCGGTTTCGTCGGCGCCGGAAACAATCCGGTGCCGCTCTCCCAGCCCGAGGTCGACCGGATTCTCAAAACCGGTGCCTCGACAGGCGATCGTCCGCGCGCCCAGGTCGAGTATGCGCTCGGCGAGTCGGTAAAGGTAACCTCCGGCCCGCTGTCCGACTTCGACGGCGAGATCGTCGACGTCAACGCCGACTCTCAGAAGCTCAAGGTGCTCGTCGACATCTTCGAGCGCCAGGTTCCCGTGGAGCTCCAGTTCGACCAGGTGAAGAAGCTGGACTAGAAGACCAGGTTCCTATTCTCATGGCATCTCAATCAACATTGGACGCGTAGCGTGGCCAAAAAGGTTCTGACACTCATCAAGCTGCAGATCCCCGGAGGGCAGGCGAACCCTGCTCCGCCGGTCGGCCCTGCGCTCGGCCAGCACGGCGTCAACATCATGGAGTTCTGCAAGGCGTTCAACGCGCAGACGCAGCAGGAGAACGGCCGCATCATCCCGGTCGAGATCACCGTCTACGAGGACCGCTCCTTCGACTTCATCACGAAGACGCCTCCGGCAGCGGTGCTGATCAAGGAGGCGCTGCGGATCGAGAAGGGCTCGGGCGAGCCGAACCGCGAGAAGGTCGGGCGCTTGACCCGCGATCAAGTCCGCTCGATCGCCGAGGCGAAGATGCCGGACCTGAACGCGCGCGACGTCGACCAAGCGATGAAGGTCATTGCCGGAACGGCTCGGTCGATGGGAGTGGAGACCGACCTGTGAGCCAGCACGGCAAGAATTACCGCAACGCCAAGGCGACCTTCGACCGCGAGGAGGTCTACTCGCCGGCGGCAGCCGTCACCCTTTTGAAGAGCTTCCCCGACGCGAAGTTCGACCAGTCCGTGGAGGCGCACTTCAACCTCGGGCTCAACGTCCGCCACGCCGAGCAGCAGCTCCGCGGGACGCTGATGCTCCCACACGGGACGGGCCGCGAGGCCCGCGTCGCCGTCTTCGCCGAGGGCGACAAGGCGAAGGAGGCGCAGGAGGCGGGCGCCGACGTCGTGGGGACGGCGGACCTCGGCAAGCAGATCGAGGAAGGCTTCGACGACTTCGACGTCGCCATCGCCACGCCCGATCAGATGGGCGTCGTCGGCAAGCTCGGGCGCATCCTCGGCCCGCGCGGGAAGATGCCGAACCCGAAGACGGGAACGGTGACGATGGACGTCGGCAAGGCGGTCCGCGAGGCCAAGGCCGGCAAGCTCGAGTACCGAACGGACCGCGGGGCGAACGTTCACGTAACGATCGGCAAGAAGAGCTTCGACGAGCGCCAGCTGCTGGAGAACTACGCGTCGCTGATCGACGAGATCATGCGCGCCAAGCCGGCCGCGGCCAAGGGACGGTACGTCCGAACCATTACCCTGACGACCACGATGGGGCCTGGCATCCGCGTGGATCCCGGTCGCACACGAGGAATCATCGAAGAGCTGGAGGAGCAGGCAGAAGCAGTACCCGCGTAGGAAACACCCGTCGCCGAAGACAGCCGGCAGCCCCTCCCCGGGGCAAGAAGTCCAGCCGAGGTGGCCCTAGCGAGAGAAGACCCTTCTCGCAGGCCCGCCTTGTGGCGGGCCTGATTCGTTTAGAGAAGAGGTGTATGGATGGACAGAACTGAAAAGGAGCGCCTGGTTGCCGAGCTCACCGAGCGGCTGAAGGCGAGCGAGACGATGATCGTCGCGGACTACCGCGGACTGACGGTCACAGAGATCGACGAGCTGCGTACGAAGCTGATTGAGCACGGTGCGCGCTTCTCGGTCGTCAAGAACACGCTGACCAGGCGTGCAGCCGAGTCTGCGGGCGTCGACGCGCTGCTGGCGCTGCTCGAGGGCCCGACCGCGATCGCGTTCCTCGAGTCGGACGGCGACCCGGTGGCCGTTGCCAAGGCGCTGGACGACGCGGCCAAGGCCGAGGTGCTTGTCATCAAGGGCGGCCTCCTGGACGGTGCCGAGATCGCGGCGGACGACGTCAAGCGGCTCGCCAAGCTGCCGCCGACCGACACGCTGCGCGCGCAGCTCGTCGGCGCGCTGGCCGGCTCGCTGACCACGGTCGTGGGCCTGTTCGCGGCGCCGATGCGCGACATCGTCGGCATCCTCGACTCGCGGATCCGCCAGCTCGAGGAGCAGGGCGAGACCGCGGAAGAGCCGCCGGCCGCTGAGCCCGCTGCCGAAGAGCCGAAGGCCGAAGCGGAGCCGGTGGCCGAAGAGCCGGAGGAGCCGGAGGAGCCGGAGGAGCCGGTGTCAGACACCGCGGAGGAGCCGGTGTCAGACACCGAGACCGAAGAACCAGCAGAACCAGTTGAGGAAACTCAGGAAGGAGAGGAGCAGTAGTGGCCAAGACAGACACCGACAAGCTCGTCGAGTCGCTGGGCGGCATGACCGTCCTCGAGCTCGTCGAGCTGAAGAACAAGCTCGAGGAGGAGTGGGGGGTCACCGCCGCTGCTCCGATGGCGGTCGCCGCAGGCCCCGCAGCCGGCGGGGGCGACGGCGCTGCCGCCGAGGAGGAAAAGTCGGCGTTCGACGTCGTCCTCACCGGTGCGGGCGAGAAGAAGATCCAGGTGATCAAGGTCGTCCGCGCCCTCACGGGCCTCGGCCTCAAGGAGGCCAAGGACCTGGTGGACGGCGCGCCGAACCCCGTCAAGGAAGGCATCCCGCAGGACGAGGCCGATCAGGTCAAGGCGCAGCTCGAGGAAGCGGGCGCCGCGGTCGAGATCAAGTAGCGCTTCTCAGGCAAGAGGAAGACCGCCGAAGGCGGTCTTCCTCGGCCGGAGATCTTGGACGGCGGTCCTGTCTAGCCGCCGCCTAGAGTCACAGAGCTAAGGGCGACGCAAAGGCGCCTTTTGCATGCCGAGCGGTATAGTGCAGGCACTTCGCGGCTCCCGCACGCTGCCGCTTGCGCAGCCACCGCCCGGTTCGCTACTCTTATCCGTTCCGGCCGAAGTTCCGCTCGCATCTGCTTGCAGTAATAAAGGGAGGATTCAACACTTGGTGACCAGGGTCGCTGCGCCGCGTGCGCGCAAAAGTTTTTCGCGTCTCAAGCACGTCCTCGACCTCCCCAACCTGATCGACATCCAAAAGGCGTCCTTCAGTTGGTTCTTGGAGGAGGGCCTGAGAGAGACGATCGACGACATCTCGCCGATCGAGGATTACACGGGCACGCTCGCCGTCGAGTTCGGCGAGTACGTGTTCGGCGACCCCCCGGTCGCCATCCAGGAGTGCCGCGAGAAGGATCTCACGTACCAGGCTCCGCTCTCGATGACGGTCCGCTTCGTCAACAAGGAGACGGGCGAGATTCGTGAGCAGACCGTCTTCATGGGCGACTTCCCGATGATGACGGAGTGGGGCACGTTCATCATCAACGGCACCGAGCGCGTGATCGTGACGCAGCTCGTCCGCAGCCCGGGCGCCTATCTGATGGAGCCGAAGGACGCGACGAAGCAGGTCTTCACCGCGAACCTGATGCCCTCGCGCGGCTCGTGGCTCGAGCTCGAGATCGACAAGAAGGGCGTCGTCTATGCGCGAATCGACCGGAAGCGCAAGCTGCCGATCACGACGCTGCTCCGCGCGCTGCCGTCCGAAGACCCCTCGACGGGGTTCAAGCTGGCCAAGGACACGAACGAGGAGCTGCTCAAGCTCTTCGACAACTCCATCTTCATCCTGAACACGCTCGAGAAGGACCCTTCTACACGCGAGGACGAGGCTCTGATCGAGGTGTTCAAGAAGCAGCGCCCCGGCGAGCCGCCCACGGTCGAGAACGCGCGGAACCTCCTGAACTCGCTCTTCTTCGACCCGAAGCGCTACGACCTGACCAAGGTCGGCCGCTACAAGCTGAACCAGCGCCTCAGCGTCGACGTGCCGGAGGGCACGCGCGTCCTGACGACGCAGGACATCATCGCGCTCGTCCAGAGGCTCGTTCAACTGCCGAAGACGCTCGGCGTCCCCGAGGACTCGAAGGATTACGCGGCCGACTCGATCGGCCTCTCGCGTGACCCCATCCGCGGCGAGCTCGACGAGTACGAGCACTTCGGCAATCGCCGGCTGCGCACCGTCGGGGAGCTGATCCAGGAGGCATTCCGAGTCGGCCTCTACCGCATGGAGCGCGTCGTCCGGGAGCGGATGACCACCGAGGACGTCGACACGATCACGCCGCAGACGATCATCAACATCAGGCCGGTCGTGGCGGCGCTGAAGGAGTTCTTCGGCTCCTCGCAGCTCTCGCAGTTCATGGACCAGACGAACTCGCTCGCCGGGCTCACGCACCGGCGGCGCCTCTCGGCCCTCGGCGCCGGCGGCCTCACGCGCGAGCGCGCGCCGATCGAGGTGCGCGACGTGCACCCGACGCATTACGGCCGCATGTGCCCGATCGAGACCCCTGAAGGCCCGAACATCGGCCTCATCGGGTCACTCGCCTCGATGGCGACAGTCTCCGAGTTCGGCTTCATCCAGACGCCCTATCGCGTGGTCAAGGGCGGCAAGGTGACCGACGAGATCATCTATCTGGACGCCGCCGAGGAGGCGCAGTACACGATCGCGCAGGCCTCGGAGCGCGTCGACGACAAGACCGGCAAGTTCCTGCACGACCACGTCCTCTGCCGTTCGCGCGAGGGCGAGGCTGTCACGGCCGCGCCGAAGGACATCGACTACATGGACGTCGCGCCCGCACAGATCGTCTCCGTCGCAACCGCGTTGATCCCGTTTCTGGAGCACAACGACGCCAACCGCGCGTTGATGGGCGCGAACATGCAGCGCCAGGCGGTGCCGCTGATGATCACGCAGGCGCCGCTCGTCGGAACGGGCCTCGAGTACCGCGCAGCCGTCGACACGGGCGACGTCGTGCTCGCGCAGGACGGGGGCCAGGTCGTCGACGTCGACGCCGAGAAGGTCGTCGTCGAGGGCAAGGACGGCAAGGAGACCTACGAGCTCACGAAGTTCATGCGCTCGAACCAGGGCACGCTGATCCACCAGAAGCCGATCGTCGAGCTCGGCGACCGCGTCAAGGCGCACGACGTCCTCGCCGACGGCTCGTCGACCGATCAGGGCGAGCTAGCACTCGGCGCGAACCTGCTCGTCGCCTTCATGCCGTTCGAGGGCTACAACTTCGAGGACGCGATCGTCATCTCCGAGCGGCTCGTGAAAGAGGACGTCCTTTCGTCGATCCACATCCACGAGTACGAGATCGACGCGCGCACGACGAAGCTCGGCGACGAGGAGATCACGCGCGACATCCCGAACCGCTCGGAGGAGTCCCTTTCGGACCTCGACGAGCGCGGCATCGTGCGCATCGGGGCCGAGGTCGGCTCCGGGGACCTGCTCGTCGGCAAGGTGACGCCCAAGGGTGAGACCGAGCTCACGGCCGAGGAGAAGCTGATCCGCGCGATCTTCAAGGAGAAGGCGCGCGAGGTGCGCGACACGTCGCTGAAGGTGCCCCACGGCGAGGGCGGCAAGGTGATCGACGTGAAGACGTTCTCGCGTGAGGCGGGGGACGATCTCTCGCCCGGCGTCAACGAGCTGGTGCGCGTCTACGTCGCGAAGAAGCGCAAGATCGCCGAGGGCGACAAGCTCGCCGGCCGGCACGGCAACAAGGGCGTCATCGCCAAGATCGTGCCCGACGAGGACATGCCGTTCCTCGAGGACGGCCGGAACGTCGACGTGATCCTGAACCCGCTCGGCGTCCCGAGCCGGATGAACATCGGCCAGATCCTGGAGACCCACCTCGGGTGGGCCGCCGCGCACGGAGTCTTCGCCGAGAACGGCGAGGTCAACGGCGGCACGAACGGGATCGGCGCCAGCGGCGAGTTCAACCCGACCCCCGTGGCGACCCCGGTGTTCGACGGCGCGTCCGAGAAGGACGTCGACGAGGCTCTCATCAAGTGGACAGAGATGAACCCGCAGTCGCCGATCAACCTCTCCGTCAACAAGGAGCGGCGCCGGACCTCGGGCAAGGTCAAGCTGTACAACGGCAAGACCGGCGAGGCGTACGAGAACAAGATCACCGTCGGTTACATGTACATCCTCAAGCTGCTCCACCTGGTTGACGACAAGATCCACGCGCGGTCGACCGGCCCGTACTCGCTCGTCACGCAACAGCCGCTGGGCGGTAAGGCCCAGTTCGGTGGCCAGCGCTTCGGCGAGATGGAGGTGTGGGCGCTGGAGGCCTACGGTGCCGCGTACACGCTGCAGGAGATGCTCACGATCAAATCCGACGACACGGTCGGGCGCGTGAAGGCCTACGAGGCGATCGTCAAGGGCGAGAACATCGCCGAGCCGTCGATCCCGGAGTCCTTCAAGGTGCTGCTGAAGGAGATGCAGTCCCTCGCCCTGGACGTCGACGTGCTCTCCGAGGAGGGCGCCGAGGTCGAGGTGCGCGAGGAGGACGACGAGCTGCTCCGCGCCGCGGAGGAGCTCGGCATCGACCTCTCGCCGGGCTCGCTCCGGGCGGCAGCGCGCGAGCCGACCGCCGAGGAGGCGGAGGAAGGCCAGGAGCGGGTCGACCAGGACGGCGAGCTCGCCTTGCCGGCCGACGAGTCGCTCACGGAGGCGGAAGTGCCGACCGCCGAGGCCACAGATTTGGCAGACGTCGAAGTTGAGGAATAGGAGCCAGTG